>Ga0256839_1001188_pt1 | contig 32221 bp, 35 predicted proteins | sample 354166metaG_FD_185968 | JGI IMG/M metagenome (GOLD analysis project Ga0256839, IMG submission 185968) | Hydrothermal vent microbial communities from Mid Atlantic Ridge, Atlantic Ocean - 354-166 | ecosystem: Environmental > Aquatic > Marine > Hydrothermal vents | place: Atlantic Ocean: Mid... | reverse complement strand
CAAACTAATTCGTCAGGCGCGTGACAGGGCTTGGGCGGATCATATTGGTGAATTTGAAAATGGCCAACCGCCATCGACCGAGCAATTGCAGGAAAGTGCCAAAGCCTTTGAAGTGCGAATGAAGGAGGATGATGAGGCATCATTGCTGCGGCTTGCTCAATCGACCGAGCTTGCAAGCCTGAAGCAAGTGCAAGTGGAACTGGCAAAAAACAGTGCTCGTTTGCGGGTTGGGCAAGAACAAAAAAAAGCACTTTTATCAAAAATTGAAAAAATCAGTCATAGGGTTGCAGAGATTATGACCGGGCTGGGGCTGCCCGCATCAACCGGGTTGAGTTTTCTGAGCGGCTGGCTTGAAAAGCGGGAGACGGTCCTGCGCCAAAGTGGAAAATTGGCGAAAGTCGAGGCTGAGTTTGAGGGTTTTGAAAATCAGCGGCTTATTGCCCGCAAAAACCTGCTTGAACAGATGCAAGAGGCCGGAATTATTGAAGCTGGCAGCGAAGACCAAAATGATAATTCGCAAGGGCTGATTGCACGATGTAAATTAGCGGTTGATGACTGGAATAATCAGAAAAGGCTCCGGGGTTTGGCTGCAAAAGCGCATTTGGATGCAAAAGCTGATTTAAGACAGCGTGAACGGCAACATGCGCTGCTGATTGAAGCGGAAAATGCATGGCAGGTGCAATGGGCAGCGGCGCTGGAAGGTAGTTGGATGGCGGGTATCAAGCCTGTTGAAGCTAAGCACATGTTTCAGGTTATGGACGATCTGGAGGTTCAGTTTTCGTCCATTGATAAATTGCAGGCGCGTATTGCGGCGATGGAACTCAATCGCGCTACTTATATCGCTGAAGTGAACCGGTTGATACAAGAAGTCGGGGTGGATGATGATACAAGAAAGCAAGAGCCATTGCAGATAGCCGATCAACTGCGATTTCAGCTGGCGCGTGCTGAGGAAGGCCAAAGACGGTTGCAGGAACAACTTGATCTGGTTGAAGCTCAAAAATTGCGGTTGCAGCAAGCGGAAGACAGGTTCAATGTTATTAAGAAGCGCCAGCAGGCATTGTGTGCTGAAATCGGGGTTGAAACGCAAAGTGAGCTTTTGGCGCAATTGAAGCGTGGTGAGGAGAAAAAGATGCTCCTTATGCAGGCCGGACAATTGGGTGAAAATCTTCGCAAATTGCTCGATGCTGATAATCTTGACGTCGCCCTAGAAATGGTTCGGGGCCATTGCGAGCCACCTTCAAAACTTGCGGAGCTCGAACAGGAACACGCCTCGCTGAAGCAGGATGAGGCTGCAGAGCAGGAAAATGTTATGCAGCTCTATCACCAGTGGAAAGAGGCTGAGCGGCAATTGGCAGCGGTTGGAGATGATGGCGAAGCAGCACAACTGGAAGAGGTGCGGCAAGTCTTGTTGCTGCAGATAGAGCAGGAGGCGCACGCCTATATGCGGCTGATGGCCGGGCGGTTGATGGTGGGTGAGGCGCTGCGGGTCTACCGTGATAAACATCGAAGCGCGATGATGCAGCGGGCCAGTCAGGCCTTTGTTCAAATTACCCGAGAAAATTTCAAAGGGCTGACATCAGCACCGGGCAAAAATGGTGACATTCTTGTGGGAACGCGGTCAGATGGTTCATCCATCGAGGCCAATCAGATGTCGCGTGGAACGAGATTTCAGCTTTATCTTGCTTTGCGCATTGCCGGGCATGCGGAATTTGCAAAATCGCGTGAAACCCTGCCGTTTTTCGCCGACGATATTCTGGAGCCGTTTGATGACGACCGATCAGCCGAAACCTTTAAACTATTGGCAGAAATGTCGAAATTAGGGCAGGTTGTCTATCTCACCCATCATCAACATCTTTGCCAAATTGCTAAAGATGTGTGTGGTGAAGCATTGCAAATTCACACCCTGCCGGGGGCTAAACTGGTCGTGTGAGGGCTTTATTTGCGACCCCAGCGAGAGGCGGGCTGCACAGCTGGTTCGCGGACAGTTTCAACCGGAATTGGAGTTGCACTTTGTGCTGCTTGTGCAATGCCGCGATCAAACAGCGGTACGCCTCGCCGTCGCAGGAACACGACCAGAATAATCCCGGTTACGATACCGCCGACATGGGCAGCCCAGGAAATCTGGCTGCCGGTGGAGAATAAAAACATGCCAAGCTGAAAGGCAACCCAAGCGCCTAAAACCCAATAGGCTTTTAGTTTTATCGGTATTCTGCCCAATGCCAGCACCCAGATTTTTACATGCGGATGCAGCATCAAATAGGCAGCAACAATGCCTGCTGCTGCGCCTGATGCGCCGACCAGTGGGGAATCTGATGTGGGTAATACAAGCGCATGCACCCATGCGCCACCGGCAGCACAGGCCAGAAAAAATACCAAAAAACGCCAGTGCCCCATTGCATCTTCGACATTGTCGGCAAACACCCAGATGAAAAGCATATTCCCGGCCAGATGGATAAAATCGGCATGCAGAAAGGCGTATGTGATGTAACTGGTCCAATCAGGAAGTATGAAATATTTAGCTGGCAAAACCCTGAAATCATTTACAACAGAGGGGATAAACCCAAAAGAAATGGAAGTTGATTTTGCCAATTCGGGGCTGGAGATTGCAGGTGTTCCCAATGCTGCCCAGATCAGGATATTTATAACAATGATGGCAAGTGTCACATAATAAAATCGAATATGCTGCAATGGGTTGGTGTCATGTAATGGAATGAACATGGATAATTTACCTTGGAATATTGGTTACCGGTTTTTTCCTGGAACCCATAAAATATCGGTCGAACCGTAATTATTGACATAACGTGCAGCAACAAACAAGAAATCAGATAATCGGTTTATATAGATCAATGCTTGAAGATTGATTTTTTCAGCATTATTTTCGGCAAGTTCGACCATCAGCCGCTCTGCGCGCCGGGCAATTGTGCGGGCCAGATGCAGGTGGGCAGCCGCCGGTGTGCCACCCGGCAAGACAAATGTGCGTAACGGTTCGAGCTTCGAATTGAGGGCATCTATGTCATTTTCAAGCCGCTGAACCTGGGTTTCAATAATTCGTAAGGGTTCATAGTCGGGTGGTTTGTCTCCCTCAGGTGTTGCCAGATCAGCGCCAAGGTCGAACAGGTCATTTTGAATGGCCTGCAGTAAAATATCCAGTTTTGGGTGGTCTTTGGAGGTTGAAAGCCGGGCAATCCCAATTGCCGCATTGGCCTCATCCACACTGCCATAGGCTGCAACGCGCAGGTCGTATTTTTTGCGCCGCTCCCCATTGCCGAGGCCGGTGGTGCCATCGTCTCCGGTTTTGGTATAAATTTTATTGAGAATCACCATGTGAACCTGCCCGAATGCTAAATGCTGTTATTTAGCTGGTTTAGGTGAGCGGGTGCAAGTTTGCCCTAGAGCTTTTCATTATTGGATAGAATCGCTCTTGTTTTTTTCGCTCACGGCAATTTGGGACTAAGCCCCAGCCTATGCGGGTGCGGCGCAACGCGCCGGGCTTCTCTTCGAAGCCTGACTGTTTCCACCTAAATGTGAAACAGTCTAATGGTATCGGGTTATCGGGTGAAATAAATGGCTGCTACAATCAATACGACCGCGATCGCCTGTGTTATGACCCGCAGACGCATGAGTTTTTGTGAAAGGTTGGCGCTGCCACTTTTCATCATATTCCAAAGGCCGTAGATAAGAATAAGCGCAACGGATGCCATGGCGATCAGGGCCATTGTGGGCAAAATTGAGGACATTGGATTTTCCATCATTAGTTTTCATTTCAAACTAGCCCTATTACAACCATGTTACCAGCAACAGAATTGTCCCGCGCGATGATGCCGCATCACTGTTGCTGACTGCCTTTGATCTTTCGGTGATTTGTTTCTGGATGCAAATTTGCTATGGATGAAAGGTGTTTGGGCTCAGGGCCCAGGAAAAGGGATAGTGCATGCATCAGCGCATAATGGTTTTTCACCGGGTCTCCAGGGATGCGCTGGGTCATTTTAATGGCGATGATGGTTGGGCGATGGCTTCGCATGTTGCTATGTCGGTGCTGTTGGCGGCCTTTCCGTTTTTGATATTCGCAACCAGTCTGGCCAGCTTTTTGGGCGGTGGAATTGTTGCCACATCTGCGGTAGATTTTATCTTTGATATAATGCCTGAAATTATTGCAAAACCCATTGCCGGCGAAGTTCATACGGTGCTTTCCGTGCCGCGTGGTGACCTGCTCACATTTGGGGGATTGCTGGCGCTGGTTTTTGCATCTAATGGGGTGGAAGCATTGCGGGTTGCGTTAAATCGTGCCTATCGGCAAAAAGAAAATCGCTCATTTTTATTCAGGCGTATTCAAAGCCTGTTCTTTGTGATCCTGGCGACCCTGGCGCTTCTGTCAATTTCTTTTCTGTTGGTGCTGGCTCCATTGGTATGGTCAATTGTGGTGAAGTATTTTCCGCAAGCAGCAGAACTTTCAAGCCAGGTGTTTATGCTTCGATATGCGGTCGTATCACTTGTGCTGGTAACCGGCCTTTACGCATCTCACCGGTGGCTACCGGCTGGAAAACGCGCTTTTGATGTGCTGTGGCCGGGAATAATTCTCTCAATTATCGCTTCATTTGTCGGCTCTTGGGTATTTGCCACCTATCTTGAGCAGTTTGCCACCTATACAAGCACCTATGCGGGCCTTGCCAGCGGTATAATTGCGCTACTATTCTTATATCTTCTTGCGGCATTTTTTATTATAGGGGCAGAGTTCAATGCGTCAATTTCCAGATATTTTCTGGCGCGCGCTATTGTTTCAAAGTCTTGATTCCAATTTCAGCAAACCAGTTGGGTAGCAGTTATGAGTAAAAACAAATCACCTGATGAAAATGCGCGCGAGGCCAAGCGAATTCTCTCAAATGTGGATCGTGATAGTGAAACATTTGGCTCCTCATCTTTTGCGCGCTCGGCTGAAAAAACCCGCGACCATTTTCTTGGCAAGGATAGCGACCCGAATGACCCAATTGAAGTTTGGGGCAAACGTATTGGCCGGGTTTTGTCGGTTTTTATAACAATCGGCTTGTTGCTTTATCTGTATAATACCTTTTTTGTCTGATTATTATGGACCAAAATCCTGCTGTTATTGTTATTTCAAGCCATGTTGCGCGGGGGAGCGTTGGCAACAGGGTGGCGGTATTTGCACTTGAAGTTTTAGGGCATAATGTCTGGGCGGTGCCAACGGTTACGCTGCCCTGGCATCCGGGGCATGGCAAGGCTACGCGTATTGTGGCCAGTGAAGTCGAGTTTTCATCACTGCTTGAAGATTTAGCTAGTGCGCCGTGGCTATCAGAAGTTGGCGGCATATTGAGCGGTTATCTCGGCAATGCTGCGCAAGCCAGGGCAATTGGCTCTCTTGTGAAAAGTGTGCGGAAAACCAACCCGGATTTGATCTATGTGTGCGACCCGGTAATAGGTGATGCGGGCGGGCTATATGTGGATGATGATACGGCCTTCGCCATTCGTGATATTCTTGTGCCAATTGCCGATATGATAACACCCAACCGGTTTGAGCTGGCCTGGCTTAGCGGGCATCGACCTTTTGAAAGCAATGACGAAATATTACGTGCTGCGGCCGTTCTTGATTGCCCGTTGACCCTGATTACCTCTGCCCTGTCGCTGATGCGTAATTCAACCGGAAACATATTGCTCTCGCCAAAAGGGGCATTGCTGGCAGAACATGCCTCAATTGAAAATCCACCAAACGGATTAGGAGATTTAACTGCGGCGTTATTGTTGGCCAGAATTTTGCAAGACATGCCGCTGAACAAAGCTTTGCAGGTTGTCACCGCCTCTGTGTATGAAATTCTTGACCGCAGCCACCGCCGAAAGGCCAATGAAATAATGCTGGAGACTGATAGTGCCAGCCTCATTAGGCCGATGGCGATGGTGCAAATGCGCAACCTGTATTTGCCAGGGAAATAAGCGCAGACCAGTCGAATAATTCTGCTGATTGCAGGCGCGGCGATCTATCATAACCAAAATTCATCGGGTGAATGGTAAAATACAGATTCTTCTGCTAAGTGGTTCTTTGGATAGTTGTTTGGAACCGGTAATGTAATGCGTAAAACAGTTCAGATTTTTTATCTTGCCCTGATATTTGGCCTTGCTCAGGTGTCAGTTTTGTTGGCGCAGGATGATGCAAAAGAGCCAACAATGTCAGCAGAGGTGCAGGCGTGGTATGTGGCGCTCACCAAGGTCAATCACCCGAATTTCAAAAACCTGATTGCAGAAGATGCAAAAATTGAACTGCGCGATTTGGGTATAACCCAGACGCGGGAAGAGTTTTTAGGCAGCCTTGATGAATGGGAAGATGCTTCCAAGGGGGCGATAATTCTTACCTATGTGATTTCTTCCAAACCGGGCAAAGATGTGGTTGAAGTTTGCTATCGTTTTGAAAATAATGAGCAGCTGATCCGCGAGATGTTTGACTATGCGGATGGTAAAATCACCCATGTTGTGCAGGAGCAAATTGGCACGAAATGTGAAGGCTTCTAAAGCCGCTTTTCTAGCTTTTCCATATCGCCCCAAACTGCAACGGTTTTGATCCGGCCGGTCGAGCCGGAAACCACTTCCACGCTTGATTTTGCAACGCCAAAATATTTGGCCAGCAGTTTTTCAAGCGCCTTGTTGGCCTTGCCTTTTTCGGGAACAGCCCGGACTTTTGCTTTTAGGTAGGATTTATCATCAGCACCGGTTTCAACCTGACCGACCTCATCCTTGTGAGCGTTAGGGGTCAGCCGCACATGCACTTTTATATGGTCATCGAAACGGGTAAAATATCGGCTCAAAATACATAAGGGTAGATGTAACGGCCAATAATGGATTGGGCGAAAATTACGCCTAAAAGCAAGATGATTGGTGATAAGTCAATTGTGCCAAGGTTTGGCATGACCCGGCGAATGGGCCGCAGCAATGGCTCGGTCATCTGGTGCAAAAAGTTGCCAATTGAGGCGACAACCTGATTGCTCATATTAACAACATTGAAGGCATGGAGCCATGAAAATACCGCACTGCCGATAATAATCCACCAATAGAGGTCGAGGACAATTAGAACAATGTCGAGAATAGATCTCATGGGAATAGCTCCTGAAAGCGAATTGATGTTTTCTGCTTCGCATTATGTAACGATGAACCAGCCTTGCAACAAGGGGAAACTGGTGGAATTAAGCCGGTTGCGGATGAAAAACAGAAATTTGGTTAAGCTGCTTTCTTTTTAGCTTTGCTGGCATCACCTATCCAGATGTCTAGAAATTCGCATAGCCATTGTTTAATTGCCGGGTCATATAGGGGGCGCTGGGCAAGGTGCTGGGCCTTGTTTTGCGCACCGGGCGATTGCATGCGGTAGGCGCCTTTTACGGTCCAGCGGTGCATCATTGCCAGTGTTAATTCGCTGTGAAACTGTACCGCAAAAGCATTTTTACCGTAACGAAATGCCTGATTTTCAAACACTTCACCCCTGGCTAAAAGTTCCGCGCCGGCGGGAAGATCAAAGCCTTCGCGGTGCCATTGATAGACCATTTTGGGCCAATCCATCATGGCCTCACCGGCTGGCGTTGGATGTAGCGGGTAATAGCCGATTTCGACCTGTTGTTCAGGGTGGAGCGTTACCTTGCCGCCAAGATGACGCACCAGCTTTTGTGCGCCGAGGCAGATGCCAAAAAATGGCTTTTCTTCGCGCAGCGGAATAGCCAGCCAGTCGGTTTCGCGTTTAACATATTCTTCCTTGTCATTGGCGCTCATTGGGCCACCAAACATGACCGCACCTGCGTGATGTTCCAGTGTGTCAGGCAGGGGATGGCCCAGCGGAGGGCGCCTTATGTCGAGGGTGAATCCGCGTTCGACCAGCATTTGCCCAACCCGGCCGGGGGTTGAATTTTCCTGGTGCAGGATGATCAGGATTTTCGGCTTTTGTTCGTTGTTTTCTGTCAAATGCATGCGGGATCCTGTTACATTTATAAGACTACTCTGAACTATGCCTTTTTTGCACGCGCTGCTTCATTGCCATGCGGTCTTGCGGGCTAACGGCGATAAGCTCTGCTACCCGCCAAACAATATTATCTTCAAATTCGTGTAGTTCACCATCGGCAAATACCATTTCCCATAGGTCTTCAATAAGTAAAATGCGTTCGTCATTGGATGCATGGCTTTTCAATGTGCTGGTGAAGGCGTAAAGATCAACCGCCTCGCTGTCTGCCATTCTTGCCTGTTCGAGAAGTTTATCAATATCGGCGTCGTCCACATCGTAATGGGTGCACAGGATTGAACGCAGTTTTGTTTCTTCCTCTTCCTGCACAACACCATCAGCTGCAATGACATGGAACATCAGTGCTGCTGCGGCCAGTTTTTTATCTGTCGGGTCAAACAGCGGTGGGCTGTCATCTTCTTTGCCAATTGAAGATATGTCTTTGATGAATTTTTTGATTGATTGAAGCATGAATATCTGACCATTGGTTGAATTTAGGCCAGACTACTTCGTTATCATAAAGTTTCAAGTCTGTTCTTTTGCCGCGCCGGAGCCGTATCGAGCCACTACATATTCATGAACAAGCAGTTCGAAATCTTCGGCGATCGTTTCGCCACGCAGGGTTTTGGCTTTTTTACCATCGATGAAAACGGGGGCTGCCGGTGTTTCGCCGGTGCCGGGCAGGGAAATGCCAATGTCAGCGTGTTTGGATTCGCCCGGCCCGTTAACAATGCAGCCCATGACCGCGACTTTCAGGTTTTCTACGCCGGGGTATTTTTCCCGCCATTTTGGCATGTTCTCACGCAGTTGATTTTGAATTTTTTCCGCCAGGTGCTGGAAAACCGTCGATGTGGTGCGTCCGCAACCGGGGCATGCGGCGACAATCGGTACAAATGAGCGAAAGCCCATCACCTGCAATAGCTCCTGTGCGACCTGTACTTCGGTGGTGCGGTCGCCATTTGGTTTGGGGGTAAGCGAAATGCGGATGGTATCGCCAATGCCCTGCTGTAAAATTATGGCCATTGCCGCACTTGAGGCAACCACGCCCTTGGTGCCCATGCCTGCTTCTGTCAGGCCCAGATGAAGCGCGTAGTTGGAACGGCTGGCAAGTTCGGTATAAACGGCGATGAGATCCTGTACCTGCGAAACCTTGGCGGATAGAATAATGCTATCACGACCCAGACCAATTTCTTCGGCCTGTTTGCCTGAAATCAGGGCGGATTGTACAATAGTTTCGCGCATGATTTCTTCCGCCGTTTTGGGGTTTTGGCTTGCGGAATTTTCGTCCATTAACCGAGTGAGCAAAACCTGATCGAGTGATCCCCAATTAACGCCAATGCGAACCGGTTTGTTAAATTTTATCGCGGTTTCAACGATGGCGTTGAATTGTTTGTCTTTTTTCTCTTTAAAACCAACATTGCCGGGGTTGATGCGATATTTGGCAAGCGCCTCAGCGCAGGCAGGATGATCGGCCAGAAGCTTGTGTCCAATATAGTGGAAATCTCCTACCAATGGTACGTTAATGCCACGTTTTTGCAAAGCGTCTCGAATATGGGGAACAGCGGCGGCGGCTTCATTCTTGTCAACGGTTATGCGTACAAGCTCGGAACCCGCGTCGGCAAGTGCTGCAATCTGCGAGACGGTTGCTTCAATATCTGCCGTATCGGTATTGGTCATCGACTGGACAACAATGGGGGCGTTTGCGCCCACGATCACGTCACCGACACTCACGCCAATGGTCTTTCTGCGGGCAAGTGGTTTGCTTAAAAACGGATCACATGATTGGGTCAATGCTTTGTGCCTGTGGTTAGGGTCTGAACCCAATTAAGATTGTGAACTGTGTGGGAGGTAAAATGGTTCAAATCAAGGAGAAAAATACAGGCGAAGCGGCCCATCGGCAAGGCTTTTCGACACTGAAGTGGGTCATTTTACCCCAGCCCATGAGGGCGGCATGATAATTTCGCCCTCATGGGGTGAAGACTCCTCATTGGTGCCCGACTAAATCGATCATTTTCGCCTTGTGGAAGCAAAATTATTATGCTGCACAGCCGTATTCCTAATTGAGTCCATGCCCTAATTGTAAAGAATTGCAAAGAAGACTTCTTTGATATGTAAAATTGACTTATCTGGTACTTGGACAATGGTATTTCTGTTTGGCCAGAAATTGACGATTTGTCAAAGCAAATTGAATTGCAGGAGGAATGCTGGTGAAGCTTACAATCAATGGGAATGTCAAGAATATTGACGTTGATCCTGAAATGCCACTGCTGTGGGCCTTGCGTGACCTTATAGGCATTAAAGGGCCAAAGTTTGGCTGCGGTATTGGGGCGTGCGGTGCTTGCACGGTGTTGATTGACGGCGAACCGCAACGCTCCTGTTCTGTCACTGTTGGCAGTGTTAATGGGGCGATCACCACGATTGAAGGGGTTTCCAGCGGCGAGAAATTGCATGTGGTTCAGCAAGCCTGGATTGATGAGCAGGTGCCGCAATGTGGTTATTGTCAATCGGGGCAAATATTGGCCGCTATTGCCTTGCTGAATGAAAACCCCAAACCGAATGATGATCAAATCAGCGAGGCGATGACCAATCTTTGCCGCTGTGGCACCTATCCGAGGATTCGTTCTGCGATCCATCGCGCAGCAGAAAAGATGGGGGCATAAAATGGGCAAGATTTTAAGACGTACGTTTTTAATTGGTTCTGCTGCAATTGTTGGCGGGGTGGCCTTTGGTTATTACAAATATATTAAACCTTACGATAATCCGCTTGAGGGTGAGTTGGCTGAAGGTGAGGCGACCTTCAATCCATATGTGAAAATCACCAGCGACAATCAAATCACGATCATCGCTCCGCGCGCCGAAATGGGGCAGGGTATAAGCACCACGTTAGCCGCCCTTGTGGCGGAAGAGCTGGACGTGGATTTTAAGAAAATTACCGTCGAGCATGGTCCTGCATCATTCGCCTATCATAATTCCGGAATGCTGGAAGATGGCACGCCATTTCCCCATTATGAGCGCGGTATTGTCTCCAATATGATGCGCGGTGCTATGGGTGTGGTGTCCAAATTTACCGGCATTCAGGTAACCGGTGGCTCATCTTCAACAAAGGATGCATATATAAAAATGCGTCAGGCCGGGTGTGCCGCACGTGAAACACTTAAACTTGCCGCCGCCAATCAGCTTGGCGTTGATGTTGGCTCCCTTAAAACCGATAATGGTTTTGTCATTAGTGGCGTGACCCGGATTGCTTATGGTGAATTGGCAATGGATGCGGCAAAACTGGACCCGCCAGCGGAAATTAAGCTCAAGCCCAAATCTGAATGGAAAATCCTGGGTAAACCGCAAAAGCGTACAGATATGCTTGCCAAGGTTACCGGTGCGCCGATTTTTGGCATCGATGTCGACCTGCCGGATATGGTTTATGGCACTATTCGCATGAACCCCTATCTTGGCGGGAAAATGCTCAGCTTTGATGCATCAAAGGCAGAAAAAATGCCCGGCGTTATCAAGATCGTTGATATGGGCGGGCCGGAAAATGAAGCTTTTGGTGGTGGTATCGGAGTAATTGCGACCAATACATGGGCCGCATTCAAGGCGGCTGAGGCGGTGGATATTAAATGGGATAAGTCCGATTATCCGGCAGCCACCAAGGACATTAATGCGGTGCTGGCAAAAGCCTTAAAAGGCGGCGCGGGGGATAGTCTTCGAAATGATGGTGATGCGGAAACGGCTTTTGCAGATGCGCCGCGCCCCAACGTAGTGGAAGCGGAATATTATGTGCCCTATCTGGCCCATGCCTGTATGGAACCGATGAATGCAACCGCATGGTTGAAGGGCGGGAAGTTGGAGGTCTGGGCACCCAATCAAGCGCCGACGATCATTCGGGCTGATTGTGCCTATGAGGCCGGAGTTGAAGAAGAAGACACCAAGGTTCACACAACATTTTTGGGCGGCGGTTTTGGACGGCGGGCCGAGGTGGATTTTTGCCGCTTCGCCACCAGGCTTGCCAAACACGCGGACGAAAAACCGGTTAAGGTAACATGGACGCGTGAGGAAGATACTCGCCATGATACCTATCGCCCGGTGGCCATGGCGAAATTCAAGGCAAGGCTGGATAAAAACGGCACGCTTGCAGCATTTGATGCGCGCATTGCCTCGCCTTCGATTATTGCCAGTTTTATGGGGCGGACTTTCCCTTCACTTTCACCGGCAGGGCCGGATAAGACCATTATTGAAGGGGTTTTTGACCAACCCTATACAATCGCTAATTACCGGGTATCGGCGATCAAGGCACAACTATCCGTTCCTGTTGGTTTCTGGCGGGCGGTTGGCAATTCCTTTAACGGGTTTTTCAACGAGAGCTTTATGGATGAAATTGCGGTTAAAGCTAAAATTGATCCTGTGGATTTTCGCCTTGGCCTGATGAAGGACCATCCGACAGCCATTGGTGTTGTTAAAAAAGCAGCTGCAATGGCTAATTGGGGCGCTGAGACTATTGAAGGACGCGGCAAAGGCATTGCCTTTACTCTATCTTTCGGCGCGTGGGTGGCTGAAGTGGTTGAAGTTTCGGTAATTGATGGTGAGGTGAAAATTGAAAATGTCTGGTGTGCAGTCGATGTGGGCGAGGCGTTGGATCCTTCCATCATCAAGGCGCAAGTGATGTCGGGTATTATCTTTGGTTTATCATCGGCTATGGGGCAGGAAATTACCTTTGACGATGGGAGCGTTGAGCAGGGTAATTTTGATGATTATGATGCCATGCGCATGGGCCAGTGTCCGAATATCCATGTGGAAATTCTGCAGGATGCGGAATATATGGGTGGTGTGGGTGAGGTGGGTACGCCGCCATCCATTCCAGCCCTAGCCAATGCAATTTATGCCGCAACCGGCAAACGTATTCGCACCATGCCCTTATCGAAAGAAATAGACTTTGTTGCCTGAGCTGCCTGATGACAAATTGTCTCCCCGGCTTGTTGAGACCTTCAATCTGGCTTAGGTAGTTGTATTAGATGAATCAAAACGAGCCCACTTGGCCGAGGATTTTAAATAATATGTGCATATTTTGTAGTGCCAAATCATTGTCTATTTCAACAATCTTTGTTGCCACAAGCCTGAGCAGTGTTCAGGTTGCCCAGACCGATATTCGTGTTGAGAACAATCAATTTACAGCATCTGGCATGGCTGACAAAAGCGCCGCTGGATTTACCTGCGATGTTGTCGGGCAAACGGTTGCAGCTGTTTTGCGACCTGCCGATATTATGCCATATGGCAACAAGTCAGGATCATAGGCTGAGGTTACGCGCCGGGCGGATTATAAACTCTAGAGTTTCCGTCTTTGACGGAATCGCTCTGTTTTTTCGCTCACGGCCACTTGATGCTACGCACCAGCCTTCGCGGGAGCGATGCATTCGCATCGGGCCGGTTCCGCCCTCAAATTGATTCAATCAATTTGCAAGTCGGGCTCCAATCGCAGCCTGACTGCTTCCATGTAAATGTGAAGCAGGCTCTAAACCCGCCGCTCAACCATCATTTTCTTAATTTCGGCAATTGCCTTGGCCGGGTTCAACCCTTTGGGGCAGGCCTGCGTGCAGTTCATAATGGTATGACAGCGATAGAGCCGGAATGGGTCTTCAAGATCATCCAGCCGGTCACCGGTAGCTTCATCGCGGCTGTCAATCAGCCAGCGATAGGCTTGCAACAATACGGCCGGGCCTAAATAACGATCGCCATTCCACCAATAGGAAGGGCAGGAGGTCGAGCAGCAGGCGCAAAGAATACACTCATATAGACCGTCGAGTTTTTCGCGGTCAAAATGCGATTGTGGCCATTCTTTTTCAGGCTTTGGCGTGGTGGTTTTCAGCCACGGTTCGATGGAGCGATGCTGGGCATAGAAATTGGTAAGGTCGGCCACCAGATCCTTGACCACCGGCATATGCGGCAATGGATAGATTTTAATCGTGCCCTCAACCTCATCCATGCCTTTGGTGCAGGCAAGTGTGTTGGTGCCATCGATATTCATGGCGCAAGAGCCGCAAATACCTTCCCGGCAGGAGCGGCGGAAGGTCAGTGTCGGGTCGACATTGTTTTTAATCCAGATAAGTGCATCCAGCACCATCGGTCCGCAATCATCTGTGTTGACATAATAAGTATCAACTTTCGGGTTGCCCTCATCATCAGGCGACCAGCGATAAATTTTATATTCGCGAGCGGGAGCTGCTGCTTCTACCTTGGTCCAGGTTTTGCCATCGGTAACACGGGAGTTTTTAGGTAGCGTAAGTTCGACCATGATCTATCAGACCTTTTCGTGTGGTGACGCGCCCGGTATTATCCGGGCCGGTTGTCTGGTTGGTAGTGAAGCGCAATATTGGCCTTGTTGGCCATGATAACCCGATAGCCAAGGGCGGTCATTTGTGCGATGCAATCTATTTCCCACTCCTCAATATTGTTTTCGATAATAACATATTCAGGATAGAGAGATTTCGGTGCGACGGAGAAAAACGGGTGCATTACCTTGTCTTCAAAGCCTTCAATATCGATTTTTAGAATGTCGATTTTGGTAATGCCTTCATCGCTGAGCAGGTTTATTAGCGGAACAACCCGGGCGGTGAATTTGGTGCCATTTTCATTTGCACCGGTTGCCAATGCGCCCGATCCCATATCAGCGGTACAGGTAAACTCAGCTTCACCTTCGCTCGCACCCAAAGCAAGCGGGTAAACCGTGCATTTATCGGCAGCCTTATTGGCTGATATATTAAATGTCAGGCGTGAAACAAGAATTGGGTTTGGCTCGATTGACAGGATTTTGGCATCTTTTGAGGTGACGCTATGGGCGTGCAGGGTGAAAAGCCCGGCATTGGCACCAATGTCGACGAAAACCGGTTCCTTGTTTTTGGGAAGCTGTTCTGCAATCAGCTTAAATTCATCATTGCAATAGGCGTTACCGGCCAGATAGGCTTTTAGTTCACATGAATTATCATGGAGAAAAATACGGGCCTGGTATTTTCGTATTTCCACATCCCAGGGGCCTTCGTTGCCGCGTTTGATCCAATTGGCAATGAATTTTCTAAATTGCCCGCGCATCAATCCCGCCGTGCGCAATGCGGACAGGGTTTTATCAACAATGCCCGGCGGGGAAAAATGACCGAAAGGTTTGCTGGTATAGCCTTTGTTGGGAATTTGTAACATTTAACTCTGATAAATCTTTGCTATTTTTTCATGCAGTAAAGCATCATTGGGATCATTTTTTGTTGGACTTTTTGTGATTTCGCATCATTAAACTTACCATTAACCGGTGCAAGCAGTGCTTCATCTGTGCGCAGCATGGCATAGGCGTAAAGACGCTCAGTTGGTTTGAAATTCTCAACAAACATATCGCCCATGCAGGTGCAGCGCTTGGGCGTGGCATTGTCGAGCGTGCTGCAGGCCTCACTTACCTGCTTTGTTGTAACTCCTGTCTCTGCGGCATTTGCTATAAATGCTGTGCCCAATATCAAAAATATTGCCAGAACGTATTGCTGCATATCAATAAACCCGTGCTTTTGGTTTGATATAGTCCATCTCATCGGAAAGCGTGAAGTCGTGCACCGGGCGAGAATCCAGTTTCACTGTGCGTTTGTCATTATCAACAAAGGCAAGGGTATGCTTCATCCAATTATTATCATCACGATCGGGGAAATCTTCGCGCGCATGGCCGCCACGGGATTCCTTACGGGCCTGTGCCCCATCCATTGTGACGGCTGCCTGAATGATCAAATTGTCATATTCCAGTGTTTCAATCAAATCGGAATTCCAGATCAATCCGCGATCGGTCACTTTAATATCGCTTGAGGCACCCCAGACATCGTGGATTTTCTCGTGGCCCTCATCCAGTACTTCGCCGGTGCGGAACACGGCACAATTGGCCTGCATGGTGCGCTGCATACGGTCGCGCAATTGGGCGGTTGGGGTGTCGCCATCGGCGTTGCGGAAATGGTCCAGTCGGGAGAGGGCTATATCGCCTGCATCGGCCGGTAGCGGCTTGTGGGAGGAGCCCGCCTCAATGGTTTCTGCGCAGCGAAGGCCGGCAGCGCGGCCAAACACCACCAAATCAATCAGTGAGTTGGAACCCAGCCGGTTTGCGCCGTGAACGGAAACGCAAGCAGCCTCACCGACAGCCATCAGGCCCGGCACCACATGGTCCGGGTCTTTGCCTTTTCTTGTAACCACTTCGCCATGATAATTGGTTGGAATACCGCCCATATTGTAATGGACGGTTGGCAATACCGGAATGGGTTCGTGGGTGACATCGACACCGGCAAATATTTTGGCGGATTCTGAAATTCCCGGTAGCCGTTCAGCCAGCAGTTCAGGATCAAGGTGATCAAGATGCAGGAAGATATGGTCTTTATCCTTGCCAACGCCGCGACCTTCGCGAATTTCCATGGTCATTGAGCGCGATACCACATCGCGGGAGGCAAGATCCTTGGCCGATGGAGCATAACGCTCCATAAAGCGTTCGCCTTCTGAATTGGCGAGATAACCACCTTCACCGCGTGAGCCTTCGGTGATCAGGCAGCCGGCCCCATAAATGCCGGTCGGGTGAAATTGCACAAATTCCATATCCTGCAAGGGAAGCCCGGCGCGCAGCACCATAGCATTGCCGTCGCCGGTGCAGGTGTGGGCAGATGTGCAGGAGAAATAGGCCCGTCCATAGCCGCCAGTCGCCAGAATGGTTTTGTGGGCACGGAAGCGATGAAGTGTTCCATCTTCCAGGCTGAGAGCAATAACACCCCGGCAGGCCCCATCTTCCATAATCAGGTCGATGGCAAAATATTCAATGTAGAATTCCGCATCATAGCGCAGCGACTGGCCATAAAGCGTGTGCAGCATGGCGTGGCCAGTGCGGTCTGCGGCAGCGCAGGTTCGTTGAGCCGGTGGACCTTCGCCAAATTCGGTGGTCATGCCGCCAAACGGGCGCTGGTAAATTTTGCCCTCTTCGGTGCGCGAGAAAGGAACGCCAAAATGCTCCAGTTCATAAACGGCCTTTGGGGCTTCGCGACAAAGATATTCAATCGCATCCTGATCGCCCAGCCAGTCTGATCCTTTGACCGTATCGTACATGTGCCATTGCCATGAATCCGGCCCCATATTGCTAAGCGATGCAGCAACGCCGCCCTGGGCTGCAACAGTATGCGAGCGGGTTGGGAAAACTTTGGTGATACAAGCGGTTTTCAATCCTGCCTGGGCTGCACCCAATGTGGCGCGCAGACCTGCACCACCTGCACCGACAACAACCACATCGAGCGTGTGGTCTGTGAATTCATATGCGGCCATCATTCAGCCCCCAAAAGCAAGTTTAAGAATTGCAAAACATGCGCCAAGGCCCATGGTGAAAGCGAAGAATATATTCAATATCAGCAAAACAATTTTTGTGCGATTGCTGTGAACATAGTCTTCAATAATTGTCTGCATGCCGAGCTTCATATGAACAATGCCGACAATGATGACCATAAGCATTACAATGGCAACAATTGGTGAGGAAAGACGCGCCACAACATCCGCATGGCTGGCGCCATTCAGCGAAATCACCGTCCATAAAAAGAAAAGAATGAGCGGCACATTGGCAATGGCCGTAAGGCGTTGACGCCAAAAATGATCGGTGCCTTCTTTGGCCGAACCCAGACCGCGAACTTTGGAGAGCGGGGTTCGTAATTGGTTGATTGAACCGGACATCAAATGCTCCCTAATTTACTGTATAACCAATGACCCAAAGGATCACGGTTATAACAATTGACGCAGAAATGGTGGCATAGGCAATTTTGGTGGCGGTGGCTTTTTCCAGCGCCCGGCCTGTATCCCAAACCAGATGGCGGATACCGCCCAGCATGTGGTGCACCAATGCCCAGGTATAGCCAAATAATATCAGGCGCCCGATGAAGGAGCCAAAAAAGCTGTTTACCCATTCAAAATAGGCCTCTCCGCTGGCGGCTGATATGAGCCACCATGCGAGTAATATCGTGCCAAAATAAAGGGCGGCGCCGGTAATCCGGTGAACAATGGACATCACCATCGTTGGTATCGGCTTGTAAATTGACAGATGAGGTGAAAGGGGACGATTGGAAGACGCGTTTGAATTTGCCATTGATGGCCTCAAGGAAAACAGGGGTTAAATATGTTCTAGTGAGAAAAATCTGCAAGGTCAAAGTGTTGAGCAAATTTTGTCAATAAATATTGCTAATTATCGAGGATGACCTGATCACGATTTGATATCAATCGATTTGAATGGTAATTATCGACGATCTGTTGACCTAATATTTTGTGTTCTGTTCTGGACATTTGACTGATTGGCGCTAACCTCGCTTCATTAACTTTGTAAACGGGAGGAAATTATGTGTCATCATTGCGTTATTGAATCAGTTAAGGAAAGAATGCTCAGTCGCCGACAAATGCTGGTCGGCGGGGCGGCAGGTGTTGCGGCCATTGCGGCGGCCGGTAGTTCTGCAACCTCATCAATTGCGGCCAGTCATGGGGGCGTTTCCAGTACAAAAGTTGCAGATATGACCCATGTTCTTTCAGAGGAGTTCCCGACATATTTCGGGGTGCCAGGGTTTAAGAAAGAACAAAAGTTCAACTTTAAAGAACATGGATTTAACCTGTTTGAAATGACGGTAAATGAGCACACCGGCACCCATCTTGATGCGCCGTTGCATTTTTCTAAGGATGGTAATTCAGTCGATGAGATTCCAGTTGAAAACCTTGTTGCGCCGCTGGTGGTAATCGACATAAAGGCAAAAGCTGCTGAAAACCCAGATGCGCAGGTCACACCTGAAGACATCAAGAAATGGATTGCTACAAACGGCCCGTTGCCTGAAAAATGCTGTGTGGCGATGAATTCCGGTTGGGATGCCCATGTGGGAAGCGACAAGTTTCGCGGTGTTGACGGTGAGAAAAAAATGCACTTTCCGGGCTTCCATATAGATGCCACAAAAATGTTGCTCGAGGAATCATCCGCCGTTGGCATGGCGGTTGACACGCTTTCGCTGGATTATGGAATGTCAGGTGATTTTGTTACCCATTATGCATGGTTACCGACAAACCGTTGGGGGCTGGAAAATCTGGCCAATCTGGATAATGTTCCTGCAAAAGGTGCGACTCTGGTTGTTGGTGCACCAAAGCACAAAGGCGGTTCTGGCGGTCCAAGCCGGGTTTTTGCGCTTATGTAAACAAATGGCAACCCGTCGCAATGGCGGGTTGCACCTGCAATTTTGGAGAATTTATGTCTACAGTAAAACTGGTTGCGGACGAGGATGCCTCAAGCGAGGTTATGTCCGTATATAAAGATATTCGGCAAACGCGTGGTGGCGACTTTATTAATAATTTTTGGCGTGCGCTGGCGGTAAATCCAGCCTTGCTTTCGTCCACATGGTATCATCTTAAATCAATCATGAGCGTTGAAGGTGCCATTGATGCTAAAACGCGCGAAATGATATATATAGCGGTTTCAACCGCCAATGCCTGTTCCTATTGTGTGCATTCACATACGGCAGCCGCTAAAGCCAAGGGCATGAGTGATGATGAACATGCAGAGCTTATGACCATTATATCGCTGGCGGCATCGACAAACCATCTTGCAAACGGATTGCAGGTTCCAATTGACCCTGAATTTTTAGCTGAATAGGGTCAGCAAACCAAGAGGCAACCAAGCCATATGTATAAAGTCGTTGGAATTCCGGGCTCTCGCCTGACCAGGGTTAGCTGGATGCTGGAGGAGCTTGGGCGGATCTATGTGATTGAAAAAGCCATGCCGCAATCGGAGGCAATCACGCAGTTGAACCCGAGCGGCAAAGGCCCGGTTTTACTCGATACTCATTTTGAAAGCCCACGAATTGTGATCGATTCAGCGGCTATTTGTTCCTATCTGGCAGATCGGCATCCAGAAGCTAATATGACGGCCGAGCCCGGTTCACTAGAGCGGGCTGAAATTGATTCATGGTTGCATTTTGTCCAGTGTGATCTGGAGGCGCCGCTTTGGCTGAAGGCAAAACACAATTTTATCCTGCCGGAAAATATGCGCCTCAATGTAAGTGAAGTGACAAAATTTGAATTCAATAATGCAATTGCCGCAATGGACGCGCGATTGGGCAATAAAGAGTTCGCCATAGGAGATAGATTTACGGCGGCGGATATTTTGTTGGGCCATGCGGGCAGTTGGGCGCGAAATGCCAAATTTGAAATTGAGTTTGAGCGGGTAAATGCTTATCTTGATCGGGTTCTGGCCCGTCCTGCACTTGCTGCGGCAAGAGAGCGGGATGCGCAATTCAAGCGCGATGGGGGAACCTGATTTTGGGCGGCTTGGCGATATTTTTGAGCATTATACTGGGTCTGATTTCTGCCATACACTTTTATTGGGCGTTTGGCGGAATATGGCCGGGCACGGATAAGACATCACTTGCCCGTACAGTAATTGGTGAGAATAACATAAGCAGAATGCCGCCAAGCTGGCTGACCTTTGCTGTCGCATGTGCCATTGCGGTCGCCGCACTTTGGCCGCTGATGTGGCGTTCGTTTGTGCCTTACTTCTTGCCGCAGGGGCTTTTGTGGGCAGGAATGATTGCGCTTTCAATTGTATTTATCGGGCGGGGAATTGCCGGCTATATGCCGTTTTTTACCTCAATCACCAGCGAGCAGCCATTTGCCCGGTTAAACGCATTATATTTTTCACCGCTTTGCCTGATCATCGGTACAGGCTTTTTGGCTTTGCTGCTTAATGTTTAGTCTGACTCTCAATGACCATTAGGCTTTTGAACAAACAGGCCCGGCATCTGGTGCTGCATCTTCAGGGTCTCACCCTGCCGCCGCATCTTAAGCAATCACCGGCAGAATTGTTTGCAACTGTTTGCCAGTTGGGCTTTGTCCAGGTTGATTCAATTCAGTGGGTGGAGCGTGCGCAGCATATGACACTGTTTGCCCGAAACCAGACCTATAGGCCAGTTCATCTCAAGCGGTTGATTGAAAATGACCGGCTGTTATTTGAAGGTTGGACTCATGATGCATCGGTCATTCCGGCTGAATATTACAGGTTTTGGAAGCGGCGGTTTCAGCGCAAAGAGGAGCGGCTGCGCAAGAATTTTATTCGCTGGCAGGGTGAAGGCTTTCTTGGTCAATGTGATGATTTACTGGAGCTGATTTCCAAACAGGGGCCGGTTCGTTCGCGTGATCTGGAACGTCCCAAACGCGATGGCCCGCAGGAGATGTGGCAATGGCATGATGGCAAAGCGGCGCTGGAATATTTGTGGCAGGCGGGTCATCTTGCAATTTCTGCTCGAGACGGATTTCAAAAAGTCTATGATTTGAGCGCGCGTTTTTTTAACGAAAGAGATTATTGCGGCGAATGCGATCAGGGTGAGTTTGTCGATTGGGCCTGCCGTTCTGCGCTTGAACGGCTTGGGTTTGGAACGCCTGCCGACATTTCCAGATATTGGAATCTGCTTTCAATTCAGGAGGTTCGGCAATGGCTATCGGAGCAAGATGATCGAGCAATTGAGCAGGTTGAACTGATGACAGCAGATGGTTCTAAATTGCGAGAGGCGGTCGCTTTTTCTGGCCTTGCGGAGCGGGTAGAAAATTTACCAAAAATTCCCGATCGCATTCGCGTATTGTCGCCCTTTGACCCGGTTATTCGCGATAGAAAGCGGCTTGAATGGTTGTTTAATTTTGACTACAGGATTGAGATATATGTACCGGCCCCGAAGCGCAAATATGGCTATTATGTATTTCCAGTTCTTGAAAAAGACCGGATAATTGGTCGTATCGATATGCGCGCCAACCGTCCCGAAAATGAGCTGCAAATAAAACAATTATGGCTGGAGCCGGGGGTGCGGCTTTCTAATGCGCGCCAGGCACGGTTGGATGCGGAACTTATCCGTCAGGCAAGATTAGGCAGTGTCGATAAGGTGGTTTGGCTTAATCAATAGAGCGCGTCCTTCTTCGATAATCACGCTCTATTTTTATTGTTCACGGCTAATCGGGGCTTTTCTAATGGTTCAAGTTTTGCGCTTCGCTTTGCTCAACGTGCAACTTGAACTACGCCCCGGCCTGCGCTAATGCGGTGCACTTGCGCCGGGCCTTTATTTGTCGGGCTAACTCTCTTTTTACCAGGTTCGCTTGGCGCCGGTGTCAATGTGGATATGGCCAGAGCGGTATTTCTTGTGCCCGCCAACAGAACGGTGTCTGGCGACATAGCGATAGGCGGCACTCATATTTTTGGACACGCTGAAATCAACAGCTTTGCACCTGCGATGCATGGATTTTGATGCGCCACCTACTTTACGATTATGCCACCAGGTTCGATAGGTTGAATGAACGGTCACATTGCCATAACGGCGCGCGACTTGTCTTAATACGCGTTTTAACCGGAATGGAACGCACCACGATGGTGCATTATAGGTTACCGTCCCGCCGCCAAACAGCCCAAAGCTCGGCAATGATGAGCAGGCAGCAAGACTGGATACCAAAACCAGCACCAGAATTTTTGATCCGAAAGTTTTTTGCCACTGCAATGCAGTTGCGGATATTTGATAAAGAGATGACATCGGGCGCTCCAAACGCAAAACAAATGAGCATCCTGATAATCCTTGGTAACCATTAAAATTTTAATTAAATTGTATGTTAATGAACCGTTAAGCACGTTGCAATTTTTAAATCAGTTACTTAACTAAATTGTGAAATAGGAGAGGTGAAAAGATGATTTTTGCGGGATTTAACCTGTTGGCTGTATTGTTGGCGGTGATTGCGTCAATGGCAATTGGCGCAATCTGGTATAGCGTTCTTACCAAGCCGTGGATGGCAGCAGCAGGCTTTAACGCCCAACAGATTGATGCGGTTGAAAAGGGCGGCAGCCCGCTAGTTTATGTAATCGCCGCAATATCCCATTTGGTTATGGCAACTGTTCTTGCCGGTCTGATCGGCCATTTGGGCGATATGAACCTTTGGCGCGGCATTGTTTCAGCCCTTTTTGTTTGGTCGGGTTTTGTGGCAACGACAATGGTGGTCACTCACCGATTTCAAATGCGGCCGTGGTCTTTGACTTTTATTGATGCGGGGCATTACTTGTTTGCGCTTGTGGCGCAAGGTGCAATAATTGGCTGGATGGGGGTTTAAAAACCGACTGCAACACAAGTCGAATGGACGGTTGCTTTTCTGCTTGATATGACGTGAAATAATTTGAAATGGTCGGCTGTATAAGGTCGGCTGGAATTATGTCTGTTAAGTGGAGATACCCAATGTCCCAGTTGCTTTACCCCGTTCCCGATGCCATCGCCAAGGCGGCCCATATTGATAATGACAAATATCATGAGATGTATCAGCAAAGCGTTGATAATCCGGACGCATTTTGGGGCGAGCATGGCAAGCGGATTGACTGGATAAAGCCCTATACGAAAGTCAAAAACACCACTTATGAATATCCTGATGTGTCGATCAAATGGTTTGAAGATGGAACCTTGAATGTCTCTGCCAATTGTATCGACCGGCATTTGGAGAAGCATGGCGACAAGGTTGCTATACTCTGGGAAGGCGACAACCCGGAAGAAGATGCAAAAATTACCTATAACCAACTGCACGAGCACGTGTGCCGCCTTTCCAACGCGATGAAAAATGAGGGCGTTAAAAAGGGTGACCGGGTGACCATCTATATGCCGATGATCCCGGAAGCCGCCTATGCGATGCTTGCCTGTACCCGCATTGGTGCGGTGCATTCGATCGTCTTTGGCGGGTTTTCTCCCGATGCGCTGGCCGGGCGTATTCACGATTGCGAATCGAATTTTATTATTACAGCCGATGAGGGCGTGCGCGGCGGCAAGCCCATTCCGCTGAAAGCCAATGTGGATGCAGCCATAGAAATTGCCGAACGCAATGGTGGCAAGGTTGATAAGGTGCTGGTGGTTAAGCGCACTGGTGGTGCGATCAACTGGGCCGAGGGCCGTGATGTTTGGTATCATGATGCGGTGGCTTCTGCTTCTACGACCTGCGAGCCGGAAGAAATGAATGCGGAAGACCCGTTGTTTATTCTTTATACATCCGGTTCCACGGGTAAACCAAAAGGTGTGCTGCATACGACAGGCGGCTATCTGGTCTGGGCCTCGATGACCCATGAATATGTTTTTGACTATCATGAAAATGATATTTACTGGTGCACCGCCGATGTGGGTTGGGTGACCGGGCATTCCTATATTGTCTACGGGCCGCTTGCCAATGCGGCGACAACTTTGATGTTTGAAGGGGTGCCGAATTATCCAACCATGTCGCGGTTCTGGGATGTCTGCGACAAGCACAAGGTCAATATTTTTTATACCGCACCAACAGCAATTCGTGCGCTCATGCAGGCGGGTGACGAGCCGGTTAAATCAACCGACCGCTCGTCGCTTCGATTGCTTGGTTCGGTGGGTGAGCCGATTAATCCGGAAGCCTGGGACTGGTATTATAATGTGGTCGGCGAAGGTCGCTGCCCGATTGTTGATACATGGTGGCAGACCGAGACTGGCGGCATTATGATTACCCCGCTGCCGGGGGCAACAGCCCTGAAACCGGGTTCTGCGACAACGCCATTCTTTGGTATTCAACCGCAATTGGTTGATGGTGAGGGCACGCCGCTCGAAGGCGCGACCGATGGCAATCTTTGTATTGTGGATTCGTGGCCGGGCCAAATGCGCAGCCTTTACGGTGACCATGATCGTTTTGTGCAGACCTATTTTTCCACCTATAAGGGGAAATATTTCACCGGTGACGGGTGCCGCCGTGATGAGGACGGCTATTACTGGATTACCGGTCGGGTTGATGATGTGATCAATATTTCCGGTCATCGTATGGGAACCGCAGAGGTTGAATCAGCGCTTGTTGCGCATAGTGCTGTATCTGAAGCGGCTGTTGTTGGCTACCCGCACGACATCAAAGGACAGGGCATCTACTGCTATGTAACTCTTATGGCCGGCGTTGAGCCCAGTGATGAATTGCGCAAAGAGCTTGTGGCCCAGGTTCGCAAGGAAATCGGGCCGATTGCATCACCGGATAAAATTCAGTTTTCTCCCGGATTGCCAAAAACCCGCTCGGGCAAAATTATGCGGCGGATTTTGCGCAAAATTGCCGAGGATGATTTTGGCGCCCTGGGTGATACATCAACGCTTGCCGATCCGGCTGTGGTCGAAAACCTGATCGAAAACCGGCAGAACAAAAAAGGCTGAAGTTTTTTCGCTTACGGCAATTTGGGGCTGCATGGTGCAGTTGCTTTGTGCGGCCCCGTTGTTATCTGGCCGACGCGTGTTCAGCACCAGCCGCTACGACGTTTGCCACGATAGGGCCGTACCAGCCCGGTTGCCAGAAGGGCGGTTTCAATATCTTGGCCTGAAAAGGTTGTGACATCGGCCAGCACTCGGCCAAAATATTTGCCGCCTTTTATTTTGCTGAGTTGCACCGGTTTGCCTGAAATAAATTCACGCAGCCGGTTGCGGGCCGAAAGCGCGGCACTATATTCGCTTGAGCATTTTGAGCGAATTTCCGGTGCGTCTATTCCCCGGATGCGTACCCGCACATTGATTTGATGACCGGGCCATACTTTTGCAAGTACCTCAATTGTATCGCCGTCATAAACATTCAGCACTTTTGCAAAGATTGGTCCTTTGATGGTTTCGCGCTTTTTTGCCATCATAGGGGAAGGGCCAAGGGCAAAAAATAACACAGCGATTATGGTTGGGCGAAAATTCATATTAAGGATTTTAATCTGATTAAGACGAATAAATTCCTATCGTGTAATTTTAGTGCTGTCAACAGGAATTGGTTGCAAAGAATCAATTATTCACTTTTAGATTGATTTTAATTGTATTGCAACTTTACAATTCTTTACGCCGGAGAAAAGCGCCTGCAACATTGAGGGTCTATGTTGTTGTTATCAACACAGCAACCAAGGAGACAGGCATGACCAATAATATTAACAGCCCGAAGAAGCCGACAAACACGCGTAAGGGTTATATCACTGCAGGCATTATAGCTGCACTTGGATTGGCAACCGTTTTGGGTGCACAGGCCTTTACCGGCAGCCGCATTGCCCAGCATGTGAGTATTGAAAGCAATTATTCTGGCAATGATGGCAAAATCTGGAAATCCAGCTGGCGCCGTGGCGGCGGATCGCATTTTGGTTCGATGAGTATTGAAGAGCGTGAAAAACTGATTATCCGGATGGTCAAACATCTTGCCGTCGAAATTGATGCAACCGACGAGCAGCAAACAAAACTCGTGACCCTTATTAAAACAGTTGCAGAAGATATGCTGCCAATGAAAGATAAAATGCGGAAATCACGCGAGGAAGTAATCAAGCTCTTAACCGCACCAGTAATTGATCGTGGTGCAATTGAAGCCATGAGGGTGGCAAAACTCGCTGAGGCCGATACGGTAAGCAAAAAACTCGCCACTGCCATTACGGATGCGGCTGAAGTGCTGACTGCCGGGCAACGTACAACAGTTGCCGACCGAATTGAGACTTTTCGCTCTATGCGCGGGCGCTGGAAGCATTAAACTTGGATCCAATAATTTCCTGACTGGCCCGCATATTCTGCGGGTCCGGTTGGTTGGTTTGGTTTAAATATGATATTGCTTTTCTACTGGTCGGGGCGCTGCCCTTTAATTCTGGATATTGAATTTTTGAGCGAACAAATATTACTTGTTGAAGACGACCCTCGCCTTGCCGGAATGGTGCAAGACTATCTTGGTGAAGCGGGCTATTCGGTAACAATAGCACCCAATGGTGCGGAAGCATTGGGCAAGCAGAAATCGGGGGCATTCAGTGCCATTATTCTTGATTTGATGTTGCCGGATATGGACGGCTTGGAGATTTGCCGAACCATTCGTACCACTGATAATATTCCTATTCTTATGTTAACGGCCAAGGGTGATGCGATGGATCGGGTGGTAGGGCTTGAACTCGGGGCTGATGATTATTTGCCAAAACCGTTTGAACCGCGTGAATTGCTTGCCCGGTTAAAGGCGATTTTGCGCCGTGGAGGTGCCTCCGGAAATGCCGAGACCTTGCGTTTTGGCCGATTGGAAATTGATCGAAACTCTCGCGAAGTGCGGCTTGATGCGCGTATTTGTTCGTTAACGTCACACCAGTTTGATATGTTGCATGTGCTGGCGCGGTCTGCCGGGCGGGTGCTATCGCGCGATGCTTTAATGGACGCCCTAAAGGGCACGGCACTTGAGGCCTTTGATCGCTCGATTGATGTGCATATTTCCCGCATTCGGGCAGAGATTGAAGATGATGCAAAAAAGCCCAAACGGGTGATCACCGTGCGTGGTGCGGGTTATCTGTTTGCGCGCAGCCAGGATTAAAGTATGCGCAGGCTATACGTTCAAATTTATCTGACGATAATTGCCGCTTTGGTGCTGGTGGTGGTCATTTCCGGGGCGCTTTGGCAGTTTGCCGGTGCCGATCGGTTTAACCGTGAGGTTTTTGGTATCGCGGGCAGGCTTGCGGTGGAGTTGCTGGCACCTGTCAATGCGCCGTTAACGGAGCAACAAAATACGTTGCGTAAACTGGCGGAAAACATTGGCCTGGATATATCGCTTTTTGATGAGAACAAAAAACTTCTGGCAAGTTCGGGGCAAAGTTTTGCAGCGCCATCGCCTGAGCAACAATCGAGTAACCGGTTTCGACATCGCGGTAATACCAGTTGGCAGATTTTATTACCTGATAAACGTTGGTTAGTGACCAGAATGAAGAAGAACCATACGCGTTTTTTCTGGGGACCACTGCTATTCTTAACCTCCATTGCCATTATTATCGGGTTTTCGGCCTATCCGTTGGTGCGAAGGCTCACGGGTCGTTTGGAGCGGTTGCAGCGCGGTGTTGAAGCCATGGGAGCGGGTGATTTTTCCACCCGGGTGGCGATTGAAGGTAAAGATGAAGTTGCCCAATTAGGGGGGAGCTTTAATCGAGCCGCAGAAAAGATTGAGGCCTTGCTCGGTGCGCACCGGCAATTATTGGCAAATGCCAGCCATGAACTACGCACCCCACTGTCACGCATTCGTTTGGGGATTGATCTGCTTAAAGGACAGGAAGACGAACAGCGCAAAAAGGCGCTTGAACAGGATATTGATGAGCTTGATCATCTGGTCGATGAAATTTTATTGATGAGCAGACTGGATGCGCACAACGTGCATGAGCCCTGGCAGGAAATAGACCTTCTGGCGGTGGCTGCGGAAGAATGCGCCCGATATGATGCGCAATATCAGGACTGCAATCTTGATGGTCAATCTGTTTTGATCAATGGCGATCTTCGCTTGATGCAGCGTATGGTGCGAAACCTGCTGGAAAATGCCTATCGCCACGGTAAGCCACCGGTTGATATTCGAGTTGGATCAAAAGATGGATTTGCTGTGCTGGAGATCGTTGATCAAGGGTCTGGCATTCCCAAAGATGAACGCGGAAAGGTTTTTGCAGCGTTTTACCGGCTATCTGACCGGCAGGATGTGAAGGGTTCCGGCCTCGGGCTGGCGCTGGTTTTACAGATTGCTGAAAGCCATAAGGGCCGCGTTGAATTGTTCGATGATACCTTATCCGGCCGCTTTGGCGTGCGGGTTATGTTGCCGCTTAAGTGAAGAAACGGCTCTTAACCGTCATCCCCACCTGCGCGGGCATGACGAAACAGGGCAAACCGCGATACCATTATTGCAGCGGCTGGATTGTGGAATTGAGCAGAAATCTTACTCCCATTCCCTTATATCAACAAAATGCCCGGCGATGCCGGCAGCCGCGGCCATAGCAGGCGAGACCAGATGAGTGCGGCCCTTAAAGCCCTGACGGCCTTCAAAGTTGCGGTTGGAGGTCGAGGCGCAGCGCTCTTCCGGTTTCAGGCGGTCATCATTCATCGCCAGACACATCGAGCAGCCAGGTTCACGCCATTCAAAACCGGCTTCAACAAAGATCTTATCCAACCCTTCTTTCTCTGCCTGTTCTTTCACCAGGCCGGAGCCCGGTACGATCATGCCGGAAACACCGTCGGCGATTTTCTTGCCTTTGACGACGGCGGCTGCCTGACGAAAATCTTCTATCCGGCCATTGGTACAAGAGCCGATAAATACCCGGTCGATGGTAATATCGGTCATCGCGGTGCCGGGTTTAAGGCCCATATATTCAAGTGCGCGCCATTTGGACGTGCGGGTGTTTTCATCGGCTATATCGTCCGGGTTGGGTACTGCGCCGGTGATGGCAATTGTATCTTCCGGTGAAGAGCCCCAGGTGATGGTTGGCGGCAGATTGGCAGCATCCAGTTTAAGCACCTTGTCAAAGTGGGCATCTTCGTCAGATTTGAGGCCCTTCCAATATTCAAGGGCTTTTTCCAGCGCGTCACCTTTTGGTGATTTTGGTTTGCCGATTATGTAATCGAAGGTTTTTTGATCAGGCGCAATAAGGCCTGCGCGCGCGCCGCCCTCAATCGTCATATTACAGACGGTCATGCGGCCTTCCATGGAAAGTGCTTCAATAGCTTCGCCACAAAATTCAATCACATAGCCGGTGCCGCCGGCGGTGCCGATTTCACCGATGATGGCCAAAATGATGTCCTTGGCACTAACGCCCGCGGGCAGAATGCCATTGACTTCGACCTTCATGTTTTTGGCTTTTTTCTGGATCAGCGTTTGAGTGGAAAGCACGTGCTCCACTTCTGAGGTGCCGATACCGTGGGCCAAAGCGCCAAAGGCTCCATGTGTGGAGGTGTGGCTGTCGCCGCAAACGATGGTCATGCCGGGCAGGGTGAAGCCCTGTTCCGGGCCAATGATGTGTACAACGCCCTGGCGTTTATCGGTCTCGGAATAATATTCAACGCCAAACTCGGCCGCGTTGGCAGCAAGGGCTTCCACTTGAATGCGGCTTTCCTTATTGGCGATGCCTTTGCTGCGGTCGGTGGTTGGAATGTTGTGATCAACCACGGCAAGGGTTTTTTCCGGCGCACGTACTTTGCGACCGGCCATGCGCAAACCTTCAAAGGCCTGCGGGCTGGTAACCTCATGCACAAGATGGCGGTCAATATAAAGCAGGCAGGTGCCGTCGTCTTGCTCATCAACCAGATGATCATCCCAGATTTTGTCGTATAATGTCTTTGCCATGGATTTATCCTCACGCCTGCGCAGAATTTTGAAATTTGTATGCGACTAAATATTATGCCGGGTCAAGAGGGGTGGCCAAGAAATGGCTGAATTGCCTCAATGGATCGGGTTGGAATGATAGTGTCGCGCATAAGGTTTGCGATGTGACAGTGACTTTCGTGATTGGCAAAAACAGGATAACAGGGTTGGATGATTGAATATTTCTCTATTATTTATTGCCTGATATTTGGTGCCTGCAGCGGGCCTTTGTGTTTTGATGAGGTGATGGCGGAAAATCGCTACACGGTTTGCCGGGTCGATCATTCAAAGTCGCGATTGCAGTTATTCCTGAAAGATGAAAATGACGTTGCTTATGGATCTTTGCAGCGGTTGAAATCCCAGCTTGATGCGGCGGGACAGAAATTGCGTTTTGCGATGAATGGCGGCATGTATCATCGCGATTATTCGCCGGTCGGGCTTTATATTGCTGACGGGGTTCTGAAAAAAACCATTTCAACAAAGGGCGGCTATGGTAATTTCCATCTTTTGCCAAACGGGGTGTTTTATTTTGGACCAGATGGGGCGGGTGTTATGGAAACCAGGCGCTATATGGCTGCGAAGTTAAAACCGCAATTTGCCACCCAGTCCGGCCCGATGCTGGTGATTGAGGGGGAATTGCATCCGCGTTTTTTGAAGGATTCAGATTCGCTCAAAATTCGCAATGGGGTGGGCGTAACAGAAGATGGCCGGATCGCCTATTTCGCTATCTCGCACAGTCCGGTGCGGTTTTGGGATTTTGGTGAATTATTCAAATCGAGATTGAATACACCGAACGCCCTGTTTTTGGATGGGTCAATTTCATCGCTGCTTTGGGAAGATCAAAACCGTGGCGTATATTTTCCCGCCGGGCCGATAATTGGCGTTGTTGAGTGAACTTTATTTCACTCACGGCTAAGCTGTGTATTGGGGTTTGCGAGGCGCGTGTCGCTCGTTATTAGCTCATTATCCAAAGCCAGAAACTCAATGTAACCATGCTGGCTAAAATGGTGAGAATTATGGTGTTGGTGGCAAGCCCTTCGGCGACCTTGAAATGGCTGGCAAACAGATAGGCATTGACTCCGGTTGGCAATGCGGCGGCGATTACTGCAATTCTTGCCCAGTCTGCGGGCAGGTGAAAGACGAAGTTGGCCAGTAGATATATGCTTGCGGGTAAGACAACCAGGCTAAGGCCGGCCAGCAGCGAGCCTTGAAAAAGATTGCCCTTAATGCCGTATTTGTTGAGGCTCATGCCGACGGAAAACAACGCCAGTGGCCCGGCGGTTTTGCCTATTGCTGTGGCGGTCTCTGCAAATATGCCGTTAAATGGCAGGGTGCTCAGCCGCCAGACAAGGCCCGCTAAAATGCCAAGAATAATCGGGTTGGTCAGCAGGTTCTTGGCGATGTTTTTAAACAGCTTGAGTATATTGTAGGGCGACTTTTCCACCCCATCAGCGCGCACCGCCTGTTCCATCAACAATGTCGATGCGGTCATCATTACTGGCATGTGGACGGCTACCAGCAGCAGCAAAATCGCGACGCCTGCCTCACCATAGGCGCGCTCGGTCAGCGGTATGCCAATGAGCACGATGTTGGAAAAACCTGCCGATACGCCGGCAATCACCGCGGCGCGCCGGTCGCGGCCCAACAGGTTGAATACGGCAATCCGCGCCAGCAGCCAGACAATCGCCACCCCGCCAAAATAGGTGGCCCAGAAACCCCAGAGACTGGCACCGGAAAAATCGGCGGTGGCCATGGTTTTCACCAACAGGGCGGGAATGGCGATAACAAAGATGAACTTTGCCAGTGCATCACCCACATCCATTTTCAGTATACCGGACAGCGCTGAAAGATAGCCAAGGCCAATCAGGGCAAAAACCGGCAATATGATGTTGATGATGTCGGACATGGAATGCCTAGGACCTGTTGACAAACTGATTTCGGGCACGGCGCAAGTGCAATATTACCCCTGAACAGGCGGAAACTGCGCCGCGGTGTGGTACCTTTTTGAGCATTTATTGCTTTTAGGCGTGTGCTTTCTTTCAAACCCTTGGGCGCAGTTAATTTGATAGCAGAATACGTCGTAATATTTTA
>Ga0256839_1001187_pt1 | contig 32225 bp, 21 predicted proteins | sample 354166metaG_FD_185968 | JGI IMG/M metagenome (GOLD analysis project Ga0256839, IMG submission 185968) | Hydrothermal vent microbial communities from Mid Atlantic Ridge, Atlantic Ocean - 354-166 | ecosystem: Environmental > Aquatic > Marine > Hydrothermal vents | place: Atlantic Ocean: Mid... | reverse complement strand
GAGCAAGGCCCAGGTGGCCACGCGTGCCAAGGCGGTGATAGAGCCCTTCGAAACCGTGAACCCCCAGGCGGTGGAGATTCCCACGATGATCGTCGAGTCGGACAACGATCCGTTGGTCGAAGCGACGCTACGTGAGCAACTGAAAGCAACCTACCCTGCTGCTTCCGTGTATACATTTCATGCAGCGGGACATTTCCCGTATGTCAATGAAGCCGACACCTATACCGAACTGCTCCGATCTTTCTTCGGCGATTGATGGAAGCCCCGCCTGCACTTCCAGTGGGAACACGGTATCGGGCAAGAAGTTGGCGACGGCAAAACGACGACACACCCAATAATTCACAATTTTAGCCAAATGGAGGAGTGAGCATCCTCAGATGCGGCATCGCCCCTCTGGAATCGGCATCTGAGGATGCCGACTCCCCTACGAATTCGTGAACTGCCGATCATCGCCTGGACAGATTGCCAGTGAGATACAGCACGAGGCTGCGGGGGATTGAGCGGACGGAAACCCGGCCTCACATCCCGTGCAGCAGACCGGCTTCGCTTCGGCTCGCCCGCCGCTGACGCTGGCGTTAGGCGGTACGAGCTGAGAGGCAGCCAACCGCCCCCAAACCATGGGGCAGACTCTGCCTTAACCCAGGCTCAGCCCCTTTCCCATTGCAACCACTTGCAATACCCCTGCGCGAGCCTGGCTTGCTTGAGCCCCCTGGGGCTCCTGTGGTATACTGGGGCCACCGTGAAACGGATGTTCGACCCAGGGTTTCCCCGAGGACCATGCCGGCGCAGAGACGACGTGGGCGCACCCGTCCCTCAACAACCCTCCCCCAGTTCCTCCAACGCAGCGACGTGGCCGGCCTGATCCTGGTCACCGTGGCCGTGTTCACCCTGCTGAGCCTGCTCACGGGCAGCCGAGGCGCACTCACCGCCGCGTGGATCGACCTGCTGGAACGCGCAACCGGCAGCGGCGCCTGGCTCTTCACCCTGGTCGTCGGCGGATGGGGCCTCTGGATGGTCATCCGCGCCGTGGATCGGATGCCGAACCCACCCTGGCAACGGCCCGCCGGTCTCCTGCTCCTGTTCCTGGGCTACATCCTTGGCGCCTCCTTGGCCATGCCCAGCACCGGAAACAGCCCGGCCGGAGGTGGCCAGATAGGGGCCTGGCTCGCCGAGACCCTGAGCCGGATCCTGACCCCCTTGGGGGCCGGCATGGTGGCCCTGGGCATGGGCGTCGCCGGCGCGGTGATGGTGACGGATCGGCTCCTGGTGGAGATCGCCCTGGCCCTCTGGGACGAGGCCAGGGATGTCTGGGAGAGCTGGCGCGCCCGTCAAGGGGCTGGACCCCCCCTATCCCAACCCCCTCTGGACTGGAACGCGGGACCCACCCCCTGGTGGCGACGCGGGTTCCTGCGCCGGCTCCTGAGGTGGTCGCAGGAACAGGAGACCCAGGCCATGGGCCCTTCGGAGGGCCCGGCTCTCCGGCCCCGGGCCCCCGAACCGAGACCCATCTCCCCGGGACCGTCGCCCGCGGCGCCCCCCCAGGCCCAGCCACCGCCACCGGGAACAGAGGTCCTGGTACCGGGCCGGGCCGGTGCCCACGCCTGGAAGTTGCCTGCCATCGACCAGGTCCTGGAAGCCTGGGATCGCTACATCGATCCGGACGAGGAGATCCGCCGTCGCGGCAAGCTCATCGAGGAGACCCTGGCCCTCTTCGGGGTCCCCGCGGACTTCGAGGGCGTCAACGCGGGACCTACGGTGACCCAATATCTCATCCGGCCGGGCTATGTGGAACGGGTGGTCCGGGGCGAGGTCAAGCGCACCAAGGTCAAGGTGAGCAAGATCGCGGCCCTGGCCAACGACCTGGCCCTGGCCCTGGCCGCCCCCAGCGTCCGCATCGAGGCCCCCATCCCCGGCACCAACTACGTGGGCATCGAGGTGCCCAACACCAACAACAACGTGGTGGGCCTGCGGGAGCTCATGGAGAGCGAGACCTTCCGACGTCTGCGGGAGAAGGCCCGCCTCCCCATCGCCCTGGGAGAGGATGTGCGGGGCGAGCCCGTGGTCACAGATCTGGCCCGGATGCCTCACCTCCTGATCGCCGGGGCCACCGGCTCTGGAAAGTCCGTGTGCATCAACGCGATCATCGGCTGCCTGCTCCTGACCCACACGCCGGAGACCCTTCGTCTCCTCCTCATCGACCCCAAGATGGTGGAGCTGACGGTCTACAACGGCATCCCCCACCTCCTCAGCCCGGTGGTGACCGAGGTGGACCGAGCCGCGGGGGTCCTCTTCTGGGCGGTCAAGGAGATGGAGCGGCGATATCAGCTCCTGAACAAGGCCCGGGCCCGAGACCTGGTGCGCTACAACCAGGCCCTGCGCCAGCGCGGCGAAGCGCCCCTGCCCTACATCGTGGTGGTGGTGGACGAGATGGCCGACCTGATGATGGCTGCGCCGGAGGAGGTGGAGAAGCACGTATGTCGTCTGGCCCAGATGGCCCGCGCGGTAGGCATCCACCTGATCGTGGCCACCCAACGGCCCTCGGTGGACGTGATCACCGGCCTGATCAAGGCGAACTTCCCAGCTCGGATCGCCTTCGCGGTGACCAGCCAGACCGACAGCCGGGTGATCCTGGACATCCCCGGCGCGGAACGGCTCCTGGGGCGGGGGGACATGCTCTTCATGGCCCCGGACAGCAACAAGCTGGAACGGCTACAGGGAGCCTACCTGGGCGACGAGGAGATCGGGCGCATCGTCCGCTACTGGCAGGACCAGGCCCAGGCCGCAGTCCCCCCCCAGGCGACCGCAGCTCGGGAGAGCCCGGACCCCCGCCACGAGGCGTCCCCGCCCCGACCGGCACCGCCCTGGGCCGACTCGCCTGCCCAGGAAACCCAGGAGAAGCCTTCCCCGGCCACCTCGGACCCACGTCCGGACCCCCCTCCCCGTCGCCTGGAGCCCACAAGGCCTTCCCGGGCCCGGCCTCTGCTGGAGCCCCCCCTGTTCCGGGAGATCGAACGGATGCAGCGAGAGGACGCCCGGGACAACCTCTTCGACGAAGCCGTTCGCGTGGTCCAGGAGGCTGGCCGGGCCTCCGTCACCCTGCTCCAGCGCAAGCTCCGTATCGGCTACAGCCGGGCCAGCCGTCTCATGGACCAGTTGGAGGAGGCCGGCATCGTGGGCCCAGAATCCCAGGGGAACCGCGGCCGGGTGGTCTACACCCGCGGGGCCGACGCGCCTGGAGCCCACTCCTCCCGGCCCGGCCAGGCAGACGAGAGAGCCGCCCCCGAGGACGAGGACGGCCCTCCACGGGTGTGGATGTGAAGCGACCATGGACGAGAAGCCAGGCGCCACGGCAGCCGAGGACGGCCCGACAGAGGCCAACCGGATCTCCGAGGCCCTCCTCCGCTCCGTCATCGTCCTATGGCAGCAGGAAGGAGAGCGGATCCGCCGTGTCCCGGCCGTGGGCAGCAGCATGCTCCCCCTGATCGCGGAAGGCGATCTGCTGCTCGTCTCGCCGGGAACCCAGGGCATCCGTGTGGGCGATGTGATCGTCTTCCACACGGAGAGGGGCCTGATCGCCCATCGGGTCCTGGAAGTCCGGCGGAACCGCGACGGACGGACCTGGTTGACCAAGGGGGACAACACGCTCACCCCGGATCCACCGGTCCGCGACGAGCAGATATTGGGACGGGTGGTGGGCATTGTCCGCCCCAATGGCCGATACATCCGCCTGGACTCTCGGCTCGGGCGATATCTCGGCCGGGTGCTCTCGGTCCTCTCGTGGGGGAGCGAAAAGGCCTACCGGCTCGCAAGAGGAGCCCAGGAGAGCCCACTGGGCCGATGGCTCGAGCCGGTGTTGCGGCTGGGACAAGGGGTGTGGAAACAGCGTTTGCTGCGGCTACGCCAGAAACTGATCCGAACGGTGGAGCGCGGCTCGTCTCAGGAGACGGGCCCGTAGCCCTCCTCCTCACGGGCGCGCCTGACCAGAGCCTCGTACAGGCGACGGTTCTGGATGAGCCGTTGCTGATGATCCAGATACCAGAACACCATCTCTGCCAGCAGAAAGCCGCCCAGGAGCCAGATCATCGTCATCGTCCTTGTCGCTCTGAAAGGGAACCCGGTCCTGCTCCATTGAACTACATCGTTGGGCTGGATGGGATAGGCCAATTGCCTCAATCCCTGCTTACGAGAATCGGGAGAGATCGACCATATCGGGCAGCTCTGCATCCGTGTATCCTGATCTCTAGAGAGCGAAGCCTGGCCCTCTGATACCCTGGAGGAGGCGCCGTTGCCCAGCCCTGGCACCCTTCCCCAGGGCGCGGATCCGGGGAACACCGACGTCCACGCCCCGTCCCTATCTCCGGGGGGCGTGCCAGCGGGTCCTCGGAAACCAACCCGAGCCATCCCGGTCCCAGGCTTTCCGGTGTCCATGAAGCCCCAAGATCGCTTGCTCCTGGCCTTTGCACGTCAGCATCTCACCGAAGCCCACCGAGTCCAGATCGAACGCCTCTGCTCCGAGCACGTCATCGACTGGGCCGCGCTCTTCCGCCAGGCCGAGGCCCATCGGATTGCCCCTCTGGTCGGGCACCATCTCCAGGGCCTGGATCCGGACGCCCTGGGCATTCCCCCACCGGTCCAGAGACAGTTCAAGCTGGCCCAGTACTCCAGTGCCCTGCTCCAGGAACGCCGCCGACGCATGTTGGTGGAGGCACTCCGGTTCTTCCGGGAAGCGGGCATTCGCGCGATGCTGATCAAGGGAGGCGCCCTGGCCGAGGTCGTGTATGCCTTTCCCTGGCTCACCGTCTCCGAGGACATCGACCTGGTCCTGGATGTGCGGCGCTCGGAGATCGACGAGGCCACCCACCGGCTCTTCGAACGACGGCTCCACGGATCGGGGATCGAGTTCGACTACTTCGAGCACCACGATGTGACCCTGAACGGCGTCCTCCCCGTGGACTTCCAGCGTATCTGGGCGGAAGCCCGGCCCCTGGCCCTCGACGGCGAGACCGTGTACGTGATGAGGCCGGAGGACCTGGTCCTGTCCCTCTGCATCAACAGCTGTCGGAAACGCTACCTGCGGGTGAAGTCCCTGTTCGACATCGCAGAGACCCTGCTCCATTATCGCCCCGCCCTGGAATGGCAGGTCCTGGCAGAGCGGGCCAAGCGCTATCGCTGCAACAACATCGTGTACACGGCCCTCCTGACCGTCCAACGGACCGTTGGGGGAGAGATCGCCGCGGCCATGTTGGATGCCCTCCACGTGCCGAGAGGACGGGCCCTCCTGATCCGGGGTCTCCTTGGGACCCTGCTCCGCACCCTCTCCCTCGGCTCCGTGCCGCCGCGGCCCCAGATCCCCCCGCGGGAGCTGTTCGGCCGCCAAGTGGAGCTCTCGCTGCTCCTGGTGTACGCCACCTACAGCCCCTGGCAGGCCTGGGCCAAGGCCCGCCAAGCCGTGGCAGGTCGAGCGCCGTGAACACCTGCTTCCAAGTCGGCCGCCCGTTCCGGCCGTCCCGGAAGGACCGGCCTGTAATCTTGATGACAGGATGGGGGGTTGCGCCCGGTAGCCATCTCTGCTATGATGGAATCGGCTCTATCTCGGTGCCATGGGCCCGGGCAGACCCAGCCCGGGGCGATGCCCATTCCAAATCGTTTTCCTCCACATTCGTTCCCGTGGCCGGGATACCGTGGTCCTTTTGTCAGCACAGCAGAGGAGTGATCCCATGGAGAAACACCTGACCGCTTCCCAGTCCCACCTCCCGAAGGACGAACGCCCGTCCTATCAGACCCCCGCCGTGGTCACCTACGACGAGGAGACCCTCTGGAAGATGCTCGGGCCGGCCCAGACCGGTCTCTCCAGCACCTTTGGCGGCCCATAGGCTCTGGCCATCGGACGTCGACAATCCAAGAGCTGGACGAAAGGGGTCGTGTCGGCCCCTTTCGTGTGTGTCTCTCTCATCTGTTCGTCCCACCTGCCACCGCTCCGGATCTATAGCCCGCAGGCCAAACTCCTGTGCCGGACCGTCCCCCCACCCACGCTGCCCTCTCCGCGGCTGCCCACTGGCAGTGGCGCTTCCACGCGTTCGACCGTATGGCCGCGATCTACACGGATTCCCGTTCCTTCGCAGAGCTCTTCCAGCACCGGTATCGACGCATGGTATCCCGGGGATATCTCCAGGAGGTGGAGGTGAGGTATGGGGTCTTCGCCGCCCAGGAGAACCCCTGGAGCACACCCGTGGTGGTCCTGGACCGGGAGGTATGGCCCATGGCCCATCCAGAGCTCCTGGAGTGGTTCGCCGCGGAGGCCATCCTCCGGGACATCCTGCGCAGGGTGCGAACGCATTTCCTCGTCCACGCCGGAGCCGTGGCCCATCAGGGCCGGGCCCTTGTCCTCCTGGGCGACTCCATGTGGGGCAAGACCACCCTGGTGCTGGAGCTCCTGCGCTGTGGATTCCACCTGCTGTCGGACGATCTGGCCGCCATCGAACGCGGGAGATCTCGGGTCCACGCCTTTCCCCGGGGCCTCCAGATCCGACCGGAGACCCTGGAGCTGTTGGGGATCCAGCCGCCGGAGAACGCAACGATGCCGTGGACGGACAAGCTCGTGGTGGACGTGGAAGCGCTCTTCCCGGGCCAGGTTGCAGAAGAGGCCGAGCTGACCTACGTGGTCGCCCTGTTCGACCCCGACGCCCCATCCTGGGAGGAGCGCACCCGCGCGCCGCTGCAGATCTGGATGGAGTGGGTGCCAGAGGACCTGCGGCAATCCCTGGACACCCACCCCCATGTCCACCGGGTCGAACAGGGGTCGCTGCACGGCTTTCCCCTGCTGCGGATCCATGCCCAAGATAAGCACGCGGTGCTGGCCCAGATAGAGGCCCTGGCCGCCCGCCATCGAGCCCCCATCCTGAATGTCTGGCAGTGGGAAGAGCATCGGCCGTCCTTCACAGGGCCGGCCCGACTCCAGGAGATCCGCCCCAGCGAGCTCATCCCGGACATTCTCCAGCGGTTCCACCTCGGCACCCGCTCCGCCGTCCTGGAGGAACACCGCCATCGGTCTCTGCCCCTGACGGTTGAACTCCTGGAACGGCTGGCCCAGGCCCGCTGCTTCCGCCTGCAAGTGGGCCCGGTGGATGCCATGGCCGATCTCCTCTGTGCTCTGTTCTAGGGACGGGATCCACCACGCACGGCCGATCCCCCGTGGCAGCGGGGAAGCCGTGGCTCGGTTGCCACGATGGCCTCCTTCACCGGCGGATGTGGGGCAGATACAGCCGGTGCGCGGACACCCGCAGGCGCACCTGGGCGGCTCCATCGTATTCGATCTGGACCGGGAACAGGATGCCGGAATGGGCTGCCCCGGTGCGAGGGGCGGTCCCGCGCAGGGCCAGAGGAGCCCGGGAGAAGGTGCGGACAGCCTCCAATTCCAGGGTGGCCAGGGAGAAGGGCGTGGAGGCCCCGCCGCCCAGACTGCCCACAGCCACATCGATGGCTCCCGAGGCGTTGTCCCAGGAGCGGGTCAGCTCGGTGGTCAGCGGCGAATCTGCCAGGCGCACCTCCCTGACCCGGACCAGATCGGGATCCATCTGGAGGTGCAGGGCGACGGCGTCGACCTGTTGGCCGGACTCGCCGCTCACGGTGATCTGGACGGTGAAGCGTTCGCCCTCCTGCCTGCCCGGAAGCCAGCCGATGAGCTCTGTCCCGGCCCCAGCCGAGGGAACAGCCGTCTCCCCATAGTTCTTCGCCAACAACGAGAAGTCCTGGATGGTGACACAGCCGTCCTCGTCGAAATCGATGGGGGTGATGTCGATGCCCTCCAGACCACATCGGCCGAAGCCCGCGGCCAGGAGGGAGAAGTCCAGCAGGTCCACCACCTCGTCGTCCACGGCATCCCCTTCCAGCAGCAGCCCCATATCCACCTCGTTCTCCCCAGCCACCAGCGCCACCGTGCTGGAACGTGCCAGGGTATGGTGGTTCTCCACCTCGAGGACGTAGTCTCCGGGCGGGATGTCGGCGATCCGAAACTTCCCGGACGTATCCGTCTGCACGGTGAACGCATGGCCCGGGCCCGGGGCTCCCAGGGGTGTCAGACGGACGAAGAGGGGGGTGATCCAGCGCTCGTGGGGCGGCTGTGGGCGCCCTTCCAGGCGTACCGTGGCCCGCAGGGAGGCGCCAGGCATCACCTGGAGAGAGCTCCCCTGCCGCTGGCCGAGCATGGAGACCCCCTTCCAGGTGAGATCCGTGGCCCGGGGCGCGGCTTCGCCCAGACGCAGGGGGGTCTCCGCGCGGGCCGCGATGGCCCGGAAGGTCACGGTGGCCAGGGTGAACGTGCCGGTGACCGGGGTGCCCAGCGTGCCGGCGACGAAGTCCACATGACCCCGGCCGTTGTCGTAGGTGTTGGAGAGGACCGTGGAGAGCCGATCGCCGGGCACCACCGAGACCACCTGCAGCACCGCGGGATCGAAGTCCAGGTAGGCTGCAGCGCCGTCGAGGGCCTGGTCACCGGTGACCACGACCAGATCCACCCGAAAGGTCTCGCCAACGTGGACCGTGGCGCGCTCCGGCTGCACCCGGATCTGGGCCTGTCCACTTCCCGGGGGCGGGGCTGCTGTCGGTGTCCGCGTGGGGGAGGGCGTCGGGGTGGCAGGAGGGTCTGGGCTCAGCTCGGGGTCGGGGCCTGCCTGATAGTTCTGGAGGACCTCCCCGGCGCTCAGTGCCCGAGCATAGAGAGCCACCAGGTGGTATGTGCCCTGCCATCGACGATCCGCGCCGAACTCATTGGCCAGGATGAGGGAATAGGCCTCGTTCCACGCGGTCAGGTCGCCCCCGACAAGGGCCCGGCTGCGCTCGACCCCGTTGATGTAGAGGCGAGCCGTGCCGCCGGAATCTCGGGTGTAGACCACATGCATGAGCTGGAGCTGGAGATCTCCCTGGGGCGAACGCAGGGAAGGACGGCCGCTGCTGTCGGTCTCCGTGGTCCGGAACCGGACATCGAACCGATCCCGCGCCTGGCCCAGGACGAAGTTCTGGTTGTACTTGTCCTGGGAGATGGCCAGGATCCGGGCCGGTCCGTCCGGTTGGAGGCTGGAGGGTCGAATCCAGGCCTCGACCGTCAGCTCATTCGCGGCCTTGACCCGCTGTACAAGCCCCTGGGCATTGGCCGTGGAGACAAGACGCACACCTCCTCCCACGGTCAAGGCCCCCTCCAGCCACTGGACCCGATCCGGCAGGTCGATCCGGAGGTCCAGGGAGAGGCCGGAGCCCCCGCGATCGCGCACCATGGTTCCCTGCCCCTCGTCGAACAGATAGAGGGACAACAGACCGTCCTCGACCCGTCCCAGGCCAGGGGATGGCCCTGTGACCACAGGGGTCGGGGTGGGGGTGGAGGTCGGCGGGGGGGACGGGGTGGCCGTGGGCGGAGTGGGCCCATCGCCGGCCACCTGGAAGACGCCCTGGAGGGCGTTCCACGAATCGTTCCCCCCTGTCCCGGTGAAGATCAGCACGAACCGACGCCCGTCCTCACTCGTCCACCGGTTCGAGAAGTTCCAGAAAAACACCGAGCCATAGCCCCCCCAGTTGGTGTAGTACCCCACCGTCCGCCACGGCCCCCAGGGTGTGGGCGCCTCGTACAGCCCCAGATTCCCTCGAAAGCTCGCGGTGTGCTCCGTGGCCAACAGAAAACGGCCCAGCCCTCGGTTGTAGGTCACGCTCACCGTCCACCCCACCCCGGCCGCGTCCTGGAAGACCGGCTCCCGGGCGCGCAGGTCTCCGGTCCAGCGAGGTGTCCCGCTCCCATCCACGCCCCCGAAGAACTCATAGGCCGAACGATCCCACAGCCGCTCCAACGGCACCCGGGCCAGATCGATCCGCCCCGGCTGCTGGATTCCCAGGCGAGAGCTGTCCACCAGGCGGATGAAGTAGACGTACACATACCCATCCCACGCGTCCGCATAGCCTGGCCCAAACTGCGCGAAGGTGGGCAACACCAGTCCCTCGTCCCGGGTGAACGCCCAGGGCGCCCGTTCCCACGTCGCCCCTCCATCCATGGAGCGGGCCAGCCGGGCCTCCCGGTAGTTCTCCGTGTTCGAGCCCGGGGAGACCCACATGTACAGCGTTTCCCCGATGGCCAGGATCCCGTAGCTCTTGCCCCCGAACTGGGCAGGATGCTCGCTCCGATACCCGCCCCACACGTTCACCCCGCGAAAATCCGGCCATCCGCCCTCCAGGCGGGCCACCCCCAAGCTCACCCGTCCCAGGGAGTTGCTGCCGCCGAACCCGCCTCCATCTCCCCACGCGGCATACTGGTTCCCATCCCCAGACCACGTCACCGCCCAGTTGTCGCTCCCCGCCGCCAGTTCCTGGTGCGTCTCCCAATCGAACTCCACCCCCACGATCCGCTCGCTCCACGGGTAGGGTGGTTCCCCGGAAAGCTGGGCGGCACCGGCTGGAATCCGGGAGGGCCAGGCCGCGCGGGCAGCCCCCCCGAAGAGATACACACCGATCAGGGCGAGGATGGCCAGGCCGCCGAACAAAGTCCCAAGCTGTTTCCGATGCATGTGTCCTGTGCCTCCCAGGGGCGGACAACCGTCATGGCTCCGGAAGATCCCCGGAACTCCCTTCCTCCTCATAGGCGCAGATCAGGAACCGGCTGGTGTCCCGTCTCGGCTCGGCTCGCACCGAACCCGAAGAATGGCTTAGCGCGATCCGCCGATGTCCATGCTAGTGGAGTCCACACCCTTTCTCAAGGTCTTTATGGTACCAATCGGACCACATGGAACCGGGTGGCCTCCCCATGGGCCATAGACGACATAACTACTCTTGCCCCACAACTCCTCTACGGCGCGGTGGGGCAAGGCCTTCGCCAGAGTGCCCGCACCCGCGCCGGAGCCAGGCCAAGGGCCCCCGGAAAGGGCTTCGGCCTGGCTCCGGTCCGTCCTATGTCTATGGGGTTGTCGGGAGGATGGGATGGGAGAGAAAGAGGAGGTGTGTCAGCGAGGAGCCACCTGGAAGACGCCCTGCAGGGCGTTCCACGAGTCGTTCCTTCCCGTCCCGGTGAAGATCAGCACGAACCGACGCCCGTCCTCACTCGTCCACCGGTTCGAGAAGTTCCAGAAGAACGTCGAACCATACCTGCCCCAGTTGGCATAGTACCCCACCGTCCGCCACGGTCCCCAGGGTGTGGGCGCCTCGTACAGCCCCAGATTCCCCCGAAAGCTCGCGGTGTGCTCCGTGGCCAACAGAAAACGGCCCAGCCCTCGGTTGTAGGTCACGCTCACCGTCCATCCCACCCCGGCCGCGTTCTGGAAGACCGGCTCCCGGTCCGCGAGGGCCCCGGTCCACCGGGGTTTCCCGGCGCCGTCCAGTCCGGCGAAGAACTCGTACGCCGAGCGATCCCAGAGCTCCTCTCGGGGCACCCGGACCAGATCGATGTAGCCCGGCTTCTGCACCTTCAGCTCCCGTCCATCCTGCAGGCGAGCCGCGTAGATGTACACATATCCATCGTAGGCGTCCGCGTAACCCGGTCCAAACTGGGCAAAGGTGGGCAGGATCAGCCCCTCCTCCTGGGTGAACGCCCAGGGCGCCCGTTCCCACGTCGCCCCTCCATCCATGGAGCGGGCCAGCCGGGCCTCTCGGTAGTTCTCCGCATCCGATCCGGGGGAGACCCACATGTACAGCGTCTCCCCGATGGCCAGGATCCCGTAGCTCTTGCCCCCGAACTGGGCGGGGTGCTCCGCCTCATACCCGCCCCACACATTGCGTGCACGAAACGTGGGCCACTCTCCTTCCAGCCGTGCCACCCCCAAGCTGACCCGCCCTGCGGTGTTTGTGCCGCCAAAGCCTCCACCGTCCCCCCATGTGGTGAACTGGATATCGTCTCGGTACCACGTCACCGCCCAGTTGTCGCTCCCCTCGGCCATCTCCTGGTGCGTTTCCCAGTCGAACTCCACCCCCACGATCCGTTCGCTCCACGGGTAGGGCGGTTCCCCAGGCCCCAGGATCCCCACGTACTGCAACAGGGGTCTTCCAAGGGTGAGGGAGACGAGAAGCCCCCCGACCCCGAGGAGAGGAAGCAGCCAGAGGACGATCCAGGACCACCGCCGATCATTTCCCATCGATACCCTCGCTGTGGTCGTTCTCATTCGGTCCGGACACCCAACTTGGAATCGCCGTACCCCTCAAGGCCCCCCAGGGCATACAGGACTCCTCCGGGCAACACAGAGATCAGTGCCAGGATGTGGCTGGTCAGGCCCAGGAAGAACGCATCGCTTGCCGGCGTCCCCACAAGGGAGAGCAGATAGACGAAGGCCCCTTCCTGCACCCCGAAGCCGTCGAAGGAGATGGGCAGCCGCACCAACACCAGCACAATGGGGATGAGGACGAAGTAGTACAGGAAGGGGATCTGGATCCCAAAGGCCTGGGCCAGCAGGTAGGTCCAGGTCAGGGGCAGCAGGTTCTCGAACAGGGACAGGGCCAGGAATTGGGACAGGGCCATCGGATGGTCCTTGTATCCCAGATAGGCCTGGTAGAAGGAGCGGACCTTGGCCAGAATGGCCCCGAGCCGTCCATGGACCCGGCCAGAGCCCCTCGCGAAGAGCCGGGCGGCCTGCGGGTGCATCGTCAGGGCAAACAGGCCGGTCAGGGCCAGGGCGCCCAGAGCCACGAGCCGCAGCGGACGCCAGACCGTCTCAGGCAGCAGTCCAGGCGAGAGGGTGAGGTTCAGGAAGATGCTGAGGGCCAGGAAGGCGAACAAGGCCACGAAGCCCAGCAGCCGCTCCACCATGATGGAGGCGATGACATCGCGGGACGGGAATCCCCGCCGCCAGATCGCGAGGAAGCGCAGGGCATCTCCGCCCACGGTAGCCGGCAGGAACACCCCCAGAAAGGTGGAGGTCCAGTACACCTCCGTGGCCTGGCGTACGGTCAGCGCGATCCGCTTGACCCGCAACAGAATGACCCACTTGTAGGCCATCAGCCACCGGTCGAAGAGCGCGATCCCCAGGGCCGCCAGGATGTAGAGGGGGCGCCCCTGGCGGACGAGCCCCTCGGCCTGGTCCAGATCGACCATGTAGAGCAGGTAGCCCAGCAGCACGGCGCTCAGGGCAACCCGTACAACGGTCTTCAAGTGTTTCATGGTTTCCCCGCGCCCCCCTGCGAACCCTACCGGCATCTATATCTGTCTCGCGACTCCCAAGCCATGGGTCTGGACCTCTCAATCGCCCATGGACAGGATGTCCGCGACGACACGCTTGGCGATGAAATGCTGCACTCGGCCCCAGAACGAGCGACGCATGCGGGCCTCGTTGTCCGCCATCCGGGCACGCAACGCGCGCAGGGACGGCATCTCCAGCTCCCCGTTCGAGCTCCCACCGGAGGAGAACCGAGCGGTCAACCGGATCAGGGCGTTGACCTGCTGTTGCAGGCCCAGGTCGTAGACCGGGACAGATCGGAGCTCCCGCTCGATATGCGCGGCAAACGCGTGGAGGCGCTGGACATTGGCTGGGGTCGGCGTGATGGTCACGAAGAAGAGCCCCGTTCCCATATGGCCGTTCGGCGGCGTCTCCGGCATGGGTGCAAACGACCACAGATAGCGCCAGAGGCCCACCTCGTCCGGTCGGACCACGATCCGGTACGCGACATCCGACACAGGGGCCCCGAGGACCCGATAGAGGCGCCCCGACGGCGCCAACAGAAGCATCTCCGGAACCTGCTCGTCCCGCGGGCCGGGCTGGACCCAGGTCTCCAGGAGCTCGATCTGGAAGGGATCGCCCCACTCCACGGAGTTCAACGCGGTGGTCAGCCGGAAGGTCATGGAATCCTGGGCCATGACCTGGGGCGAGACGTACCGCTCCCAGGTCGCCTGGCCGCCTGGGGTGTCCGGAGGGATCTGCACCCAGATCTGGGGAGGAGCGCGCCCCGATTCCAGGGGCTCCACGTCGATGGCCACCAGGGCGTTTCCCCTGGGCAGGGCAACGGTGTACTCCGGCGAGGCCATGCCGGCCTCCAGGACGAAGGGATAGCGCTCGTCCATCACCGGTGTCACCCCGCCGAGCCAGAACTCCAACCTCGGCCGTCTGCTGGGGAAGTCCTTGTCGTCGCCGAAATCCGAGGTGAAGATCCCCGTCTCGGTGCCCCAGGCATCCTCCTCGATATCGTCGAGCTTGACCAACACGTTGAGGGAGGAGCCGCCCGCGCGGCTCACCGCCTCGATGTATGCGGCCAACCGAGCTCCCTGGAAGACCAGGACCTCCTGCCCTCGGCGCCAGTGGGCCATGGCCAGGGGCTGGGCCCGGTAGTAGGTCATCGGTTCTTCCCCGTTGATCGCGAGGGCTCCTGGGGCAGGCCAGCTCTTCTCGCCGGCCCGGGCCTCGTTCCAGGTGACCTCGCCAGGTGCCGCGGGGGAAAAGCTGTCGCGTTCCACCCCGCCGGCGCCAGGGGTCCACTCCTCACCCAGTGGATACAGGTAGAAGTGCAGCTCCTGGATGGGAGGGGAATCGGTGAGGGCAGGCTCCACGTTCAGGGTCACCGTGGCCGACACGACCCGGGAGGACCGGGGGATCCGGGGCAGTTTCCAGCGGATGAGGCTTCGCTTGAGCTCGTACTCCCCGTGGATCTCGCCGTTGTACCGCCGTCCCACCCGCATGTGATACGCGGTGGCCTGGTTGAACGGATACTTCACCTCACCGTCGAGAAAGCCCCGGATGTCGGTGTCCCAGACCTCCGTTGCCGGCGACTGGAGGACATAGTGGACTCCAGGGACCTGGCTGTCCGCTCCTGTTCCTGGATCGGCGGAGAGGTCGAAGACCCGGACCCGCACATATCCGTCTCGCTGCACGTCCAAGGCCTTCAGAAGACGAACCTGCTCCGCGTAGCTTCGATACAGCCACCACTGCCGGAACTGGTGGGCCAACCACAGCCGCTCTCCTCCCATGCCCAGCCACAGCCAACTGCCGAGGCCCACCAGGAACACACCTCCCACCACCAGGATCGCCCAGCCGATTCGCCTGCCTCGCATCCACCTTCGCATGGATAGCCCTTTCCGTTCGCGGATCTCTGGAATGGGATGGGGAGAGATGTCGCCACCGCGCCCCGATCCGGGCCATGGCCCCGGGTTCGCTCCGGTGCGGCCGAACCGAGAACGCTCTCAGGCCGGCACCCGGGCGCTCCTCTCTCGGGCGACAGGGGACTCGGGCTGGGTCAACGCGGCCCGTACCTCATCCCGGCTCCACCCCTCCACCTTCATCCGATACCACACCTCCGCGTTGCACAGGAGCCACAGCCGATTTCCATGGTCCACCTGGCCCGCGAGATGCTCCTGCAACATCCGACGGATGGGCTGGACCTGGAGATAGCCATCTCGAGCCAGGTGGGACCGACGGAGGAAAGTGTTGAACAGGGTCCGAAACTCGTCGGCCAACAGGTAGGGCAACGCGGAGGAGAACCCCTGCTTGTCCCGGCGGAGGAGCTCCGGGGGGAGGTATCGCTCCGCCAACCGGACCTGGATGTAACGGAGGCGCCGCCCACGCACCTTCATCCGAGCCGGGATCCGGGCGGCGAACTCCGCCAGTCGATGGTCCAGGAAAGGGGAACGGGCCTCCAGGCCATGGGCCATGGTCATGCGGTCCAGGATCATCACCGGGTGGTCCGGCAGACGGACCATGCTGTCCGCGTACAACATGCGGTCCAGGGGATCCACCGCGTGGGCCCTCTGGTAGGGGTGCTCGATGGAGGCCAACGGGTCGAAACCGTCCAGCGCCTCCTGCAGGCGAGGCCCGTACAGGGCATCCCGATATGGGTCGGTGAAGTAGAAGTAGTTCAGGCTCCGGGCGTAGCGGCGTCCTCCCTGGTAGAAGGAAAGCTGGTGGATCCATTTGAGCTGATGGCTGAGGCTCTTGTACCAGAAACCGTCGGGCATCCGCTCCAGCAGAGGTCCCAGCAGGTGACGGCGGAGCAGGGCCGGAAGCCGGGCATAGTAGCCCACATAGCGGTTGCCGTAGTAGCGATCGTAGCCCCCGAAGAGCTCATCCCCTCCGTCCCCCCCCAGGACGACCTTCACATGGCGGCGGGCCATATCCGCGATGTAATAGATGCAGACGGAAAGAGGGTCCGCGGGCTCGTCCAGATGCCAGACCACATCGGGCAAAGTCTCCAACAGGGAGATGTCGATCACCTCCTGGAAGTGCTCGGTGCCGTACCGGTCGGCCACCATCCGGGCATAGGGGAGCTCGCTGTACCCCTCGTAGGGGACGCCGACGGAGAAGGTCTTGACGGGCCTGTCCGCGACCCGGCTCATCATGGCCACGACCAGGCTCGAGTCCAGGCCGCCGCTGAGAAAGGCCCCCACCGGCACATCGCTCACCAGATGGGCTCGAACGGTCTCCAGCAGGCGCTCCTCCAGCGCGTCCAGAAGCTCCTCCTCATCCATGAGGTGCTTGGGCTCGTAGTGGAGATCCCAGTAGCGGCGTACCTGGACCCGGCCCTCCCGGTAGCGCAGGATATGGGCTGGGGGAAGCTTGTAGATCCGCTGGAACATGGTCAGCGGTGGCGCGATGAGACGGAGGCTCAGGTACTGGTGGAGGGCCTGGGGATTCAGCTCCTGCAGAGCTGGATCCAGGGCCAAGAGGGCCTTGATCTCGGAGGCAAAGGCAAGGCGGCCCGGGTCGTGGGTGTAGAAGAGGGGTTTCTGGCCCAGATGATCCCGGGCCAACAGGAGGGAACCATCCCGGCGATCCCAGACGGCGAACGCGAACATGCCCCGCAGCTCCTCCACACACCGTTCGCCCTTCTCCTCGTACAGGTGCACGATGACCTCGGTGTCGCTGGCCGTGGCGAAACGGTGACGGCCCTCCAGGCCGGCCCGGAGCTCCCGGTAGTTGTAGATCTCGCCGTTGAAGACGATCCAGACCGTGCCGTCCTCATTGCTCAGGGGCTGATGGCCGCCGTCCAGGTCGATGATGGAGAGCCGACGATGGCCCAGCCCCACCCCGGGTTCCCGGTGGATGCCCGCGTCGTCGGGGCCCCGGTGGGCCAGGGTGTGGCACATAGGCTGTAACGGGAACGGGGCATCCCCTCCAGGGGAAACCACCCCACAGATCCCACACATGTTCAACCTCGCGATCGCGGCCCGGTGTCGGTCGAGGACACCGGCTCGCGGGAAGAGGGGGCCACACTTGCAGGGGCTGGATCCTGCAGCCGGGCCTGGACGACCTGCTCGAAGACCGCTTCGTAGCGTGCCGCACACCGGTCGATGTAGAACCGCTCCACATGCATCCGGTTGAAGGCGCCCATCGCCCGACGCATGGAACCATCCTCCACCAGGACACGGCACCGGCGGAGGAACTGCTCGTGCCGGTTCAGGGGCACGAGGTAGCCGGTCCGACCATCCAGGAGAAAGTCCCGCTGCCCCCCGTGGTCGTAGGCCAACACCGGCAGACCGCAGGCCATGGCCTCCAGGAAGACCAGGCCAAAGCCCTCGTGCTGGCTGGTGGACACATAGAGATCGGCCATCTTCAGGAGGCGAAGCTTGGTGCTCTCGTCCACATAGCCCAGGAAGCGCACCCGGGACTGGAGCCCCAACGTCTGGGCCAGGGAGATCAGGTTGGCCCGCTGGGGGCCGTCCCCGACCACCAGGAGATGGACATGGGCCGGCAGCTCCGCCACCACCCGCAGGAGCTGGTCCACAGCCTTGCGAGCCACCAGGCGGCCCACCGTGACCAGCACCACGTCCCCGGAGGTGAGGCCGAACACCTCTCGCTCCGCCGGCGGAAGGCCCTGGGGCACACGGCGAATGCCCAAGGGGATCCGCACTCCCTGGAGCTCCGGGGTGTAGAAGCGCCGCATGTTCGCCAGGGTGTTCGCGGACTGGCCCACCACCTGGTCCGCGCGACGCAACAGACGGCGGATCCACAGACGCAGGATCCCATGGCGGTGGGGCGAGGTCCACTTGCTGGGGTCGTACAGATCCCCCCCATGGAGAGAGAGGACGTTGGGGATCCCTGCCCAGCGGGAGAGCGCGTCGCCCACGGGCCCGGTGGGCAGGACGAAGTGGGTGTTGACCACGTCGAAGCGCTCCTGGGCCAGGAGGCGGCGACCCACCCAGAGGCCGGAGAGGACGAAGGCCAACATGGAGGGCAGGCTGGCCACCGAGCGCTGCCATCGCAACAGGACCGGTGCCCCCAGGATCCGAACGCCCTCCTCCATCCGCAGATGTGGCAGGCCCCGCGGCTGGGATGTGAGCACCGTCACCTCGTGCCGCGTGGCCAGCTCCGCGGCCAGCCACGCGTTCACCACCCCGCCGCCGCCGCCCAACGGGGGATACTCGTAGTTGCAGAACAGGATGCGCAAGCTCACTGCCCCCTGCGACAGACAGCCCCGATCTTCTTCGTGAAGATCTTGTTGTGTTTGCCGTACAGCATGAAGTTCAGCCGGAAGAGCAGGGCGTTCAGGCCCGCCCAGGCCATGGCCACGTAGTTGAAGGGATTGGAGTAGAACACGTACAGGTTGAGCGGGAACACCGAGATCCGATCGTACCCACAGTAGGCCAGCACCTGTGCCAGGGAATAGGCCGTGAAGGTGTTGAAATGGTCGAAGTTCTGGGCCAGAGCCTCGGCACCGGTGATGGGGTTCGCGCCGTTCAGGCCGTGGACCACCAACATCCCGTCCATGGCCAATGCACGGCGACACAGGTGGAGAAAGGCCACCATCTCCCGCTTGGTCAAGTGGTTCAGCTCCTGCTCACAGATGATCAGGTCGTACGACTCGGGGGCCGTCCCCTGGAGGAACTCGAAGGCCCGGGCCACCCGGCAGTTCAGACCCCGCTGCCGGGCATGTTCCACCTTGGCCGGATCCGAGTCGATGCCGAGAACCTGGGTGTATCCCTCCTCCTGGAGCAGGTTCACGAAGTAGCCCGGGCCACAGCTGACCACCAGGATGCGCGCGTCCCGATCTCGGGGCAGGCGGGGCAGGTAGTTCACCCGATAGAACTGTCCGAACCGGGCATACCCCGAGGCCACGTCCTCGGGCCCTTCCCAGAAGGAGTCGAAGGGCTCGATCTGGGCGGCCAATTCCTGGGAGGAGAGGACGCCGGCCTCCGCGGTCTGGGCGTAGGGCTGGGCATCCACCTCCTCGGCCTCCGGGCCGGCCCGCTCCGGGGAAGCCGGGGCCGGGCTCTGAACACGGCCGTTGGCCCGGGTGGGAAGGTGAGCCCCCCCTGAAGGGAGATGTGCGGAGGACAGATAGCCCTGCTCCACGTACCAGCGGAGGGTCCGCCGCACCCCCTCGGCAAAGGAGACCTCCGGACGGAAACCGAACACCTCGGCCGCGCGGTGGCTGGAGAAATGGAAGCTCTTGCGGAAGAAGTCCATGCGCCGACGGTGGAGCGGAGGCTGGATGCCCAGCGGCCGCAACACCGTCTCCATGGCCACCGCGACCCCCAGGACCGGCAGCAGGGGAACGGAGATGCGGGGAAGCCGAGCGCCCAGGGCCTGGGCAATGGTCTCCACCATCTCCCGGGTGGTCAGGGCCTCCTTCCCAGCCAGGACAAAGACCTGTCCCGCAGCCTCCTCCGAGGCTGCAGCCTGGAGAAGGCCCCGGACCAGGTCCTCCACATAGATCAGGTGATGCAGGTTCTGGCCATCGCCGATCAGGAAGAAGGCCCCTTTCTGGATGGCCCGGAAGAGCTTCAACAGCCGCAGATCGCCCGGGCCGTAGGTCTCGGAGATGCGGACCACCACTGCCGGCAGCCGCTCCTGGTGGGCCAGGACCAGGCGCTCTCCCTCCAGCTTCGTCCTCCCGTAGATGTTGTCCGGTCGGACCGGGGACGACTCGTCCAGGGGGCCTGCCAGCGCGGAGCCGTACACGCCGATGGTGCTGCCGTGGACCAGCCGCTGGACCTGGGCCGCGACACAGGCCTCCAGGACATTGCGGGTTCCCTCCACGTTCACGTCCCAGAAGTGCCGATCCGGCACATTGGCCTCGTGTTGGGCCGCGGCCAGGTGGAAGACCCAGTCCGCCCCCTGGATGGTCGAGAACACCTGTCTCCGATCCGTCACCGAGCCCAGGTGGACCTCCACGCCCTCGGCCTCCAGCTGGGCCCGGTTCCGGGCCTCCGCGGGGGTGTTCTCCTGGCCCAGGACCCGCACCCGGTGGCCCTCGGCCAGGCACCGAAGGGCCAACCGGGACCCGATAAAGCCTGTACCGCCTGTGATCACCACCTGCATCGCGTGTCCCTGTTCCCTTTCATGCTCAGGCCGGAACCGGCTGGTGCTCCGGGCGAGATCGCCGACCGGCACCTCGTCGGTTGACATGGCGCTGGAACTTCTCCGGGTCTGTGATCCGGGGAGCCGGCTCCGGGTTCTCCACGATCCAGGGGCCGATGGCCAGGTAGTCCAGGTGTCCCATCTGGAACGATCGGATCGCGTCCTCCGGCGAGCAGACGATGGGCTCCTCGTGCATGTTGAAGCTGGTGTTGATCAGACAGGGAATCCCGGTTCGGGCATGGTATTCCTCCAGGATCCGGTACATGCTCGGGTTGTCCTGACGACTGACCAGTTGGGGACGGGCCGTGCCGTCGATGTGGACCACCCCGGGACAGGTCTCCCGCATCCAGTCCGTGCAGTCGAAGGTGATGGTCATGAACCGGGCTGTGTTCTCCGCCCCTTCCACGTGGTGGAAACAGCGCCCCGCATGCTCTGCCATGACCACCGGGGCAAAGGGCATGAACTCCGTCCGGTTCAGGGCCTCGTTCAACCAGTACTGGATCGTCGGGTCCGTGGCCTGGTAGAGGATGGTCCGGTTGCCCAGGGCCCGGGGTCCGTACTCCATGCGTCCGTTGAACCGGGCCACCACCTTGTCCTCCACCAGGAGCCGCGCGATCTCGGCCTCCACGTCCTCGTGGTAGGTGGCCTGGACCCCGGCCCGCTCCAGGGCCCGGCGGATCTCCGCCTCGGTGTACTCGGGCCCCAGGTAGACATGCTCCATGGCCACGAAGTCTGGGTCGTAGGGCGCGTCCGAGAGCTCGTGGTAGAGCCCCAGGGCCGCGCCCACCGGCATCCCTGCGTCGGACATGCCCGGGTGCACGAACACGGATTCCACCCCCGGGATCTCGTGGATGCGCTGGTTGATCTTCACGTTCGCGAAGAGGCCGCCGGCCAGGGCCACCCGGGTGTGGCCCGATCGTTGGAGCCAGTGGCGGACCAGGCGGACCACCATCTGCTCTGTGTAGACCTGGATGCTGGCCGCCAGATCCTTGTGGCTGAAGTCCGGGGGGAGAAGCCGCCGAAGGGTTTCCAGGGCCGAGAGGAAGAAGACATTGCCGATGTTCCGGATCTGCCCCTCCTCCTCCACGATGAGCTGTTGGAGCTGAGGGATGTAGATGGGCTCGCCATAGGCCGCCAACCCCGTGATCTTGCCCTCGTGGCGGCCCGCCTTGAAACCGCAGATCTCGGTGATGTAGGAGTAGAACGCGCCCAGGGAGTCGAAGCTGGAGATGCTGGTCAGCTCGGTGAACCGGCCGTCCACCACGCTGTAGATCCGGGCCGATTTCCCGTCCCCGCCCCCATCGATGGAGACCACCAGGGCATCCCGATAGCCGCTGGTGTAGTACGCGGAGGTGGCATGGCAGTAGTGATGGTCCAGGAAGTGGACGGGACAGGTGAACCCGAACTCCTCCCGGAAGATCTCCCGCAGTCGCCGCCGCCTGTGCGCGAAGGCAGGCTGGCGCAGGGCATAGTAGATGTCGTCCAGGATCGGGATCTGCTGCCGATATCGGCTCACCCGAGATCCGATCTCGAACAGGGCCTGCTTGAAGGGGCTTCGCTTCAGGCCGAACCACCCTCCCCGGAAGTCCACATAGCCATCGATCAGGTGTTGGTTGATGGTAGCCACCGCGATGGCGTCGATCTCCTCAGGCCCCAGGCCGGTGAGCTCCAGGATGGCCTTGATGGACTCCCGAGGAACGCCGAAGACCATCTTCTCCCGCACGAGCCGCTCATCGGTGATGGCAGCGACCAGCCGCCCCTCCTCCACCAGGGCCGAACCACAGCTCACATGGTCACCAATTCCCAGGATCCGCATCGGTCTCCTCTCGCCCATGATCCCACTGCCTCCTTCCCCACACATGCCACACCGCCAGGAATTCCAGAGAGCCTCCCCCATCTCCTTCCGGGAAAGCACCCTCCGCCTGTCCCCATTTTCCCCACAACAACACCGACAACCGTCTCCCCACCATCCATGGTCTCCCTACAGCCGATGGATGCAGGCCTTGGCCTCCTCCACCTCGGAGCGCAGACGTTGGGGGCTCCACCCCAGTTCCTGGGCCATCCACCGGCCACATTCCCACAGGGCCTCGTCCCCCGGATCCTCGCCCGTGGCCAGGTCGGTCCGCCGGAAGACCACATCGCCGAGCTTCAGCGCCATCTCCTCTCGGACCGCATGGACCACCTGGGCCCGGAGCACGGAGGAGCCAGGCAAGGGCCGGCCCAGCTCGGGATGCTCCTGGGCCAGGGCCAGGACCTCTGTGCAAAGGGTCCCGTAATTGGCCACCAGACCCTGGAGCGTGTCCTGGTCGTACCGGGAGGACCATTCCCGGTACACCTGTTGTCGGTAGCCCTGGATGTCGTCGATCTGGCCCCCTGCCAGGCGGGTCTTCCCGGTCGATGAAGGCCGAGGCCGCTCGCCCAGCTTGCGCAGCACCCGATCCACGGTCCGAGCCGCCACGTTCCGGGCCGTGGTGAAACGGACACCGATGAGGGTGATCAGCCCGTCCAAGCCATGGACCTGCCGATGGTCGATGATCAGCGAACGATGGCCGTATCGCAGGTCCCGGGCCTGGGGATCGTTGTCCCCGAAAAGGGTCAGCCCCGCATTCCATCGGGTCACATCCGACAGCCCCAGCCCCAGCGCAGGACACGAGGTGTTCACCTCGTCCAGGAAGGCCTGGAGCTCCTCGGGGGTGACGGTGAAACACTCCGGACCACCGGTGTGCACCCTGTGCCAGACCCCGATCAGGGTGTACTGGCGCCAGGGCACCAGGAAGAGGTGACGTTTGCCCCGGCTCAACACAGCGTCCGGATCCCGGGTCTGGCCCAGGATGGCCAGGGCATGGTCTCCGGTCAGCCGCCCTCTCACCACGAAGTAGGCATCCCGGGAAAAGGTGGGCTCCGGCCGGAGGGGCCGGCCCAGGCCCTCCTGGACGAGCCATTTCGCCCAAGGGCCGGTCGCGTTGACCACGCATCGGGCCCGAAGATCGAAGGCCTCGCCGGACAGCCGGTCCCGGGCCCGGACACCGCAGATCCGCTCTCCCCGGCGCAGAAACCCCGTGGCCTCCACGTAGTTCCCCGCCACCACGCCCTGCTCCATCCCAGAGCGCACGAAGGCCAGGGAGAGCCGGGGTGGGTTGTACACCTGGACCTCGTAGAAGACGGCCGCACCGGTCAGGCCAGGCTGATCCAGATGGGGAAAGAGGCGCCGGTATTCATCTCGAGAGATGATGCGCCCCGCCGGGATCCGCCGCGCAGGATCCGGGATCCCCCGGTTCCGGTCCACCACCAGGAGATCGTACACCGCCAGGGCCGCCCGCATGAGCTCCGGGCCCTGGAGCCCATGGCCGTAGGTGGGCACCACAAACGGCACCGGGGTCATCAGATGCGGCGCGATGCGCAGGAGGACATTCCGCTCCTGGCTGGATTCCCGGACCCGGCGTAGGTCCAGGTGTTGGAGGTAACGAAGCCCCCCATGGATGAGCTTGAAGTGATTGGCCGAGGTGGCACCTCCCCAGTCGTCCTTCTCGATCAGGGCCACAGAGAGCCCGCGCAGCACCGCATCCCAGGCTACACAGATGCCGAAGATGCCCCCGCCGACCACGACCACGTCGAACTCCCCATCGGACAGGGCCTGTAGATCCCGCTGCATGGCAGGCATGGCAGTTGGAAGGGCTGTGGCTATGGCGACACCTCGAGTTCGGCCGCTCCGGCATCGTCCAGGCGGGAAGCCCACACGTCCCGGATGGCATAGGTGGGCTTTCGCTGGGATTCGTGGTAGGTGCGCACCATGAGCTCTCCCAGCAGCCCCATGGTGATGAGCTGGACCCCCAGCACCAGCAACAGGATGCCCAGCAGCAGCAGAGGGCGATCCGCCAGAGGTTGGTCGTAGAGGAGCCGGATGTAGGCCAGGTAGCCGGTCACGGCCATGCCGATGCCGAAACAGAGGGTGCCCAACAGACCGAAGACCTGGATGGGCCGGGTGGCGTAGTCCAGCAGGAACTTGACCGCGATCAGGTCCAGGAAGACCTTCATCATCCGCCACAGGCCATACTTGGAGCGGCCGTGTCTCCGGGGCGCATGGTTCACCGGGATCTCGGCCACCCGCACCCCCATCCAACTGGAGATGGCCGGGATGAAACGATGCATCTCGCCGTACAGCCGGATGTTCTTCACCACCTCCCGTCGATAGGCCTTCAGGGAACACCCGTAGTCGTGCAGCCGTACGCCGGTGAGATGGGAGATGAGCCAGTTGGCCACCATGGAGGGGAGACGTCGCGTGAGGAAGGGATCCTGCCGTTTGACCCGCCAGCCGCTCACGATGTCGTACCCCTCGTCCAGTCTGTCCAACAGCCGGGGGATATCCGCGGGATCGTTCTGGAGATCCGCGTCGATGGTGACCACGATCTCGCCCCGGGCATGGTCGAACCCCGCGGAGAACGCGGCGGTCTGGCCGAAGTTGCGCCGAAACTGGATCACCCGCACCCCAGGCTCCCGGGCGCAGAGCTCCCGGAGCACCCGATCGCTCCCATCGGTGCTGCCGTCGTCCACGTAGATGATCTCCGCGCTGCGACCGGTCTCCTGGAGGGCACGGCGCAGCCGCTGGTGGAGGAGGGGGAGGCTCGCGACCTCGTTGTAGACCGGAACCACCACCGAGACGTCGATGGCGGCCTCCTGGTCTCCCGGCACCGCCGTGGCCCCGGCCAGGATCGCGCTGGGGGTGTACAGGGTGGTCATGGAGAGGACCGATCGGGGAATCCGCCCCTCAGGCACCCCCTCCACTCGATGCTGGAATCCGATGTCGGCGACGAAGGAATCGGCCATGGAAAGCCTCGCTGAGATAGCCCGGCCGGAAAGAGGGCCTCGCCCATCCGCCCGGGGCGGCCCTGCTAACGCACGTACACCGGACGAACCGGCTCCCCGGGTTCGAAGAGGTAGACCCGAAGCATGAAGTTGCGGGCCCGCACGTGCACGTCGAAGATCCCCATGAGCTGCGCATTCTCCACGATCCAGCGGTACATTCCCGGCCGTCGTTCAGGAACGTTCATGTCCGCCACCAGCCAGGTCCTGGAGTCCAACGCCTCCAGGTCGGAGAGGGTCAACCCATAGATATCGATGGTCTCCTGGTCCAGGTAGTAGTCGCCCAGGAGGGAGTGGCCGCTGATGACCCGGTCGCCGGGCTGCATCCGGGCCTGGACATAGGCGAAGGCCCCCCGCCAGTCGTCCCGGTTGCCGTTCTGGTACCGGTAGTAGAGGAGGTTCTCGCTCAAGGGTTCCAGGACCAGGACCGCCAGAAGGCCCAGGACCAGGAGGGAAGAGGCCACGGCCCGAGAGGACCACCGCCCGCGTACCTGCTCGAAAAGGGCCACCACGGCCACGCTGGCCAGCACCACCCAACTGGTCAGGGAGATGAACACATACCGGTTCGCGGTATAGTGGACCAGGGAGAGGGCCGCGATGAGGGCCAGAGGCACCAAGGCCGATGCCCCCAACAACAGCCCCGCCCGTTGCAGGTGCGGCCTTTCCTGGAGCAGAAGGTACGCCAGCCCTGCCAGCCCCATCACCAGGATGGGCACCCGCACGTAGTAGGCGACACCCGCCACGATCCAGAAGGGGTTGTTGTTGATCCGACCGAAGGCCTCGAGCCATTGAGGCCAGGCCATGATCTGGGGCACAGCCATGTAGAGCCCCCCCAGGAAGGTGGGCACGAACAGCAGGGCCAGGTTGCGGGGCCGCAGGCCCGAGGGACGTGGGATCCCCAACCATCCCAGGCCAGGCACCAGGTAGAGGAGCGCCAGATAGGTGACCACCACCGGCATGAACAGGAGGGCCGTCAGGCGCTCCAAAAGGGCCAGCCCCGCGAAGAGCAACGACAGGCCCAGGAGCAAAGGGCGATCCCGTTCGAAGGCCAGGAAGAAGAGGAACAGGGCCACGGTGTAGAACAACAACAGGGCCGTGTAGAAACGGGCATTCTGGGACCAGTAGAGGTGCCATGGCGAGATGGCCAGGAGGAGCGCGGCCCCCAAGGCCACCCTGGAACCGAAGATCCGCCGCACCAGGACGTAGAGGACCGGAATCGTCCCGATCCCGATGAGGGCGGAGACCAGACGCGCGGACCATTCGCTGATGCCGAAGATCCGGAGGGCCACGCCCGTCAGGGTGAAGGAGAGGGCGTGCAGCCCTGGAGTGCTCACCGCGATCTGCGCGTCCCGGATGGTGAACATCTCGTCGCCCCAGAAGCTCCAGGCCCCCAGCTTGTAGAGCCGCAGAGCCGCGGCGAACAGGGTGATCCCCACCAGGATCCCGTAAGAGAACGGCACCGCTTGGACCGCCTCCGTAGGGCGAGGCAAGTCGAGGTCGAGGGATTCAGCTCGCTTTCTAGCCATGCGGATCTCGGGAGACATGGAACCCAGGTTGGGAGCTGGAAACGATGGGGCGAAAACCCGAGCGTCTCGGGAGATAGGATGCCGTCCTCACGGGCGCGGTCTGCGGGGCAGGAGCGCTCATACCTCGATATTACAGCACGGGAGCATACTCCGGTCAAGGGAAAATCGTGTCAATCTGCTTACAACCAAATGCTTACGCCCTGTGGGCCATTCGGCGGAAGTGCCCCCTCCCGCCGAGATATCTCCACAACCTCCAGAAGTGTGATCCAGCTCATTGTACGCCGTCCGGGTGGCCGCTATATTTTGGATCCTTGCCCTCCACTCGCGCCGTGCGGAGAGCCCCCCAACACCCCGTGATCTGGCTGGCCGAGACCGTGGCCCGAGAGCCCCCGATGCCCTTAACAGGAGGGTCCCATGAACACCCTGCACATCCAGATGTTCGGCAGCCTGCGCCTGACATGGGCATCGCACCCCCGCCCCCTGGCCGTGCCCCCGTCCCTCCGTCCCCTGCTGGCCTACCTGGTGCTGTTCCACAGACGCAGTCATCCCCGAGATCGACTGGGAGAGCTGTTCTGGCCCGAGCTCGCTCCAGACAGGGCCCGCCGCTGCCTGAACACCGCCCTCTGGCGCCTTCGCCGGATCATGGAGCCCCGGGCCAGCGGTGCAGGGCCGTACCTTCTGACCGAACGCCACAACGGTGTCCAGTTCAACGGCCGTAGCGACCACTGGCTGGATGTGACGGTCTTCGAACAGACCCTGTCCCGGTTCTTATCGGCCCCTGTCCCCGCGGTGAGCAGGGATCAGATCGACCAGATCGAACAAGCTCTTGCCCTGTATACCGGCGAGCTGCTGGAAGAGCTGGACACCGAATGGATCGTCCCCGAGCGAGAACGGCTTCGACTGCTGCGGATGCACGCATGTGCCCGGCTCATGCACTGGTATCGACATCACGGGGAGCTGGAGCGAAGCATCCAGCTCGGCCACTCCCTGTTGGTCGAGGACCCGCTCCAGGAAGGGGTACACCAGGAACTCATCCGCCTGTACCTGGCCCAGGGGCAACGGCCTCTGGCCCTCCAGCAGTACGAGACCTGTCGCCGGGTCCTGTCGGAGGAGTTGGACGTGAGCCCCATGGCCGAGACCGAGGCCCTGCTGTCCAACCCACATCCGCCGGCCCCCCACAGCCCTCCCCATGCCCTGCCCCCCGCCATCCAGCCGGAAGCCCAGATCCTGGAGCGCCTTCAACGGGCATGGCGTGGGTACAAGCAGGCCCAGCTCGAGCTGGAACGCGCGCTCCAGGATCTCTTCCAGCTCCGGAACCCCAGGCAAGAACCCGAACCAGACCTTGCGCACAACCCCTTTCCCAGAAGCGCTCCCACGGCATCCAGCCCCGATGACCCACAGGAGATCCTTCGGTGAGCAGACGGTGAGCCTCCCCCTGTAGACTCCCAGTCGGGACGGCAGAGCGCTATCGGGGCGCTCTCCGCGCCGTGCCCGATCCCGGAGAGCACCCGGCTTCCCGCCCACCAGGTCGGTCCCGGCGAGATCGGAGCCACAGCACCGCCGCGGACACGACCATCGACGTGCTGAGGGCGGGGTGCGGCGCCCCAGCCCGAAGCTACAGCCCCGGTGACGCCGGATCGTTGATGAACGGACCGTTTTTTCGCTATCGAAGGGAGGAAACACCATGGCTGTGACACCAACCTACCCAGGGGTGTACATCGAGGAAGTGCCCAGCGGTGTACGCACCATCACCGGGGTGGCCACCTCCATCACCGCCTTCATCGGGCGGGCCCTGCGGGGACCGGTGGACGATCCCACCCGCATCCAGAGCTTCGCCGACTACCAGCGGGCCTTCGGCGGCCTCTGGCGGGAGAGCACCATGAGCTACGCGGTCCTCCACTACTTCCGCCACGGCGGCACGGACGCCCTCATCGTCCGGGTCCACAACGGGGCCGCGGCCGCCCAGATCGCCCTGCCCGCCGACGGGGAGACCCTGACCCTGGCCGCCAGCAGCCCCGGCGCTTGGGGGAACAACCTGCGGGCCGTGGTGGACTACGACACCAAGGACACCAGCGACACCTCCCTCTTCAACCTCACCGTCACCGAGGTGGACCCAGGCACAGGCAATCCTGTGGCCACGGAGAAGTTCCTCAACGTCTCGGTGACCGAGGACTCGCCCCGCTTCGTCAGCAAGGTGCTGGAGGAGGAGTCCACCCTGGTGGAGGTGAGCGGCGCCGTGCCCAGCGCCCGCCCCGACGCCACGCCTCTGGACGGGAGCGGCAACCCCATTCCCGTGGCCCCCACCACCAACGGCAGCGACGGCAGCGACATCACCGACACAGAGGTGACCGGGGACGCCACGGCCCGTACGGGCATCTACGCCCTGGACAAGGCGGACCTCTTCAACCTGCTCTGCATCCCGCCCCTGACCCGCACCACGGACGTGGGCACGGACACCACCCTGGCCGCCGCCGCCAAGTACTGCAAGGATCGCCGGGCCATGCTCATCCTGGATCCGCCCTCCAACTGGAACGACGTGGGGGACGCGGAGACGGGCATCGACAGCCTGCGCTCGGACATCGGCACGGACCTGGCCACCAACGCCGCGGCCTACTTCCCCCGGCTGAAGATGGCGGACCAGCTCCAGGAGAACCGCACCGAGGAGTTCGCCCCCTGCGGCGCGGTGGCCGGCATCTTCGCCCGCACCGACGCCCAGCGAGGGGTCTGGAAGGCCCCGGCCGGCATCGAGGCCAGCCTGGTGGGCGTGCGGGAGCTGAGCGTCAAGCTCACCGACGGGGACAACGGCCGGCTCAACCCCAAGGGGCTCAACTGCCTGCGCAGCTTCCAGGCCTACGGCAAGGTGGTCTGGGGCGCGCGCACCCTGGCCGGCGAGGATCGCCTGGCCTCTGAGTGGAAGTACGTCCCTGTGCGTCGCCTGGCCCTCTTCATCGAGGAGAGCCTCTATCGCGGCACCCAGTGGGTGGTCTTCGAGCCCAACGACGAACCCCTCTGGGCCCAGATCCGGCTGAACGTGGGGGCCTTCATGCAGGGGCTCTTCCGCCAGGGCGCCTTCCAGGGCACATCCCCCCGGGAGGCCTACTTCGTCAAGTGCGACAAGGAGACCACCACCCAGAACGACATCGACCGGGGCATCGTGAACATCTTGGTGGGCTTCGCCCCCCTGAAACCCGCGGAGTTCGTGATCATCAAGATCCAGCAGATCGCCGGCCAGATCGAGACGTAGACAAGTGATGAGTGATGCGTAATGAGTGATGCGTGATGCGTGATCGCCGGCCGTCCTTTACTCCTTACTCTTCTACTCGTTACTCCTTACCCTGCATTTCCAAGGAGAACCCACATGGCACAGTTCAGCGTCAATCCACAGCGCTTTGACCCCTACAAGAATTTCAAATTCCGGGTGAAATGGGACGGCCGCTACGTGGCCGGGGTGAGCAAGGTGGGCGCCCTGAAGCGGACCACCGAGCCCATCACCCACCGGGAAGGCGGGGACCCCAGCACCGAGCGCAAGTCCCCGGGCCAGACCAAGTACGAGGCCATCACCCTGGAGCGGGGCGTGACCCACGACCCGGAGTTCGAGCAGTGGGCCAACAAGGTCTGGAACTTCGGCTCCGGCCTGGGCTCGGAGGTCTCTTTGAAGGACTTCCGCAAGGACATCATCATCGAGGTCTACAACGAGGCCGGTCAGCTGGCCATCGCCTACAAGGTCTACCGCTGCTGGGTCTCCGAGTACCAGGCCCTGCCCGAGCTGGACGCCAGCGGCAACGCGGTGGCCATCCAGACCTTGAAGTTGGAGAACGAGGGCTGGGAGCGGGACTACGACGTGACCGAGCCCACGGAGCCCAGCTTCACTGAGCCGGCCGGGTAGCCCACATGCGCCCCCTCACCGCCACGGAGCTCCTGGACGCCTGGGAGCGGGGCCGGACCGCCTCGCCCCTGCACCGGGCTCTGCTCCTCCTGGCCCTGGCCTGCCCGGAGTGGAGCCCGGAGCAACTGGCCCAGCTCCCCCTGGGCCGCCGGGACGCCCTGCTCCTCCAGCTGCGGGCGTGGACCTTCGGCCCCCACCTGGACAGCGTGGCGGACTGCCCCGCCTGTGGCGAGCGCCTGGAGTTCACCCTGGACAGCCGCCAGCTGGCCCCGGACGCCCACCCGCCCCAGCTTCCGGACCCGGAGCCCCAGCCCGTCACCCCGGAGACCCGCCTGGAAGGCCAGCCCCTGGCCATCACCCTGCGCCTGCCCACCAGCCAGGACCTGGCCGCCGCGCTCCAGGAAGCGGACCCGGAGACGGATCCCCAGGCCGCTCGGGACGCTCTGCTGCGCCGCTGCCTCCTGGACGTGCGGCCCCGGGAGGAAGGGCAGGAGCAGACCGGGCCTCTGGCCCTGCCCCACCCCTTGCCCGAGCCCCTGGCCATCGCTCTGGCCCAGGCCCTGGAGGCCGAGGACCCCCTGGCAGACCTGCGCCTGGAGCTCACCTGCCCGGCCTGCGAACACGCCTGGCAGGCCCCCTTCGACATCCTGGGCTTCTTCTGGCAGGAGATCGACGACTGGGCCTGGCGCATGCTGCGGGAGGTGCACCTCCTGGCCCGGAGCTACGGCTGGTCCCAGGAGGCCATCCTCTCCATGAGCGCCTGGCGCCGCCGCATCTACCTGGAGATGGTGCAAGCATGACCGACTTTCTCACCGGGCTGCTCCAACGCAACCGATCCGCCGCGCCGATGGTCCGCCCCCGGCTGGGCTCCCTCTTCGAGCCCGCGCCCCTGATGGGGGAGGCCAGCGCCCAGCCGCCCAGCCTTCCCTGGGCCCCGGCGCCCACCCCCTCCGCGCCGCCGACCCCGGAAGGGGAATCCCATCCCAGGCCCGGGTCGCCCGCTCTGACGCAGACCACCCCGCCTCCCTCGGCCCCGTCGCCGACCACGCCGCCCAGCGCACCCATCCCGCCCCGGCCAAGGGAGGTGGCTCCCCCGGGAGAGGAGGCGCCCGGCCCCATGCCGAAAGCGGCTCGGCGCTCGATTTCCCCCCTGCCTTCCGGGGAAAAGGCCCGGCCCGGATCTCCTCGCCCGGCCCAGGCTCCGCCTTCCCCACAGCGGCCCGTCCCGGCCTTGGGGGCTCCGACTCCCCCCATCGCCACGCCTCCGGCCCAGGAGCCAGGCCGGGATCGTCCCTTGCCCGCCTGGCCGGAGCCACCCTCCACCATCGCGTCCCTGGGCCCAGGGGATGCCTCCCCTCGCCCGGCCCGGCCCGGAACCAGCTCGCCTCCGCCCGCCTGGGAGGGTGAGGCGCCGTCCCGGCTCGAGCCCGCCAACCCGCCGGCGTCGCCGTCCCAGGGCCGGCCCACCCGTCCCGCCCCGGTGACCCGTCCCCGGATCCCGCCGGCCCAGCCCATCCAGCCGGCCCGGCCGCTTCCTTCCGCCCCGCCCCGGGAGGCGACCCAGCCGCCGGTGATCCGGGTCTCCATCGGCCGCATCGAAGTCCGGGCCCAGCTCCCGGAGCGCCTGGAACCGCCCCAGCCGCCGGCGCCGTCCCGGCCCCAGCCCCGGCGGCCCCCGGCCCTCTCCTTGAGCGACTACCTGAAACAGCG
>Ga0256839_1001186_pt1 | contig 32254 bp, 28 predicted proteins | sample 354166metaG_FD_185968 | JGI IMG/M metagenome (GOLD analysis project Ga0256839, IMG submission 185968) | Hydrothermal vent microbial communities from Mid Atlantic Ridge, Atlantic Ocean - 354-166 | ecosystem: Environmental > Aquatic > Marine > Hydrothermal vents | place: Atlantic Ocean: Mid... | reverse complement strand
CAATTACAAAACCTATTGTTGGCAATGCCATGGCATGAGCGGAAATGGCAACGGCATCAACGTACGGGATATGTCGGTGCAGCCCCGTGACCATACCTATGGAAAGGAAATGGCCTCGCGCAGTGACGAGGAACTGTTCATGGCCATCAAGGAAGGCGGGCCGGCGGTAAGCAAATCAGTGCTGATGCCCCATTGGGATGGGGTTTTCAGTGACGAAGAGATACATGACTTGGTGCGCTATCTGCGCCAGCGCTGTCAATGTGAACATGGGAAATATTGATGGAAGTCAGAAAAGAATTTTCTTGGTGAAAGGATGTGCCAGTGGAAATATCGTTGTCAAACAAGAGAGGAGTAAAAGATGAAAATCAACAGCAAACTAGTAAAAGTGGGTGTGGCGGCCCTGGTGGCCGCGGGACTGGGTCTGTCGGCAACTGTCGTGATGGCCAAGACGGTCGAGGTTACCATGACCGCGAAAGAGACTCCCGTTGTGATCGATAACCGTGGCACGGAATATCCGGCATGGACTTTCGACGGCATGGTGCCGGGCAAGGTGGTGCGTGTGAAAGAAGGTGATGTGGTCGATTTCAAACTCATCAATCCCAAGTCAAACAAGGAAAGTCATTCCATCGATTTCCATGCCGCGGAAGTTGACGTTCTCAACGAGTTCGGCCCCGTCAAGCCGGGTGAAACCAAGCATTTCAAGTTTGAGGCCAAGCGCGCGGGCGTGTGGATGTATCACTGCGGCGCCGGCCCCATGGTGCAGCACATCGCGCGTGGCATGTATGGCGTCATCATCGTCGATCCCAAAGAGGGTTACAGCAAGAAGTTCCCCAAGCCTGACCGTGAGTACGTGCTCATTCAGCAGCAGTTCTTCCCCGATGCCGGAGACTACAAGGCCATGCTGGAAAACAGGGGCTGGACAAACTCCCTGATAAACGGAAAGATCTTCCACTACGATCCGGTCCACGATCCCGATGCCCAGGCCGTACTGCAGGCGAAGCCGGGCGAGCGCGTGCGTATCTATTTCGTCAATGCCAACGTCAACATGCCTGTTGCCTTCCATCCCATCGCTGGTATCTGGGACAGGGTCTATCTCAATGGCAACCCGGAGAACGTCCTCTATGATATGGCGACCGTCAACGTGGCGGTTTCCGAGGCGGGCATCTTCGATATCGTCTCACCGGCCGACAGGCCCACCAACAACGCCATCGTGGATCACACCATGAGCGCCGCACTGCGCGGGGCCATTACGGTGCTGATGAACAAACCGGATGCCGATCCCAAGGCAGGCAAGGGTGACAACATCCTGATCCGTTCCGACATCAAACCCATGAAGCATCACGTCAAGTAAGACGCTTTAGCTGAAGGCGCTATGCCAACGTTTGAGGGGGCCCTGAGCCCCCTCCTTTTTGGGTGATGGGATGGGTCCGGTGTCAATCACCCGTAGGCATGACTGAGAATTCGAGCACCTGCTCTGTCACGATCAGTTTCTCGGCCAGGCGGCGGAAATTCTCCTTGTCGGTGGTATGGATGGTCATGCGGTATTCGATAATCTTCCCTTCGTTTTCCAGTTGATAACTGAATTTGGAGGGCTGGATATCATGGTCCTCGATAATCTCGCGCAGTTGTTTCTCGTTCATGTGGTCGTGACGCCCGAAGCGCACGCTGAGGCGCGCATAGCGCAGGGTTGACATGCGCCGCTCCAGTTTTCTGAAAACGATCAGAGTTGCCAGCGCCAGAATGGTGGCCAATATAGCGGCAAAATAGAGGCCCATGCCGATGACGATGCCGATGGACGCCGTGAGCCAGATGGAGGCCGCGGTGGTCAGGCCACGCACGGTGAAGCTTTCCTTGAGTATCACGCCGGCGCCGAGAAAGCCGATGCCTGTCATGATGCCCTGCGCCATGCGCGTGGGATCCACGCGGATGGTGTCCAGCGGCGCGTCGGCCAGCAGCTCCCACTGAAAGACCGTGATCAGTATCAGCAGGCTGGAGGACATGCAGACCAGGGTGTGGGTGCGGAATCCCGCTGGTCTGCCGTGATAGGTTCTCTCCAGTCCGATGAGCGCGCCGGCAAGGCTGGCGAAGAACAGTCTGAATATGATAGTCAGAACTTCGTTTTCCATGGAGGTGGCCGGGGTTGCGTGAGGCTGGCCTGGGAGAGGTTTACCTGACGCGGTTAATTAGCGTTCTGGCGCCCAGTTTCATGAAGCGCTTGGTAAAAATATTATCGGACAGGCCCGTATTTAGTTTAATGTCGTCCTGTTCCAGGATGGTTTCATGGCCGTTGCCGGGATTGACGGCGCTCACCTTCTTCCATACCCAGGCATTCTCGATGTTGACCCATTCCGTACGCTGCCGCTTGACGATGGCGCCGTTATGATTGAAATAGGTGATGTGCAGGGGAAGAAAGTGATCCGTGCTGATCTGGGAGACGATTTTTCCATAGGGCGAGCTTTCCATATTCCTGGGGGTGCTGAGGACCCTGTAAACAGCTTGTGTTCCCCATCGTTCCGTTCCCTGCAGTTCGTGCTTGTCCAGTGCGGGATTGCGAGGTTGCAGTTCAAAACGTTTGAGTTCCGACAGGGAAAACTCGTCATCTACGCCCTTGCTGTGGTGTCCATGCCCTCCGGGCTTGTGTTGGTGGGATAGTTTACGCACCGTGCGCAGCTCCGGCAGATACAGCCACATGTCATCCTTGCGTCTCTTCTCCGGCGTATAGATCCATGCCAGGAAGCTGATGTCCCTTTTATCCGGCGGGAATTCGTTGAACATGATGAGTTTTGACCGCAGTCCCTTTTTTCCTTCATAGGCCTTGTAGGCCATGATCAGCCCCAGTCTTTTTTCCGTGTTGCCGTCCCTGATGATGAAGGTGAGACGCGAGACCATGTCTTCGCCGGCATGTACCTGGTAGGCGCGTTCCATGATCTGCAGGGCGGTCAGGTCTTCATCCGCGCTCGCCAGGGCAGAGGTCAACAGCAACAGGGCCATGAATGTGGAGGCTGGGCGGGTTTTCATGATTTATCCCTCTTTGATTGTACTGTGAGACCTGCTTATCCGATTTCACTCAACAGACGGTCCAGCATGTTTTCCGCCTGGGCAACATAGCCACCGCCGAACAAATTGGCATGATTGAGAATGTGGTACAGGTTATAGAGGTGCTTGCGCACGTCATATCCGGGCGGCAAGGGCCAGGTGGCTTCGTAGGCGCGGTAGAAATCCGGTGAGAAACCACCAAACAGCTCCGTCATGGCCATGTCGGCCTCGCGGTCGCCATAATAGACAGCGGGGTCGAATATCACCGGCATGCCTTCGGCGTCGAAGGTATAATTTCCGGACCACAGATCACCATGTAACAAGGACGGCGCAGGCTGGTGCTCACCGAGCAGCCGGGGTAGTTCCACCAGCAGTTTTTCACCGCGCTGTTGCAAGCGGCTGCGATAACCGTTGCGCGCAGCCAGATTCAACTGGGGCGCGAGGCGCCGCTTGCCCCAGAAATGGCACCAGTCATCATCACAGGTGTTGTCCTGCGGCGTGGCGCCGATGGTATTGTCCATTTTCCAGCCGAAATGTTCCGCCTGGGCATGATGCAGGGCGGCCAGTTGTTCGCCGAGCAATGCCGCGTCGGCGGCGCGCGGCGCCCCGCTCTCGATGTACTCCATGACCAGGTAAGCCTGACCTCCGGCAGTGCCATGGCACAAGGGGCGTGGCGCGCGGATGGCTCCGGCCTCAACAATCTCCTCCAGGCCGGCGCTTTCCGCGGCAAACATTTCCAGCGCAGCGGCGCGGTTGAGCTTGACGAAGAAACGACGTTCACCGTCTTGCACCAGGGCGGCGCTGTTGATGCAACCGCCGCTGATGGATTGGTGGCTGGCGGCCTGGAAAGGCTTTCCCGTCGTAGTGGTGATATGGGTGGCAATGGTGGTCCAGATCGACATATGGCAGGCCCCTGTTCAGGATGCCTCCAGCAGGCGGCGCTTTGTCTCGATGACGTCGATAACGCCATGATAGGAATCGGCGAACTGGCATACACCTTCTTCTTCGAGGGTGTCAGTCACGGCGTCCAGGTCGATTTCCAGTGCCGGCAGTTCGGCCAGTTGCCGCCGGGCGCCGTCGAGGTCCTTGTCCAGGGTGCGCTGCGGGTGGCCATGATCCTTGAAGGCCTGGTAGGTGGCCGGAGGGATGGTGTTGACGGTGTCAGGACCGATGAGTTCGTCTATATAGAGCGTGTCGCTGTAGGCGGGGTTCTTGGTGCCCGTGCTGCCCCATAACAGGCGTTGGGGGTGTGCGCCCGAGGCCTTGAGCTGCGCGAAGCGCTCGGTGCCAAAGATCTCCTGCCAGGCCTGATAGGCCATCTTGGCATTGGCGATGGCAATCCTGCCTTGTAATGACTGAATCAACCCGCGTCGCTCTTCGTCCGCTTTTTCCAGCCGGGATTGCAGCAGCGCGTCCACCTTGGTGTCCACGCGGCTCACGAAGAAGCTCGCCACCGAAGTGATGTCATGCAGAGGCTGGCCGCGGCGCAGCCGTTTCTCCAGGCCGAGGAGATAGGCCTCGGCCACATCGCGGTAGCGTTTTACGGAGAACAGCAGGGTGGCATTGACGTTGATGCCCTCGGAAATGAGGACCTCTATGGCAGTCAGTCCTTCCCTGGTGGCGGGTACCTTGATCATGACGTTGGGACGGTTGACTGCCTCAAAGAGTTGGTTGGCCTCCGAGATGGTGGCGTCTGTGTTATAGGCCAGCTCGGGCGAGACCTCGATGCTCACCATGCCGTTGATATGGTGGCTCTGTTCATAGACAGGCTGGAACAGGTCCGCGGCCCGCTGCACGTCCTCCACTGCCAGGGTGTTGAACAAGTCGCGGCTGTCCAGGGCGGGGTGGCGTGTTATCAACATCCTGATGGGCGCATCGTAGGCGTCACCGCCGCCGATGGCCTTTTCAAAAATGGTGGGGTTGGTTGTGACGCCACCGAGACCGTCTTCCTTGATCATGCGCCCGAGTTCACCGCAATGGAGCAGGTGGCGGTGGATATTATCGTACCAGACACTCTGCCCCAGTTTCTGCAATTGAAGTAAGCGATTCACAGCATCGTCCTCCTGCGCGCAAGCCATGTTAGTGGTATCATCCGTGGTATGAGGATTACCTTCAGGTAATCCCGGCGAGGTTTATGATGCCATATTTACTTACATTGCCGGCAAGTTTTCATAGTGGCGGCCACAAGTCGTAATATTCTCCATATGGCCCTATAGATTGGGAGACAATATGTATCTGAAAGACAGACAATCAGGTGATCTGGTCGAGATCCTCAGGATGGATGAATTGGTGGACCCCTGCGCAGGCGCCGTAGCGGGGCGCTTGCACGCTGGCGAGGAATTGCAGGAGCCAGCACAGTTCTCCAAGTCGGACCTGATTTTTCCCTCCGGCGAGGACCTGCCGCGCTGCTGGCGGGACCCCCATTACCGGGATGCGGAAATCAAGCGTTGATCGCCCAGGACAACCCCATACCCGAGCCGCCTTTCTGGGGCAGTAAATGCCTGGATCATATTCCGGTGCGGAGTATCGTGCCCTATATCAACCGCAACACCCTGTACAAGTTTCAGTGGGGATACAAGTCACAGGGCAAGTCCCTGCCGGAGTACCAGCAATGGGCGCGGGTCGAACTCGATCCTATTCTTAACCGCCTGCTGGCGCGTGACGATGAAGCGCATATCCTCAGCCCCCAGGCGGTATACGGTTATTTTCCCTGCCAGTCGGAAGGCGATGATCTCATTATCTACGAGGATGGGAGCGGGCGGCGCGAACGTTGCCGCTTCAGCTTCCCGCGCCAGCCTTCGGGCAGGCGCTTGTGTATTGCCGGTTTCTTCCGTCCCGTGGACAGTGGCGAGATGGATGTGGTGGGCATGCAGGTGGTGACCGTGGGGCAGCATGCCTCCGATTTCGCCCGCGAGTTGTTCGAGAAGGATCAATACCAGGATTACCTGTACTGGCACGGACTCAACGTGGAGACGACCGAGGGCCTGGCCGAGTTCATTCACAAGCGCATCCGCTCCGAACTGGGATTCGGCAAGGAAGACGCCCGTGTCATCAACGATCTTTTCAAGCAGCGCTACCGGGGCTCGCGTTATTCCTTCGGCTATCCCGCCTGTCCCAACCTCTCCGACCAGGACAAGATCCTGGAGCTGCTCGATGCCGAGCGCATCGGCGTGGTGATGGGCGAGGAGGGCCAGTTGTGGCCGGAAGAGAGCACCAGCGCCATTGTCGTGCATCACCCCGAAGCCAAGTATTTCAGTGCCTGACCCCTCACCATGAAACTCATCTTCAGACAATTCTTCAACATCTGCCTGCTGCGCGCGGGGCCGCAGGATTTGCCCTCTTCCGCTTTTCTCCTGGCGCTGTCGCTGCTGCTCTATATCACCATAGGTGTGTTGCTGACGGTCATCAGTGTGCCCCTGGCACAGGCCGTGGTGCTGGTGGCAGCGGACATCGCCTTGCTGGGCGGGCTGGTCTATGTGCTGCTGTGGGCCAACAATCTGCTGGACCGCCTGATCCGGGTATGGACGGCCCTGCTGGGCAGCGGGGCCTTTTTCGAGTTGATCGCCCTGCCCCTGCTCGCCTGGCAACAACAGATCATGGACAATGCCCAGGCCGAGGTGATCTCTCTGGATGAAACCGGCGTGATCGTTTCCTCTTTGATCTTGTGGCTGGTGTTGTTCTGGAACCTGATCGTCGTCGGTCATATACTGCGGCATGCCCTCTCCACCCTGTTTCCCATCGGCGTGGCGCTGTCCGTGGCGTATATGTTTATTTCCATCACCCTCATCCAGAATTTGTCGGGACTGTTTTCCCAGGGGGCGTGATGCATATTCATATCCTGGGTATCTGCGGCACGTTCATGGGCGGCATCGCCGTGCTGGCGCGCCAGATGGGTCATGAGGTCAGCGGATCGGACGCCAACGTCTATCCGCCCATGAGCGAGCAACTGGCGGCGCAGGACATCCTGCTCTGTCAGGGCTATGACCCCGCCCACCTGCAGCCCGAACCGGATCTGGTGGTCATCGGCAATGCCCTGTCCCGCGGCAATCCCATGGTGGAATACGTGCTTGATCGTGGACTGCCCTATACTTCGGGGCCGGCGTTCCTGGCGGATGTCATCCTGCGCCAGCGCTGGGTGCTGGGTGTCGCCGGCACCCACGGCAAGACCACCACCGCCAGCATGCTGGCCTGGATTCTGGAATACGCCGGCCTGGCGCCGGGTTTCCTGATCGGTGGCGTGGCGCGCAACTTTCCCGCCTCGGCCCGCCTGGGCGAGGCCCCCTTCTTCGTGGTGGAGGCCGACGAATATGACAGCGCCTTTTTCGACAAGCGTTCCAAGTTCATCCACTACCGGCCCCGCACCCTGGTCATGAATAACCTGGAATATGATCATGCGGACATTTTCGATGATCTGGCGGCCATCCAGCGCCAGTTTCATCACCTAGTGCGTACCGTGCCTTCAGCCGGCCTGATCATTCTTCCCCATGGTGACGCCCATCTGGAGGCGGTGATCCGACAGGGTTGCTGGACGTCCCTTGAGTATTTTGGCGAAGTCGACGCACCGGGGCGCTGGCATGCCCGTCACGTCAGTGCGGACATGCGCCGTTTCGATGTCTGTCTCGGTGACGCCTGTTTCGGCACGGTGTCGTGGGCGCTGATGGGCAGGCACAATATCGCCAATGCCCTGGCGGCCGTGGCCGCCGCGCGCCATGCGGGCGTGCCGCCCGCCCAGGCGGTGGCGGCCCTGAATGAATTCCAGGGTGTGAAGCGGCGCATGGAAGTGCGCGCCGTGGTCCGGGAGGTCACCGTCTATGACGATTTCGCCCACCATCCCACGGCCATCGCCTCCACCGTAGAGGGCCTGCGCCGCCATGTCGGGGATGCCCGTATCACCGCCGTACTCGACCTGCGTTCCAACACCATGAAAATGGGCGTGCACAAAGGCTTGTTGCCCCAGGCCCTCGCCCGGGCCGATGAAGTCATTCTGTATCAATCGCAACAACTGGATTTCGATCTGCGGGAAGTGGCATCATCACTGGGTGGCGAGGCGCGGGTGATGGCGGATATCGAAGCCATCGTCAGCCATGTGGCGGCAAGTGCGCGGCCCGGAGAACAGGTATTGATCATGAGCAATGGCGGTTTCGGCAATATTCACGAGCGCCTGATAGAGGCATTGCGTCAGCGTGGCGCGTGACACTATCACCCTGGCGCTGACGGGTGCTTCAGGCATTCCCTATGGCATACGCCTGCTGCAGTGCCTGCTGGAGCACGGCAGGCAGGTCTATGTGCTGATCTCGCCGGCGGCCCAGGTGGTCATGTCCCTGGAGACGGACCTCAAGGTGAGCGGCGCCCCCCGCGACATGGAACGCTATTTTTCCGAGCGCTTCGCGGCGTCCGAAGGGCAGTTACGGGTGTTCGGCAAGGAACAATGGACGGCGCCAGTGGCCAGCGGTTCCAGCGTTTCAGAGGCCATGGTGGTCTGCCCCTGCACCAGCGGCACCCTGGCGGCCATCGCCTGTGGCACCAGCGACAATCTTCTGGAACGCGCCGCCGATGTGATTCTCAAGGAACGGCGCAAGCTCATTCTGGTGCCACGCGAGATGCCCTTGTCTTCCATACACCTGGAGCACATGCTGGCCCTGAGCCGCATGGGGGTTGTGATCATGCCGGCCTGTCCCGGCTTCTACCAGAAACCGCAATCGGTGGACGATCTGGTGGACTTCGTGGTGGCCCGTATTCTGGATCACCTGGGCATCGAACATGCACTGCTGCCGCGCTGGGGTGAGCGCCCTTCAGCGGCCTTGTGACTCGATCTCCCGCGACTGCCGGTCGAAACGGTCCTGGGCAAGCTGGTTCACGCCGCGCACCTGCTCCATCAGGCTGGTCACGCTGCCGGGGAGGGACGGGCTTTGGGTGGCGTTGTCCTCGCGGGGCCTTGATGGCAGCGCCGGTTTTGTCGCGGGCGCGGCAACGGGAATCCCATCAAACTCCATCACGCTGGCATCGGGATCGATGCTGATCTCCTCACCGCCGCCATCGGGCTTGTCGCTGAAATGCCAAACGCCCTCGGCATCCTGCCACTTGTAGGCCGTTACCTTGGCCCGCGCCTTGTCAAGGTCCATATCGGGTAGCTTGCTTGCCACTTCCCTGAGGGTGGACGCGACCCCCGGCAGAGCGGGGGTGGAGATTTCGGGCATGTGCAGCTTGTCCAGGGTCATCAGCGGGCGTCCCGCCCCGTCCTTGAGAATAAAGGGCGCAGCGACGGCCGCCACCACGGTCAGCATGAGGAGCTTGTAGAACAGCTTCATGATGCCCCCTTTTCCTTGAAGCAGATTTCGATGAAGAACGCCCCTGCATCGGTGTCGAAGGGCAGGATGATGGTGGCGCCGCTGGATTTGTGGTTGATGGTGTGTTCCTTCCCCGAGAAGACAGCGGGGATGGCCATATCGAAATCGTAACCGTCCTCCGCCAGCAGTTTTTTCGCCCCGCCGGTAACCATATTGGTCAGCTCACCCACCATGTCTGTCACCGATTCATCGATGGTGGCCGGTGCTTCCCCCAGCATGCGCCGGGAAATCTCAATAATCACCGCCTCTGTAAAGCACACGGCCAGCGAGCCGCTCACCTGTTCTCCCGCCATGCCGATGATGCCGGTTACATCACCCCGTGCAGTGGCGTTTTCCTTGATGGCGGGGCGTCCCGGCCTGGCCTCCAGGCCGGCCATGGTGGAGAGAACATCCAGGATGGACTGGATGAAGGGGTTGATGAAGGCGACGTTCATGATACCTCGCAGGCATGGGATGCTCTGTGATGTATATCGACCCCAGACGCTCAAGCTGAAGCGGTTTGCGGAACCGGCGCAGTTATGGTGATATTTACCCATGTTTCAACATATTTCTATTGCTATCAGCCTGTTGGCGGCGCTCATGATACTGGCCGGCGTGGGCGCCTGCGCCAGGCCCTATGTGCATCCTGAAGGCGATGCCAGGGCGCTTCCGGCCCTGTACGAAACCCATGCCGTCATGGATGACGGCTATCGTTTGCCATTACAGCGCTGGTCGGCGGGGGGGGCATGCCGTGCTCAGCTATTGGCCCTGCATGGCCTGAACGACTATCACCAAGCCTTTGCCGGCCTGGGGGCGTTTATGGCCGCCCGGAGTGTGACGGTGGTGGCCTACGATCAGCGCGGTTTTGGTGATACGGCGGGTTTCGGCCTGTGGCATGGCAGGGCACGCCTGGTCAGTGATCTGCGCCTCATGGTGACCCTGATGAAGGCTGCCCGGCCTGACTGCCCCCTGTATGTTCTGGGCGAGAGCATGGGTGGTGCGGTAGCGCTGGTGGGCCTGGACAGTATTGCCTCCGAGATTGCCGGTGTGGTGCTGGTGGCGCCTGCCGTGTGGTCACGGGACAGCATGCCCTTCTATCAGCGCATGGCGCTGTGGCTGGCGGTGCATACCATGCCGGGCAGGCGGCTGACGGGTGAGGGGCTGGATATCAGGCCGTCGGACAACATGGAGATGCTGCGCGCCCTGGGCCGTGACTCCAAGGTCATCAAGGCGACGCGCGTGGACGTGCTGTATGGCGTCAGCAATCTCATGGATCAGGCGGCGCAGGCTTCGCCTGCCGAGGACACGAAGGTATTGTTCCTCTATGGCATGCACGATGACATCATTCCCCGGGAACCCACCTGCCGCATGCTGGTGAAAGTGAAGAAGGCGGCGCCGCCCTGGCAGGTCGTGGTCTATGAAAACGGCTATCATATGCTCACCCGGGACAGGCAGGCGGAGCGTGTGTTGTCTGATATCCACCAGTGGCTGGTGGCCGGGAAATCAGAGTATGATGACCTGGAGAATGTCTTGACGTCCTTCTGCATGGCTGATTCAACAGCTTCGTGAAGGGACCGTCCCAAGGCAAGTCACGGGCGTGACAGTACGGTGGGGCCATGGTATACAGTCGATTGGTATCAGAGGAGCATCTGTATGAGAAATAACACGCCATATGTCGGGATCCATAATGATAAGTATGGTGGCATGACCGATACCGGAAAAATTATCCGGGATGCCTGGGCATTCGGTCTGATCGATGAGAGCGAGAGCTGTGAAGGCTGGTTGCCGCAAGGTATCGAGGATCTGTGGCGCCGGGTTCAGGAAGAATGGGAAAAGTACGGCTTCCGGGTGAATAACATGCCAGACGAATTGCGGGCGCGTTATCTCCGTATTCAGGACGATGCCCTGAGGCGCGCCCGTGATGCGGGATGGTCGCCGGAGCTGGGCGACGATGACTGATGATGCTCTCGCACCGCAGGCTTACTCTGCCAAGGGGGCGGGAGGGCTGTCTTTTTTCTCTGTCTGGCGTTGTTTCATGATGCGCTTCAGGTCTTCCATGGTGAAGCTGGGCTTGCCGAAGGCGGGCATCTCGATGGTCAGGCCGTTATGCGCGATGAAGGGTGGCGCGCCGTCACCTGATTCTTTCATGAGCACCACGTCGTAGGCGCCATTGGGCATATCGGCGGGGAGGCCGGCCTGCGTGGATGTGGCGCTGCTGTTCGCCAAGGCGACATCCGGCAGGGTGGCGAAGGCGATAATGTGACGCATCCCCGCGCCATACAGGGTGTTGCCGCGGACATGCAGGCGGGTGACCGGGTTCAAGGCCTGGTAGCGGGTCTTGATATGCCACCCGCGCTTCGATGTCAGGATGAACTCATGGATGGTGTCGTCGCCGGTTGTGGCATACAGCCTGCCGCATTGAAGGCGCAAGTCGCCGAGAGGCGTGGTGAGCGGGATGAATTCCGTGGATGCGATGTTGCCGCCATGGTGGCTCAGCAGGGTGATACCCTGCCCCGCCTGATGCACAGCGATAAGGTCGCAGGCGGCCCTCACATGCGTCGCCCCTTTACGCGTCAGGCGGAATGTGGCCTGTGGCGCAGTCAGGGGCCAGCCCTGGTAGATGCGTATTTCCCCGTCTCTGCCCAGCACGGTGACAGGTCCGTCATCGACCCACAGGTCGTTCAGTGCTGGGATGGCGCCATGCGCCGTGCTGGTTTTTTCAGTGGCGGGATCGAGGCGGGTGATGGCGCCTTCCAGGCTGGCGACATAGGCCGAGCCGTCCGCGCTTCTCAGGCGGTCACAGTCATGGTCGAGAGTCAGGCTGTCCTTTATCCGCGGACGGAAGGGGTCTGCAATGTCCACGATGGTGATGTGCCCCGCCCCGCCGCAGGTCACGGCATAGTGGCCGGTGATGACGATGTCGTGCACGGGCCCGGTGGCGACGCCCGTCACCCAGGTGGGATTGAGGGCGTTGTTGATATCGAAGACCTGCAGCCCGTCACGGCCCTTGGCCACATAGGCATACATGCCGCGGGTGGCGACCTGCCGTACCGTGTCATTGTGGTGATAGCTGCCCGCCAGGCGCGGGTGCCGCGGGTCGCGCACGTCGAGGACGATGAAACCGCCCCACCAGTCGGCCACGTAGGCGAATCCATCGTGGATGCGCAGGCCCCACGAGGCGCCGGCCGTATCGAAACTGCCCACGATGGCGGCCGCCCGGGGTTGCGAAACATCCAGCACCTGGATGCCGCCCAGCCAGTCGGCCACGTAGAGGTGGTCGCCATCCAGTTCCAGTCCGCGCGCATTGCCGGGCGTGGGTACATGGCTCAGTTCCCGGGGATTGGCGGGGTCCGAGATATCCAGAGCGTAGACACCCTGGTCGAAGAAGGCCACGTAAACGGTATTTCCATCCAGGAGCACGTCTTCCGCCGCGCCGCCGGGATCGAACCGGGCCACCAGGCGGGGTGACGCCGGATCGCGGATATCGTAAATCAGCAGGCCGGGATCGTCGTCGGCCACATAGGCATAGTCGCCACGCACCTGGATGGACCACGACTTGCCCGGCGTGTCCACATCGGCCACCAGGACGGGGGCGGCAGGCTCACTCACATCCACCACCTGGAAGCCGCCGCGGTGGCTGGCCAGATACAACAGATCGCCCGCCAGCACCGGGGTGTAGGCCAGGCCCGAGGTGAGCAGGCTGGACAACTGGCGGGGGCGGCGCGGGTCGCTGACGTCGATGATCTGCAGCCCGTGGTCGTCGTCGGCCACGTAGGCCACGCCATCCCTCACCACCACGCCCTTGGGGGAGCCCTGGGTATGGAAGCTGGACAGCAGGCGCGGCCGCTGTCCGTCGCTGATGTCATATAGGTGAATGCCCGAGAACCAGTCAGCCACATAGGCGATGCCGTCCTGGATCATCAGCTTGCGCTCGCCACCATAGTTGACGCCCTGGCCCGAGTCCAGGCCCTCGTTGCTGATCTGCGGCGGCAGGGCCTGAATATCCAGTACCCCCAGGCCGTTGGCAGTGGTGAGGAGCAGGGTGTCGTCACTCAGGCGCCGCGCGTTGAGGGCGCCACTGCGCGGCGCGGCGGAGATCAGGGAGGGCAGGGCCGGGTTGCCGATGTCGATGAGCAATACGTCGCGACCCTCGTTGATGGCATAGGCGCGCTCCTGATCCAGAATTCCCACGCGGCGTACCTTGCCCAGTTGCTGGTGGCTGCCCAGCCAGGTGATGTGCGCGGGATCGCTGATGTCGAGGAGCGTGATACCGAAGGGACCATTGGCCACCAGCGCCACGTGGCCGCTGATACTGACATCGCGCGCCGGCCCGGTGGTGCGGTAGCGGCCGATGATCTTTCCTCTCTGCGGCGGACGCAGATCCATGGCCAGCAGCCCCTCTTCCCCGGCCGCCAGGTAGAGTATGCCCTGGGCAATCTGCATGGACTGGATCCGCTGCGCCGGGGTGAAAGTGCCCAGGATGCGGGGCCCGGCAGGGGAATCCAGCGCCAGGAGCGTCAGGCGGTTGCCGTCAGACAACAAGACGCCCCTCGTGCCGCTGATGGCGATGTCCCGTGCGGCGTTCAGGTCATCGAGGCTGCCATTCAGCCGGAGCCGTGTCTTGTCCGCCAGGGAAAAAATATCGAGGCGTTGCGTCGCCAGGGCGTAGGCCTTGCCGTCCTGCGTGCGGATGGTGTGATAAGAGCGTCCGCTGGATATGCGGCCGAGACGCTGGAGCGAGTTTTCTGCCGACAGATGGAGGATTTCGATGCCGTCGAAGCCGCCCACCGCATAGGCCGTCTCCCCGGCCACGGCCAGCCCGGCGGCTTGGCCTTCCAGCACGAGGCGCTGTTGCACATAGGGGCCGCCGGGCTGGAAAAACACTTGGCCGTTCTCACCCAGGGCGGCATGGGTGATGGTCACCTGATGGGGTTTGCCCACTGTGACCACGGCGGGTTCAATGCGCTTGATGGCCGCGGCGGGCGCGCCATGGGCCATGACGGGCGCCAGACCGAGCAGGCCCGCCAGGAGCCATGACATCGACATACCTTGCATCCGGTCCTTGCTACAGGCGCGAGAACACCTGCTCCGCGGCGATCAGGGTGCGTTTGAACTCGTCCTGGCCGTGGGCGGCGGAGACGAAACCGGCCTCGTAGGCGGAAGGCGCCAGGTAGACGCCCTGCTCCAGCATGCCGTGGAAGAACAGCTTGAAGCGGTCCAGATTGCAGCGGGTCACCTGGTCGAAATTGGTGATTTCCTCTTCCTCGGTGAAGAACAGGCCAAACATGCCGCCCACGCAGTTGGCGCGCAGGGGGATGTTGAAGGCGCGCGCGCGGGTCACCAGGCCCTCGGCGAGGCGCTTGGTCTTGGCGCTCAGATCCTCGTAGAAATCCGGCTTGGTGAGTTCGTTCAGCGTGGCCAGGCCCGCCGCCATGGCGACGGGATTGCCCGACAGGGTGCCGGCCTGGTAGACCGGCCCGAGGGGGGCGATCTTGTCCATGATATCGCGGCGCCCGCCGAAGGCGCCCACGGGCATGCCGCCGCCGATGATCTTGCCCAGGGTGGTGAGATCCGGCTTCACGCCGTAGCGCTGCTGGGCGCCGCCCAGGGCGACACGGAAGCCCGTCATCACTTCGTCGAAGATGAGCACGCTGCCGTATTCGTCGCAGACCTTGCGCAGGCCGTCGAGAAAGCCGGGCTGCGGCGGGATGCAGTTCATATTGCCGGCCACCGGCTCGACGATGATGCAGGCGATCTGGCCACCCACATGGGCGAAAACCTCTTCCACCTTTTCCAGGTCGTTGTAGGACACGGTGATGGTGTGTTCCGCCAGCGCCACGGGCACCCCCGGCGAGGTGGGCACGCCCAGGGTCAGGGCCCCGGAGCCGGCCTTGACCAGCAGGGAGTCGGAATGGCCATGGTAGCAGCCCTCGAACTTGAGGATCTTGTCGCGCCCCGTGTAGGCGCGCGCCAGGCGGATGGCGCTCATGGTGGCCTCGGTGCCCGAGTTGACCATGCGCACCATTTCGATGGAGGGCACCAGTTCGCAGATCTTGTCGGCCATGACGGTCTCGATCTGGGTGGGCGCGCCGAAGCCCAGGCCGTTGTCGACGGCCGTCTTGACGGCCTCGATGACGGCGGGATGGGCATGGCCGAGGATCATGGGACCCCATGAGGCCACGTAGTCCACGTATTCCTTGCCGTCTTCGTCAGTGATATAGGCGCCCGCGCCGCTCTTGATGAAGACGGGTTCGCCGCCCACGCCATGGAAGGCGCGCACGGGCGAGTTTACACCGCCGGGAATGTGCTGCTGGGCGCTTTTGAATAATTCATGGGATTGCGTCATGGATGTTTCCTGATGTTTCCGTTGTGTTTTTATTAACCGGCACGCAATGGCCTGTCCTTTGACTCCGACTCTGTCAGTGATTTTAGGCGGCGCAGCTGCCTTTTACGACACCCTCTTTGGGGCAGTTCAAGGATGCTCAAACAGGCGCACGTATTGCCGCGCCGTGTGTTCGACGCCATGTTTTGTATACAGGCCGCTGATGACTGCCAGGGCGTGGGCACCGGCATGGATCAGCGCCGCGCCGTTCAGCGGCGTGATGCCCCCGATGGCCACTATGGGGATGTTAAGGGTATTTGCGGCTTGTTGCAAAAGCCCGCTCGTCGCCGTGACGGCCTGCGGCTTGGTCGGCGAGGCAAAGAAACTGCCAAAGGCCACGTAATCGGCGCCGCCCGCCGCCGCGGCCCGGGCCAAAGGCAGGCTGTCGTAACAGGAAGCGCCGATGATCGCGTCGTCACCCAGGATATGGCGTGCCCGGGTCAGGTTGTCGTCGTCCCGCCCCAGGTGCACCCCATCGGCGTCCACTTCCCGCGCCAGCGCGATGTCATCATTGACGATGAAGGGGACGCCATGGCGGCGACACAACTGGCGCAGCATGGTGGCCTGTTTGTAACGCAGGGATTTGTCTCTTTGTTTGTTGCGGTACTGGATGACGGCGGCTCCTCCCTGCAGGGCGGCGTCCATATCGGCGAGCAGCGCCGCCGTGGGCAGATCGTCGCGGGTGATGACATAAAGGCCGTGAATGGCGGGGGATGTCACTGGCCGGCCCCTTCTTCCTCCACGGCCCAGAACAGGCGGTTGGGCAGGTATTGCCCCATGCCGATGCGGTAACCCTGTTTCAGCGTTTCCCAGGTGTAGGCCTGGGCCTCCTCGATCAGCGCCGGAACCTCTCCGCCCTGGGCCAGCAGGCCCGCGATGGCCGCGGCCAGGGTGCACCCGGAGCCATGATAAGGGTCGGGAAGCCGCTCCCAGCGGTAGGTGTCCATGAGACGGCGGTTGCCATAGAGACGGTTCTCCACGTCCGGTGTGTTTTCATGGGTGCCGGTGATGAGGACGTACTCACAACCATCGTCCATGAGCTTGTGGGCGCAGGCGTCGAGATTGTCGGCCTCCGCGGCAAGGGTGCGCGCCTCGAAACTATTGGGTGTGAGGATGGTGGTGAGAGGCAACAGCAGGGTGCGCATGGCGTCGAGCAGGCCCTCGTCCACCAGGCGCTTACCACCACCGGACGCGAATACCGGGTCCACCACCACGGGGATGCCGGGATAGTCCACCAGCAGACTGTGGACAGCCTCGGTAATTTCCGTGTTTGCCAGCAGGCCGATCTTGAAGGCGGCCGCTTCCATGTCTTCCATTATCGCCCGCGCCTGCTGGATGAGCAGGGTGGGGTCTGCGGGCGTGACGGAAATGACATCGAGGGTGTTCTGTACCGTGTGAGCAGTGATGACCGGCGCGGCATGGCAGCCCATGCTGGCCAGGGTCTCGATATCCGCTTGGATGCCCGCCCCTCCACAGGGATCGTGGCCGGAGAAGGTCACGACCACCGGGATCGATGGTTGTGTCATGGTTGCCTGCTGGAAAATTGTTGGAGTCGAATAACTTATATTATTATTAATCCGGCAACAATATATATCGTATTCAGGACTTCAGGCTGTGGCTCAGTGGGGAGTGGCTCATCGTCCGCGCTGGCAACGGGGAGCCATGGAATGCCGCACAGCCCTATGGCAAAAGACGGTTTTTCTTATTGATAACTCCCTTTGCATGAATAATAATGAGAATTATTTTTATTTGTGAGGCGATTAATGCACTATGTGTCTTGAGTTATAAACTCCGTGGGTAATGAATAGTTATCGGTATCTTAGGCTGGCTTGGGCGGGAGCACTGAGTTTAGGCGAAAACGACGTTGAGAGAATTTTTCTGACATTGGAAAAACAAAAGCCAGCATGATGCTGGCTTTTGTCCCAAACCTAGGTTGATTCGGCCGTATTAGAGGCCCAATATGAAATCAACCAGTGTGGCAATATCAGCATCTGAAACGCGAGGGGAGTACGGAGGCATGGGGACACCACCGGTTACGTCGTTCCAGTTGCCCTTGCCGCCAGCCTTGACCTTGCCAATGAGAAGATCTTTGGCGCCGGCATCACCCTTGTATTTGGCAGCAACATCTTTCCAACCAGGACCTACTACCTTCTTGTCAACACTGTGGCAAGCCAGGCAGCCACTCTTCTGGGCAAGGTCCAGATCCGCACTGGCCTGGCCCGCACCGAACATAAAGATTGCTGCAGCAGCAGCGACACTTATCCAACGTGCTTTCATATTTTTCCTCCTCAAGGAGTTAGTTATTGTGAACAGAAAGAGGTTGCAGTTCCCTCCCTACGCCTCCTCGCTTATTTGTCGCAGTAAGCGGCGTGGGCAACTTCAGGTTATGCCTGAATGTTTTTGTTAACTTCCCCTGTCTTATCCTAGGAACGGCAAATTATCCGTAGTATCACCAAGGCTGTCAAGCATGAATATTCACCCAAGATTCAATCAATGTCGCAGGTGTTCCTCATTGTGCCTGCGCGCTGACTGGTAGAGATGGGCCTCCAGATCGAGGCGCTTCCAATCCTGGGCGCTGATGATGCGCTTGTCTCCGTTCAGATACTCAATCACTATGTTTGTCATATGCTTACCGGCATAGGCGACGGCCCAGATCTTGAGGAGCTGACCCGTCACATTCATATACCAGTTGCCGATTTCAGGTTTGATATTGAGCGCCATGACTTCCCCCTGTTGCGACGGTTCCAGATTGCCTGATGGACAGGGTCGATGATAACAAAACTATACCACAGGTCATAGCCTGCCTTGTTGCCATGGCGCTGTTCGGTTAGACACGTATGCTCAGGGTGCTTGTATATTGAATATACATCATATAGTTAACGAAATTATGGGGCGATTTCCATGATACAGGGCGGATGTGTATGTTGTCTGAAGTACAACAACATGTACTGAGATGGATTCACGCAATATACAAGACGTCAGCCACACTTTGACTCCCCGCAGTTGAGGCAGGTCAGGCAGCCATCCATCTGGATCATGGCCTTGGTGTTGCATTTGTTGCAGAGTTGGGCGCCCGCCGGGAAGTCACCGCTGTTTTCATTGTCGTGGCTTGTTTGCGCGTCGTCGTATTCCTGGCGTTTCTTGGCGATGAACTCTTTCTGGTTGCTGTCCAGGTTTTCGCTGTTGAGCATGCCGATGGATTTCAGGTGGTGCTCGATGACATCGCCGATCTCGGCCACCAGGGAGGGCATGAATTTGCCGCCTTTCTTGAAGTAGCCGCCGCGGGGGTCGAAGACGGAGCGCAGTTCCTCCACCAGGAAGGTGATGTCGCCGCCCTTTCTGAACACCGCGGAGATGATGCGGGTCAATGCGACAATCCATTGGAAATGATCCATATTTTTTGAGTTGATGAAGATCTCGAAGGGCCGCCGCAGTTCGTGTTCGGTGCCCTCGTTGAGAATGACGTCGTTGATGGTGACGTAGAGGGCGTGTTCGCTCAGCGGCGTCTTGACCTTGTAGGTGGATCCCAGCAGCATGTCGGGCCGTTTGAGCTTTTCATGCATCTGGATGATGTTGGATAGCCCCTCATTCTGAGATGCGGCGGCTTCCTTTTTGTCTTCTTCCGTTTTATCGGCGACGGCGTAGTCTACGATTTTTTTGTCAATCTTGATGGCCATGTGCTTTGCTCCTTCGATAATGCCGGGAAGCGCCTCCCTGCTGTGATCAGTGTTTTCCGTAATAGCCTTCTTTGAGGGCGTCATAGAGGTTGGCGGCGGTGTGTATCTCGCCGTCATATTCGATCTCCTCGTTGCCCTTGGCCTCGACCACGGTGCCGTCTTCCAGGATGAAGCGGTAGGTGGTGTTTTCCAGGTCCTGTTCCTTGACCAGCACGCCCTGGAAGGCCTCCGGGTTGAAGCGGAAGGTGGTGCAGCCCTTGAGTCCCTTCTCGTAGGCGTAGAGGTAGATGTCCTTGAAATCCTCGTAGGGATAGTCGCTGGGTACGTTGGCGGTTTTGGAGATGGATGAATCCACCCACAGTTGGGCGGCTGCCTGCACATCCACATGTTCCTTGGGATGGATGTCGTCCGCGGAGATGAAATAGTCGGGCAGTTTCCCCTTCCCCTCCGTGGCGTCCGGCATGGCCTCCTTGTTGACCAGTTGCCGGTAGGCCAGCAGTTCGAAGGAATAGACGTCCACTTTTTCCTTGGTCTTCTTGCCCTCGCGAATCACATTGCGGGAATAATGATGGGCGAAGCTGGGCTCGATGCCGTTGCTGGCATTGTTGGCCAGGGACAGGGAGATGGTGCCCGTGGGCGCAATGGAGGTGTGATGCGTGAAGCGCGCGCCCTCGGCGGCGAGACTTTCCACCAGTTCCGGTTCGACGGCGGCGACCTGCTGCATGTAACGGCTGTAGCGGGCGTGCAAAACCTTGCCCTTGACGACATCGCCGGGCTTGTAGCCGTCGCGCGCCATTTCCGGGCGCTTGCGCAGCATTTCTTCCGTGACGGTGAAATCCTGCTCCAGGATGGGGGCGCAACCTTTTTCCCGGGCAAGCTCCAGGGCCGTGCGCCATCCCGTCAGGGCCATTTCACGGGTGACGCGCCCGGTGAATTCCAATGAATCCTGGTCGCCGTATTTCATGCGCAGCATGGTCATGGTGGAACCCAGGCCCAGGTAACCCATGCCGTGACGGCGCTTGCTCATGATCTCCTCGCGCTGCTGGGGCAGGGGCAGGCCGTTGATTTCCACCACGTTGTCGAGCATGCGCGTGAAGATGGCGACCACCTTGCGGTATTCCTCCCAGTCGAACTGCGCCTTGTCGGTGAAGGGCGCCCTCACGAACTTGGTGAGATTGATGGAGCCCAGCAGGCAGGAGCCGTAGGGGGGGAGGGGCTGTTCGCCGCAGTTGTGGGCATGGAGGCCGTTGGCGTCGAAAGTGTTGATGCCGGGAATTTGAACGTCGTAGACGTCTTCCACGCCGTCGGGCACGACGGCATCGACGCGCGCCACGAACCTTTCACGGTTGAGCCGGCGCTGGTAACGGGCGAGATGCCGCTCCAGGCGGGATTGCTTGTCCGTGTCGGCAAAGCCGACTATTTCATGGAATCGCAGCAGATTTTCGTTGCTGATGACCAGTTCGTGCTGGTCTTGAACGGTATAGGGCGCCCTGGAGCCCTTGCCATCCGGCAGCGCGCGTTCGCCGGCCCGGCGCCGGAATTTGTACAGGTGGGAGGCGATGCCCAGGCGCAGCAGCATGCGTTGCACGGCCTCCAGGCGGAGCAGGTCGGACTGGGCGAGACGCACGCTGACGCCCTTGGCCTGGTCGCCCTGGACGGAGCCATCGGCGTCGAACAGGCCGCGCAGGAAACCGCGATAGAAGGCGCTGGAGGCGCGCTCCATGCGGGGTGTGATCGCCTTGTTTCCAGGCGACATGCCCGTTTCTTCCGCCAGTTGCTTCAGGGCCGCGGTGGCGAGGCGGTATTCATTGCGGCCGGAAACTTCCATCCAACCCTGAAAGTCGCTGCGGTGAGGCAGCGTGCGGACGGCGCGCAGGGCCTCGTCCATGATGGCGCGAATGCCCTGAGGCAATCCTTCTGCGACGCCATTGGCGGCCATGGCGGGCTTCCACATGGACAGGATGGCCTCGTCGCTTTTCAGGGTGCCGTCTCCCACCAGCAGGCCGAGCAGGTAGCCCTGCTCCCCGTTGTATTCCCCCTGCCAGGAAGGCGCCGCGCGATGCTCATTGAGCAGCACGCGGTCGCCCGCGCGCAGCCTGCCAGCCTCGCACCATTCCGTGTCGGTGGCATAGCGGGTGAAACGGGTGACCCGGCGCACGCGGTGGTCCGCCGTCAGGCGCAGGCTGTAGCCTTCACTGGTCATCAGCTTGACGACGGGCTTGGTCGCCGTTTTGAAGAAGCCCGCGGCCGTCGATCGGTGGGCATGTCCATCGACCAGGGCGCTGAACGGCCGCCCCAGCAGGTCACGCACCTGGCGCGGGCCTTGCGCCGTGTGCACCCAGGTTTCGGCGGTGACGCAAGGGTTGGTGGCGCGGATGTTCTCGCAAAACCAGTTGTTGTTCATCTCGTTGACCTTGTCGATGAGGATGAAGCCGGGTTCCGCGTAGTCGTAGGTGGAGGACATGATGACGTCCCACAGGCGGCGGGCGCGTATGGTCCGGCTGATCTTGCAGGCCACCAGCCCCGCCTCGTTGGTGATGTAATCGGTCTTGATGGGCCAGTCGCGCCACACCACCTTGCCGGGATCGTCGAGATCGAGGGCCTCGTTATAGGCCTCCGTGGGTGTGACGGGAAAGGCCAGTGGCCACTGGCGGTCGTTTTTCACGGCGTCCATGAATTCTTCCGTGATGAGCAGGGAAAGATTGAACTGGCGCAAGCGGCCGTCCTCGCGCTTGGCCTTGATGAAATCCAGCACATCGGGGTGGCCGATATCGAAGGTGCCCATCTGGGCGCCGCGCCGCCCGCCCGCGGAGGAGACGGTGAAGCACATCTTGTCATAGATGTCCATGAAGGACATGGGCCCCGAGGTGTAGGCGCCGGCGCCGGAGACGTAGCCGCCCTTGGGGCGCAGGGTGGAGAATTCGTAGCCGATGCCGCAGCCCGCCTTGAGGGTCAGGCCGGCCTCGTGGACCTTCTCCAGTATCCCGTCCATGGAGTCCTTGATGGTGCCGGAGACGGTGCAGTTGATGGTGGAGGTGGCGGGCTTGTGGGCCAGGGCGCCGGCGTTGGAGGTGATGCGACCGGCGGGGATGGCGCCGTGGCGCAGGGCCCAGAGGAATTCCTCGTACCACTTCTCGCGGGCGTCCAGGGAAGTCTCCACGTCCGCCAGGGCGCGGGCCACCCGCTTGTAGGTGTCGTCGATGGTTTCGTCGATGCACTCGCCGTCCTTGCTCTTGAGGCGGTATTTCTTGTCCCAGATGTCGAGGGAGGCCGGCTGCAGTTTGATGTTGGGGGCGTTGTCGGAAATGATGCGCAGGTGAGCGGATTCCATCTTGTTGTCAACTCCATGAATCATTGTCAGTTATTTTGGGTGGATGCATGACCGTCGTTCCGTGGCGTGGGCTGTATGGCGGGCAGGCCATGTTGCCCTGCATACGGAACACAATATATTGTGTTCCGTATGCAGATTCTCTTGCAAACGGCGGGACCTGTCAACGGTTTTATTCAAGGAAACGGGGGCGCGTGGAAACAGGTTTAATTTTATTGAAATACAATCAGTTATAGTTTTTATTGGTGTGGGTGGGCGGTTAAATCTACAGGGTTTCAATCAGGTAAACGGCAGAGTATGCCGACGCCGTCCATCACAATATATTGTGTTTGCATGGTTCGTGCCAGAATTTTCTGATAAAACATGGGTGAACGGTACTGGGGCGGCAGCCTGATGCCGCAGGGAAGTTGTCAACTCTATGTTATATATAATGAAATATGGGGGTGCCGCCACGGAGTGTGGCGGCGGCAATATCGTTACTTGGCGGAATGCCCGCTGAGTTCGACTTCCACGCGATCCTCGCTGGCGATGCTGGCGTAGTATTCGCGCAGGATGGCGAGCACTTCGGGGCGGCTGAACTCCGCCGGGACTTCCTCGTCCTCCGAGAGGGCCTTGCGCAGCTTGGTGCCTGACAGCAGCAGGCGGTCGCTGCCTTCGTGGGGACAGGTGCGCATGGAGGCCATGCCGTTGCACTTGTAGCACCAGAAGGTCCAGTCGATCTTGATGGGCTTGGTTTCCAGGGCGTCTTGCGGTATTTCGTCGAAGATGTGATGGGCGTCGAAGGGGCCGTAATAGTCGCCCACGCCGGCATGGTCGCGCCCCACCAGCAGGTGTGAACAGCCGTAGTTCTGGCGGAACAGGGCGTGCAGCAGGGCCTCGCGGGGGCCGGCATAGCGCATGTCCAGGGGGTAGCCGGCCTGGACTACCGTATTCTCCACGAAGTACTCGTTCACCAGGGCGTCGATGGCGGCGCTGCGCACCTCGGCCGGGATGTCGCCGGGCTTGAGCTTGCCGAGCAGGGAATGGATCAGCACCCCGTCGCAGATTTCGATGGCGATCTTGGTCAGGTACTCATGGGAGCGGTGCATGGGGTTGCGCGTCTGGAAGGCGGCGACCGTGGACCAGCCCTTTTCCTCGAACAGGGCGCGGGTCTGGGCGGGTGTCATGTAGATATCGGGGAAACGCGTGGCGAAATCACCCTGGGAGAGTACCTTGACGGGCCCGGCCAGGTTGATATCGCCTTGTTCCATCACCATTTTCACGCCGGGGTGGGCGATGTCCGTGGTCTTGTACACGGTCATGCACTCGTGGGCCTTGTCGATCTCGTATTTCTCCGTCACCTGCATGGTGGCCATGATCTCGTTGGTCTCGCCGTTGACCAGGGCGATTTCCGAGCCTGTCTTGATGTCATCCGCCGTGGCGCGGTCCGTGGACAGAGTGATAGGAATGGGCCAGAACAGGCCGTTGGCCATTTTGTAGCCGTCACACACGCCCTGCCAGTCGCTGTGGGTCATGAAACCTTCCAGGGGGGTGAAGCCGCCGATACCCATCATGATCAGATCCCCGGCCTCGCGGGAGCTGATGCGGATGCTAGGCAGGTTCTGAGCGCGGTTCTGTTCTTCGGTCAGTGTCGCACCCTCCAGCAGGAGGGGCTTGAGTTCATGGCTGCCGTGGGGCTTGACGAGTTCTGGCATGTTGTCTGTGCTCCTTAACGCATGGCGCCGCGTGTTCGGTGGGCGCTGTTGGGTTGTTTTCTTGTTTCTGAATGGGGTCACATGGTAGCAAAAATTCACGCGGCAGGTGGGAGAGATTTGCTGCAAAGAGCGGTTATTTGAAGTGAAGCTCGATGGGCTCGGGTTCCGGTTTGGGGGTTTCTGGCTGCAGGGTGATGTGCTCGATGGCATATTTCTCCAGCAACAGCTTCCTCAGGCGCGCCAGCGTGGATTGCCACTGTTGCATGTCGCCGATGACGACATGGGCCGACAGGGCCACCATGCCGGAGGAGAGGGTCCAGATGTGCAAGTCGTGTACGGAATCCACGCCTTCCGCAGCGGCCATGGCATGGCCTACTTCAGGCAGGTCGATATAGGGCGGCACGCCCTCCATGATGACATGCAATACGTCGCGCAACAGCCGTATGCTGGACCACAGAATGAGGCCGCTGATGAGGAGGGAGAGCAGTGGGTCGATGGGCGTCCAGCCGGTGAAATAGATGATTGTTCCCGCCAGCAACGCCGCGACCGATCCCAGCAGGTCGCCCATGACGTGGAGCAGGGCGGCGCGGGTATTGAGGGTTTGCTCGCCAGCGTGCAGGATCTTCGCCACATAGAGATTGACCACCAGCCCAATGAATGCGATGACCATGACCGCGCCACCCGCCACGTCATGGGGATGGCGCAGGCGCTCGATGGCATGGTAGGCGATGGTCGCTACAATGATCAGCATGAACAGACTGTTTATCAGGGCCGCCACCACTTCGGCGCGCGCCAGGCCATAGGAGTGCCGGTTGGTGGGGGGTTGCCGCGAGACCCAGGCTGCAAAGGCGGCCAGCCCCAGTGCCGTGGCGTCGGTGAGCATGTGGCCGGCATCACCCAACAGCGCCAGGGAGCCCGACCACCAGCCGCCGACGGCCTCCACCAGGGCATAGGAGAGTGTGATGGCCAGCCCGGTGAACAGGACCCGGTCCGCCGCAGTCCTGTGTTGGTGCGGATGAGGTGAGTGCGGCTGGTGCTCCACGGTGCCGTCGCGGTTCAGAAGCAGGGTTTATCGGGCGAGTTGTCGTATCTTCTGATGCTGTTCATGATTTCCATCTTGGCCCTGTCAGGACCCGCCCAGCCCTCGATGCGCACCCACTTGTTGGGTTCGAGGTCCTTGTAGTGCTCGAAGAAGTGGGCCAGCTGTGCCAGCAGATTGGGGGGCAGGTCCTGTCCGGAGCGGATACCCTTATATATACCGCTGAGCTTGGCGGTGGGGACGGCGAGAATCTTGGCGTCTACTCCGGATTCATCGGTCATTTCCAGTATGTCCACCGGGCGGCAGGTGATTACTGAGCCGCTGATGAGGGGGACAGGGGTGACGACGAGCACATCCACCGGGTCGCCATCCTCTGACAGACTGTGGGGCACGTAGCCATAGTTGCAGGGGTAGAACATGGCCGTGGCCATGAAACGGTCCACGAACATGGCGCCGCTTTCCTTGTCCACCTCGTACTTGACCGGGTCGCTGTGGGAGGGGATTTCGATAATGACGTTGATTTCTTCGGGGGCGTTTTGACCGGGGGTGACCCTGTCCAGATTCATAATTCAGCTCCTGGGTTACGTATCGATTTCAGTGAGGGCGCATTATACCCGCACTTTGTTGAGATGATAAATCGGGATTTTGCCGGGTGAGGAAAAGCCATTCTACCGGGGCGCTCGCGGTTTCCATTGATTTGCGGGGGTGATTTGACTATTCTCTAGGCTTCCGGCGCGGCTCTCATGCGCACGGTAACATGACCACCAATAAGAACAAGTACCAACGAGAACAATAAGTTGCCGATGCAGTCAAGATAATCCAATTATAATAAACCAGTGACCTAACAGGGGGGAGACATGAGCTTTTCTCATTTGTTACCACCGCTTTTTGGCGCCGCGGGGCTGTACATAGCCTATCGTATCTATCTGCTGGTCAAGCAATATCCTGCCGGTTCGGGGAAAATCACGGAAATCGGTGATGCCATTCACCAGGGCGCGATGGTGTTCATACGGCGTGAATACAGGATGCTGGGAATCTTCGTTGCGGTCGTAGCGGTGTTCTTGTTGTTTTCCCTGGGAATCGGGACTACTTTCGCTTTCCTTGTCGGGGCGCTGACTTCAGCCACCGCCGGTTATATCGGTATGTATACGGCCACCAAGGCCAATGTACGGACCACCGAGGCGGCCCATACCAAGGGGGCATCCGATGCCCTGACCGTGGCTTTCTTCGGCGGTTCCATCATGGGGTTGGTGGTTGCCTCCATCGGTTTGTTCGGTCTGGGATTCCTCTATCTCTTTTTTGGCGGTGACCCCGAGACGGCGGCCAAGATCCACGGCTTTGGCATGGGCGCATCCAGCGTCGCCCTGTTTTCCCGTGTCGGTGGCGGCATCTTCACCAAGAGCGCCGATGTGGGCGCGGACCTGGTGGGCAAGGTGGAGGCCGGCATCCCGGAGGACGATCCCCGCAACCCGGGCGTGATCGCCGACAACGTGGGCGACAACGTGGGCGATGTGGCCGGCATGGGATCGGACATATTCGAGTCCTACTGCGGCGCCATGATCGCCACCATCGCCATGGCATCCACCATGTCTCTGGAGCTGCTGGCCGGCCTGGGTGAGCGCGCCGATCTGATGTTTCTGCCCCTGGCCCTGGCTTCAGGTGGTTTGATCTGCTCTGTGCTGGGTATCGCCATGGTCAAAAAATATTCCAACAAGTCGCCGGAGGTGGCCTTGCGTATCGGCACCATTGGCGCATCGGTGGCCTTCATCCTGCTCGCTTTCCTCATTATCAACATGGTGGGCGTGCACAGCGCAGCCTGGGGGGCGGTGCTGGTGGGCTCCGTGGGCGGTATCATCATCGGGCTCGTCACGGAGTATTACACGGCAGGGGCGCCCGTGCGCCACATCGCCAAGGCGGGCGAGACGGGGCCGGCCACGGTGATGATCACAGGCCTGGCGACGGGCATGCAATCCGTGGTGGTGCCGCTGCTGACACTGGCGGGCATCATTTATATCTCCAGCGAGTTGTGCGGCCTCTATGGCGTGGGTATCGCGGCGGTCGGTATGCTGGCCACGGTGGGCATCACCATGGCCATCGATGCCTATGGTCCCGTTGCCGACAATGCGGGTGGCATTGCAGAAATGGCGGAGTTGGGAGAGGATACCCGCAAGATCACCGATTCTCTCGACGAACTGGGCAATACGACGGCTGCTATCGGCAAAGGTTTCGCCATCGGGGCCGCGGCCCTGGCGGCCCTCGCCATCATCACTGCCTACGTGCAGGAAGTTTCTCTGCACGTTGAGAATTTCAGCCTGGAGCTGGGCAATCCCCATGTGCTGATGGGCATGTTTCTGGGCGGCATCTTCCCCTTTCTGATCGCGGCCCTGACCATGACCGCCGTGGGCGACGCCGCCTTCGACATGATCAAGGAAATCCGCCGCCAGTTCCGGGAGATTCCCGGCCTGTTGGAGGGGACGGCCAAGCCCGACAACGAGCGCTGCGTGGATATCGCCACCCAGGCCGCGTTGAAGAAAATGATCCTGCCCGGCGTGCTGGCCGTCTCGGCGCCCGTGGTGGTGGGTTTCGGTATAGGGCCCCAGGCCCTCGGCGGCATGCTGGGCGGCGCCCTGGTCGCCGGCGTATTGCTGGCCCTGACCATGGCCAACGCCGGTGGCGCCTGGGACAATGCCAAGAAGTATGTGGAAAAGGGCAATCTAGGCGGCAAGGGCTCCGATGTTCACAAGGCCGCCGTGGTAGGCGACACCGTGGGCGACCCCTTCAAGGATACCTCGGGCCCCTCCATGAACATCCTTATCAATGTGCTGGCGATCGTCAGCCTGGTGATCGCCCCTCTGTTGGGAGGCTGAGTAAGGTGTAGAAGCGGGGTCGGGGCTTCCGCCCCGGCCCCGCTTAAGCCTATTTGACCTTGAAGCTGGTATTCAATTTCTTCTTTACGGCCACATTCTTCAGCCTGACGTAACGGGGCAGGCCATCGCGGTAGGGCGGATAGTCTTCCCCGCGGATCAGTGGCGCCAGGTAGTCGCGGCATTTCTTGGTAATGCCGAAGCCGTCGCGGCTGATGAAGCTCTTGGGCATCATCTTTTCCACGTTGGCCACCTTCTTGAGGGGGGCCATGCCCACCTTCCAGCGATAGGGTTTGTTTGAGGCCCGAACAATGGTGGGCATGACGGAATTGTGCCCCTGCAGCGCGAACTGTACCGCCGCCTTGCCCATGGCGTAGGCCTGTTCCACATCGGTTTTGGAGGCGATATGGCGCGCGGCGCGCTGCAGATAATCGGCGACGCCCCAGTGATATTTGTAGCCCAGGCCTTGCTTGATGATATTGGCCACCACCGGGGCCACACCACCCAACTGGGCATGGCCGAAGGCGTCCCGCAGGCCCTGGTCGGCAAGGAATTTGCCATCCCGGCCGCGCACGCCCTCCGATACCACCACGGAGCAGTATCCGTGTTCCTTCACCATTGCTTTCACTTTGTCCAGAAAGCGTTTTTTCTGGAAGGCGACCTCCGGGAAGAGGATGACGATGGGCAATTCATCTTGCTCTGTAGAGGCCATGCCGCCGGCGGCGGCGATCCAGCCCGCGTGGCGTCCCATGACCTCCAGCACGAATACCTTGGTGGAGGTTTTGGACATGGAGGCGACGTCGTAACTGGCCTCCAGGGTGGAAATGGCAATGTATTTCGCCACCGAGCCGAAGCCGGGGCAGTTGTCGGTGATGGGCAGGTCGTTATCCACCGTCTTGGGTACATGGATGGCCTGGATGGGATAGCCGAGACGTTCCGAGAGCTGGGAAACCTTGAGGCAGGTATCGGCGGAATCGCCGCCGCCGTTGTAGAAGAAATAGCCGATGTTGTGGGCCTCGAAGACGGCGATGAGGCGCTCATATTCGCGCCGGTTCTCTTCCAGCCCCTTGAGCTTGTAACGGCAGGAGCCGAAGGCGCCGGACGGGGTGTGACGCAGGGCGGCGATGGTCCTGGCGGATTCCCTGCTGGTATCGATGAGATCTTCAGTCAGCGCGCCGATGATGCCATTACGGCCGGCGTAGACCTTGCCGATCTTGTCTTTGTGCTGGCGTGCTGTTTCGATCACCCCGCAGGCAGTGGCGTTGATGACTGCCGTAACCCCCCCGGACTGGGCATAAAAGGCATTTTTTTTTGTCATTGGTCCCTCCCTCAAGTAGTGGCATCCTGTTGAAGGACATTATAAACCCGGCGCGCAATGGCCTGTCCTTTGATTTCAATCTGCCAGGGACTTCAGGCCTGCGCCGGCACGGCGTTGCGGCGCTTGCCAATGGAATCACCATTGCCTGCGCACCGCGCCTTGTTCCAGCGCAGGCCTGAAGTCCTGAATACGATATATATTATTGCCGGGTTAATAGTTTGGGCTTTACTGTACTCAGTACCGGCCTGCAGTCGTCACAGGCCAGACCCCGATTCCACTCAACTGCCACTCGCCAGTTATAGATTTCGTTCTGCGTTATCCCACAAAGAGAAGCACAACCCATGTGGTATGAAAGGCAAGAACCCCTGCGGGAAAAAGTGGTAAGCTGAATTCAGCTTGTACATCGTTAAGGGCGGTGCAGTCGTGCCGCCCTGATGTACATCAGGCCAGCTTGACGGACATATTGCTTATGATGTACAGACAGGGTATTGCCGTGCTTTTCCTGTTGTTCTCCCTCGATGCGTCGGCAGTGGAGGGCGATCTGCTGACAGCCCATGAACAGCAGTTTTTGACACAGCACTGGCCGGATATCATTCCCCTGCAGGGCCCCCCGCCGGGCGCATATTCCGAGCTAGAAACTTCTCTGGCTCCTGGTGACTGTGGCGTCTGCCATCCCCGGCAATACCAGGATTGGCAGAGCAGCCTCCATAGCAGGACCATGGGGCCGGGGGTGCTGGGGCAATTGCTTGAAATGGTTCAGAAGGACCCTGAAACGGCGCGCACGTGCTGGTCCTGTCATACACCCAATGCAGAGCAGCAGGATGTGCTGGCGGACGAGTCGGGAGGTTTCCGTAAGAATCATGCCTTCGATCCGGGATTACAGCGGCAGGGGCTCATTTGTGCGGGTTGTCATGTCAGGCAGCACCGGCGATATGGCCCGCCTCGCACGCGCATGCCAGGTGAGGCGGGGAAGATCGATGAGGGGCTGCCTCATGATGGCTTCACAGCGGAAACAGCCTTCAGCAAATCGGCCTTCTGCGCCGGATGCCACCAGTTCGAAGCGGATGATTATGCCCTCAATGGCAAGCTGATCGAGAATACCTATGAGGAATGGAAGGCAAGCCCTTATCCTGCGTTGGGGATTCAGTGCCAGACCTGCCATATGCCGGAACGGCGCCATGTCTGGCGTGGTATCCACGATCCGGAGATGGTGAAAAAGGGCGTCACCATATCGGTTGCTCTCGAACGGCAATCATATCGGCCGGGTGAGCGCATCCTCGCCAGGGTCACCATTGCCAACACCGGCACGGGGCATTATTTTCCCACTTACATGACACCCAAGATTTTCGTACGCGGTTATCTTGTCAATGAAAAGGGGGAGCGTTATCCCGGCACCTTACAGGAAGCCATTATCGGAAGAGAGGCAACCCCCGATTTGTCCCGGGAAATCTATGATACCCGTATTCCGCCGGGTAATTCCCTGGTAATTTCCTACGCAGAGGTGATGCAGGAAGCCGGACAGCAGCTCAGGGTGGAGATCGTCGTCCACCCCGATCATTTCTATACCCGGTTCTACGAAAACTACCTTGCCCAGGGGCGGGGGGGCAAAGGACGCGCCTACATCGAGGAGGCCCTGGCGCATACGCGGAAAACACCATTTACCCTCTATGAACAGACCTTTCCCTTGACGCCGGGCGCAGAGACAATCAAATTGCCAACTGGCATCCCGCAGGCATCACCCTCGCTGCTATCGAAAAGGCCTGATGCGCGGCACGACGGTGGCAAGCCGGACTGGAATGATGCCGCTATACATTGGTATGACCATGACAGCGGCATCGCGGCGGCCGCGGCGCAAGACAAGCCCATTCTCATGGTTTTCTATGCCGAATGGTGTCCCACCTGTCACGCCTATAAGAAAATTTTCTATGACCGCAGGGTCGTCGAGGCGTCGGATGGTTTCATCATGATCCGCGTCAATGCCGATGAGGAGGAGGCGCTCAATGGGCGTTATGCCCTCGATGGCGATTATGTGCCGCGTATTTATGTTCTGGATGCCGCTGGTACGCTCAAGGAGGATTTATACGCGGGACGAGACTATCCCCGCTACTTTATCAGGGCGGCCGATCCAGCCGCTTTCCTGGCCTTGATGCGGCGGGGTGCGTCGTGATGAGGAAGGCGTTCAGCCTGTGTTGCGCATGCCGGCGGCGATGGCGTTGATGGAGCGCAGCAAGGGGCTCAACCAGGCCTCTCTTTCCTCCTCATCCAGGTCCGGGTCGCGATAGCGCCGCAGCAGGGTGATCTGGATGTGGCTGAGGGGGTCGAGGTAGGGATTGCGGCGCTTCAGAGACAGGGCCAGCGTGGGATTCTCTTCGATGAGTACCTTGCAGTTGGCCGCTTGCAGGGTCTGTTCCACGGTCAGTTCATACTCGGCCCGGATCTTGTCGAAGATCGTTCCCGCCGCATCCTTGTCTGAGCACAACTCCATGTATTCATGGGCGATCTGCATGTCGGCCTTGAACAGGGACATCTGGGTATTGCTCAGCAGGGCGCGGAAATAGGGCCACTCCTCGTACATGCGGTGCAGGTCCTT
>Ga0256839_1001185_pt1 | contig 32261 bp, 28 predicted proteins | sample 354166metaG_FD_185968 | JGI IMG/M metagenome (GOLD analysis project Ga0256839, IMG submission 185968) | Hydrothermal vent microbial communities from Mid Atlantic Ridge, Atlantic Ocean - 354-166 | ecosystem: Environmental > Aquatic > Marine > Hydrothermal vents | place: Atlantic Ocean: Mid... | reverse complement strand
AGATGACATGATTCTTAAACCAAATAAATTAAAACAGGCGAACATTATACCTTTCTTGTTAGAATGCGCGACATGCAAATACACAAAAACACCTCATTAAAAGCATTAAATACCTTTGGCGTTGATGGCAATGCTAAATATTACTGCGAAATTCATACAATGGAAGATATTGCCGATCTGCTAGATTGGAAAGCGACAAATAAAGCAGGGGAAAATTCACCTCATTTATTAGTCGGTGGAGGCAGTAATTTATTGTTTAAAAATGATTACGATGGACTCGTCACTAAAATCTGCCTTGCAGGGAGAGATATTGCCGATGAAGATGAAAATCATGTTTATGTCACCGCGGCTGGGGGTGAAAACTGGCATGATTTTGTGCGTTGGACCGTGAGGCAGAAATACGCAGGATTAGAAAACCTATCCTTAATTCCCGGTACTGTTGGCGCAGCTCCTATTCAAAACATCGGTGCGTATGGTGTTGAGCTAGCAGATAGCTTTTACTCACTACAAGCGGTTGATTTAGGAACAGGCGAGGTATTTGAATACCAAAAATCTGCCTGTAAGTTTACTTATCGAGAAAGTATTTTTAAATCTCAAATGCTAGATAAACTATTGATTACTTCAGTTACTTTTGCTTTAACCAAAGAAAGCAAACAGCCGATATGGAAAACAGACTATGCTGGCGTGCGGGAAGTCTTAGGTGGCAAAGAATTGACTGCCGAGCTTATTAGCGATGTGATAATTGCTCTGCGTCAAAGTAAATTACCTGATCCTGAGGTGATTGGTAATGCGGGAAGTTTTTTTAAAAACCCAGTGTTGAGTTTGGCTGAATGGCAAGTATTGAAAGCAGATAACTCAGAAGTTCCTGGTTGGGAGCAAGCGAATGGCGATATGAAAACCTCAGCCGCTTGGTTGATTGATCAGTGTGGATTTAAGGGTTACAAAAAAGGCGATGCCGGTGTTTCTGAAAAGCATGCATTGGTGTTGGTGAATTACGCGAACGCCACAGGTGCTGATTTATGGGCAGTTGCGCAAGAGATTATGGCATCGGTTAAGGAAAGATTTGGGGTTAGCTTGGAGGCAGAGCCACGGGTGATTTCGTGTTAGACATGATACAAGAACGCGACGAATTTAACTTTCACCAAAAAATTGAAGAAACTACTGGGGTAGCTTTAGTCTTTTTCACCGGTCCACATTGTGCATCGTGCCACCACTTACGTGATTTATTGTTAGCGAATAAAGTGCTTTTAAAAAATGCTTTGGGTGAGTTTGTTGCTTTTGAGATAAAAGCGGATAAAGCTACTGCTTTGGTCAATGAATTTAATGTGTTTCATTTGCCGAGTATGTTTCTGTATAACAATGGACAGTTTCACTGTGAGTTACATAGCGAGGCGCATTCGCAAAAGATTATTGATGCAATCCGTGCGGCATTATCTAAACCTGCAGAAGAGGAGCCGTAGACAAAAGGCAGAAACAAAAAAGCACAGAGAAATAAAATTCTCAGTGGCTTTTTTTAAATTATTGTTTTTTAGAAACGATAGCCCACAGAAAACTTGATGGTGTCATTGTCAGAATCTTGAACAAAAGCTCTCGTTTCAATTTCAGAAATCTTTTCATCAAAGTTACTGGTATCAACATACATGATATCAGCGACAAGACCTTTATTGCGTGAAGTCATGTAACCAGCACCTATGTAACGTCCTTTTATTGTTTCCATATCAAGGTTGGTAGCCCATGATGCATCTTTTGTTAATAAGCCACCGATAGTTCCGTAGCCAACCATTAAACGAATATGTGGGGCTACGTAATATCTTGCACCAAGTGAAAAAGCTGGGGCAGCAGCATATTTATCAGTATTATTGATATTGGCTTTACCAATGGCTAAACCTAGCCCTGCAAAGAGCTCAACATTGTTTCCAACATCAAAGTTTGCATTGCCACCGAAGTGACCATAAGGTAGTCCATAACCTGCTTCAAAGTTAAGGTTTTTTGAAAATGCAGGACTTGATAGACCTGCCAATGCGATAAGTAATAATGGTGCTATGAGCTTTTTCATAGATTTAATCTCTTTTTAGATGATGTATATTTATGAATTATAAACGATTTTCTGTTTATTTAAAGAAAATTGCGGGTTTTGTACAAAACTTCTTCACTTGTGTTTAATCGGTTGGGTAAGCATTTTTAGAAAACATGTCAGATCAATCATCTGTTGAGTGATATTTAATATGGGGTTAGGTAAACTTCACGATGGTTTTAAAAGTTATTAAAACGAATAAATGAGTCAAGCTCAGTTGGTTGGGCGTCACGTTTGCGAACTCTTGGGTTTTGGTAACGATCAAGCCGAAAGCTATTTTCAAAAAATTCATTATTGAATCGGCGGTCGTTTTGATTGTAGTTACCTTGATTTTGGTTAAAGTTGGTTTGATTAAACGCCCCTTGCTTATCCATCGCAAATAATAAGCCAAATACAACAGTGGCAACAGCTAACATAGCAAAGCCAATTTTAATATAACTATAAGGGCGCTCTCCTTGAATAGTACCGTTGCGCCCATTTATCACGTAGCGGTAGGTTTTTTTACGGTATTTGAAAGCCGCTGACCACACGGGTAATAATATATGCTTAAAGGTAGTGTCTTCGTGTTGTGTGTTGACGGCAGATATTCGTTGATGGTCACCACCAATATCATAGCGTACAGACCGGTGGATTTTAGTTTCCATGATGTTTTCTGCCTGTAAGAAGCCTTGGTCTACGGTTACTTGATATATTTCACTGCGAAAACCACTGATATATTCTTCAGAATAGGGAACTAGGTTGTCTAAATCCCAAGGTTGTAAGTGGTTGATAATGGTTCTGGGAAGTGTCTTTGTTGCGCCGATTAATACATCATTAAAATGCAAATTGACTCTGCCTGCTACGGGTGTCCAGCGGATTCTCGCGACGGTTCTTACTTGTTGTACGCGCCGACCATTGATGACGGTTGAGTAGACTTGTCGGTCATAATAAGTGATGCCCCGTTGACCACGATAGTTATTCGTTGTTTGGCTATCGTAGGTCCAGTAGGGTAAGAAAATTCCGACTAATTTATCATTGCGTTTGCTGTGTTTTTTAAGTGCAGAAGGGGCAAACCAACGGCTGCCAATCCAATCATCATAGATTTGAATAGCTTGTTTTTGCTCGATTAGAAAAGGCAATAAGGAACGTGGAATAATAAAGCGGGCATGTGCTGTGCCGGCTATAACAGGTGTGGCGCAATAGGGACAATCACCCGCATGTTCGTTATCTTTAAAGCTAAATTCAGCACCGCAAGAAGGGCATTGGATAATTGCAATCTTGGTACTTTTGGGTGAGTTTCGTTGTAGCCGTGCTAGCTCTTGTACGGCTTCTTTAAAGTCATACTCATGGATTTTTTCGTGCGAGGTAGCAACAGGGTAGTGATGTCCACAGTTACGGCATAATAAGTCTTGCGAGGTGGGTGAATACACCAAATGCGAACCACAGTTTTCGCAGGTAAAATGCGCTTGTGAGATGACATGTTCATCCTCTCTGGCTTTTTCGTCTGTATCTTTTATTGGCTCAGCAGATAGTGGCGTAAAGCGCGTTTTTTCATCAAATAATTGCGGCACAATAGCTTACTTTTATTTGTTGTCTGGTAACTTTGGTGGTGTTTCAGTGCCACTGTCAGAGTCTTCAAAAAGTCCATCAAGTGCTTTAATAAGTTCTATGGACTGCCATTCTTTCATGCCATCAATCCATGCTAAAGTGCCGGGTGAAATTTGTCGATTTGACGCAAGTTGTTGGAGTTGTGATAAGTCTAAGGGGCCAACTGTTTTACGGTCTATGGCAACATGCCAATTGGTGTCAGGCAGAGGAGGTGGGCTGGGAATGCTGTTAGTGGTTGGTGATGCCACTGTCGAACCGAGTGCAGGTTTATCAAAATCATGCGCCATTTTATTTGCCATCGCGAAACCTAAACCCATTTCAATGGCGCTACCTGTGCCACCGCCACCGGTGTTATTTATCATCGACTCAGCAGCACCGAACTGGATGTATTTATTTAAATCACCAATCATGCCCATGCTGGTACGTTTGTCTAAGGCTTTTTCAACCTCAGGCGGTAATGAGATATTTTCAACCAGAACTTGGGTGAGTTCAAGGCCGTAGTCTTTAAATTCTGGGCCAATCCGTTGGGTGAGTAGCTTACCAAGTTGACTTTGGTTGCCAGCTAAATCTAACACGGGAATATCCGCGCTACCTAAAATATCAGTGTAGCGAGTGACGATTAAGTTGCGTAGCTGGCTGCTGATTTCATCAACGGTAAAGTGACCATCGGTGCCAACAATTTCACGAATAAATTTGCTGGGGTCATCAATGCGAATGGTATAGGTACCAAAAGTACGCAGGCGCACCATGTTAAATTCTTTATCACGCATCATGATAGGGTTTTTGGTGCCCCATTTTAGATCCGTAAACTGGCGCATATTAAAGAAGTAAACTTCGGCTTTGAAGGGACTTTCAAAGCCGTGATACCAATGTTGTAAGGTTGATAAAATGGGTAGATTTTTGGTTTCAAGCTCATAAAGACCGGGGCCTAAAATATCAGCAATTTCCCCTTCGCTAACAAATACCGCAACTTGGGATTCACGCACCGTGAGTTTTGCGCCAAATTTAATTTCATTACCGTAGCGCTGAAAACGGTAAACCATCGTATCTACGCTTGAATCTGTCCATTCAATTATATCGACGAATTCGCCAAATAGTTTGTCCCAAATGCTCATGTTATCTCTCCTTAATATTTTATCTGTCGACCGTTACGACCAAACAGTCAGCGATAGCAATAATTACTTAATCGCTTTAGTAGCTTCTTCTGCAATTTCTTGCACAGGGTTATCAGCACGTGATTTTGCGGCGACTAATGCAGCGCGTAGTTCGCTTTCCATATGGGTGAGCTCTTTATCTGCTTCGGCACGTTTTGCTTTACCTTCTTCGGCAATTTTTAGGCTGTCGTTGATGGTTTCAATTAATTGATTATTGGCTTTGCGTACTGATTCGATATCAAACACACCGCGCTCCATTTGTTTGCGCACTTCGGCATTAGCGGTACGTAGATTATCTGCGTTACTTTCTAATAAATCATTGGTTAAGTCGGTGGCTTTTTTAACCGTGTCAGCGGTATCACTCATGCGGTAAATGGTTACGGCTTGCGCGAGTTGGTTTTTCCATAAAGGTACGGTATTAATTAAAGTCGAGTTAACTTTATTAATAAGCATTTTATCGTTTTCTTGCACCAGACGAATACTCGGTAAGCTCTGCATGGCAACTTGGCGAGTTAGGCGTAGGTCGTGTAGACGACGTTCTAAATCATCGCGTGCGCCACGCATATCACGAACCGCTTGTGCAGGTAACAGATTTTCTGTATCAGCTTCAGCAATTTTCACAAGTTCAGGTATTTGGTTTTCATCAACCATACGGAGTTTCTCATCCCCCGCAGCGATATAAAGCTCAAGCTTGTGAAAGTATTCTAAATTGGCATCGTATAACTTATCCAATGAAATAATATCGGTTAGCAGCTGAGTTTTCTGTTCTTCCATTTTGTCGGTGATGTTGTTGATTTGCTTGCGCACATCGTCGTACTTACTTAAAAACACAGAAACAGGTTTTGCTTTGCCAAATAAACGCGCAAAAAATCCAAGCTTACGATTAGGGTTTAGCTCATCAATATCAAAACCACGGATAGCGGCAATCATATCGTTAAGCGGTGCGCCTGTTTTACCTAAGTCTTTATTACGAACCCCTTCAAGCATGTTTTCAGAAATGGTACTCATCTCTTCTTGTGCTTTGCTACCAAAAAATAATATGGTGCTACGGTCTTCTACATTAATTTCTGCAATCAACTGCTCCATAGTTTTTTGATCATCGGACTCGGCTTTACTGTAAGCGATAATCTCATTGGAAAGTTCTTTATACTTGGTTAGCTCAGTGCCAGGGAGAATATCAATTTCAGTTGCGCTGGTCGTAGCAGTGGTAGTTTCAGACATTTTATAAATCCTTTTTGGTGTTATCTAATGGGGTAAAGGCTATGGACTAGAGCCCTTTTAATTGTGTTCTGAGTACTTCAATTTTCACATCAAGGTCGAGTTGATCATTGCGTAAAAGTTTTTGGTGTTGCTCGTCAAAAGTTGATTCAATCGAATCAAGTACTTCTTGAAAATCATTATCTAAAACTTCAGTCGTTGCGTCTCGTCCGTGGGTTTTGGCATAACTCTCAGTCACACGTGCGGTGCCTTCTAAATAGACTTTTAAAAATTTTCTAGCACGGGTTAAGTCGCGTGGATCTTCTTCTATTAAAGTGAGAATACCACGGGCTTTTTTAATAATACGTTTTAAGTGTTTATCAAAGTTAACATTGCTAATGTTTTCACGCGCCTTTTCAATCGTAGCTATTTTGATCTCTGCCTCTTCTAAGGCTTCAAAGACTTCATCGGCACTAACACCTAATGAAATATTGCCGGTTTTATCGCGGCGTGGGTCCATCCCATACGCGAGGTAAAAGCCAAGCAACGTGACAAAGCCAATTAAGATGCTTGAAAATAAACCATAATCTGAGAGTAAAAACGCGGTTAAACCCGTGGTAATCGCCAATAAAAGTGCTGCAACAGACTTAAAAGGTGTGCCGGGTGCTCGTGCTAGCTTCTTCTTTTTAAAGCGGCTTTCTAACTTAAAGCCGTGGCGTGCGACAACTGCAGCAATCATAAAACCTGCAAATAATGCCCCAGCGGTAATGCTAGAAAATAGCTGGCCTTTAACTAAGTGGACAACCGCAGCAATCAACACCGGTAACGGCATTAAAAAAAGTAGCGTGCCTTTAATCCCTGTTTTTACCGTATCAAGGACTTCCGTGGCGGGTTCGTAACGTTTTGCTTTACTCATTTAGTATTAACTCATTAATTTATATGAAATAAAACTTGTAGACAGACTAAACCGACCGTGGCCGAAAGTAAAATAAATCCGATTGTTTTTTGCATAAGGTAAGGCATAGGTACTCAATTACTATTATAAAGATAATATTATTATATAGTGTTTATAGAGGTGTTTATCAAGTTTGCTTTATTTTGGGCATAAAAAAAACGGGCCACTTAAAAAGTTAGCCCGTTTGTACATATTGCTATCAACAGTACCCCCGTAAAATTGATAGCGGTCATCGTTTTGTCCCTATTACCAGCTCCCCAATTGGATGCCGATGCCTTGGTTGATGACATACTCAGCTGTTAAACTTGGAATCCCCGATCATAGAGTGTATGAATGATCTTTTATTATTTTTAGGATTATCGAATTCCTAGTTCAACGAAAAGTCACAACACAAACCCCTTTGAAAAGTGACTTTCTTGCTGAAGTTGATACATAGATTACGCTTATATCCCTGAATCGAAGCTGAACGGCTTTATTTAACGTTTAGTTATTTCAGGTGGTTTTCTAAATATATTATAAATCAGTGTGTTAGGTTTATATTTGTTTTCATTTATTTCTTTATGGGGTTGGCTTTTGTGTGTTTTTTCCTCAAGAAAAGGGCAGGATCAACGGTATTTCCATTCAGATAAACGGACCAATGTAGATGTGGGCCAGTGACTCGTCCAGTTGATCCAACCTTACCAATAAGTTGACCACGTTTAATGTTTTGCCCTTTTTTGACATTAATTTTACTTAAGTGCGCGTATAGACTGATCAAGCCATTGCCATGATTTAAGTAAACGACATTGCCTGTAAAAAATAGATTGCCAGTGTATAAAACAGTGCCTGTTTCAGTTGCTTTAACTGATCGACCAAGCGGAGCGGCGATATCCATGCCGCTGTGCGGATTACGCTTTTGTTTGTTTAATATGCGTTTAAGCCCAAAGCGACCGCTATCTCGACCTGAAACAGGGCGCATAAAGTTTAAATGGGCTTGATGTGGTGTAAAAGTATTTTGGAGCTTTTGCTTTAAACGAGATTCACGCTGAATTCTGGCGCGTGATTTTTTATTCGGGTTTACTTTATTTTTATTGGAGATTCTTAATCGCTGGGTTCGGTAATGATAGTTTCTTACGCGAAAGCTTTTGTAGTGTGTTTGCTTTTTTTCATCAACTATCTTGACCTTGTGAAAGCCAGCTGTAGCGCTTAAAGGAATTCCGACGATTGCAAGCCAGTTATGTTTGCCCTTAACTAGTGCAACGGGTTTCGTTTCAAAGCTAACTCTAGGTTTGTGCTGTGTAATTGGGGCTACATTGATAGTGGCGATTCCACCGGGCTTTAAATCATTTATTGGAAAAGCGTAGCTAGATTGGCTGAGTATAAAAAAGCATAAAATAAGAATTGTTTTTATCATTTAGATATATGTGCACGAGTGAAGGTAAAGAAAAAACAGTTGGAGTTTCACTGATTAAGGCGAAAAAATAGTGGAGTTCCCACGCTTTTACTCGACACCCGAAGCCTGTAAAACCCCACTTTCATGTGGGACGCATTGGCAAAGCTAAACCGCAATTATTGGAATTACCCCATTCGCTGCTTCTTGATAGCTTTCAATCTCATTAAAATTTAAATAACGATAAATATCATCCGCCATGGTATCTAAATCTGCAGCGTACTCCATATACTCATCTACCGTGGGTAGCTTGCCTAAGATAGCGGCGATTGCTGATAATTCTGCTGAGGCTAAATAAACATCCGCACCATCGCCTAAGCGATTGGGGAAGTTACGGGTGGATGTTGAAACAGCGGTGCTTTTGGGTGCTATGCGGGCTTGGTTGCCCATGCAGAGTGAACAGCCGGGCATTTCGGTGCGTGCGCCTGCGGTGCCGAAGATACTGTAATAGCCTTCTTCAGTGAGTTGGGCTTCATCCATTTTGGTGGGTGGGGCAATCCATAAACGGGTAGGTACGGCGCCTTTGGTTTTTTCTAATAATTTACCTGCTGCGCGGAAGTGACCGATATTGGTCATACAGGAGCCGATAAAGACTTCTTGAATCGCAGTGCCGGCAACCTCTGATAACGGTTTTATATCGTCTGGGTCATTCGGGCAAGCTAACAACGGTTCTTTGATTTCATTCAGGTCGATTTCAATAATTTCAGCGTATTCAGCATCCTTGTCAGCTGCTAATAACTCTGGGTTTGCAATCCAATCTTGCATCGCATCGATACGTCTTTGAATGGTGCGTTCATCGCCATAGCCACCCGCGAGCATCCATTTAAGCATCACGATATTAGAAGTGAGGTATTCAATAATCGGTTCTTTATTGAGCTTGATGCTACAGCCTGAAGCTGAGCGTTCGGCTGAGGCATCGGATAACTCAAACGCTTGCTCAACCTTGAGATCAGGCAAGCCTTCAATTTCTAATACACGTCCTGAGTAAACGTTTTTCTTACCTTTTTTCTCGACGGTGAGCAGTCCTTTTTGTATGGCTACATAGGGAATGGCATTAACCAAGTCGCGCAATGTAATCCCGGGTTGCATTTCACCTTTAAAACGCACTAAAACCGATTCTGGCATGTCCAGTGGCATAACCCCTGTGGCAGCGGCAAAAGCCACTAAGCCAGAACCGGCAGGAAATGAAATTCCAATCGGGAAGCGGGTGTGTGAATCACCACCTGTGCCAACGGTATCGGGTAGTAGCATACGGTTTAACCACGAGTGGATAACGCCATCACCCGGGCGAAGTGAAACCCCACCACGCGTCATTATAAAGTCGGGTAGAGTGTGTTGGGTATCAACATCAATCGGTTTTGGGTAGGCGGCAGTATGACAAAACGATTGCATGGTTAAATCAGCCGAGAATCCTAGGCAGGCTAAATCTTTAAGCTCATCACGGGTCATCGGGCCGGTGGTATCTTGTGAGCCTACAGTCGTCATTTTAGGTTCGCAATACATACCTGCACGCACGCCGTCTAAACCGCACGCTTTACCCACCATTTTTTGTGCAAGAGTATAACCTTTGCCTGTTTCAGCCGGGTCAATGGGCTTGCGGAATAGTTCGGATTCACTCAAGCCTAATGCCTCACGGGCGCGTGCTGTTAACCCACGACCAATAATGAGCGGGATGCGGCCATTGGCACGTACTTCGTCTAAAATAACATTTGGTTTAAGGGTAAATTCACAGACGACTTCATCAGAGTCATGTCGTTTAACTAAGCCCTCGTAAGGGTAAACATCAATCACATCACCCATATTAAGCTGTGCCACATCCATTTCGATAGGCAGCGAGCCTGCATCTTCAAGGGTGTTAAAAAAGATGGGCGCGATTTTTCCACCAAAACAATAACCACCTTCGCGTTTGTTAGGGATGAAGGGAATATCATTACCCATATGCCAAAGTACCGAGTTTACGGCTGATTTACGAGAAGAGCCTGTGCCGACCACATCCCCAACATAAGCTAATGGAAAGCCTTTTTCTTTAAGCTCGCTGATTAATTTTAACGGCCCAAGCTCGCCTTCTTTATCAGGCGTGATACCGTCACGAGGCATTTTTAGCATGGCATTTGCGTGCAGTGGAATATCGGGGCGCGACCAAGCATCGGGTGCGGGGGATAAATCATCCGTATTGGTTTCACCGGGGACTTTAAAAACAGTCACGGTAATCTTTTCAGCAAGCTCGGGTTTACTGGTGAACCATTCGGCATCAGTCCAAGATTGTAGAATCTTTTTCGCATGTGCATTACCAGCATCTGCTTTTTCTTTCACATCATGAAAAGCATCAAAAACCAATAAGGTATGCGAGAGTGCTTTAACCGCAATTTCAGCAATCTCTTCATCATCTAAAGCATTAATTAAAGGTTCGATATTATAGCCACCCAGCATGGTGCCTAATAATTGAGTGGCTTTTAGCTTGTCGATTAAAGGTGAACTTGCATCCCCTGTAGTAATCGCTGCTAAAAAACCTGCCTTGATATAAGCGGCTTCATCAACGCCAGCAGGGATACGGTTGGTTAATAAGTCAACAAGGAAGTCTTCTTCACCAGCGGGAGGTTGCTTTAATAAATCGACGAGGGAAGCCGTTTGCGCCGCACTTAAAGGTTTTGGGTAGATGCCTGCCTGCGCGCGCTCTTCAACATGCTTTTTATAATCGTTTAACATTTAATACTCCATGATGATATTTGAGGTGAGGATAACGTAAACTAAATTGCTTTAGTAGATTCATCCTTAAGTTTAGGAGAATTTTTGTTAATTTGAGAGGTTTATATTGCGTGTTAGAGACGTGGTTTAGCGATTCAATACTTGATATTCACCAATGTAAACCGTATATTCCTCTTCATAATTAATCAACAGGAGTTCGCTGTGGCGACTATAGATATTACCTCACAAACATTTGAAGAAACGATTGAAAAGAACGATATTGTTATTGTCGATTTTTGGGCAGAGTGGTGTGGCCCGTGTAAGTCTTTTGCACCCATCTATGAAGAAGTTTCTAATAAGTTTGATAATATTGTGTTTGGTAAGATTGATACGGAAGCAGAGCAAGAGTTAGGTGCACATTTTCAGATACGCTCAATTCCTACTTTAATGATTTTTAGAGAGCAGGTGGTTATCTTCTCTCAGCCCGGTATGTTGAATGCACAACAACTTGAAGAAGTTATCGGTAAAGTTAAAGAAATCGACATGAAAAAAGTGCATGCAGAAATAGCTGAACAAGAGCAAAAGTAGTTTTAAATATAAAATGTGAAGAAGTAGCGTTATGAATCCTGATTTTCTAGATTTTGAACAACCCATTGCCGAGTTAGAGGCAAAAATTGAAGAGTTACGTTATGTTGGCGGCTCGGATGTTAATTTGGGTGATGAGGTCGAACGCCTAGAGTCTAAAGTAGATTCATTGACGACTTCTATCTTTGCAAAGCTTACGGCTAAGCAGATTGGCCAGTTAGCACGTCACCCAAAACGTCCTTATAGCTTTGATATTATTGACCGTGTGTTTACCGACTTTCAGCCACTACATGGTGATCGTGCTTACGGCGATGATAAAGCTATAGTGGGCGGTACTGCACGATTTGAAGGTAACCCTGTGATGGTTATCGGCCATCAAAAAGGGCGTGATACGAAAGAAAATATCAAACGTAACTTTGGTATGCCTCGCCCTGAAGGTTATCGTAAAGCGTTACGTTTAATGAAAATGGCCGAGAAATTTCATTTGCCAGTTATTACCTTTGTCGATACACCGGGTGCATACCCAGGGATTGGCGCAGAAGAGCGTGGACAGAGTGAAGCGATTGCGCGTAACTTGTTTGAAATGTCTAGATTACGGGTGCCGATTGTTGCTACGATTACAGGCGAGGGCGGTTCTGGTGGGGCGCTTGCGATTGCTGTGGCTGATCGTGTAATGATGCTTGAATATTCTACTTACTCGGTGATTTCACCAGAGGGTTGTGCTTCCATTTTATGGAAAGATGCGGGTGCGGCAGAAGAGGCCGCTAATGCCTTGGGTATTACCTCAGATAAGCTCATTAAACTTGGTTTGGTTGATCGTATCATTCCTGAACCTTTGGGTGGTGCGCATCGTGATTTTGATGCGATTGCGTTTAGTATTCGCGAAGGTTTACAAAGCAGTTTACGTGATTTGCGTGCGCTCAGTACGGATCAACTTCTAGAAAAGCGTTATCAGCGTTTAATGGATTATGGAAAGTTTGATTCCTAATACTCTGACTCCTAGTGCTCTTAGTTCTTCATTGCTTTCAGAAAAGCTTTTCCTCCTATCTCCTTTTAGAAAATACCTTGTCGCTTTTAGTGGTGGCATGGATTCTCATGTTTTATTGCATTTACTCTCAATACTAAAACAACAGCATACTGAGTTGTCAGTACGTGCTGTGCATATTCATCATGGCTTGCAGAGTGTGGCAGATAATTGGCCTAAGCACTGCCAAAGTGTGTGTAAAGATTTGCATATTCCATTTAAAACTCTTTTTTTAGATTTGAATATTGAGTCGGGTGAAAGCTTGGAAGCCGTTGCACGACAAGGTCGTTATCAGGCACTACAAGATGTTTTGCAAAAAGATGAGGTTTTACTCACCGCGCATCATCAGCGAGATCAAGCTGAGACTTTATTGCTACAACTTTTTAGAGGTGCAGGAGTTCAGGGGTTAGCAGCAATGCCTGTCATGATTCACGCTGAAAAAGTCTTTCATATCCGTCCTTTACTGGATGAAAGCTATCAATCACTACAGGCTTATGCCCGTGAAAATAAGCTTAACTTTATTGAAGATCCGAGTAATAAAGATAATAGCTTTGATCGAAATTTTTTGCGTAATCAAATTCTTCCTCAACTGAGGGAGCATTGGCAGGGCTTAGATAAAGCACTTAGTCGCTCGGCAAAAATTCAATCAGAGACAAAGTTATTACTTGATCAAATGGCAGAGCAGTTACGCCTAGATTGCACTAAAGATTCTGATACACTCAATACCTATAACACCTTATCCATTAAATGTTTACTGGGTCTACCGAAAGAAAAGCAAAGGCTCTTAATTCGTTACTGGATTGCTGAAAAAGGCTTTTTGGCACCTTCTCAAAAAAAATTAAGAAATATTCTCATTGATGTTTTATTGGCAAAAGAGGATGCCCAGCCGCTGGTTACATGGCAAGGTGTTGAAGTAAGGCGCTTTAACCACCAGCTGTTTTGTGACTCACCGTTAACAGTGCACGATAACACGCAATGTTTAAGCTGGGATGGAATGAGACCACTAACGATTGACTCTCTAGGTATAACGATTAAACCATCTGCCTTGGGTGGACTTCAACAAAAGGGTCGGTCTTTTAGTATTCGTTTTCGTCAGGGTGGAGAAACGTTGGTGCTAGTGAAAAATAACCAGACAAAAAGTTTAAAAAAATACCTCAATGAAATAGCAATTCCGCCCTGGTTACGCGATAGAATCCCGTTAATTTATTGTGGGGATAGATTGATAAAGGTTCTAGATTTGGAGTCTTATGAAAAGGTGTTTCGTTAGATTAAAGAAGTCCACGAAAGGCACGAAAAAAGCATTAAATTTTTCGTGTTTTTCGTAACCGTCTTTAATTGTTTGTTAATCACAAATTTACTTAACCCGCATTCCTGCCAAAGCACCTTCATCGGGGTTGAGTACAAATAAATCTTCACCACCTGGCCCAGCGGCTAATACCATTCCTTCAGATGTGCCAAAGCGCATTTTTCGTGGTGCTAAGTTAGCCACCATTACGGTCATTTTACCTTCAAGCTCAGCTGGGTCGTAAGCTGACTTTATCCCTGCGAATACATTGCGTTGCTCGCCACCATTTTCGCCACCAAGGTCTAAGGTTAGTTGTAGTAACTTATCTGCACCTTCAACATGTTCGGCTTTAATGATTTTTACCACACGTAAATCAATTTTAGCAAAGTCATCGTATTCAATGGTTGGGCTGATTGGGTCTTGCGCTAGCTGAGAATCCACTTGAGAGCCTCCTTTTTCTTTACCATTCTGTGTTGATGTTTTCGCTTGTAAAACAGCTGCCTCGGCTAACAAGATTTTATTTGCCTCTAACATCGCATTAACTTTGTCTTCTTCAATACGTGTCATGAGTGCTTTAAATTTATTAATTTCTGCTCCTAATAGGGGTGATTCAACACTATCCCACTGGAGTTCGCCAGCATTTAAAAAAGCTTCTGATTTTTCTGCAAGTTCAGGTAAAACAGGTTTTAGATAAGTAATCAGCGCGCGGAACATATTTAAACCCTGTGAACAAATTGCTTGTACTTCGGGCAATGTAGCCTCATCTTTGGCGAGTACCCAAGGTTGTTTTTCATCCACGTATTGATTGGCAAGATCAGCCAGCGCCATAATTTCGCGCATTGCTTTGCTGTATCGGCGACTTTCGTAAGCCTCAGCTATTGAATCACTGGCATCAATAAATTGTTGATAAAGTGCCTCGTCGGCAAGTGAGTTTGAAAGATTTCCGTCAAACTTCTTACTGATAAAACCTGCACAACGAGAGGCGATATTAACGACTTTTCCGACTAAATCACTATTGATGCGTTGCTGAAAGTCTTCTAAATTAAGGTCGATATCATCTACCGTGTTGCTAAGTTTAGCGGCGTAGTAATAACGTAAGGGTTCAGCAGGCAAGTGATCTAAAAAGACGCGTGCAGTAATAAACGTGCCGCGAGACTTTGACATTTTCTGCCCATTGACATTTAAAAAGCCATGACAAAAAACTTTTGTGGGTACTCTAAAGTTACCCGCCTTTAAAACCGCTGGCCAAAAGAGGGTGTGGAAGTAGGCAATATCTTTGCCGATGAAATGATACAACTCGGTTTTATCTTCTGCATCGGCTGCCCAATAATCATCAAAGTTTATTTCTGGGTTTTTATCGCAATAGTTTTTAAAAGAGGCGATATAGCCTATCGGTGCATCTAACCAAACGTAAAAGTATTTATCTTTTGTTCCGGGTATTTTAAAACCCCAGTAAGGCGCGTCACGAGAAATATCCCAATCGTTAAGTCCGCCATCTAGCCACTCATTCATTTTATTGGCAATTTCTTTTTGAACTGCTCCACCGTTAACCCACTCTTTTAAGAAGTCGGAATAATCACTGACTTTAAAAAAGTAATGCTCACTGTCTTTTTCAATGGGGGTTGCGCCAGAGACGACCGAGTAAGGGTTTTTAAGTTCGGTGGTCGAATAAGTTGCACCACAGGATTCACAATTATCGCCGTATTGATCTGCCGTGCCACACTTGGGGCACTCTCCTTTTACAAAGCGATCTGGCAAAAACATATTGGCTTCAGGGTCGTAAGATTGCTTTACGACCTTTGTGGTGATATTGCCTTTTTCTTTCGCCGCTAAATAAATCTGTTCGGCGAAAAATTTATTTTCTTCCGAATGCGTCGAATGAAAATTATCATAGGAAATCAAAAAGTCATTAAAATCCGTTTCATGCTCCGCCTTCATTTTATCAATCAGCTCTTGCGGCTCTATACCTTCTTGCTGAGCGCGTAACATAATCGGTGTGCCGTGGGCATCATCGGCCCATGCAAAAATACAGCTATGCCCGCGCAAACGCTGAAAACGCGCCCAAATATCAGTTTGGATATACTCAACCATATGCCCTAAATGAATCGGACCATTAGCATAGGGAAGGGCGCTGGTGATGAGGATTTTGCGGTTTTTATTTTGGCTACTTTCTGCGTGGCTCATAGTAGTTGCTTTCTGACTGTATAAAATGGGTAAATTAACATACTTCCGGCATTGTTGCTGATTCAAGTTACCGTTTTAAACAAAAAAACGCTAAGCTTCGGTTTCTTATGAAATAACGCTCTCCCACTTATGAAAAATCCTCGACTCATCTATCGTGTTATCTTAAAAATTCTCGCTCTTAGTGCTGTTGTTATATTGCTGTGGGTGATGACACGCTCATTGTTTGTAGGCTCAAACCAAGCTGAATCTAGCAACCCTCAGCAGAAAACACAGTTAGTCATTCTAGATGTGAGTGGTATGCAAAAAGGTGAGATCAGAAAAGCCAATTGGCAAGGAAAACAAGTTGCGGTGTTGCTTAGAAAAACCCCCATCACTGTGAAAGCCAAAACGGATAACAAGTATCCGAAGTTGTTGAGCAAAACCCTGTCGCGCTCATTAAAACCGGGCTACTTTGTTTATATTAATATGGGTGATTCAGGTAACTGCCCCTTGTTTTATTCGGATGATATTTTTAAAGATATTTGTAGTAGCACTCTGTTTGATAGCGCAGGTAGAGCGCTAAATAACCCTGATCAAGGTTATCAGTTAAAAATTCCTCCGCACCAGTTTAATGACAACACGTTAACGATAGGCCGTTGGGATAAGTAATAATAACGATTGATATGAAACCGTAACATGAGTTGATGGCGAAAGACTGAATGAAAAGCATAAAATTTTTATTCCCTCACAGATTGAGGGAGTACCTATATTAGTATCCTTTAAGGAAGTCCTGATCAAGTCTCATGAAATTCTGGGACTTAATTAGGTCTTTCTTAATAATCAAACCAATGAAAAGGATTTAAAATGGGTATTTTAATCAACAAAACACAGCAAGTTTTTCCACAGATAGTTTCAGATGCGTTAGGAGCAATAGCTTTCTTATTATTGATATGGGGGAGTAGTTATTTATTTTTGTTACTGGGGTGAGGCTTTCTTTGTTAGATTTTTTCTAAGTCATGGCAGTAAATATTCCGCTTAATCCAACTTATCTGAAATTCTCAACGCGCTATCCTTGTATAAAGCTTAAGCAGTTTCATTTTTGTCTACCTATTGTAATACTTGAAAGAAATAAAACTAAGGTAGTAACATGAACATGGCTTTTAAAATACAGCATTTAGCAATTTCTTTATCGACTTTACTATTAATCACTGCATGTGGCGGTGGTAGCGATAACAAGGATGCCGGCACGAACCCCGATCCAGCAACAGGTAGTTCTGTTACCGGTAAAACACTTGCTTCAGTTGCTGAGGCATCGGGTATCTGTTATTCCGTCGATAATGATGCTTTGTTCGTGGTCTCTGACCGAGGTATTATTTATAAGCTGGATATGCAGGGTAAAATCTTAGATCAACACACGCATAAGTCGGCAAAGGGTAAGAAATATGATTACGAAGGGGTAGCCTGTGATGATGTTAATGGTAATGTTATTGTTGCCGTTGAGGGTAAGGATAATCTACATACGATAGAACAAAGTGATCTTTCAGCTTTATTAAAAAATAGTGCAGGTAAGCCTACAGGTGATATTGTGAGGCCTGATGATAATACCCTGTTTAAAGACAAGAAAGGTAAAACAGGCATTGAAGGTATCGCTATTAATGAGGGTACAGTTTACGTATCAAACCAATCACTAAACTCTTATCCAGAACAGGATTCTTCGTTTGTTTTCACGGTTGATGATAGTTTTTCCGATGCGCCTGTGGTTGATCAAATTATCGACCATGGTAAAAAAGATATTGTGGGTTTAAGTTTTCATCAAGGTGATTTATTTATGCTAAGCGCGATAGATCATACTTTGATTCGTTACGGTATTAAGCAATCAAAAGTTATTAGCACAAAGTCATTGCCTAGTGGTGTTGATGCTGAAGGTGTTGCCTTTGATAATGCAGGCAATATCTATTTTGCAGACGATAAGAATGGAAAAGTAACAAAATATAAAGCGAGTGACTTCGGTATTAATTAGTTTCTAAAACAGTTTTAATTGCTTAATAAAAAGCACCTCACATGAGGTGCTTTTATCGTTTTGGAGAATTACTTAGAACGTTTGCTAATAAAAAATCCCTCATGGCTTGAATTAGACAAAGGCCACAAATAATACTCTTGCATACCAACCGGTATGGATGTATGCTTTTTGACTATGTCTAATTCCTCTTTTTTTAAAAACAAACCCGAACAATGGTGGCATATTTGGTCATGCTCGCGCTGTAATGGGGGTGAGACTTTGGATAAGAGTGATGAAACCCGGGCTAAAATTCTAATGGCAGCCTTTGATGAGATTTATCATCGAGGCTTTCAAGCTGCGAGCTTGAATAATATATTGAAAAAAACGGATATTACCAAGGGAGCATTATATCACCATTTTAAAAACAAAATGGAGCTGGGCTATGCGGTGGTTGATGAGGTGATTTATATCACCTTACATGCTAATTGGATTGCGCCTTTGCAAAACACCGATGATCCCGTCACCACTATCCAGCAAATTTTACTAACTTCGGGCGAAAAAATGACCGATGAAGATGTGCGTTTGGGGTGTCCGTTAAATAATCTTGCATTAGAAATGTCCCCGATTGATGAGGGCTTTCGTTCACGCATTACGGCGATTTATACGGAATGGCAAACAGCGGTTGAAGAAGCGTGTGAGCGCGGAAAACAGGTTGATAATATTAGGCAAGATACCGACTCTAAACAACTCGGTGTGCTTTTTGTGGCAACCTTAGAAGGTTGTTTAGGATTGGCTAAAAGTACCCAAAGCTTAGAAACACTGATGATGTGTGGGCAAGGTTTGGTGCAGCAATTAGAATTATTAAAGCCCGAAAAAAAGGAACAGGAATGATTAAAAGTTATGCTGAGTTTGTGGTTAAGTTTCGCTGGTTAATTCTGGCTTTAATGTTATTGATTGTCGCTGGTGCAGGCGTGGGGGCGAAGAATTTATTTTTTAATAATGATTACCGTATCTTTTTTAATAAAGATGATGCGCGCTTAAAAGCCTTTGAAAGTATCCAAGATACCTATACCAAAAACGATAATGTGTTGATGGTTTTTGCGCCCAAAGATGGCAAAGTTTTCACACCAAAATACTTGGCAGCAATTGAGGATATAACCAAACGTTCATGGCAAACCCCCTATTCAATTCGTGTTGATTCATTGTCTAATTATCAACACAGTGAATCAGTCGAAGATGATATGTCGGTGGCTAATCTGTATGAAAATGGTGCTTCCTTAAGTAGCGATGAGTTGCAGCGTATTAAAAAAATCGCCTTAAATGAACCGTTATTATTACACCGCTTAATTTCAGAAAAAGCACACGTCTCAGCGGTAAATATTACTGTCGAATTACCAAAAATGCTGACCGATGAGAAGGGTGTGGTAACACCTGCTGACCCCACTAAATTAGGTGCTGAAATCGTTAAATCAGTGCGTGACTTAAAAGCCTATGTCGAAAAAACCTACCCAGAGCTTACGGTTTATTTGTCCGGTATTGTGATGATGAATAATGCCTTTGGTGAGGCGACAATTTATGATATGTCACACCTGCTACCCATTACCTTACTGTTGATTTTAGTGACGGTGTTTCTATTATTACGTAGCGTGTCAGGTACGGTGATTACCTTGGTGGTGATTGTGTTTTCACTCGCAACAGCCTTTGGTTTAACAGGCTGGTTAGGGATTGAATTGTCTTCACCTGTGATGTCTGCACCCATCATCATCATGACGCTGGCAGTGGCTGACTGTGTGCACATTTTATCTAATTGGGTGGCACAAATGCGTAAGGGCTCAGATAAATATGAGGCGATGCGCGAGAGTTTACGGATTAACTTTGTGCCTGTATTTTTAACCTCTATCACCACGGCGATTGGTTTCTTATCTTTAAACACTAGTGATGCACCGCCGTTTAGGGACTTGGGTAATGTGGCGGCAATTGGTGTGATGGCTGCATTTTTCTTCTCGATCTTATTATTACCTGCTTTGGCCACGGTGTTACCAAGTCGTGTAAAACAACAGGAAGATACGAAAACGTTGGCGTTAATGAGTGCCTTGGCAGAGTGGGTATTATCGCATCAAAAAGCATTGTTACTTAGTGTGGGTGCATTGGCGCTGGTGTTAATTGCGCTTATTCCTCGGAATGAGTTGAATGATGTATTCGTTAAGTACTTTGATGAGCGTATCGAATTTCGTGTAGATACTGACTTCATTAGTGATAACTTAACCGGCATTTACAATATTGAATATTCCATAGAAACCAAAAACTCTGGGGATATTGCAAATCCACAGGTACTCGCTGATATTAAAAAGTTTACCGATTGGATGACTGAACAACCTGAAGTGATTCATGTCAACACGGTGACAGATACTTTCACTCGCTTGAATAAGAATATGCATGGCGACGACCCCGCTTATCATAAATTGCCAGAAAGCAGGGAGCTGGCGGCGCAGTATTTATTACTCTACGAAATGTCACTGCCGTTTGGTTTGGACTTGAACAATCAAATTGATATTGATAAGAAAAGTACCCGCATTACAGTAACGATGAAAACGCTATCATCTAAAGAAGTTTTGGCGATAGAAAATCGTGCGGATCAATGGATGACAGATAATATTCCCGAACTCAAAGCGGTCGGTGTAAGTCCTTCGGTGATGTTTGCTCATATTGGTATGAAGAATATTATAAGTATGTTAACTGGGACTACGATTGCACTGGTGCTAATTTCATTAATCCTTATGTTTGCATTAGGTTCATGGCGTTACGGTTTACTCAGCTTAATCCCTAATTTAATTCCTGCGGGAATGGCGTTTGGTGTATGGGCGATTATTGATGGGGAAATTGGTATGGCGTTGTCAGTAGTAACCGCGATGACTTTGGGTATAGTGGTGGATGATACGATTCATTTTTTAAGTAAATATCGGCGCGCTAGAGTGGAGCAGGGATTATCTGCTGAAGACGCTGTGCGTTATGCTTTTTCTACCGTGGGAATCGCCTTATTAGTCACATCTGTGGCATTGGTTGCAGGCTTTTTAGTATTAGCAACCTCCTCTTTCAAGCTTAACTCAGGTATGGGGTTGCTAACAGCGATTGTCATTGCGATTGCATTATTAGTTGATTTCTTATTATTACCACCGTTGTTAATTTGGTGGGATAAGTGGCTCAATAAAGGTCAGAAGACAGCGGTTGAACAAATTAAATAACCCCCTGTCATATAAGTAGCTTAGATAATTAAAACTGGAGAAATACACATGTTATTAAAACAAACCTTGTCAATATCACTAGCGCTTGCTTTTTTGAGCCTATCAACTAACGTTCAAGCAAAAGCACCCGCTGAAAATCCACAACAAAAAGGTTTAAGAATCGCCGAAGAAGGGGATGCTAAAGATATCGGTTTTGGAGACACCAGCGCCAATATGATTATGACCTTAAAGAACCGTGCGGGTAAAACTAGCCGCCGTGTGATCAGTATTAAAACATTAGAAGGTAAGGGGGATGGTGATAAATCATTATCCTTATTTGATCAGCCGGCAGATGTAAAAGGAACAGCCATGCTGACTTTTTCACACGGCTTAAAGCCTGATGATCAGTGGTTATATTTACCCGCACTTAAGCGTGTGAAACGCATTAATTCACGCAATAAATCAGGCCCATTCATGGGTAGTGAATTTGCATTTGAGGATTTAGGTTCGCAAGAAGTAGAAAAGTATAAATACAACTATTTACGTGAAGAGGCTTGCGGGCAGGGGTGGAAGTGTCATGTGATTGAGCGTACACCAGCGTATAAATATTCGGGTTACAGCAAACAGCTTGCTTGGATTGATACCAAAGAATATCGCCCTGTAAAGGTGATGTATTACGACCGTAAAAATTCATTATTAAAAACACTTAACGCGACGGGCTTTAAACAGTATTTAGGTAAATATTGGCGACCTAGTATGATGAGCATGGTAAATCATCAAACAGGCAAAAGCACCACGCTACAATGGTCTAACTACAAGTTTAAGTCTGGGTTGTCAGCACGTGACTTTAATAAGAACGCGTTAAAACGCTAGTTTAAGTAATGGGAGCTTCAGCCGAGTACGTTGAATATATTAAAGAGTTACTTGGTGATTTTCCTGAGCTCATCACTAAAAAATATTTTGGTGGTGTCGCGTTTCGATCTAGTCATTTAGGTAAAGATAAACAGTTTGCTGTGGTGTTGGGTGATACCTTGTATTTTGTTGTTGATGATCAAACTCGACCACAGTATGAAGCAAAAGGTATGAAGCCTTTTAGCTATGACAAGAAAGATAAAACCGTGACTGTAAAAAAGTGGTTCACTGCACCTGAAGAGTTGTTTGAAGATGAGATACAAATGAGAGAATGGGCGATGCAAGCCCTAGAAGCATCCGTAAGATCAAAGTAGCTATAAGGAATTAACACATGAAAGTACTAGAATTGAAAATTCCACCGCCAGTCTATGCGCTAACAATTGGCATTATCATGTGGTTATTAAATCAAAACTTACCTTTGGTACATTTTATAGAGTCGCCTTGGAATAAAATTGGCTTAGCCATTATTTTCATTGCGGTTGTTTTAGACTCATCTTCGTTATTTTTATTTATCAAAAAACGTACTACCATAAACCCAATGAGGCCGAACAGTACTGAGGGTTTAGTCACGGCTGGTTTATATAAGTTTACCCGAAACCCTATGTATGTAGGCTTGTTGGTTATTCTATTTGGTTATTCTATTTGGTTAGGAAGCGTGACCCCATTTTTAGTATTGCCGTTGTTTTATTGGCTGATTACTCATATGCAAATAAAGCCAGAAGAACGCATTTTGCAAGAAAAATTTGGACAAGAATATCTAGATTACAAAAACAAAGTAAAGAGGTGGTTGTAAGTGTCAAAGCGATTTTTAATCAAAAATATAACGATACTATCGTTAGCGATTTCATGTGTCGTGTTAAGTGCGAATGAGTTTTCAGGTGAAATTACATTACAGGGACGTTACTTTAAAGATAAAGGTAGCACCCCAGAACAACATGAACAAACCGATTTTTCTTTAAGTATTCAACCCGAATACAAACACCAGTGGGATAACGGTCATAAAAAAATCACCTTCACACCTTTCTACCGCTGGGATCAGCAAGATAAAGAGCGCACTCATGCAGATATTCGCCAGCTAGACTTTGTCGGTAGCCTTGGAGAAGAGGGCAACTGGGAGGTACAAGCAGGTATCAGTAAAACCTACTGGGGGGTTACGGAGTCACAACATTTAGTCGATGTGATTAACCAAACTGATACGTTAGAAGGCATTGATGGTGAAGATAAATTCGGTCAGCCGATGCTTCGCGTGAGCCGGTTAACGGATAATGGTTCTTTAGATTTAATCGTTTTGCCTTATTTTAGAGAGCGAAGTTTTGCTGGCAGTAAGGGACGTTTTCGTGCCCCTTTAGTTGTTGATAGCACTGCAACGACCTTCGAGTCAGCCCAAAAAGAAAAACATATTGATTACGCGGTACGATGGACCGAAACGGTCGATGAGCTAGATATTGGCGTACACTTATTTGATGGTACTTCGCGTGATCCGATATTAAGTCCAATACTTAAAAATGGTAAGTCAATTGCCTTAAAAGCACATTACCCGCAAATGACTCAGCTAGGGGTTGATTTACAACATACGGGCGAAAGCACAATCTATAAATTAGAATTAATAAGCCGTCTATTTGATGATCCAAAAAATAAAGACTACACCGCTTTAGTCGGCGGCTTTGAACATACCTTGCCGGCTTTTGAAAATGGCTCTGAAATAGGTTTAATCACCGAGTACCATCATGATTCTCGCGGTGAGGCGATTGCAGTTAATTTTCAAAATGATGTCTTTGTCGGTGGACGTTATACGCTAAATGATGAGGCTGGTAGTCAGCTATTAGCTGGTGCTTTTGTAGACTTGGATGATAAAACAAAAAGCTTTCGCGCTGAGGCTAGTCGTCGTTTAGGCAAAGGCTTTAAAATCAATCTAGAAGGTCAAACCTTTATGGATGTGGCTAAAGACAATCCTTTGAAGGCGCTGGAGAGGGATGATTTTATTCAGCTTGAGTTACAAAAATTCTTCTAAGTTTGTAATTTTCTAATTAAGGATATCTAAACTCTTCAAGAGTAGGGTGAATTTGCAATAAGGTTAAATGTCCTAAATCTCCGTCACGGAGATACGATGCACCTGTATCTATGTAATAGAGATTACTGATATGCAGCGGTTTTTGTCTTGGTGTATGCCCCATTACAACCAAATCTATTCCTTCCACAGGTGTTGTCTCACCTGTCAGTTCGATATATTTAATACGATTACGTGACCACATCATATAGTCGCGAGTTTCTTCATCAAAATAGATATTATGGATCAGTTGTTGCCAGGAAACACCTACTGGTAAGTCTGCATGAACCACACCAATCTTTCCTATCTGTGTCGCTATTTCGAAGGCTACGGGGAGTGCTTTGATTGTTTCTCTTATTTTCTTTTGCGTGCCTCTATCAACATCTTCCCACCATGCGCCCCCATTATTTTTTACCCAGCTGCGGTAGTTTGTTTTTTTGTGTTTGGCTTCAATCAGCATCATTTCATGATTGCCTTTGATAGCGTTGAACCAAGGTTTTTCTAAAAATTCTAATACACGATAAGACTCAGGGCCGCGATCAATTAAATCACCCACTGAAAAGACGCGATCAATTTCTGGGTTAAAGTTAATAGTTTCTAATTGTGATTCTAAGATAGAAAACATGCCATGAATATCACCCACCACAAAATCTCGTCCGCGCGTGTTTTGAGTGAAGAATTTAAACGGAAAAAATGACATACTGTTCTTAGATATGGGGTTGTTAAAGCTACTATCGCAATAGGTATCTGTAGATACAAGGAAAATATGAGGAGTTGCAGTGAATAATAGACAAAGCGATAATTATACCTTTTAAATTAAAATTTCAGTCACTGAAGAATCGATAATGACAAGCTCAGTAGTTACCATCCCTTTATCATCATTAGCGTTACTTTTAGTGCCTGTGGCCATGGTTTTGTGGGTTCAATACCGCTGGTCACTAAACTATACAGAAGGGCTTTATGCGGTAGGGAGAATGCTGGGCCAGTTACTCATTATAGGCTACTTCTTAGGCTCTATTTTTAATGCTGAGAGTGCCTGGATTATCGTCCTTATTTTGTCGATTATGGTATTAGCTTCTAGTTGGATAGCTTTGCGCACAGTCAAAATGGATCGTAAACGATTATTTATTATTGTTTTAATCTCTATCGTAGTTGGCAGTGGTAGTGTCTTACTTTTAGTGACACAGGGGGTTTTAAAGGTTGATCCTTGGTATAAAGCAACCATTATGATTCCCTTGGCAGGAATGATTTTTTCGAATGCTTTGAATGCAATTAGTTTGGCAGCAGAGCGCTTTAATGATGAAACCTCAAGAGGTAAAAGTTATGAGGATGCCAGAGGCATTGCTTATAAAACCGCTTTGATTCCAATGATTAACGCACTGTTTGCCGTAGGCTTAGTATCTCTGCCAGGGATGATGACAGGTCAGATACTTTCAGGCGTTGCCCCTTTAATAGCCGCGCGCTACCAGATTATGGTAATGGCGATGATTTTTGCATCAGGTGGTTTGGCGAGTGCTATTTATTTAGTTTTATTAAAAAGTATTAAATAATGAGACCTTTACACGAATCGGATGACGAGTAAAAATGACTGAAATTCCACTGCTTTTCGTTGAAAAACTTACTAATAACGCGTTATTAGCTTCATTTTCCGCCTCGATCAGCGAAATTCATCCCATTTTTCTTTCGCCACCGACTCGTGAAAAGGTCTCAATAGGAGAAGTTATGTCACTAAAAACGCACTGGGAAGATGTTTATACGAATAAATCAGCAGATGAAGTCAGCTGGTTCCAACCTCATGCTGAAAAGTCTTTAAGTATTATTGAAAGGTTAAATGTTCCTAAATCTGCTCATATTATTGATGTGGGTGGTGGCGCATCTCATTTAGTGGATGATTTGTTAGACAATAATTATAACAATTTAAGCGTGCTTGATATATCAGCAGCCGCACTCAAAACAGCACAGAGGCGGCTCGGCGATAAAGCTACAAACGTGCGCTGGTTAGTTGAGGATGTCACTCAGTTATCATTGCAGAAACACAGTATCGACGTTTGGCACGATAGGGCGGTTTTTCATTTTTTAAATACGGAACTTGAACGTCAACAATATGTCGAAAATGTATTGAAAATAGTTAAGCCCGGTGGCTATGTGGTTGTGTCAACCTTTGCTGAAGATGGCCCCAAAGAATGCAGTGGTTTACCGGTGCAGCGTTATTCTGCTGAGGGTATTCATGATGAGTTTGGTTCACCCTTTGAAATGTTAGGGCATGAGAGTGAGGCGCACAAAACACCGTTTGGAACGGAGCAAAAATTTGTTTATTGTTATTGTCGTCGAGTGGCCGCTAATCAAGAGCCTGAATAGTGCTACTGAGTTACGACGGTTACGGTAATAATATCTTGGTATATACCACTTTGCATAAAGACCCCGCCCCATATGCCTCCTAAGTAGTAGCCAGTTGCTTTAAATTGAAGTGCTGTCGGTAGGCTGTTACAGAGTGTAGTTACAGGTGTATTACTTGTTTGGCTAAACTCTTGAGAACGATAGAGTACTTTGTATTTAATCAGTGAATTTCCACTACCTGTATGGAGCAAATCAAAATTATTTAGTGTTGAAAAACTAATGTCACAATTACCCGTTACATTTGATTCAAGACCGAGTGTTCCTATATCGACAACAACAGGGTAAATCCAATTAGCAATATCATCATTATCATACACTCGAGTGCTACCAGGGGCAGTGCCCGTAAAGTGTACATAGGGTGTGTGAGTAACTTGGAACTCGATATCCACTTGTTTGGTGGCTGAGTAAGTAAGGCTACTTAGGGAAAGTAATACAAAGCCTGTAATGATTGATATAATTTTCATAGTTATTTTGATTATAATTGTGTGCAACTAGCGGGTTAGCATCATATTACCCTTTAGTTGGTTCTGAACCTAATAAACGTGATAAACGGTAAATTAATAAAAAATGACTAAAAAAAGCCTATTTATAACAGTCTTGCTATTAGCTGCATCAGCCTCTAATGCATACACATTTGATGAGAATGAAAAATCCTGCGATGGAGGCTTTGCAGGCGCTTGTTACAATCTAGCTGTTATGTATTCAGATGGCGTAGGAGTAACAAAAAGTGCATCTTTAGCAGCAAAATATTACCAGAAAGCCTGTGACGGGAAAGTTTATGATGCCTGCTACAACTTAGGTGTAAGGTATTACAAAGGGAGCGGTGTTAAGAAAGATTTTAAGCAAGCCTATCAACTCTTTAATAAAGCTTCAGTAGGTGGAATTAAAAAAGCAATGATCAACTTAGGCTTGATGGCATCAAAGGGTGAAGGGGTTAAAAAAAGCTTGAATCAAGCGATTACTTTTTATAAAAAATCCTGCAATAGCGGCGAAGTAAAAGGCTGTGCAAACCTTGGTTTGATTTATGAAAAAGGCATTAAACCCGTACCGAAGAAAACTAAAAAGAAGCTTAAAAAAAGTGTCAGGAAAAAACTAAAAGCGGCCTACAAACTTGCCCGCAAGAAAGAATATCAACAAGCGGTGCATTTCTATCAAAAAGCCTGTGAGGGTGGCAGCATTTTAGGCTGTAATAACCTTGGTGTTATGTATGACAATGGTGATAGTGTTAAAAAAAGCCTGACAAAAGCTAAAGCATATTTTGCTAAGGCATGTCGTGCTGGTAGTGATAATGGTTGTCAAAATGTGAGAATTTTAGAAGCTCGCTAATAACGTGTAAATCAGCTTTAGCTAGTTTTTTTATTAACCAAGTAAACCCCTGATATAACCATCACAGCCCCAATGACTAAGATAAGTGTTAGTTTTTCATCTAAGATGAGCCATGCCCAAAAGACCGCACTAACTGGCATAAAATAAATAAATACGGCGGCTTTAGCTGCGCCAAAGTGTTTAACACCATCTTGGAACCAGACAAAACCAACTACCGTAGCGAGTAATGATAAGAACAATAAATTAAGCCCTGAATTGAGGTTTAGCGTGCTTATAGCATTTAGCAGTCCATGACCCAATGTGGCAGCAAAAAGTACCAACATACCAAGCGTACTGGCGTAGCTGATAGTCGTTAATGATGACAACTCCGTACTTACAAATCGCCCGAGAAGAGTATAAACTGCCCAACTTGCCGCACAGCCTAAAAAAGCTAAATCACCTCGGTCTACGCCTTTGTTGAATATGCTACTTAAATCGCCTTTTGATATGATCAATAGCGCACCTGCCACGCATAAAATAAACCCGATAATACGAATAAAAGTAAAGCGCTCTTTAAAAATTAAAGCGGCACCCACTGCCGTAAGTAATGGATTTATTGAGGTAATTAAGCTGCCACGGCTTGCTTCTGTACGAGCTAATCCATAAAAGAAAAACAAGTTATACAGTGCCACGCCTGTTAATCCCATGCCCAATATATAGAAGAACTGTTTTAAGTTGATAGTCGGAAATCGACCTTCTTTAAAATAAAGTAAGGTGAGCAACATGGATGAGGCTAATAAAAACCGCAAAAAAGCTGAAATGACTGGGTCTAGCTCACTGCCTACTAATCTTGCGGATGTGAATGTGCCACCCCAAACGAGCATCGCAAAGAGTAATTTCAAGTAGGTTTTAACGGTAAGATTCATTTATCTTATAACTGCCAATTAACTACCGATTTACCCTTTTTAGCTAAAAAGGTATTAGTCTGTGAAAATGGCTTACTGCCATAAAAACCACGATAAGCAGAGAGAGGCGAAGGGTGAACTGATTTGATAATAAGATGCTTTGACGAGTCAATCATGGGGATTTTTTTATGTGCATTAGCGCCCCAAAGGATAAAAACGATATGTTCTTTTTTAGCATTAATAGTTTCGATAATGCTATCGGTAAATATCTCCCAGCCTTTGCCTTGGTGTGAATTGGCTTTTCCCTGCTCGACAGTGAGTGCGGTATTAAGCAGTAAAACCCCTTGCTCAGCCCAGCTTTGTAAATAACCTGTATGACTATTATCAACCCCTAAGTCATCAAGAAGTTCCTTATTAATATTTAGTAACGATTTAGGTAACGGTTTTACCTCAGGTAAAACAGAAAAACATAAGCCATGTGCGTGCCCCGCCGTAGGATAGGGGTCTTGCCCTAATATAACCACTTTGAGTGTATTAAATGACATGCTATTGAATGCATTAAACCAGAGTGCTGGGGGAGGCAGAATGGTTTTACCCAGCGTCTTTTCATCCATTAAAAAGTGCTTTAATGATTGCATATAGGGTTTATCAAATTCATCGCCGATTTGAGTTTGCCAGCTTTTATTCAGATTTCTGGAACTATTCATAGATAATAAGTGACTATTGGAACCGTTAAACATAACCTTATTTTACGCTTTATATTAACAATTATCAGCGTACTTTATGTTTAGTTACCATGTCCTGTGTTTCACAGGTTTTTCATCGTTTTTTAGGGTTTAAACTAGCATGCAAGTATCAATGAAAGCTTTATTCCGTGTCATTCCGCGTGCTTCCGTGGCAGAATACAGCTTTACCCCCCCCTTTTTATAGTAGCTACTTATGAAAGACGCCGACGTAAAAACCATTTACCTTAAAAACTATCAGCAACCCGCTTTTTGGATCGACACAGTTGATCTGGTGTTTGATCTTGAAACCGATCACGCCATTGTTACCGCCTCGGTTGATTACAAACGCAATGCTGATTCTGCCTTAAGCGATCTTGAATTGTTTGGCGCTGAATTAGAGCTGCAACGTATTGCTATTAATGGTTATGAGTTAGAGGAGAGTGATTACCAGCTGACTGATTCCGGTATGACTTTATCCAATCTTGCGGATGAATTTAGTTTGGTGATAACGACCAAAATTTACCCACAAAAAAATACCTCGCTGGAAGGTTTGTACCAGTCTAGTGGTAACTTTTGTACTCAATGTGAAGCGCAAGGTTTTCGTAAAATCACTTACTTTTTAGATCGCCCAGATGTGATGGGTAAGTTCACCACCACGATTCGTGGTGATAAAAAATCCAATCCTGTAATGCTCTCTAACGGTAATTTGATTGATTCTGGTGAGCTTGATAATGGTCGGCACTTCGCAAAATGGCAAGACCCGTTTGATAAACCCGCTTATTTATTTGCGCTAGTTGCGGGTGATTTGGAGCATGTTAGCGACAGCTACACGACTGTTTCAGGTCGAGAAGTCACGCTAGAAATTTATACTGAAGCGCACAATATCGACAAGTGCGATCACGCCATGCAATCGCTTAAACGCGCGATGAAATGGGATGAAGAACGCTTTGGCTTAGAATACGACTTAGATATATTTATGATTGTCGCAGTCGATGATTTTAATATGGGCGCGATGGAAAATAAGGGTTTGAATGTGTTTAACTCTAAGCTGGTTTTCGCCAGCCCAGAGACGGCCACCGACAATGACTATATTAATATTGAAGCCGTCATCGGGCATGAATATTTTCATAATTGGACAGGCAACCGCGTCACCTGTCGTGATTGGTTTCAGCTATCACTAAAGGAAGGTCTAACCGTTTTTAGAGATCAGGAATTCACCGCTGATTTAAACTCACGCCCCGTTAAACGTATTGAAGATGTGCGTATGTTACGCACGCACCAGTTTACGGAAGATGCCAGCCCAATGGCACACCCGATTCGTCCTGCGTCTTTTATGGAAATCAATAATTTTTACACCATGACAGTGTATGAGAAGGGCGCAGAAGTCGTACGTTTGTATAATACCTTACTGGGGCAAGATGGCTTCCGTAAAGGCATGGATTTGTACTTTGAACGCCATGATGGTCAAGCAGTAACTACCGAAGATTTTTTAAGCGCGATGGCAGATGCAAACGGCAAAGACTTGAGCCAGATGCAGGTTTGGTACAATCAGGCAGGTACACCAAGCTTGGCTGTAAACATGGACTATAATGCCGGTGCCAACACGTGTACCTTACATTTCGAGCAAAGTTACACTGACACGCCAGAGGCAAACGCGAGTGATAAAAAGCCCTATTTGATTCCGATAAAGATTGGTTTGTTAAACGCGCAAGGTGAGGAAATATTAGCCGAAACGGTACAACTCACCGAGCAATCACAAAGCGTGATGTTTGATAACATCAGTGAAAAACCACTGCCATCCTTATTAAGAGACTTCTCCGCGCCAGTCAAGCTGAACTACGCTTACAGCATTGACGATAACATCTTTTTAATGCAACACGATCAAGATGATTTTAACCGCTGGGAAGCCAGCCAACGACTTGCTAAAACCTTATTGTTAGAAATGCTTGATGCGAAAAGTAAAGACGAAGGCGGTGCATTCGGCGTAGAACCCAAAGTGATAGATGCCTATCAGCAAGTGCTAGAAAATAATGATTTAGACTTTGCACTGCGCGCCGAAGCACTGACGTTACCCTCTGAAACTGACTTAGCCGAAACTATCGACAAAGCAGACCCCGAAGCAATTCATGAGGTGCGCGAGTTTTTAGCCAAAAGCATTGCGCAAGGCTTACGACTCTCTTTAGAAAGTAGCTATGAAAACTTGCAAGACTTGGGCAATTACAAAATTGATGCGACTAGCATCGGTAAACGTCGCCTTAAAAATGTCTGCTTAAACTACCTTGGTAAAATCAACGACCCGAGTATTCATGAGCAATGCTACCAACAGTTCAGCAGTGCTAAAAACATGACCGATACACTCTCTGCCTTGGCTGTGTTGGTCAATATCAACTGCCCACAACGGGAGCAAGCATTGGCAGATTTTGAAAAAAAATGGCAGCACGATACCTTAGTGATGGATAAATGGTTCACTATGCAAGCCTCATCCAGCCTGCCGGATACCTTAGACAATGTAAAAAGCTTAATGCAGCACAAACTGTTCAGTATTAAAAACCCGAACAAAGTACGCGCATTAATTGGCGCGTTTGCCATGGGTAGCCCCGTTAATTTTCATA
>Ga0256839_1001184_pt1 | contig 32264 bp, 28 predicted proteins | sample 354166metaG_FD_185968 | JGI IMG/M metagenome (GOLD analysis project Ga0256839, IMG submission 185968) | Hydrothermal vent microbial communities from Mid Atlantic Ridge, Atlantic Ocean - 354-166 | ecosystem: Environmental > Aquatic > Marine > Hydrothermal vents | place: Atlantic Ocean: Mid... | reverse complement strand
TGCTGCTGCGGTGAGAAAAAATACAGAGCTGTTGTTTTTTGTCGAAATTTGTTTATCTTTGTAGCGGTAATTATTGCTTAACTGTAAATCTTGGTGTTATGAAAAATCTTCAATCTTCAATCTTCAATCTTCAATCTTCAATCTTCAGTCTTCAGTCTTAGGCTGTATGGATTAATTGGCCTTTTGTTGATGTTTGTCTTTACGGCTTGTAGGGAAAGAAATGAACTGCTAAGGGGAGGAAAGGAAGGGAAACCCCTTGTTTCTTTGCAAGAACAGATGAGAGATGAAGCAGTGAAGCAAGAAGCCCTATGGCGCGATAAAAAAGTGACTGTGGGGCACCAAAATGCTTTTAAGGAGGGAAGTCCTGCAACGTATGTATCTCCTCCATTTACGTTGAAACATACAGGAGGGACTGCTTCTGCTTCGGTAGAGTTAATAGATTGTGGTTGTAAGCCAAGAATAACATTAATTAATTGACGAGCTTGTTCGGGGAGGGTGTTTAAGCACTCTCCTCCTTACCTGATTGATACTAAGTAGAAAAGCGATGGTTCGCCTGTACCTTTTTTTCTTATTTTGTTGTTCTTCGGTTGTTTTGGCACAGCAGCCTTTTCAGTTAAGTGCTGATGCTACAGGGCGTCGTCTGGGTGGAGTAGCGCTTGATGAAAGTGGTGAGATCGTTATAGCCTCTTATGATCCTCCCTATTTGTTGAATGCACCTTTTTTACTCTTGTTCCCCTTGGATGCAGATGTGTTTGAACCGGCAGCCATACGTATGAGGCCCATGGACAGCAATGGTTTTTTGTTTAAATTTTTGAGGAAGATGGTTTATGAGGAGAACCAAATTATCTTACTTCACGATTCTTTCGGAGGATTTCCGTTATTGATACATTATGATGTGTTAAGCGGCGCTCTTTGGGCTAAGGCTGTAGGGGGAAATACAACTATTCTTTCCAGTGCTTTTGCCGTCGATCCATCGGGAAATATCTTTCTTTCTTGTAATGCTTCTCAAGTCAACTTTTATCAAATGGGATCTTCAGGAGATGTTTTTTGGGGAAGAGGGTTTTATTTTGCAAGGCCACAATCCCCTTCGGTTAATGCATCTATAGATGAACTGCAGTATGATGAATCGACAAACACTTTTGTCGCCTTATTACATTTTGGCATATCGGGCACAGAGGTGATGGGTGAAAGTTTTGTAGTGCGTTTTCAATCAGATGGTACTCCCATAGCAGCAAGGAGCTTAGATCTTGGATTTTTTTATCGCTTAGCTTTAAAAGATGGTGAATTGTTCCTTTTGGGAAAAGTTTCGGATGAACCCCAATATGAACAGTTGACGGGAAATAACAGCAATGTTGTTTTGGCTAAATTGAATGCTGCATTACAACCTGTATGGGCTAAGCTCTTTTATGGTGATGCTTTTGAATATCAAGCAGCAGACTTTGCCGTAAAAGAAAACGGAGGGCTTTCTTTAGGTTATTCGACTACGGGTATTTTTCCCGTTATACTGGCTTCTTTGGATGAAAACGGAGAGATAGTAGAGCAGCGGGGGTATCCTTTTAATGAGCCGGAACTCGACGTGGCTCCCAATGGTGGACTTGTTCTCGGCAGCAGCTTTCGAGTGGAAACAAATGGAATGCTTTCTTATCAAATGACTATTGCGCGTACGGATTCTTTGGGCCTGCTTAATGATTGTGATGTGTATCCTACCTGTTTGAATGTTTTGGATATTAACTTGCCTTTTGATACTATTTTTGTAGAAGAGTCAACCTTTGATTCATTGGTCAATGTGCCTATGGTTAAGGATACTTTGTATCTAAACTTTTCTTCGGTTTGTCAAGCACCAGAGCCCCCCTCGGCCTTTTTTTATTTACCGGATACACTTTGTGTAGGAGATAGCATTAAAACTGAAGAGACTTTTAATAAAGATGCTAATGCATTGTTGTGGCATCTTTCAGGCCCCGGAGTGTCGGTTAGTTTACATGATTCTTTGACTTTTCTCTATAAAACTACCACACCAGGCAGCTATGTGTTGACGCAGACGGTTTGGTTTTTGGGATGTGCTTACAGCTATAGCCGCCAGATAGAAGTTCTGCCGGATTTGGAAAACTTTTTTGAAGAGGAAGTGCTGTCCGTTTGCGAAGAGGAGGGATTTCCGGTTTTGTTGGAGGGGCACAGCAGTAGGCCGTTGCAAGATTGGATGTGGAGTACGGGCTCGACGGATTCGGTGCTGGCAGTAAATGAACCGGGCTTGTACTGGTTGGAGGGCACGGATGGATATTGCTCTTTGCGGGATACGGTGGAATTGCGCTTTTTGGATGATTTGTTGACAGAAGGCCCGCCTTTGATTTTGCCGGCAGACACGGTGTATTGCAAACAGCACTTGCCCTACGAGTTGCTGCCGCAAAGTCCGTACACGGAGAATTTTTTTCTTCCGGAGATTTCACCAAACCCCAGCTCCTCTTTTTCGCTTCAGGATGAAGGGTCGTATGTGGTGTCTGCTGAAGTTTTCGGTTGCCCGTTGCAGGATACTTTTGTTTTGAAGCTGAGCGACTGTATTTCGCGGATCTACCTTCCTACGGCTTTTTCCCCGGACGGAGATGGTCTGAACGATGTCTTTTTGCCGCAAGGCAAAGACTACCGCGCTTTGTCTTTGCAGATATATGATCGCTGGGGAGGCATGGTGTACGAATCGCTTGAGCCTCCTTTTGCCTGGGATGGCAATGACCACCATGGCCATCCCGCACCCTCAGCTGTCTATGTGTATCTGTTTCGCTACGTAAATACTTTGTCGGGAGAGGAGGAAATGCGAAATGGCGAGCTGGTGCTGCTGCGGTGAGAAAAAATACAGAGCTGTTGTTTTTAAGCTTTAAGGTGTTTAAGTTAAGATTCGGGTTGAATATAGAAAGGGGCTGTGGCTGTAGTTGTCCGGGATTCTTGTACTTTGAATATTGGGGGAGATCGGCTATTCTCCAAGCTCTTTGGCTTGAATAAACTACTGATTTGTTTACACTAAAAAATCTCGTGATGAAAGCATGGTTTACTTTTTTGTTTTTCTGTTCTTTTACAGTTTTGGGTTTACAGGCCCAGTGGGCTCAACTCGGTCAGGATTTAGACGGCGATCATGGAGGTGACAGTTTCGGGCGATCTTGCAGCCTTAATGTCGATGGGACGATTTTGGCGGTGGGAGCACCTAAGGGCTTAAACGATGCGGGTTACGTGCGTGTTTTTTCCTACTTCAATGGTTCTTGGCAACCTTTGGGTGATGTTCTTGAAGGAGGAGCCGGTGATATCCTTTTGGGTAGATCTGTAGCTTTGAATGCCGATGGCAGCATCTTAGCCGTAGGTGTGCCGGGAGGTTATGTAGATAGTGTTGGGGCTGCTGGTTATGTTCGCATTTATGCGTATGAGGACAATACTTGGCAGTCCATAGGACTGACAGGGATAGGAGAACACGAGAATGACTTTTCGGGAGGCTCCATTGCTTTGGATGCATCGGGAACCGTTTTGGCTGTGGGCATGCCCGGCGTAGATGGTTCGACCGAAGATGAAGGTGAGGTGCGGGTGTATGCCTATGAAAGCGGTGAATGGGTACAGCGAGGTCAAAGTCTTTCCGGTTTTGTGTTTGAAGGGACTTTTGGCTGGTCGGTGAGTTTGAGCGGTGACGGGATGATCTTAGCCGTAGGGGAGCCCTACAGCAGCATAAGCGGGCCTTATTCAGGAGCAGTATATGTGTACCAATACGATCAGACTTCTTCATCTTGGGTGTTGTCGGGGCCCCCTGTAAGCAGTAACCAAAGCACCTTGTTGGGGTATTCGCTGAGCTTAAGTGCCGATGGTACGATTTTGGCAGCCGGAGCACCCAGCTCTACGGGAGCGGCGGGGAATTCTTCCGGCAGGGTAGAAGTTTTTGCCTATGAGGGTGGAAGTTGGGTGGCTCAGGGGCAAGCTATAGAGGGTGAAGCAGCCGGTGACTTGCTGGGTTATTCTTTGGCTTTGAGTGCCGATGGTTCGATTCTGGCAACAGGCGCCAAAAAACACGATGGAAACGGAGAGGATGCCGGTTATGTGAGATTGCTCAACTATGAAAACGGAGCCTGGGAATCCTTTGGAGATCCCATAGAGGGAGAATGGCTTTATGATGAGAGTGGAGAATCGGTAAGTCTGAGTGCTAATGGTATGATTGTCGCAGTCGGTGCACTTGGTAACGATGGAGGTGGACTGGAATCCGGCCAGGTACGCGTTTTTGAAGGTAGTTGTGTTTTGCAGGACATTGATGTCTCTCTGCAGGTAGATGGAGCTGAAATGACGGTGGCAGAGACAGGAGCCAGCTATCAGTGGATAGATTGCACAAGTGGAGCACCCATACCGGGAGCAACAGCTCAAACTTATACAGCTACGGCAACGGGAACATATGCGGTAGTTGTTACGCAGGGCATGTGTTCCGAAACTTCCGAATGCGTGCAAATCATCGTAACAGGTGTAAATGAGCGGCAGAACCGTAAGCCCGTACTTTATCCCAATCCGGTTGGAGATGAACTGACTTTGCAGTTGGATAAAACAACTTCGGTTGTAGCTGTGCGCATATTGGATAGCTCTGGTCGGGAGGTGTATTTTAATCCGGCTTTTTCCGGTAAAATGTTGCGCATTCCGGTGTATCGCTGGTCTTCAGGTCTTTATGTACTTGAGTTGAGAGAAGAATCGGGATTGCACTTTATTAAGTTTGCAGTTTTGAGTGAGTAAGCAGATGTGGTGTTCCCAATAATAAAAGGACTTAGGCCCGTTCTTCGGGTCTAAGTCCTTTCGTTGAGAAAAGTGGTGTGCTCTAAGACTATCTGAACGGAGAGCGTTTGGATAGGCGGGAAGAACTTTTATTTTAGTTTTTTTAAGGTGAGCGGGTTTCCCTTGCTGTCTTTTTTGTCGGAAAACACGATGGTTATGGGGCCGTTTTCCGGTAAGACGATTTTGCCTTGCCCATCCTTGTAGGTGAAGCTGAGGTCTTGGGTGTTGAGGCGAAAGCTGTGCAGGAGTTCGGGAATGGCATGACCCTCTTTGAGAACATCGGCAATTTCAGCGAAGTCGGGGAGGGCTTGGTCCAGTTCAAAGAGTTGAGCTGTGAGGGTTTGTCGATTCATGCTGATGAAGAGCATCCAGGCGTGTTGGTCTTCTTCGAAGCCGTACACTCCGGTAAGTTGAGCAGGGTTAAATTCCGGGTTGGCGGAGAGTTCGTTGCCCGAAAAAGTGAGAATGGTGCGGTAATGGTAGCTGCTGTCGGTTTGATTTGGGCTATAGCTGCCTTGTCGCACCAGCAGTTTATCGCCTTTATCCCGAACGGCATACACAAAAGAATAGGTGTCGCCCGACAGACCGCCTACGGCTTGAATGGCTTCAGTCGGGATTTGATGTCGGGTGTATTGCTCGGGTGGGAGTACTTCGCAAATTTCGATTTCCCCCACCTTGGTTTTGTTGTCGGCAACGATCAGGAACAATTCGTGATGAGCCGTAGCATCTTGCTTTTGGGTGATGTCCTGACATTCAAAATAAATGTCCTTGTCCGGTACGCGGCTGAGGTCCACAAAGTCCAAGACAGGTTCTTTGCCTGTGGGTTGTTCGTTTTGGCAGGAAAAAAAGGAAAAGAACAAGGGCAGGAAAAAGCCGATGGCGAATACTTTTTTTATTTGTTCCGGCATGTTGTTGTTTTGAGTTTTGTACTACTTTTTACCAAGACGTTGAGTTGCCTGTAACGCTTTCGGTTTTGGAATTTGTAGTTTGCTTGGTGGAGGGGTCCGGTTGTCCTGTAATCAATTGATCGGGTGCTACTCTGAAGCGTACCTTCAGCTTGTAGTCAGGCGCCAGAGCTTGTATGACAGGTCCCACGAGGTTCTTCATCACTTCTTCGGCTTGTTGTTTGGCTTTGTCGAAGGCATCGCTTTGGCGCAGTTCTCGGCGAAACTCCCTGCGCAGCAGGTTGGTACCCTTGTTGATGTCCTCTTTGTCTATGCCTTGCCACCAGCCGACGTCCAGTTTGTCTATTCGGGTATGCACGTCGTGGGCGATGATTTCCGGCCGGGGTAGGGAGATTACCACCTGCTTTTTTCTTTGGTCTATGGAAATGTTGAAATATTTGTCTAAGTCGAAGCCGATTTTAGCTACGCTTAGGGCAGTAATTTCCACTTCGGTGGAAGAAACGTCAATGCCAAAAAGCGAAGTGACCATGCGTTTGTTCAGTCCTTTTTTGCTTTTCACTTCGTAGGTGATGAGTTGAGCTGCCGTTTTTTCTATGTGTTCTTTTAGCAGGCCTTTGGATTCGCTGAAGTCTCGAATTTCGGCACTGGCTTTCAGGCGCTTAATCAAGGGGGCCAAGGCTTCTTGCATGGCTACGCCGCAGGGCGTTTCCGACTTAGTGCCCAATACGGTGATTTTGCCGTCTGTCATTTCGAGCACGGAAGCCATAACCTGGTTGACGACAAAACAGGCGTATTTGGACATGACCTCTTCAAAGAAATCCACTGTAGAGGTATATCTGTCGCTGTACCACTTGTCGTAGAGTTCGGAGGTGCTGTCTTGCAGGCTGGAGAAGTCTTTGTAGTAGAGCTTGCGCAAATAAGGATGGTGTTTGTCGTATTCCTGAAGGACGAGCAGTTGTAAACTGTCGGACAGGCCCATGCGTTTGCTCACGTGTTGCAGCATTTGGGTGTTGAAACTGTAGATCAGCTCGTCGAATTCTTTGCGATGGTTTTCCGGATGGGAGAGTATTTCCAGGGAGAGGTCCTCGTCTATTTCGGGCTTGAATTCGGCATCTTTGAAGGTGATTTGTACCTCTCGGGGGATGCGTTGGTTGTTGTTGCCTTTGAAGAACCAATGATAAGAAGCTGCTATGAGAAAGGCTAATCCTGCTATCAGCAGTAAGGGCTTAGTGTTTTTCGAAAGGGTCTTGGGCAATTTGGGCCTCATGATTTGTACTCGTGGCGAAGTGGCTTGGGGCTACCTGCGCCTTTCCAATCGACGGGCAGGTAAGCGGGCAAGGATACCTCGGCATCCCCAAGGTTTCACTTTATCTTTAAGCGTTTGCAATTGTCCTAATATTCCCAAACCTAAGGGCTTGGGGATATTAGGTGTTGGCAAAGGTAGTTTTTTTTAGCGAATTAGGCTAATTTTGCATGCTTATACTGTTTCTCATTTTATTAAGCCTTTTTGATAAGCTGCCAAAAAACGTGCCATGTCGATTTACCTTTTGGCCATAGAGTCTTCTTGTGATGACACTTCTGCTGCAGTCATTCGAGATGGAGAGGTTTTGAGCAATGTTACGGCCGGTCAGGAGGAGCACAGGGCCTATGGTGGCGTTGTTCCCGAAGTGGCTTCTCGGGCTCATTTTCAACAGATTATCCCCGTGGTGGATTTGGCTTTGGAGCGTGCCTCGGTAAAGAAGGAGCAGCTTTCCGCCCTGGCTTTTACGCGAGGGCCGGGCTTGTTGGGCTCTTTGCTGGTAGGGGTTACTTTTGCCAAGGCGATGGCTTTGTCTTTGCGCATACCTTTGATTGAAGTGCATCACCTGCAGGCCCATGTGTTGGCTCATTTTGCTGAAGAACCGAAGCCCTCTTTTCCTTTTTTGTGTTTGACCGTCTCGGGTGGGCATACCCAAATGGTCTTGGTGCGGGCGCCTTTGGATATGGAAGTTTTGGGGCAGACACTGGACGACGCTGCAGGGGAAGCCTTCGACAAGGCCGGGCGGATGATGGGCTTGCCCTATCCGGCAGGGCCGGAAATAGACCGACTGGCTCGACAAGGTACGGCCAGGTTCTCATTTCCCGAGCCCAAAATCAGAGGCTTGGATTTTAGCTTTAGCGGAGTGAAGACGGCCATTCGCTATTTCTTGCGCGATGAAACGGCAAAAAATCCAAATTTCATAGAAGAAAACCTGGCTGATATAGCGGCCTCCGTACAGGAGCGCATCGTCAGCATCTTGCTGTCGAAAATTAAGCGGGCAGCTCGCGAAACGGCTATTTCCGAAATTGCCATAGCAGGGGGTGTTTCCGCCAATTCCGGTTTGCGAAAAGCTTTGCAAAGAGAAGGTGAGAAAAGGGGGTGGCAGGTCTATATTCCCCGCCTGGAGTATTGTACCGACAATGCCGCAATGATTGGCATAGCTGCTTATTACAAGTATCTGGCCGGTGAATTTTGTGGACAAGACGTAAGCCCGGAAGTGCGTTGGGCACTGTGAGAGCCGCCGAAGAACAGCGAAAACGAAGCAGAAGCTCTCCTCTGTGGAAAAGTGGCTATACATTTGCCGAAAGGCACAAAATAAATCCCTGAAAATGCTCCTTGTTATCAAATCTTTTGCTTTTTTTGCGTTTCGAACTGCGCAAACCTGTTGAGCGGGGATTTTTTGGTCTCGGACAAATGTGTTATCATTGCAGCAAACAAACGTGAAACATGAAAACAATTATTAACCTCATTCTGGTTTTGGTTACGGTTTTTCTCCTATGGGTTTTGTACCGCAGTATTGAGGAACCCATTAAATTTCAAAAAGAGCGCAATCGCAGAGAATTGGCCGTCATTTCAAAACTTCAGCAAATTCGCACAGCCCAGGAACTTTATCGAGGTATTACGGGCACTTTTGCCCCCAACTTCGATACCCTGCGTTATGTCTTGGAGCACGAAAAGTTTAAAATCGTTCAGGTCTTCGGCGATCCGGATGACCCGAATAATGCCGATGCCGTTCGCTACGATACCATTTTTAAATCGGCCATAGATTCCGTAAGAGCTTTGGGCATAGACCTGGCTGCCTTACCCAAAGTGCCGTTTAACGATACGGCCCAGTTCGAAATCTTTGCGGATACCATCACGTATCAGAATACCCTGGTGCCGGTGGTCGAAGTAGGTATTCCGCGTTATGTCTTCATGGGCAAATACGGCAACCCTTCCTATACGCGATACGACAAAAATTACGACCCGAATTCTTATCTGAAGTTCGGCGATCGAAACGCACCTAACCTCAGTGGCAACTGGGAATGAATCGAGTCGAAGACATCAAATTTCTCGATTCGACGCCCCACAGCCCTGCTGCCTTCAAACTGTCCATCCTGCTTGGGGTGGACAGTTTGCTTTATGGGCTTTGGGATGGCAACCAATGGGTAGCCTTGCGGCAAATGGAAACCGATGTGCCGGGAGAATCCCCCCGTTCTTTGGTAAACCTTCGAACTTGGTTGGAACAAGAAGATTTTTGGAATGTGCCGCTTTCTTCGGTGCGTATAGGTTTTGCAAGCCCGCGTTTTACCCTTTTGCCCAAACGCCTGTTTAGTTTGCAACACAAGCGCAGCTATCTGCAAAAATTGTTGCCCCTGGGGCCTTCCGATCTCTTACAGGCTGAAGTGATCGAATGGCTGGGAACGGCCTTTGTCTATGCCTTGGACAACGACTTGTTGCGCCTCTTCTCTACTCGTTTTCCCACAGCGGTTTTTTCGCATACCGGAGCAGCTACCCTGAGGCATTGGATAAAGCGCCGGGAAGAAGGGGCTCGCTTGCATTTCAGCTTGCTGGGGCACAGGCTCTATCTCGCAGTCTTGGAATACGAGAATCTACTGTTTTTTAATGCTTTTCGCTGGGAAAAACCCACCGACAGCCTCTACTACACCTCGCTGGCCTTTGAGCAAAGTGGTTTGGACAGAAGCAAAAACCCTATTTTTTTCAGTGGGATGCTCGAAGAGCAATCCGCTTTGTTGAACGCTCTTCGGCCTTATTTCGCCGAAATTCGACCGGAGTGTGCAGAGTACAAAACTTTTCTGCTTTCTGTTTTGTAATCTTGTGAAAACTACGGCTTATGCGCATTATTGCAGGTAAGCATCGGGGGCGTAAGTATTTTCCACCGGTCAATCGCTGGCCTACGCGGCCGACTACGGATTCGGCCAGGGAATCGCTCTTCAACATTTTGGCGAACCGACTGGATTTTCGGGAAATACGCGCTTTGGATCTCTTCGGGGGTACGGGCAGTCATTCTTTTGAGCTGTTGTCTCGAGGCTGCCCGGATGTGACCTATGTGGACAGACATCCGGGCTGTGTGCAATACGTGCGTGAGTTTAGCGAAAAACTGGGCGAAACTTCAACTTTTCGAGCCGTAAGGGAGGACGTCTTGCGCTTCTTGCAGCGCGCTTATCCGCCTTATCACTACATCTTTGCCGATCCTCCCTATGAACGGGACGACATGCAACTTTTCATCGATTTCATCTTTAGGCGCAAGCTGCTCCATCCCGGCGGTTTGTTGGTGGTAGAACACGATGCCCGGCGAGATTTCGGCCAACACCCCCGCTTTTTGGAAGAGCGCAAATACGGGCAGACGCGCTTTTCTTTGTTCGGAGCCGATGAGTTTCGCTAATTTTGCCCCAAATCCATGCCTTATGAACGCTTCCGTCTCTTCCGTCGAACGTCTGCTGCGCGATGAACAACTCTCACCGGCCTTGCGGCAAATAGCAGAGAAAGTTGCTCAAGAACGGCGAATTACGCCTGATGAAGGCCTGCTGCTCTACGAGGAGGGAAGCCTCTCTTATCTGGCTGTACTGGCCAACGCCCTGCGAGAACAGCGCCATGGCGACATCACCTATTTCAACCGCAATTTTCACATTGAGCCTACCAATGTTTGCCTCTACACCTGTGCCTTTTGCTCCTATTCGCGCAAGTACAAGCGCCGAGAGGAAGGTTGGGAGTACAGCCTGGAAGAAATCATGGATATGCTGCGCCAATACGACGGCAAACCGGTAACCGAGGTGCACATCGTCGGGGGTGTCATGCCTCAGTACGATTTCGACTTCTATACCACCTTGTTTCGCAGCATCAAGGCACATCGCCCGGATTTGCACATCAAAGCTTTAACACCCGTAGAGTATCACTACATTTTCAAGAAGGCCAAGTTGAGCTATGAAGAAGGCATGGCTGCCATGAAAGAAGCCGGCCTGGATTCCATGCCCGGCGGCGGAGCGGAAATTTTTGATAGCGAAATACGCGACCAAATTGCAGGAGGCAAGTGCTCGGCCGAAGAGTGGCTGGCCATCCATCGCATTTGGCACGGTTTGGGCATGCGCTCCAATGCGACCATGCTCTACGGCCACATCGAAAATTTTGCCCACCGCATAGATCATTTGGAACGTTTGCGCCGCCTACAAGACGAAACCTCCGGTTTTCAGGCCTTTATACCGTTGAAATTTCGCAATCAAAACAACGAGATGTCGTACCTGCCGGAAGTCTCCGTCATAGAAGATTTGCGCAATTACGCCATTTCGCGCATTTATCTCGACAACTTCAACCACATCAAGGCCTACTGGCCCATGATCGGGCGCGAAACGGCTCGCATCTCCCTGGGAATGGGGGTGAACGACATCGACGGTACCATAGACGATACCACAAAAATTTATTCCATGGCAGGGGCTGAGGAGCAAAACCCTGCTATGAGCACCCGGGAGTTGGTCGAACTGATTCGCTCGGCCGGCCGGGAAGCCGTGGAACGCAACTCCCTCTACGAATGGGTGCGGGATTACCGAAACCACACTTTTGAAGCCGAAGACGATTTCAAAGGCTATACGGCTTTGCCTGTCGTTTAAAGCAGCTTTCATGCAGCGCATCAAAACGGTGGCGGTCAGCTACCTCAACACCAAACCCTTTCTCTACGGCCTGTTTAAAGCCGGCTCTTCCGATTGGTTGGATTTACGCCTGGAAATTCCTTCGGTTTGTGCCGATCAACTTCGACAAGGGCAAGTGGACTTGGGCTTGATTCCCGTGGCAGCCATTCCGGAATTAGGCCCCCGGGCTCAGCTTGTCTCCGATTTCTGTATCGGAGCCGATGGCCCGGTGCGTACGGTTTGCGTTTACAGCCATTGCCCCATAGAGGAGGTAACGCATTTGATGTTGGACTACCACTCCCGCACTTCGGTGGAGTTGGTGAAAATCCTATTGAGAGATTATTGGCACGCTTCTCCTCAGCTCATTTCGACCAAGCCGGGCTACGAAGCCAAAATAGAATTTACCCGAGCAGGGCTTATCATCGGCGACCGGACCATGGGGCTGGCGGGGCGCTATCCCTATGTCTATGATTTGGCGGAAGCATGGAAAGACATGACGGGCCTGCCCTTTGTCTTTGCTGCCTGGGTGAGTGTGGTGCGGCTTTCGCCAAATTTCATTCGGCGCTTTGATGAGGCTCTGCGCTTGGGGTTGGATTCCCTCTCGGAGCTCTTGTGCCTGCTGCCCCAACCTGCTTATGAGTTTGATTTGGAACAGTACTTCGCTCAAGACATTCAATACGTCTTGGATGACAAAAAGCGCAAAGCGCTGAACCTGTTTTTGCAAAAAGTCGAGGAAGGGGCAGCAGGCCTTGTTCGCTGAGGGAAAAAGGGTTTACTCCTTGAGCTTTTTGCTGAACATCTTTTTGAACTTTTGCACTTTGGGAGAAATGACGTAGGTGCAATACGGGTTGCCGTCACCCACGCGTTCGTAGTAGTCTTGGTGGTAGTCTTCGGCCGGGAAGAAGGCCGTGTAAGGTTCCAGACTGGTAACGATGGGGTCTTTCCAAACTTGCGAGGCAACTTCCTTGATGGACTTTTCAGCAGCGCTTTTTTGAGCTTCGTTGTGGTAAAAAATTACAGAGCGGTATTGTGGGCCTACGTCGTTGCCTTGGCGGTTGAGGGTGGTGGGGTCGTGAACATGCCAAAATACCTCCAGCAATTCTTCGTAGGAAATTACAGAGGGGTCAAAAGTGATTTGCACGCTTTCAGCATGTTTAGTTTTTCCGCTGCACACGGTTTTGTAGTCGGCGGTTTCTGCCGTTCCTCCGGCATAGCCGGATACGACCTGATGGACGCCTTCGAGTTTTTCAAAAACAGCTTCTAAGCACCAAAAACAGCCTCCGGCTAAGGTGGCCGTATCGAGTTTCTCGGGTGTTGTCGTCTCTTTTGGAGATTGCATGGAGGTATGGGTTTTGATGAGATTTGGGTTTGTTCCTACCTTCTCCGGGGGTTGGGTGGAAGTGCAAGCAAAAATAAGCAAGCTGAAAAAAGGGAGTATGCTGCGCATAGGGCAAAAATTTGTAAAAACACGGCAATTTATACCCGGAGAGAAGTGGTTGAGGAAAATAGGCACACCGCCGGTGTAGTTGCCACCAAGAGGCAAAACGTAGGCACAGCCTGAGCTGTGGCGAGGTTTTGCAAGGCGGGGGAGGCCGCAACGGCAAGTGAACCATTCTCCAACCACTTCGCGATGGGTATAAACGGTGTTGCATAGGTTTTCAAGCTTCTACGGACTTGAGTGAATTTGAGAAAAAACAAAGTTGGACAGGCCATGGTTGACTTGGGTACTTTTTGCATAGTCTTTCGTCGGGTTGTTGACGTTTGTGTTCAATTGTTTTGAAATTCACAATCTTGGACAAGAGCGGGTTTGTGCCGGGATGTTTCTGTTCGAATGTCAAAATCTAGGTTGGCCGGTGTAAAACCTCTTTGCTTTTCTGGAAAAAGGCCTATCTTTGCAGCTCGAAACCGGAGGAGTGGCAGAGCTGGTTTAATGCACCGGTCTTGAAAACCGGCGTGGGTTAACGCCCACCGGGGGTTCGAATCCCTCCTCCTCCGCCCTCAATACAGAGGCTCCGCCCATTGGGTTTGGAGCCTCTCCTGTTTTTAGAAATCCGCTATGATGCCCAAGGTAGGCAGGATTCTTCCCGTTTGGTTGTCTATGGTTTGCATCAAATACCTTTGCGGGTCTTGTGGATTGGTGAGGGGGGCAAATTGCTCATCTCGCCTGACGGTCAGATAGGGCAGGGTGGGGATGGGTGAGGCATAGACGTTTTGCAAATCCAGAAAAAGAGAGAGCGTCCACTTTTTGAAGTCGAATTGCTTGTCGAGACGGAGGTTGAGTTGATGGAAGCCGGGCAGGCGGAGACTGTTTGCTCGTCGGTAGTCGAATAGGCCGCGTTGGTTGATGTCCCAGACGGACTTCAGGGCAGACAGCTCTTCGTCATAGGGCGTGTAGGGGTTGCCTCCGGAAAAAACCCAGTGTAAACCCACTTGCCAGTTTTTTCCAAAGCGCTTGCCCAGGATGAGGTTGCCAAAATAGCGGTTGTCCCAGGAAGAGGAAACATAGCGCCCGTCGGCATTGGTGAATTGGCTGACAACCCAGCTGAAGTTGATGTTCCAAAAAAGTGATTTGTGCAGCTTTTGCCGCACCTGAAACTCCAGGCCATAGGCCCTTCCTTTGGAGCTGGCATCGGCGGCCTGGTCGCCTACTACCACGTAATCAGCTTGAGCGTTGGCCAGGGAAATGCCGTCTTGCAACAGCAGGGGATAGTTGAGATATTGTTTGTAAAAGCCTTCCAAGCGAAGCTGATAACCGCGGCTGGAAGTGTGTTCTATGCTCATTCCGGCATGTCGGCTTTGGATGTAGCGCAACTTATCGCGATTGATGAGCGGGCCAGGATCTGAAGATTCACTTTTTGTTTGCCGAAAGGCGAGTAGAACAGCAGGTGGCATTTGATAGTAAATGCCGGCATGCCAGCTCAATTGCCAAGCTCTACCAAAAGAGTAAGCCAGCGAGACTCTGGGAGAAAACTGTTTAATCGGGTTGCTCGTTAAATCGGAATAGGTGTTGCCCTCCAAGCGCATACCTGCATAGACCTTCCATCTCTTGTCCCATTGTTGGGCGTAAGAAGCAAAGAAGGCGTAGTGCAGCCATTGGAGTTGGCTGTCAAAATCAGTGGTGTCGGGCCCGGCTGCCGATCGGGCATGTATGGCAAAATCGGACATCCCGACTTGCCTGTAATTCAGAAGCAGGCCAAAGCTCCACTCTTTGTTTTGAGGGTAGCTTTTGTAGTTGAGTTCGAGCCGGTTTTCCGTTTCTGCAGAGCGATAGCGACGCAACAGGTCTTCTTCCAGATAAGTGTTGTTCCGGTATTTTTCGGCAAAATTGAAAAAGTGGTTGCGACTAAGGGTAAAGCTATAAGTACTTTTTTGAAGATAATGTGTGTACACCAGGCCTGCGGCATAGAGGAATTGGCGGCCTTCGGGTATATAGCCCGTGTTGTAGAGCAGGGCATCGGAAGAATCGGCCGTTAGGTTGAGGACGTATTTGTCGTAAGCGGCCAGGGCGGTTACTTTTATTTCGTTTTCACTGTTTAGCTGAAAGTGTTGGTGATATTGGGCGTCGGAATAGGTCGGTAAAACGGGAATTCCTATGGCTTTAAAGGCGTGCTGGGAGAAGGATTCACGGGCGGAAAACAAATAACTGGATTTTTTACCCATGGGGCCTTCGAGCATGAACCCCCAATCGGTGGCGCCGAGCAACAGGCTTCCGCCAAAACGATCTTGACGACCTTTGCGCGAGCTCAACTCCATGACACTGCTAAGGCTTTCGCCTCGCTCGGCAGAGAAGGCGCTGGTTTGTAGGCGGGCTTTGCGCAGACAGAGTACATTGATCAGGCCATTGGGACCGCCACTGGTGCCTTGCACCGTGAAATGGGTGATGGCAGGTAGCTTGATACCGTCGAGGTAAAAACCGTTTTCAAAAGCTGCCCCACCCCGAACGATGAGGTTGTACCCAAAGGAAACTTTGGGACTGAAGCCTGGAAGGGTTTTTGCGAAGCGGGAGATGTCGAGCACAGCTCCCGGGCGATTTTGCAGTTCATGCAGAGAAATGTTTTGCAAGGCCAGTGGAGCAGCGGAAGTTTGGCTGTAGGCTTCCGCCAAAACTTCTACGGTTTGTAAGGCATAGCGGTCTTCTTTCAATTCGAAGAGCAAGCTGACCGGCTTGGCCACGGAAGTATTGACTTCGTGCTTAACCAGGGCCTGGTAACCTACGTAAGAAGCTTCTATATTGTACAGGCCCGGTGGTAGGGAAATCTCAAATTGCCCCAGGCTGTCGCAAACAGCTCCATAGGAGCTGCCCTGCACTTTGACGGTGGCATAGGGCAGGGGGTGGTGGTTGACGAAATCGACGACTTCTCCGTAAACCCGAGCTGTCTTTTGGGTGAAAGCCGGATGGAAAAAAGTCAAAAAGAACAGAAGTAAGAGAGGAAAGCGCTGCATGGTATTTCTCATAGCTGGGGGGGGGTTAGTCGTTTTATGCTCATGGCGAAGTGGTTTGGGAGGCGTTAGCCTCCCAAACTCCCTATTTTTACTCGTTTGCGAGTTGTAAATATCCCAAACCATTTCGGTTTGGGTATATTTGGTTTTTGGCGGGCATTGCTTCAATTTCGGACCGTTTATTACAATGCACTGTTTTTTGTCAATGCTGTAGAGCAGCATGGCCGAAAGCATACCTCTTGTCTTATCTCAAAACCTTTTTAGCCGAAAATAAGTTTGCTATACTTTGCTCGTTTAAGCCGATTGATGTAAGCATTCGGGTGGTTTGACCTGCCAGCTATCCCGGATGATTAAGGCGTTTCAACAGCCAGGAGTATGGCGTTCAAGTAGCAAAAAGTCGAGAGGCTCAGGCTATGGGAGGGAGCCTTCTTGGTGAGAAATGATTCGATTTTTGCGGGGATTTTTAAGGTTTATCTCCTCTTTTTTGCTTTTTAGGAGGTTGAAGCCTTGATTTTTATCTCCAAAAGACAGATCTTTGTCGCATCTATTCAGTTTTTTTGAATGGCTTGAAATATTCCCATGAATATGGGCTTTGCCTTCTTCATCAAAAACGTACGTTATGAAAAAAGAGAAATTTACTTTTTGCATGCCCTGTAAAGCTCCTTCTTTGTTTTTACCGGTTCTGCTTTTGTTTTTCTCCTCGTTTCTCCAGGCAGAAGTAAGTATTTCCGGTGTTTTGGAAATGGAAGACGGTGATCCCATGGCCGGGGTGATGGTCTTGCTCAACGATGGTGAGTACATTACTTACACAGATGAAAACGGGTTTTATAGTTTTAGTGTTCCGGAAGGCGGTGATTACGTTTTGCGGCCTGTTAAAGAAGATGAAGTGAATTTGGGTGTAACGGGCTTTGATGCCATTTTGCTGACCTGGCACATTTTGGGTATGCAATCTCTGACCAGCCCCATCAAACAGTTTGCTGCAGATGTCAACAATTCGGGTTCGCTTACTACCTTGGACCTGCTGGTTATTTCTAAAATAATTTTAGGGCAGGTAAATGCTTTTCCCTACAAAAAACCTTGGTACTTCTTCTACTTTGGAGAGGAGGGCAATTATCTACAGGAAGTGAGTTTTTTGAATTTGACGGAAGACGTTACCTGGGGTGATTTCATCGTCGTTAAAACGGGTGATTTGAACGATTCGGCAGCACAGAACCTGGATATGGCTGTAGATAATCGCGCAGGAGGGCGTCTGTTGATTGAGGTGAAAGACCGCTATATTTCCGAAGGAGAGCTTGTCGAGGTACATTTTACCGCAAAAGAGGGCAAAGTGCTGGGCTATCAGTTTGCCGTCACCTTTGATGTCGGGGTCTTGGAGCTTGAGGACTTGATTCCCGGTGTATCCCAAGATGACAACTTTGGAACGCAATGGACGGCCGATGGCGTTTTGACGACGGCATGGACGAATTCGGGTGTAACGGATTTGAGCAACAGGGATTTGTTCGGCTTGGTATTTAAGTCGAGAGGTAGTGGCTGGCTTAGCGATTTTCTGGACATCAATTCGGCTTATATCTCGGCAGAAGCTTACGATGGAGACGGAATCATCATTCCTGTTGAACTGCACGCTTCTCCAGCACAGAAGACAGAGGTAGAAGGTTTTAAACTCTATCAGAACAGCCCTAATCCCTTTGTCGGTTCTACGCAAGTAACTTTTGATTTGCCGCAAGGAGGGAAGGTGATGCTGACGGTAGTGAATGCCTCGGGACAAATCATCTATCGCTTCGAAGACGTTTACCCCAAAGGACATCATTCCATAGACCTGACTAATCTCCAGTCGGAGGGGCAACTTTACTATCGTTTGGAAACGGAGTATGCTGCAGAGGTGAAAAGCATGTGGCAACTTGCCAAAGCTCCGAACCAGTGATGAATTATCTCCTTTAGAGGATTTGTCTGTCTGATATATATAGATGAGGCGGGGCTTGGGCTGAGAAAATAGCCCAAGCTCCGCTTTCGTTTGTAATCGCTTTTTTCTTGTTTTCAGGCTGTCATCTTATCCATCCTTGAAGGCCAAAGAAAAGGACCAATAAAATCCACAAGCCATCTAAAAAGTGCCAATAGATGTTGAGTAGACGCAGGCGGAGTTTCATTTCCGGATCGGAAAAATAAATGAGCATGCTGACCGGGTCGGCCAGCTGTTTTTGAGAGCGTTTGGTGAAAAAGTAAAGAAAAGGTAGGCCGGCCAGTACGTGTAACAGGTGAAGACCTGATACCAGATAGAGGTAAGCAGCCGAGTTATCGGTTTCCGGAAAAATATTTCGAGAAAAGAGTATGGCCCAGGCTACACTTTGCAAAAGGAGAAAGAGTACGGACAGCCCCATGGCGGCTTTTAGTTCCAGCAAGTAGTGTTTCTCTCGGTCTAGCAGAAAAGAGCGTTTGGCTCGCCACATAGCCCAGCTGGCAGCCAAGAGTAAAAGGCTGTTGAAGACAAACAGCAAGGGAATGCGCATGGGCTGCATGCCCGATTGGATGCGGGTATAGATGAAAGCACCTAAAAACGTCAGGAAAAGGGCGCTAATGCCGGCCAGCAACAACATCAAAAAGACGTTGTAGGGGTGAAAAGCCAGTTGCTGATACTCGTTGTAGGGGTTGGGTTTGTTTGGGTGCCTGGACATGTCGTTGTTTTTTCTTTATATACTCATGGCGAAGTGGTTTGGGAGGCGTTAGCTACCCAAACTCTCTATCTTTTGCCTGTTTGCGAGTTGTAAATATCCCAAACCAAAATGGTTTGGGTATATTTGCAAAAATAAGGGGATGTGCAGACATGGAAAAGAAGGATACCTCTTGTCCATATCCCAAACCGAAAGGGTTTGGGATATTCTCAGAGCTTGCAAACCAGCGAGAAATGAGGAATTTGGGATGCGTCAGCACCCCAAACCATTTCTCTGCGAGTTTATCGAGACAAATCATTTGAACAACTGTTTGGCCATTTTCTGAATTTTGCTTGTTGATCCCGACTCCATGGAATTGGGGCCATTGAAAAAAAATTGAACATGCGTATTGACCAAGCCATTTTGGCGGAAGCCAAGAAAAAGATAGCTGAGGGGGAAACCGAAGAAGTCATAGAGGACTTACTGGACTTTCTCAAACCCGTAATGCAGAGCAGTCGTTATAACGAGCTGGTCATGCAATCTGCCCGCTTGAACAAAGCACAAAAGGATTTTAACCTGGGAATTTTGACGAGTGAATCTTATCGTACGGAGCGGCAGCGAATCAACCGGGCTTTGCTCTATTTGCTGGACAAATACTACAAAAGGGATTTTTCCAATTCGGCCCCGTATGCTTTGCGCATCCCCGAGGAAGAAGGAGGAGAAGTGAGTCGGGAAAAAATCATAGGCAGTAGCAATTTGGCTCCCATTGCCTGGCTTCAAAAGGGTTTACAGGCGAGTAAAGCCGTGTGTAAAGTGCTCTTGCCGGATGGAGCTTCGGGTACGGGCTTTTTGATTGGCGGAGGACGGGTTTTGACCAATTTCCACGTTTTGAACGGTGCCGATGTAGCTGCTGAAGCCCGATTGGCTTTTGACTATGAGGCTGATGCCGATGGTCAGATTAAGAAGCAGTATTTTTACCGCTTGAAACCGGATTCCTTTCAAGGCGATCAAAAGCTGGATTTTGCCGTGCTCGAGATAGAGGAAGGGGAGGCCGAGGTGCCGCTTTCCAACTGGGGTTTTTTACAACCCAACTTGCAGTACCAGCCCCGAGAAGATCGCTATCTGACCATTGTGCAACACCCCTCGGGGCGTCCCAAGGAGTTGGCCTTTGATCGGGTAGTGGGTGCACAGGGTTCGTTTTTGAATTATCGCACCGATACCGAGCCCGGCTCCAGCGGTTCTCCGGTTTTCGATGAAAACTGGCAGGTCGTAGCTCTGCATCACGGTTCGCTCAAAGGGCGGGCTGTCAACCAGGGTACGCTGTTGAGTGCCTTGACATCTTACCTGGAGTTTTGAGTATATTCATGGCGAAGTGGTTTGGGAGGCTAACGTCTCCCAAACTCCCTGACTTTTGTTCCTTTTTGAGTTGTAAATGTACCAAACCATTTCGGTTTGGGGATGGAAGAGCCTTTGAAAAGGCTTATCTTTGTCAAAAGAAATGAAGGAGTCTATGACAGTTCGCGTTTTGGCTTTTGGCATCGTTCGAGATATTTTCCAGGGCAATGAGCAATCCGTTCATTTGCCGGAAGGCGCCACGGTAGCCGATTTAAAAGCTCAATTGAGTCGCGATTTTCCGACTTTGGAAACTTTGCGCTCTTGGATGATAGCTGTAAACAGTTCTTATGCCGAGGATGAGCAAATCCTTAAAGAAAGCGATGAGGTGGCTGTTATTCCACCGGTAAGTGGAGGTTGAATGGTGGTTCCTACTAAAAACGTTTGCAGATGGAAGGCAGGGATCAGATTTTTGTTTTATTGACAGAGGCTCCTCTGTCTGTAGAAGACTGCTTGGCTGCGGTTTCCTCAGTAGGAGTTGGCGGCACAACGATTTTTGTTGGCAGTGTGCGCAATCAGACTGATGGGAAGCGGGTGCTGCGCTTGGAGTTTGAAGCCTATGAGCCTATGGCCAAAAAGGAAATGGAGGAGATTGCTCGTGAGGCCATAGACAAGTTCGGTTTGGAGGCCATAGCCATACACCATGCTATAGGCATTTTGGAGCCGGGAGCCTTACCCGTGGTGATTGCTGCTTCGGCAGCCCATCGAGATGCGGCTTTCAGGGCTTGTCGTTATGCCATTGACCGCTTAAAAGAGCGGGTTCCGATTTGGAAGCGCGAAGTGTACGAAGACGGCGAAGTTTGGGTTTCCGCTCACCCGTGACGGGCTTTGATTTTTTCCAGGTCCTCCGGTTTATTGACGTTGGTAAGCCATTCGGCTTGTGGGGCTGTGAGTAGCCGGGTTGGGGTGTTGATGAGCACTTTTCGGGGGCAGGAATAACCCAGAGCCAGATACTTGAGTAGTTCGGGATAGGCTTTGGGTTCCCAGATGGCGAGTAGAGGGTCCGGAAAATGTGGGGGCAGGGGGGAACGAAAAGCCGTTGCACCTGCTGCTGCCCGGCGATTTTCCAAGAGGAAGTGCAGCGCTTCGGCATCTGCCAGCGGCAAATCAACGGCCAGAACCAGCCAGGCAGCGTTTGGATTTTGCCGAAAGGCAGAGAGAAGAGCGCCATAAGGCCCTAAGTCCAGAAAACTGTCGGGCAGGGTTTGCAGCTTGGGAGGCATTTCATTCAGCTGTTCGGGTCGGCAGGAGAGAAAGACTTTGCCTTTTCCGAGTACATTTTCCAGCAATTCGTATTGGTATTCCCGTTGGGGTTTGCCGTGAAAGTCGAGCAGCCCCTTGTCTCGCCCCATGCGGCGGCTGTGCCCACCGGCCAGGACTAAGCCATGCACCGGAGGAGCTTCCATTTTTTTGAGCAGAAAATCAGCCAGGGCTTGGTGCTCGTTGAGGGCAAAGCGGGGGATGGACTCTATTGCCGGCAATCGCTCTGTCAGGTAGTTGGGTATTTCTTCTTCCCCTTCTGCAAAGAGCAGGGCATCTACGGCGGAGAGTCTATCGAGTTTTCGTTGCAGGGATTCCCTTTTTCGGGCGTCGATGACGAGCAATTGGCGTTGGGCTGTAAAGTGGTTGCCATTGACTATGGCCAAGTCGCAGAGGGAGAGCTTTTGCCGAAAACGCAGGCTTTTGTAATCCGTTTTCCCGTCTTTTTTGCTGCTTGGGAAAACCCATTCGTCATGGCTGATTTTATCGGTATAGGTGGCCTGTGCTCCGAAGGCCAGAGGATGGTTTTCTATGGGTTTGGCCTGGTGGTCGGCATCGATGTAGGCGCAGCTCCACTGTTTTGAGAGGGTTTTGATGAGGGCTTTCGCCAAATGTTTGATTTCGGAGCAAGGTGTTCCGAGGATGGCCCATTCGTGCCGGGCGAAATTTCCACCTTGAGGGCGTGCTAAATTGGCGTGTTTTTGGTGTGTGCTGCTCATGAGAAAGAGGCTTGGGATGTGGTATAAGACGGGTTTTTCGTTGAACAAAGATAAGGCGGCTTGTTCAATTGCGTTTTATGAGTGCTTCGAGCAGATACAGGCTTCCTTGTAGGGAAGACCAGGTTCCGGCAGCTACTTTTTCTTCGGCTTTGAGCATTCGCTTTTTGAATTCGGGTTGTTGCTGGAGGTAGTTGCGCAGGGCAGTGTCTATGCGTTCGTGCAGCCAATAGACTGCTTGTTTTTGCCTGTTTTGGCGGAGGAAGCCGGACTTTTCCATTTGGGCTTTGAACACTTCAATGAGCTGGAGCAGTTCGTCAATGCCCCGTTTGTGCAGAGCGGAGATGATAAGTACTTTGGGCGTCCAATGGCTGGGCTTGGGCGGGAAAAGATGGAGCGCGCGTTGATATTCCTTTTGAGCTTGTTGCGCGGCTTTGAGTCGTTGTCCGTCGGCTTTGTTGATGGCGATGAGGTCTGCCATTTCGACTATGCCGCGCTTCATACCCTGGAGTTCATCTCCGGCACCGGGGATGAGCAAGAGCAGGAAAAAATCGGTCATGGAATGTACAACGGTTTCGGACTGACCTACACCTACGGTTTCGACCAAGATGCGGTCATAACCTGCGGCTTCGCAGAGGAAGATCAGTTCGCGGGTATTGGGCGCCACGCCTCCCAGCTTGGTCCCTGCAGGTGAAGGTCGAATAAAAGCCCGCAAGTCGGAGGCTAGCTGTTGCATGCGGGTTTTGTCGCCCAAGATGCTCCCGCCACTGAGGTGACTGGAAGGGTCTATAGCCAGGACGGCGACTTTATGACCTTTTTCTATGAGTTGCAAGCCGAAGGCTTCAATGAAGGTGCTTTTTCCGGCTCCAGGGGTTCCGGTAACAGCTAGGCGAAGAGATTGTCCGCTATGGGGCAGGCAGCGATCGATGATTTCCGCAGCCAGGGCTTGGTGCTCGGGTTTGCGGCTTTCTACCAGGGTCATGGCTCGGGCCAGCATGATTCGGTCCCCGCGCAGAATACCTTCGACGTATTGAGCCGGCGTGTATGAGGGTTTACGCGATTTTTTGGAGGCGGGCATTCCTCTGATTTGTCTGAAACTTGATGTGATGGAGTTCGTACAAAGATGTTACATTTTTTAACAATCAGTGTATGATGGTTTTAACATTTTGTAACTCTTTGATAATCAGTGACATGTATTTGTTCCATTTTTAACATTTGAGCTTTGCAGCCAGTTCATAGGTTAAATTTGATTTAATCTTGAGGGTTTATGCTTAGAAAGCGGAGAAGATGTTTTTGTTTTGTGGCATCCCTTTGGAGAAAGATCTTTGGGTGATTTAGAGATGCATAATTTTCATGGCGAAGTGGTTTGGGAGGCGTCAGCCTCCCAAACTTCCTATGTTTCGCCCGTTTGCGAGTCGTAAATAGTGGCAAACCATTTCGGTTTGGTTTATAGATGAGAAGTGCACGCTGGTGTGCCTCTCATCCAAAGTAGAAAGGGCTTGAGTTTTTGTTTTCTTTTCACCGGTTGGCAGCGACACGATCTGTTTTAATTTCGGTATCATCGGGCTCCCAACCTCGTCGTTGCCGCCGGTGAAAAGAAAGTTTTGTATGAAACCCGCGAAGGCGACAGTTTGTTCGGGCTTTGATGCCCGGGCAAACTTTTTTATTTGCCTTGAAAAGAAGGTTTGCGTTTTTCCAGAAAAGCCTGTACCCCTTCCTGAAAGTCTTGGGTTTGGCTGGCGGCGATTTGGAGTTCTTCTTCCATGGCCAGTTGTTTGTCGAGAGAGCTTTCCAGGCTGCGGTTGAGGGCTCGTTTGGTGAGTCCCAATCCTTTGGTGGGCATTTGGGCGAGTTGTTGAGCCAGGGCAAGGGCTTCTTTCATCAGCTTTTTATCGGGCAGGCAGCGATAAATCATACCCATCTCCTCTGCTTTTCGGGCGGGGACTTTTTCACCGGTCATCATCAAGGCGGCTGCTCGTTGCAGGCCGATGAGCCTGGGGAGAAAGAAAGTACCTCCGCTGTCGGGGATGAGACCTATTTTGCTAAAAGCCTGGATAAAAGATGCCGATTCGGCAGCAAGCACGATGTCGCAGGCCAAGGCTATGTTGGCCCCTGCACCTGCAGCCACGCCATTGACTGCACAAATGACGGGCTTTTCGATTTCTCGGATCAGCTTTATGATGGGGTTGTAGTGTTCCGAAAGGATGGTCGAGATATTCGGTCCGTTTTCCGCGACAATTTCCTGTAAGTCTTGGCCGGCGGAAAAAGCTTTACCCTCTCCGGTAATCAAGATGGCGCGTACAGGAGGAGTCCCTTCTTGTTCCTCTATACACTGCCTGAGATATTGTTGCATGAGCAAAGCCATTTCCCGATTAAAGCTGTTGTACACTTTCGGGCGATTGAGCTTGAGGGTGGCCAGGCCGTTTTCTACGGAAAAGAGGATGCTGTCCATTTGGGTTGTGTTTAGGTATGACTTCATGTCGAAACGGTTTGATCCTGCCGGTATGGAAGACAGGAACAAACTTCCCCTATGCTTGGTCGTTTGCCGGTTCGGAATTTCCTTACAGGCAGGCCATGCCATACTATGTTGGTAGGTGGGCAGGCAAAGGGGTGTTTGTGCACAAAGATAGGATGTTTTCAGCCGATGGCATTTTTTAGTCGTGGATTTGACATATTTCGGGAAATGTTTAACTTTACCGCACAAAAAGCGACTGATTTTTGCTTTTTGGCCGACAGAAATTGTTCAGGGATTCCATAACTCTCCCATTTGAAAGCTCTTCGCCAAGGGCTTTTTGCACCCCAAAGACCTGATCTTTGCGCAAAAAAACTTTTTGCCGCCCGGACCCCGTCCCCCCCTTGTGTGGGCATTCGTGTGGTCGTGAATCCCTGTTCATGTTGGTATTAGAATTCGATTTTTTCATCAAAACTCTTTGTTTTATGAAGCGTTTATTACTTTTTTTTACGGCACTGCTCTTCATGAGCTTTGGCCTGGAAGCTCAGCGTACCGTTTCGGGTACGGTGACAGCACAGGATGGAACACCCCTGATTGGTGCTACGGTTTGGGTTAAAGACATGATGACCGGTACCGTTACCGACTATGACGGAAAGTACTCCTTGGAAGTCCCTGAAGGAGCTACGGCTTTGGTATTCAGCTATGTGGGTTATGCTTCACAGGAAGTTCCTCTTGGTGCCAGCAATGTCGTTGATGTGGTCATGGTAGCAGGAGAGTCTTTGGATGCCGTTATTGTGGTTGGTTCTCGTTCCGGCGGTCGAACCAAATTGACAACGGCCGTTCCTGTGGATGTCATCGGAGCTAAGGCTCTGCAGGCCAATCCTCCTGCTCCTTTGACGCAAATGCTACAGTATTCTGCGCCTTCTTTCCACAGTACGCCGCAAACGATTTCTGACGGTACGGACCACATCGACCCGGCTACTTTGCGCGGTCTTGGCCCTGACCAGACCTTGGTGTTACTCAACGGTAAGCGTCGTCACTCCAGTTCTTTGTTGAATGTGAACGGTACGGTAGGGCGCGGTACGGTAGGTACCGACCTCAATACCATTCCTGCTGCAGCTATTGATCGCATTGAGATTTTGCGGGATGGTGCTGCCGCTCAGTACGGCTCGGATGCCATTGCCGGTGTGATGAACATCGTCTTGAAGAAATCCACCAATACGGCTACCATCAATGTGGAAACAGGTACCAACCTGCCTAATTTCATGGGTGGGCCGGTACGTGCTCAAGGCGAGGTACCTGATTCGCTGGTGCCTACTTTTCGACGTGATGGACAATCCTACAAAGTCTCGACCAATTTTGGCTTTGACGTAGGCAAAAAGGGCTGGGTCAATGTGACGGGAGAATACTACAACAGGGCATCCACCAACCGTTCCGGTAATTATACGGGAAACCCCTATCCTGAGGGATACGACAATGCCCTGCCCGTAGAAGAGTTTTATGCCCTTTTGCAGGCCAATGAGGGCTTTGTCGAGCATCAGGTCATGGAAATCGGAAACTCTGCCGTGCGCAATGCCTCTGCTTTCATCAATGCAGGCTTTCCTTTGGGCAACTCGGGCGCCGAGTTGTATGCCATGTATGGCGTGAATTATCGCAACGGTATGGCACGGGGCTTCTATCGCTTTCCGGCCCAGCAAGTGAAAGTCGTACCGCAGCTCTATCCCCATGGCTTTTCACCCCAGATTCACTCCGACATCTTTGACAACTCTTTTATCGTAGGTGTGCGTGGAGAAATCGGTGGTTGGCAGGCAGACTTCAGCCAAACGCACGGAATGAACAAATTCCTCTTTACTATCAAGAACTCCAACAACGCCTCTTTGGGAACGGCTTCACCCACTTCGGCTTATGCCGGTGGCTTTTCCTACAGCCAGGAGTTGACCAATGTGGATTTCTCTCGAGAGTTTGACTTCGGCATACCTGTAAACGTCGCCTTGGGTGGTGTTTTCCGTTTAGAAAACTATCAAATCTTTGCCGGAGAAGAGGCTTCTTATGTAGCCGGTGGAGCTCAAAACGTCTGGATGATCAATGGAGATACCACTTATGTAGCAGGTGCTGCAGGTATTCAGGTTTTCCCGGGCTTCCAACCGCAAAATGCCCTGAACAAAAACCGCAACAGCATCAGTGCGTATGTGGATCTGGAGTTTGACCTGACGGATGCCTTGCTGTTGGCTGTTGCCGGTCGTTATGAGAACTACAACGATTTTGGCGACGACTTTAACTGGAAAGCCGCTTTGCGTTATTCCATCACGGATAATTTCTCTGTTCGTGGTTCCTACAGCACGGGCTTCCGCGCTCCTTCTTTGCATCAGGTGTATTTCAATAACCTGAGTACGCAATTTGTAGATGTGAATGGCGAACAAGTAGCCATCCAGGTGGGTACTTTCAACAACGAAAGCAGCGTAGCCAAAGGTTTTGGCATTGAGCCGCTCAAGCCGGAAACTTCCACTAACCTGGCTTTGGGTATGGCCGGCCAGTTTGGCAATTTCACCCTAACCCTGGATGCTTACAAAATCGACATCCAAGATCGCATTGTGATTTCAGGCCGCTTTAAGCCGGAAACCATTCTGCAAATCAACGGTACGGATACGCTCTATGCAGGTGATATCCTGACGCCCCGCGGTGCCGGTGCAGCTCAGTTCTTTACCAATGCCGTTTCTACCTCGACCAAAGGTATTGACTTCGTCTTGGGTTACAACATGGCTGCAGGTGATGGAAACCTGAATTTTACCCTGGTGGGGAACTTGACCAAAACAGAAGTGGCCAAAGACGCCAACGGTACGCCCATCATCAATACCTCACCTCTGCTCGAAGGCCTCGAAAATACGGTCTTTAATCGCGAAGAGGTCTCTCGCTTGGAAGTAGCTCAGCCGCGGAGCAAAATCAGCTTCTCCGCTCAGTACGATATGGGCTCTCTCTCCATATTGCTGCGGGCAACGCGCTTTGGTGAAGTGCAGTACATCCATCCCAATGAAAGCACCGACCCCAAAGATTGGCTGTTCAATGAATTTACAGAGAAAAACGAGTCTCGCGACCAGACTTTCTCGCCGAAGATCGTACCTGATGTTGAGTTCAGCTATGGCATCAGCCCGAACCTCCGCCTGGCCGTAGGTATGCGCAATTTCGCGAATACTTATCCCGACATGCACCAACACTCTTCCAACGTCAGCTCCGGCCGCTTCCTCTTTAGCCGCCGCGTGCAGCAGTTTGGTGTGCAAGGTGCATTCCTCTATACCCGCCTGACGGGTACGTTCTAAATGAGAACACCTTTCTCCGTATCCCCCCGACGGAGACTTTTCTTCTTTACTAAACGCGAAACCAACGCGTGGGGTCGGTTCGAAAGAACCGGCCCCTTTTTGATGACATGGAGTAAAAACCGATTTGGATACCAAAAAATGTTATTTTTGCCGGAAGTAAAGGCCGTTTTTAAGGCCTACAAATTGAGCCGTTTGCCTGTGCAATGGCATTTTGTATGCCTCTTACTCAAATTGGATTTATTGACTTGGCAGCCACAGCTGTTTGACCCCTCTTTTTTATGAAAAAAACACTCTTTTTCATCTTTCTTTGCCTTTCGGCAAAAGTGAGTAGTGCACAATTACATCAGGATGTGTTTCCCGATTTGGAAGGACAGCCCTTGCTGGATGCTTTGGAAAGCTCCTATAAACCGGCTTTTACTCTGGGCAATTCGGCTGCCAAGGATACTTTGTATGCCGTGATTTACCATCTGCCCGGAGATAGCCTGAGGGCCGTTTATACGGCTTATACCATCCATTTGCCGCAAGGCGAAGACCCCTCTCAGGCAGCTTTTGCCCGAGATGTCAACCTGGAACACACCTATCCCAAAAGCAAAGGCGCTGCAGGAGGCCCTCAGGAAAGCGATATGCATCACCTCTTTCCCACGCGGGTAGAAGTAAACGCCGATAGGGGTAGTCTTCCGTTTGGCGAAAGCCCGGATGATCAAACTACGAATTGGTATTACCAGGCTACAGAGCAGAGCACTATTCCCGCTTCACAAATCAATGCCTGGAGTGAATTGTTAGAAAATGTTCTGTTTGAACCGCGGGAAGACCACAAAGGTAATGTGGCAAGAGCCATGTTTTACTTCTATACCATGTACCACGAAGCCGCTGACCAAATAGATGACACCTATTTTGAAAACCAAAGAGAAACGCTTTGTCTCTGGCACTATTTGGACCCCGTGGATCAAAAGGAATGGGATCGAACTTTTCTCATAGCTCAATATCAGGACGACAAGCCGAATCCCTTTGTGCTCGATTGCACTTTGGCGAAGCGCACGTACTGCGCTGATGTGGATATGTCTTGCCTTACGGCAAATGAAAACTTGGATGAGCCGGAGTTTTTTTCCTGGAAGGGATTGTATCCCAATCCGGTTCATGGGCAGTTATCCTGGCATTTCAGCTTGAGCGAACCGGCCAAGTTGCGCTTTGAATTGCTCGACCCGTATGGCAAGCCCGTAGCCTTGTTGATGGAAAAACAGCTGTCTGCAGGTAGCTATGAGCAGACGGCAGATCTTTCCAACTTGCCGCCGGGTTTTTATTTGTTGCAACTGCGCTTATGGGGAAAACGAGAAAGTCAGGCACATTGGAAAGTTCTTGTCTTCCGATAGGTTAACTATACCCATGGCGAAGTGGTTTGGGAGGCGTCAGCCTCCCAAACTCCCTACCTTTCGCTCGTTTGCGAGTTGTAAATATCCCAAACCATTTCGGTTTGGGTATATTCAACAAACCTTTCTGATGTGCATTTGTTTTTTTAACGAGCAGCAGCTCTTGTGTCTTCTTGCGCATCCCAACCCGAAAATAAAATCGGATAGTTCGAATCTGAAGCGAACAGCCTTGACGGAGATGCGAAGAAACAGCAGAGTAGCTCTCTTTATTTTTTAACCGCGGAAGGCGAAAGGATAGAGCTTTTCCTTCCGGCAAATTCAAAACCACTATGGCCTTTAAACTTCCGGATTTACCTTATGCATACGATGCTTTGGAGCCTTATATCGATGCTCGAACGATGGAAATTCATCACACGAAGCACCATGCCGGCTATACCAACAAACTGAATGCCGCAATAGAGGGCACGGCTCTTGAAAACATGAAAATTGAAGACAACCTGGCTGAAGTTTCCAAGCATTCTGCAGCTGTGCGAAACAACGGAGGTGGTTACTATAACCACAAACTCTTTTGGCAAATTATGGGGCCCAACGGAGAAGGTGTTCCTTCGGCTCAGATGAACATCTCCAAAGCTATTGAGCGCGATTTTGGTTCTTTTGAAAATTTCAAAGACGAATTCAGCAAGGCTGCTGCCACGGTCTTTGGCTCCGGCTGGGCCTGGCTATGCGTGGACAAAAACGACAAACTTTTCATCTGTAAAACGCCAAACCAAGACAATCCGCTCATGGATGTCAATGACTTTGAAGGACAGCCCATTCTCGGCCTGGACGTATGGGAGCACGCCTATTATCTCAAGTACCAGAATCGGCGTCCGGACTACATCGAAAACTTTTTTAATGTCATTAATTGGCACGAAGTAACCAAGCGTTACAACGATGCCAATGAAGGAGCTTCTTCCTTTTGATTTAGGTTCGGTTTAAAAGACAATGTGTTGGGTCTGTTTGGCTATGCTGTGCCGGACAGGCCCAAACTTTTCTTATGGGAGTTGCTTGCCAAGTTTGAAGTACCCCCAATCAGTTTGTGCGAGTGAGCTATTCCTTTGGCAGTATTTGCCGCCCGGCGGTCTTTACTGAATGGCCTTGTACATTTTTTTTACCTGCTCCTCGGTAAAAATTCCCAGCAAACCTGTTCGGAAGATGTACTCCTGTCCCTGATGGATTTTCACCTTGCGAAAATCGAAGGAGGTCGTGGTGGAATCTATGCGATTTTCAAAAATGAATCCATCGGGGTATTCTTCTACCATGCGGGAGAATAAGGGGTGTTTGTTCACCTCTTCTTTTTGTTCTTGGAGCAGCTTTTGCACGGAGGAGGACTTGCCGGCCTGAGAAGCGAAGATTTGTATGGAATACCCCTCTCCGTCTTGTACGGTGATGTCTTGCATAATGCCCAGGTCATTGGTTTTGATATCCAGCGCACTGCTGTCGGGTACCAGCAAGCTTGCCGATACTCCATAGCTACTGAGGTCCACAGGATGCCAGTTGGCTAGTTCGTCTTGCTGGCAAGAGGCTAACAGCAGGCTTGAGCAAAGGAGTAGAGAAAAAATGTATTTCATGGATTTTCAATTTGGTTCCAAAGATAGGAAAAATTGGCGTGGAGTTTGTCCTAAGGGAGAGGTGTTTTATTCCATTTGATCCATGGCGTATTCTGCCAGGGCGGTGATGGTCAGGCTGGGGTTGACGCCCAGGTTTGCCGGAATGATGGAGCCGTCCAGGATGTACATATTGGGGTAGTGAAAGACTTTAAAAGTAGGGTCCACTACGCCCTCTTCAGCCCGACTTCCCATGGGGCAGCCACCGATGATGTGGGCTGTGGTGGACATGTTGAATAGCACTTCGGTCAGGGCATTTTGAGGGATGCCATTGGCCAATCGGGCGTAGTCTTGCATGACTTGTTGTCCGATGGGTAAATAGGCTGGAGGCCTGGCTTTCTGCCCGTAGCTCATGTGTAGCCCGCGCAGGGGATGGTATTTCATGCGCAGCTCGTTGTCCAGTGTTTGCATGATTAGCAGGATGGCGTTGCGCCGGGCGTAATTTTTTGAAAAGAGGATTTGCCAGAGATCTTTGGGTTTCCGCAAGATTCGGGCCAGCCATTTGAGCGGACGCAGGGGAGGTGCTCCCGTGGCTACAGTACTCAGAAAGCGCATCACATCGGCCTGGTCTCCATACTTGACGATTTCCACCCGGGTGTGCTCATCGGCCTGCATACTTGCTCCGATGGCGATGCCGTGGTTGAGTTTTTCACTTTGGCTCAACACGGCACAGAGGCTTTCGGAATTGGTGCGCAGGCTGTAGCCCAGCTTGTCGGACAGGGCGGGCAAGGTTTTGTACTTGTGCTTTTGGCGGAAGAGCAGCCGTAAAGTCCCCAGCACGCCGGCGGAGAAGATGATTCCTCTGGCTCTAAAACTCGGTCCTTTTCGGGCTTTTACGCCGGGTATTATTTGGCGCAAGCCGAAGGGAGAGACGGTTTCTACCGTATAACTTTGACCATCGAATGAGATGCGTTCGGCTTGGGTTTCGGCCAGTATTTCTGCGCCTTGCCTTTCGGCAAACCAGAGGTAGTTCTTGACCAGGGTATTTTTGGCGTTGTGGCGGCAGCCCGTCATGCAGGCAGCGCATTGGATGCAGCTGTTGCGTTTAGGACCTTGGCCGTTAAAATAGGGGTCGATGTCTTCTCCGCTTTCGCCAAAATAGACGCCTACGTCCACGGCTTCGAAGCTGTCTGCACGCCCCCTTTGTCGGGCCAGCTGTTGGAGCAACAGGTCTTCTCGCTCCAGAATGGGGTTGCGCGTGCTGCCCAGCATGTGCCGGGCCTTCTCGTAATAAGGCTGAAGGGTGAACTTCCAGTCTTTAAATTTAGCCCAGGCCGGGTGTTGAAAGAACGCATCGGGAGGGTGGTAATGGGTATTAGCATACACCAGGCTACCTCCTCCGACACCTGCACCGGAAAGGATGAGCACCTGCCTGAAAAAGTCCATTTTTTGTATGCCCTTCCAGCCCAAAGCGGGTAGCCAGAAG
>Ga0256839_1001183_pt1 | contig 32268 bp, 27 predicted proteins | sample 354166metaG_FD_185968 | JGI IMG/M metagenome (GOLD analysis project Ga0256839, IMG submission 185968) | Hydrothermal vent microbial communities from Mid Atlantic Ridge, Atlantic Ocean - 354-166 | ecosystem: Environmental > Aquatic > Marine > Hydrothermal vents | place: Atlantic Ocean: Mid... | reverse complement strand
GTTGCGCATCATCAAGCAACTTGGTAAAAAAAATTCGTGCCTCATCAAGGATCGGGGTATTGATGAGCCAGAGCAAATTGAGACCGGCAATCAAGCCAAAGAAAGCCCCGCGAAAGAGTTGATAAGGAAGCGGGGCGCCAAAACTCAGCACACCGACTATGCCACCCGGCACGAATATGTGGATGAGGGTCAGCCCCAGCCCGCCCAGGCCAAAGAGCGTGACCAGCCCGATAATAAAAAATGAACGCCTGTTTACTTTCAATATGCGCCTTCTTGACTCAAGATTACTTTGTGGTGATTTCAATGCGGTTGCTGGCCGTACCGTTCACACTTTTCAGCCCCTGGGTCACTTTCATCTGCAAATCCTGCACAATCAATCCATGACGGGTCCAGCCGCTCTTTCGGTCAATGTTCAACTCACCGTCCAGCAGACCGGAGATCTCAATCATCACATTCGTTGAGTCTCCGGCACTTGGATATACTTTACCTTCCAGTTCCAGCACCACTTCATTTTCATCGACTCGCTTCACCGTGTATTTCGTCTCGACACTCAGGCCGCTTTCATCATCCGTAATAATTTTTCGTGTCCAGCTATCGCCTCTTCCAACGGCTTCTTCGGGAAAAACGGGGACCACATTCTGGATATATTGCTTGATATCGGTTGCATTGCTGAATGCCCCCATGACCTGCCCCATCTCCGATGACTGATCCTTCATCTCTATCACATTTCCATATCGATCAAACTTTACGGTAAAAGACTCTCCGATGATACCGCTGTATATTTCCACCATTTTATCGGCACCGATTCCTTTGGCTTCTTCGGGTTTCTCAGAGTCATACTCCACGGCACCGGTCATCGGATTTTGCATTTTCATATAAATACGATTGTAGGTGAATTGCACGAGCACGGCCGTATCCGAGACTTCGGTGGGAATCATGCCGTATTCCACATTCATATCGAGCGGAATGCTCATCCCGAGCATCTTCGTTTCGGAATGAATATCCATGTTTGAAATGATTTCCCGGCCCTCTTGGGGTTGAAAGAGCAGTTGCACTTTTTCATTGCTGCCGCCCGACTCTTTGCTGCACGAAAAAAGGAGGAAGAGCAAGGCCAGCCCTGCGATTGATTTGAATGCTGTTTTCATATTCTTTTTGCTTGATTATCAAAATTAATTATTTGCCTTCTGAAAAACTTTGCTGCGCAAAGCGGCATTGAGGCGAATGTCCATCCAAAAGAGATTGATATCGGCCACATGAAAGACCCTGGTATATTTATAGGGAAAGGGCAGCTTGTCCGTTGAAATGCGCAGTACATGGTCTTCACAAACGGCCGAAATGATCTCCGGGTATATTTTTTTAAATTTTCCGTCCAGCGCTCCTTTGTGCTCTGCAAGGGGCGTTCGGCCCCCTTCAAGTTCCCAGCTCACCGGATTTACGCAATCCCCTTTATCGTAGAACGACCCTGCTCGCAGGCGGCCTCTGTCAGAGAAGGTATTCCAGGAAACGAAGCAACGGATATCCTCTGCCGTACGGCAGGGAGGCACCCCTCCCGTTTCCGTTTCATTTACGGGCCATCCGGGCAAATAGGCAACGATCAGCTTTTTGTTCAGTGCTTCCTGCGGATTGAAAAACTCTTTCAGGAGCATTTGCCCGAGCATGGCGCCCTGGCTGTGCCCCGCGATGATCAGGGGGCGGCCTTTGTTCCAGTGTTTCAAATAGTAGAGGAAAGCAGCCCGCACATCGGAGTAGGCCAGCCGGACTGCCTGCCTGCGCGATGCACTGTCTTTTCCGAAGAAACCGTAATACGTCATCTGGCGATAGAACGGGGCAAAGACCCTTCCGGCCGCATTGAAAGTGGCGGCCTGAAAAAGAAGCGCCTTAGAAGTGGTTTTCTCTCTTGTCTTAGCATCTTCGACCGCAGCATTCCAACGAGGCCCGTGATAGGTGGTAGGATGAATGTAAAAGACATCGGCCCGGGCGCTCTTCTGGCGGTCAATCAATCCGCTTCCGGCCGGAAGGGTATCGGCATTGTCGCGGGCAAAGGGTGTGGCCGCCCAATTGCCGGGCTGTGCATAATCCGGTGCAGGAGGAGTCGAAGAGGCATCAAACGGAACGCGCGGAGCACGCCACACCCGGCATGAACCGGCACTCAGCAAAAGAGGAAAAAAGAGGAGCAATAATCTGGAATACAATTTATAAGGGCTTAGTCAAGACGTTTTATTTCGGTAGTTGACTCCGTAGTGGCCGTCATGTCCATGCCCTGCATATTCATCTGCATATCCATTGACTGCTTTGTATGCATTTCCAGCAACATGCCTGTTTTTCGCTCTACCGTAACTTCACCTGTTGAACTGAAGTTGGAGATGGTCATAGACACCCCGTTGCTTTCCATTTCCTGATTTTCAGGGATAGAGGTGCTCATGTCCAGAACAATCTCATCGGAACCGATGCTTTTGATCGTGTAGGTAACGGTAGACTCTATGCCTATGGAACCGGAACTTTGCTTCACCGTCCAGTTTTGTCCTTCTTTCAGCTCCCCCCCGGGAAACGCAATGACCACACTTTTAATGATTCCGGAAGGGTCGGTTCCCTGCATCATGCCTCCGGCATCTCCCAGATTGTCGGCTCCCTCCAGTTTAATCAGGTGCCCGCTGCTGCTGACCCACGCATCAAATTCTTTGTTTTTCAGCTCTTCCAGAGTGCCTGCAATCATTTTTGTGCTTTGATCCGCACTGCCTTCATCATAGGTGTTGCTGTTGTATTCGATCTTGCCGCTCATCGGATTGGATTGGGAGATCATGAGGCTGTCATAGCTCATTTTAATATGAAATGTGGTATCCGCTTTCTCCATCACATTAAGAGCAAAGTACGTTTTCACATTCATCTCAATGTTCATGCTCATCATAGCCATGTCCATCTCGGTATTGCTCATATAATGATAGCTTTCGCCTACCTTGGGGTTAAAGCTGAGCTTGGCCGTGGAGCCGCAGGAAGAAAGAAAAGACAGGGTCAGAATACCCGTGCATGCAATAATCCATTTTCTCATAAAAAATTGGTTTGTAAGGTGTTGATTTGAAGCTTTAAGTTTTTCATTATGACCTGCTTATACATCATCATACAGGGCATTTTTATTTGAAAGCACTAAATTAAGGAATCCCGTCACGCTTTGTTTTATATCAAGCCCAAAAAAGGGGGGCAGCCGGCAAATTCAGTAAATTTGCGCCATGGCAGAAGAAAATAAAAAAGAGAAAAGAACAGAGATAGCCGAATATGGTGAATTTGCTTTGATTGAGCACCTGACCAAAAATGCCGTACTGCGCAACAAAAGCAGCCTCAGAGGTGTGGGCGATGATGCCGCAGTGATAGCTGCCGGGGACCGGGAGGTAAAAGTCGTAAGCACGGACATGCTCGTGGAGGGCATTCACTTTGACCTGAGCTACCATCCCTTGCAGCACCTGGGTTACAAGGCTGTGGTGGTTAATCTTTCAGACATCTACGCCATGAATGCCATTCCGGAGCAGATCACGGTTTCGCTGGCCATCTCCAACCGCTTCTCGGTAGAGGCAATGGAGATGTTCTATGAAGGCATCCTGGCCGCCTGCGACAAATACGATGTAGACCTGGTAGGAGGAGATACCTCGGCTTCAAACAAGGGCTTCATCATAAACATCACGGCCATAGGCCATGCCGCAAAGGATCAGGTCGTATATCGCAACGGTGCCGGGCAGGGAGACCTGATCGCTGTAAGCGGAGACCTGGGCGCTGCCTTTCTCGGACTTCAGATTCTGGAACGGGAAAAGCAGATATTTATGGAAAACCCCGGAATTCAACCCGATCTGGAAGGGGAAAAATACCTCGTGGGTCGTCAGTTGCTGCCCGAAGCCCGCAAAGATGTAATCGAATATTTTGAAGACCTGAAATTCAAGCCCAATGCCATGATCGACATATCGGACGGGCTCTCATCCGATGTCATTCATATATGCAGGCAAAGCGGGGTGGGATGTGTGCTCTATGAGGGGCAATTTCCCGTATCTGAAGAAGCCCGGGCCCGGGCTATGAAATTTAACATACCCACATCCACGGCCGTGCTCAACGGAGGAGAAGATTATGAACTGCTCTTCACCTTCCCGCCCGAGTGGAAGGACAAGATCGAAAAGCACCCCGACTTTTCGATCATCGGCTATACCACAAAAGCCGCTTCGGGATATACACTTAAAACGCCATCGGGGCAGGTATACCCTCTGGAAGCACAGGGCTGGAAACATTTATAATCAGAGCACTTTATCACCCAGTCGTTTCATCCGGATTGTCGCCATATCAACAAGCAAATACATGACCGGCACAATGATGAGGGTCAGGAATGTGGCAAATGACAATCCGAAAATGACCGTCCATGACATGGGCCCCCAGAATAAGGCACTATCCCCTCCGAAATAAATGTCCGGTTTCAGAGCCGTCAGCAGGCCGTAGAAGTCAATATTAAAACCAATGGCCAGCGGAATCAGCCCCAAAACCGTGGTAATGGCAGTCAGCAACACGGGGCGAAGCCTGATTTGGCCGGCCTTGATGATGGAGTCCTTTATTTCGTGAAAGGGCAGGAGTTCTCCATCGGCCAGTCCCAGCTCTTCGCGCCTGCGCTCCCTCGAGAGCTTGATGAAGTCAATGAGTACAATGGCATTGTTTACCACGATACCTGCCAGGGAGATAATGCCGATACCCACCATCAAAATGCTGATGTCGATCTGGAATATGGCAAAGCCCAGAAAAACCCCGATGGTGCTGAGGATAACCGAAAACATGATGATCAACGGGCTGACGAAAGAGTTGAATTGCGACACAATGACAAGGAAAATAAGAAATACGGCAATCATCATTGCTTCCTCCAGAAAAGCCAATGACTTGGCCTGCTCTTCCTGCTCTCCCGTAAACTTATATTCGTATCCTTTGGGCATGTCATATTCGGACAGCAACGCTTTGTATTGTGCCACAATATCATTGGCATTATAGCCTTCTATCACGTTGGAGTAAATGGTGATCACCCGGTTTTGATCTTTCCGCTTGACTGTTCCGAGGGTCGAGCTGTTGTGAATGGTGACGACCGATGAAATGGGCACCTGCTTGATGCGGCCCGATGCGGGGTCTCTGAATGTGATGGGCATGTTGAGCAGCGTGCCCAGCTGATAGCGTTGCTCGTCTTTGAGTCTGACATTGATGGGATAATCGTCTTCCCCGATTTTATACTTGTCAACCTCCTTTCCGAAAAGAGCCGTACGAATGGCCATTGCTATGCCGGCAGTGGACAAGCCGTATCTGCGGGCCGCTTCCCGGTCGATATCTACTATCAGTTCGGGTTTGTTGACTTCCACATCGGTTTTCAGCTGCTCCACGCCCGGTACGTTGGCCGATTCAAGAAAGCGAATCATCTCATCAGAAAGACGCAGGAGTTCGGCATAGTCCTCTCCGCTCACTTCGATGCTGATGGGTTTGCCGACAGGGGGGCCCATGGCGTTTTTTTCAACCGAAATGTTCTTCACTTCCGGAATATCACGAACGGCTTCGGATATCTTTTGCATTACAACACTTGTTGAAACGTCCATGAGTTTTATCCGCTCCCGGTATTCGAGAAAAGAAACCGTAACCCGGGCCTTGTTGGGAGAGCTGCCCTGCTGAAAACCCCTCGCGGGGTCGCCTGTTCCCTCGCCCACCTGCGCCACCACGGCCTCCACAATGGGTTGATAGGGGCGGATCACCTCATTTACCCGTTTTTCAATTTCCTTGGTGACTTTGTTTGTGTATTCAATGTCGGTTCCGTCAGGCATTTCAATAAACACATTGACATAGTTGGGATTGTTGTCAGGGAAAAACGTCACTTTGGGCGTTTTCTGAGCAAAAAACATGAGGGAGAAAATCAAAAGGGCAATCACGCCAACGAAAAACAAAAGCGGGCGAATGCCCGACAATGCAAATTTCAGCGAACGCGTATACACTTTGACCAGCCAAATCATAAAACGCTCCTGGAAGAAGCGAGCAGCCGGTTTGAGCAAAAAACGATAAAGCACACGAAATGCAAACAGTGCTATCAGCAGCCCACCGGGTAACGGAGCGTATTTGCTTGCCGAAAGAAAAACCCCCAGAAGCAGAGTGATCACCGTCCATATCCAAAAACGCGCAGACCCTTTGCTGAAGCGGTAATCTTCAATTTTTATGAATTTCGAAGTTAAAACCGGGTTGACCACCAGCCCGACAAAGAGGGAGGAAGCTAGCACAATGATCAATGTAAGGGGTAAAAATTTGAAAAACTCTCCGATCATGGATTTCCAGAAAAGCAGTGGAACGAAAGCCAGCACGGTAGTAACTGTGGAAGAAATGATGGGCATGGCCACCTCCCCGGCCCCTGCTCTCGAAGCTTTCGCCTTGCTGTAGCCTTCGCTGTAGAGCCTGTAGATGTTCTCTACCACCACTATGCCGTTGTCCACCAGCATCCCAAGGGCCAATATCAAAGAAAAGAGCACAATCATACTCAGGGTATTTCCCGTGTAGTAAAGAATTGTAATTCCGAGAAACATGGACAAGGGTATGGCCGTACCAACGATGGAAGCATTTCGGATGCCCATAAAGAAAAGAAGTACCAGCACTACGAGAAGAATTCCGGATATGATGCTGTTTTCGAGATTCTTCACCAGATTGACGGTAAACTTGGATTGATCATTGGTTATGATGACGTGCAAATCTTTGGGCAATACTTTCCTGCGCGCTTCGGCAATGATTTTCTTTATCGACCCGGAAGCATTGATCAGATTTTCCTTGCTTTTCTTTTTTATATCGAGGCTTACCACGTTTTTACCATCCAGCCGGGCAAAACTGGTGGGCTCCATATTTCCAAACTCCACTTGTGCAATATCCCCCAGTGTAACAATTTTCTGGTGTTCATGTTTAACGATGATTCCCTCCATCTTCCGGAAATCGCTAAACTCACCGGTGATCCGTATGGTTCTCCGGCTGGCCACATCCCCGTCTATGCTCAGGATATTCCCTCCGGAAAGCGTCACATTCTCCGAAGAAATGGCATTTTCGATATCATTAAAACTGACACGCAAAGCAGCCATTTTGTTGAGGTCCACAATCACTTTCACTTCCTTTTCGGGCAAACCGCGGATATCCACCCCCGATATTTCACTCAGATTTTCGATTTCATCCTGCAAATATTCGGCATAGTGCTTCAGCTCTTCAAAGCTGAAATCACCATAGAGATTGACGTTCATCACAGGAAACTCGGAGAAATCGAGCTCAAAAATGTTTGGATCGGCCGGCAGGTCGTTGGGCAGGTCTTTCCTGGCCTTGTCCACGGCATCTTTCACGTCATAAAGGCCGTCACGCGGATCGACATCATATTCGAACTCAACAACAATCGTACTGTAATCCTGAATAGAGGTGGAACTCATCTTGCTGATGCCCGACAGCTTTTTTATTTCCTTCTCAAGCGGACGCGTCACCAGGTTTTCCATATCAATGGGCGAATTGCCCGGATAACTGACCCCGACAAATATGGTAGGTTGCTTTACTTCGGGAAAACTCTCCTTGGGTATGGCCGTGTAGGACATCCAACCCGCTATCATGATGATAAAAAGCATCACAAAAACACTGGTCGAATTCCTGAGTGCCAGATTGGATAGCCAGAATTCTTTTATTCTTTCCTTTTTCGTCATTGCTTCGGGTTTTCGTAAAGCGGTTTAATTTTTTGCCCTTCGCTTACTTTGTCGTAGCCTTCCACTATCAGAAGGGCTCCGGCTTCGATCCCTTCTTTTACCAGTGAATGCTTCTCATCGCTGTATTCCAGCTTTACCGTTTCCTTGTGTGCGGTGGTGTCTCCGTTCTCTATTCGTACCGTGTAGAGATAGGTCCCTTCATCCTGAAAAAAGACAACCCGTGTGGGAACAAGCAGTGCTTTCTTTTGTCTGAAATCAAAGAGGCGGATATTGGCCAGCAGATTGGGTTTTAGCGCTCCATTCGGATTGTGAATTTTTATTATCACTTTAAATGTTCGGTTGTCTTTGTCTATGGCCTGACCCAGCGCATCAATGGTCGTGTGTACTTGCAGGCCGATAACCGGAAAATCAACGACTACCGAGTCACCTTTCCTGAATTTCCCTACATAGCGTTCAGAAACTTCGCCCACCACTTTAATATCGGCCACGTTGATCACGGTCAGAATCGGAAAACCGGGAGAAAGCATTTCACCGGATTTTACCATCAAATCATCGACCCTGCCGGTAATGGGCGATTTGATGATGTACTTGTCAAGCTGCGCCTTTAGTGTGGCCATTTTTCTTTCCAATGATTCTTTTGCATTCTTCGCCTGCAGGTATTGCATTTCCGAGCCGATGCCCTGCTTCCACAGACGGGCTTGTTTTTCAAAAGTCCGTGCTGCCAGCTCGTAAGCTGTTGCAAGTTCATCCAATTGCCTCCGCACCATTTTATCATCGATGCGGGCCAGCTCCTGACCCTTCACCACTTTATCGCCCACTTCCACATAAAGGGCCGTAATCCGGCCCGGAACCTCCGAGCTCACCTTGACATAGTCATCGCTCTCTACATTGCCCGGAATTTGAATAAAGTGCTTAAAGTCCTGTACGCTTATCTCTTTTACTTTCACGGTAACGGCTGCTTTGCGCTCACCTTCATCTGCAGACATGTTATCTATCTCTTCTTCCAGTTCTCTGACCTTCTGCTTGATTTTTATCAATTCCTTTTGATATCGAGCCAATTGCTTTTTCTTGCCTTCGAGGGTTTGGGGTTCCTTGCTTTGCTGACAGGCAGCCAGCCCCAGCAAAAAGAGAAAGGACAATAAAGTAAGAATTGCTTTTATTTTCATTTTGCTCATTTTATTTCAAGTAACTTTTCAAGTTCAACCTTGGCCAGCAACATTCTGTAGAGCGCATTGATGTACATGCTGCTGCTGTTAAAGTATGTGCTGCGTGCATTGTCTACCTCCAGACTTGAGCCCACCCCTTCCTCATATTTTTTTACACTGATGTCAAATATTTTCCCGGCCAATTCCATATTGCTGCGCGCATTTTCCAGCTGTTCACCGGCATCCAGGTAATCGGCTTTTCGCTGCTCTATCTGCATTTTGTAGGCCTCGGCCGCCTGGTCCCGTTTGTTAATCATCTGCCGCTGATTGATCTCTTCTTTTTGAATGCCGGCACGCTTTAGGAAGCTGTCCCAAATCGGAATGTTCAAGGTAACACCCCATACAGCCGTCTCGTACCAAGGTTGGTTCTTGTCAAAAAAGTTAAACTCATTGCGTTGCGCATTTTCCGTAGCCGAAATAAAAAGATCCGCCCGGGGCAGATAGCCCGCTTTCAGGTTTTTTATGTTCAGTCCTGTTAGCGAAATGCTTTGGTTGAGAATATCATTTTGTAAGGTATGCTCAAAAGCGGCCGAACTCTCAAGCAGGGTTAAATCTGCAGAGGCAAAGTCAGAAATGCTGTCGCTTAAGACAATTTCATCTTCGTACGGATAGCCCATTTGAAATTTCAAAAGCCCCAGTGAAAGTTTTTCCTGGCGCTTCAATGTTTCCAGTTGCTGCCGCAATGTGCTGAGCGATAAATAGAGCCGGTCGACCTCAATTTCTTCAACAAAACCTTCTTCAAACATTGCCCGGGTTTCCCGGTGGATGTCTTCCAGTGTCTTCAGATTCTGCTCCAATATCTCTATGCTCTTTCGTGTAATCAAAACTCCGTAATATGCCTTGGCAACAGTCGCCCTGACTTCAAATTTGGAGGCCTCATACTGCTTTTGCGAAAGATCCTTGTACATTTCGGCCGCTTTGAGCCCCACGAAATAATTTCCGTTAAAAATCATCTGCGTACCGGTGATACTAGCATTCAGATTGTTGCTGGTACCAAACTGTACTTCTGCAAATTCACCGGGTTGCCCGCCAAAGAATTCAGCCGGAATCAGGCTGACGGGCAAAGCGAGAAAATTCTGATATTGTACCTGGGCATTGATTTGCGGCAGCCCTGAGGCCACCTGCTTTTTTACATCCTGAGACGCCTTGCTTATTTCGTAATAAGCATTCTTCATGTCTCTGTTATGTTCGTAGGCATATGCCACCGCTTCATCCAGAGAAAATGTCTTCTCCTGTGCCTGCAGCAGCATCGAGGCGCAAAGGCCTATCAGGGTAAAGGCAACTTTAATCCTCATAGCTGTATTTTTTATTCAGATACTCTCGGCCCTGTTCAGAAACAATCGCATACAATTGCAACTTTATGATCTCATTGTAGACGGTCGTGATATCATATCCCAGCTTTTTAAATACGGAAGGGTCGCTGTAGACTTCCACCTTTGCGAGTTGATGAAAAGCCACCACCTCGGGTATCAGGTTCTTTCTGAACAGGCCTTCTTCCATCCCCCGCCTGATTTTCTTTATAATGTGATCCCTGAGAAACCCGTCAATATGCTCCTTGAAGATCATCCAACCCTTTGGATAATATTTTTGCAAATCAAAGAGAATGGATGAATGAAAGTCTCGTTGCAGCTTGATATGATCGTTTGCAATGGCAAGCCAGCACTCTATTGCATTTTCCGATTGATCCTCGGCTTTTTCAATTAACGCCTGCGCCCTCTTCAGGTGATGAGATATGACTTTATAAATCAGGTCTTCCTTGCTTCCGAATTTTTCATAGACGGTTTTCTTCGATATGCCCAGCTCACGGGCAATATCATCCATGGTTACACTTTTGAGACCATACTTTAAGAATAGATGCGAAACTTGTTCAATGCTGTTCACGATAAAAATTGTACAGCAAATTTATAAACAGGAAACTCAGGAAACTATTAAAACCCTTAAAGTTTCCCGGGATTAACCTTTATTAACAAGGAAAGCCTAAAGGCTTCGTTTCTTGACGACCTGCATGGAGAGAAGAAAAAAGAGAAGGGCATAAAACAGAGCCGGAAGCATGTATTCATTCCAGGCTACATTCTGCAGCTGCAAATCCATCCCGGAAACCAAGTCAGCATACGGAGTGGAAATCAAATTACTTAGTGCTTTGGATGGAAAATACCTTGTGAAATCAGCATCAATACTCAAACGCAATATCGCTTCCATAAAAACGGCATAGGCCAGAAAGAACATGGTGGCTATTGCAGTTTTCCGAAAGAGGTAAGCAATAAATGCAGCCATAGACATAAGCCCGAATGCATGCAGAAAATAACTCAGCATAAAAGCGACATTCTTAAAGATCAGGTCACCCGTAATGGTAACACTATTGGCCCAACCCATAATCAACGCAACGAAGAACATAAAAACAGTGGCGCCAAGGGCAATCACAAGAAGCAGAAGATATTTGGATATTACCAGTTGTCTGCGACTCAGACCGTCAATCAGATTTTGCTTTGCCGTGCCAAAAGAAAATTCATTCCCAATCAATAGAATAATTACGATTCCGAGTCCGAGATTTAAGAACTTTCCAACGAAAGCCACATTTTGCCAGACATAAGGAAATTTCAGGGTCTCCTGCCCGAATATCTGAAACGGCCCGAAACTGAAATTGTGCAGGGACAAAAACAATGTGGCTGCCGCCAGGAAATATCCGAGCATCAATATTTTAAATGCGGCATAACCCGAAACCTTTGCATACTCAATTTTCAACAATTTATTCATTGATTGGTCAATTCTAGAAATTCCTCTTCAAGTGTTTTTCTTCTTTCCCTCAGATGGGTTAAATAAATACCTTGTTCGGCAAACATCCGATTAATTTCCTGAGCAGTCACTTTCGTTTCCACTACCCACATCGAGTTCGAACTTTGCACTATTCTGATTTCTTTCATTTCCCTTAGTACACTTCGAAGATCGCTATCCTCACCACCGGCAAGTTCAATAACCCTGAGGCTTCCCCCCTCATGCTTTGTTAGTGACCTGATTTCAAGCAATTTTCCATTCTTCATAACCGCCACATCCGTGCAAACCTTTTCAACCTCATCCAGCAAGTGGCTAGCCAGTAAAATGGTCTTACCTTTTGAAGCAATAGCACGGATCAAATTACGCATATCTGCAATTCCATTGGGGTCCAGGCCATTGGTAGGTTCATCCAATATTAAAACCTCCGGATCCGAAACAAGCGCAGCAGCAATAGCCAGGCGTTGCTTCATTCCCGTACTAAAACCTTTTACATTTGAATTTCTTCGTTGATAGAGGCCCACCTGCTTCAGTACCTCTTCTATATTTTCTTTGCCTTTCCCCTTTATCATGCATGTAATTTCAAGATTTTTTAGCGCTGATAAATACGGGTAGAAATTCGGTTTTTCAAGCAAGGTCCCAATTCGCTTTCTTGCCACAGTGGCGGGAATCCCACCAAACCATTTATATTCACCTTCCTCTGCCTTCACTACATCGAGTATCATACTTAGCGTTGTTGTTTTTCCGCTTCCGTTGGGGCCCAACAGTCCCAATACCTGTCCTTGAAAGACGGTAAGTGACAATTGTCTGACAGCCTTAATTCTCCCGTAACTTTTGCTAAGATTTGTTATTTTGAGTACTTCCCGCATGACCTCATAAAAGTAATCAAAGAGATTTTCTTAATAATAGATTTAACTTGATTTATAAGTATGATCCATATCAGTTAATAGCAGGTACTGATGAAGCCGGCAGGGGTTCATTGGCCGGACCTGTTGTCGCAGCGTCTGTCATTTTACCCAAAGGGCGATATTACAAAAAATTAAATGACAGCAAATTGCTTAAAGCCGATTTGCGGGAAAGCCTTTACAAGGAAATTACGGCTACCGCAATATCATGGAAAATAGTATTCAAGAGCCATCAGGTCATTGATAGCATAAACATATTGAATGCCAGCCATGAAGCCATGTATCAGGCAGCATTAAGTCTGGAACCCCGGCCGGAAATCCTTCTTGTTGACGGCAATTCTTTTAAAAAGGACTCCAGAATTCCATATGAATGCAAAGTCAATGGCGATGCCATATATGCGCCCATTGCAGCAGCATCCATCCTTGCCAAGGTCGCTCGTGATCGTTTCATGGCGGAATTGTCAAGAATTAAGAAATACAGCGTTTATGACTGGTCACACAATAAAGGCTATGCAACACCTGCTCACATTGAGGCCATAAAGATATATGGTTTCAGCGACCTTCATCGAAAGAGTTTTATTGTTAAATCTCTTCAACTAAGTCTTTTTGACAGAAAGCAATAAAAAACCCCCGATAAATATACCGGGGGTTTAGCAAAATCTGATTTTATTTATTGGGCCGGAGCATCTTCCATTGCAGGTTCTTCTTCGTTGCTCGTTCTTACACCGAAGACATTGTCAAACTTCTGTTTACCGAATGTAAAGCCAAAGCCAACTTCGTGCGATCCCCATGTAAGGGATTGGAAGTCTCCGCTCATCATATCATAGGAGTAAGTAAACTGCCACTTATTATTTACATTAAAGCCAGTCATGAGGGTAATGCCCGACCCGGCAAATTGGGAGCCGTTGGGGCCTCTCCATCCGGCCCCCAACATCAACTGATTGTCCACAAACCATGCCCGCAAATTAATATCGAGTAGAGTTTTTGCATTCGGAATAAATCTGGCCAATAGCATCGGTTCAAGACTTACGCTACCCAAGTCAAAGATATAACCTCCTGAAAGATAAATGTGAGGAACCAATTCATTCACTTCTGCGCCCGTGATTTGCACCAACTGTGGAACACTAATTCCCACAAAATGTTTTTTACTGTAATGCATTACACCCAATGAGAGATCACCAAGACCACCTGTAAAACCATTTAATGGTTCAGGAGTATAAATATCAACCATTTCCTCGTTCAGTCTATAGTCAACATATCGAGCTCCCAAGCCGATAGACAGATTATTTCTATCCATGTCGATATGATAAGCATAGTTTAATTGAATGCCAACATTTTGTTCGACATTAATTACATCTGAGATAAGGTTGATACCCACCCCGCTGTTTTCACCCAGTATTCCGTGTACACTGGCATTTGAAGTAACCGCAGAACCGGGAAGTCTTGAAAAATCACTGCGCACAGCAACCCGTCCCGTCCATTGGCCATTGCTACCGGCCGCAGCAGGGTTAATTAGTAAGTAGTTAAAACGATAATTACTTCTCAAAGGATCTTGTTGGGCTTGCATTACAGAGCCAAGCAAGAACAGGAGAGCAAAAGCCAATAATAGTTTTCTCATGTTTTATGTTTTAATCAGATTCTTTTTAAAAGTTACTTATCTTTTAATTGTTACCGTGCCCCTGTGCACATTATTCCCTTGAATGTTCAGTGTCAATACCCAATAATAGGATCCTTCAGGCAAGTCAGATCCATCCCAGGCATTCTGACCAACATTATCGGCTTCATAAACTAATTGACCGTATCGGTTATATACCTTCAGGTTATTATTCGGGAAGAAAGCCAATTCTTCGATAAACCAGGTATCATTCACACCATCTCCATTCGGTGTGAAGAGATTCGGAGGATTAATCGGCAGATTGACATCCACCACAACCGTCACGACATCACTATTTGTACAACCCCATTGATTTGTAGCCGTAACCTGAAAGGTCGTGGTTTGCGTCAAGCCAATTACATTTGGATTCAGGGCCAAAGGATCATCCAGACTGGTTGTGGGATCCCATGCATAGCTGTAATCTCCGTCAGCCGTAGCATCCAGCACGGTGTTTTTACTGAGATATACAAACTTATCCGGACCTGCATCTATAACTGGCAACGGATGCACATCCACAATCTGGAATGTAGAGTCAGTACAACCTTTTTCATCCGTATAGATATACTTAATATCATGTTTGCCAACACCGGCAGCCGCAGGCACAAAGGTGGAACCAAAAACACCGTTACCTATGAAGACTCCGCCCGCAGGGTCACCCATCAGCATCTGTATACTGTCATCATAGCAGAAATCAGTTGCCAAGCCGACAATAGATACATCCGGCAACGGATTCACGGTAACGATCATTGAATCCGAATCCGTACAATTATTTTGGTCCGTAACTGTCAATACGTAACGCGTTGTTACAGTAGGCGAAGCAATTGGATTCTCCACTTGCTCGTCATCAAGTGTTTGGAGCGGTGACCAGGTATACTGATAAGGCCCTACACCATTTGAAGCAGCAGGAGCGGCTCCGATCATAATGCTTTCACCAATACAAATTTCCTTATCAACACCGGCATGAGCCACAGGGGTTTCATTCACAAATACTGTCATGGCATCACTTCCCACACATCCTTTTGAATCCGTAACCGTAACCGTAAAGTTGGTTTCTGAATTAGGTCCTGCCAATGGATTCGGCAGTGTTTCATCATTCAATCCGATATAAGGAGACCAGGAATAATCGTAGGGTGCTTTTCCACCGTCAGCGGTAGGTTGTCCGCCAATTATAACCGTGGATCCTCTACAAATCGTTTGATCGGCTCCGGCATCTACGACCGGCAATGGATTTACAATTACCTCAACCATATCTTCACCCACACAACCTACACCATCCGTTACTGTCAGGGTATAGATGGTAGAAGAAGTCGGAGTAACGGTCGGATTGGCCATATTGGGGGTAATCAATCCGACAGTCGGGCTCCATGAATAGCTGTAAGGAGGTATACCGTTTGTAGCAGGAGCCAACCCGCCAATCTTAGTTGCATTACCCACACATATTTCATCATCTGCTCCGGCATCCACAAAGACTGCTGGCCTGACAATCACATTAACTACATCGGTAGAAGTACATCCGCTGGCGTCTGTAACCGTGACCGAGTAAGTTTTTGTAATCGGATTTGCATTTGTGTTGTTATACGAGAAGCTTGGATTTGCAACCGCTGTGCTGTTCAGTCCGTCTGCAGGCGACCAGCTGTATGTATAAGGTGCAGTTCCACCGTTTCCGGTCGGAGCGCCACCCAAAGAGATGCTCACATCACTACATACCGTCACGTCATTTCCGGCATCGGCTACAGGCGAAGGTTTAACACTTACAATCACCTGATCCATATCCGTGCAACCGTTTGCGTCTGTCACCGTCAAGGTATAAGAGGTTGTCACTGATGGATTGGCAAGCGGACTCGCCAAAGTAGCGTCATCAAGACTTGCAGCCGGACTCCATGAATAAGTATAAGGAGGTGTTCCTCCGCTTGCAGAAGGCGAACCACCGATATATACCGGCTGGCCATCGCAACTTACCACGTTATCTCCGGCATCAGCCGTAGGCGCTTCACGCACTTCCACTGTCATTTCATCACTGGCTGAACATCCGTTATTATCCGTAACAGTAACTGTGTATGTTGTTGTAGCGGCAGGACTGGCCATCGGGTTAGGATCTACCGAAGAGCTTAATCCTGTAGCCGGTGACCATGAATAATTATCAATAAAGCCATTGTTGCTTACTCCGGCAGTTGCGGTCGGGTTTCCACCGATCTGAACGGCTGAACCGGCACATACGGTCATGTCGGCACCTGCATCCACAGTCGGGATGTCATTAACAGTTACAACGATAGAATCTCTGTTGTAACATCCTCTGGCATCAATCACATCATAGTAAACTGTATGGTCTCCCACACCAGCAGCCGCACCGCTAAACGTTCCGGCAGCCGGATCCACAATTCCATTACCGCTCCAGGTACCGAAAGGAGTAACTGCAGTCATCATGATTGTTTCATTCAAACAAACAGGCCCGGCCGGATTAATGGTAGCATCCGGACGGGGATGCACATTCACTGTGAAAGTATCACAAGCCGTACATCCGAAATCATTGGTATAGCAATACACAATTTGATGCTCACCCAAGCCTGCGAGGGCAGGATCAAACAAGGTGTTTCCGGGTACGGCAGAACCGCAGATCGGGTTGGCGTAATAAATATTACCACTCCAAACACGCGGTTGGAATACCGCACCGAAGGGATAGGCATTGCCCGTACCTTCGAGGAACTGGATGGCATCGTCTTCTGCAAATACATTTCCAACTGCAGAACCATTAAAGTAATTCATTCCCGTACCATTGGTAACCGTCACGTAAAATGCCTGTGTGGCACCCGCGTCAATCGTTACCGACATGTTTTGCAATTCAAGAGGGGTCGGATTGTCAAGGCCTGCACCGGCCACGGTCGTTGTAGCAACCAGCGTCCATGCACTTGCATTTGTTTCCGAGCCCACATGCGAGCCGGCTTTGGTATAAACTTCCACGTTCCATGTACCACCGTCCACATTGATATCAAAATCTACAATGGCAATTTTCTTCTTGGCAACAATGTCAAACATGTTACCTGACTGACCGTTGTTGGTACTAAATGTTGTTTCAAGGAATCCGCCACTGCCACCAATCTGATCCAAACATCTGGTGGAATCAATGACAACCACTCCGGGGCCCGAAACTTCACCACCGGCAGGCTGAATATCAATTGTATCCGGATCGTCATAAATACAGTAGTCCGTTTGAAGTCCGGCAATACCGGCCTGTGGTGCGGGATTCACCCGTACAGTTACGGTAGACGACTGCACACATCCTGCCGTATCCGAAGCGGTAACCGTGAAAACAAATTCACCGGTATCGCTCGGGGTGAAAAGAGGGTTGGCTGATGTGGGATCATCCAGATCCGCAGCAGGAGCCCATGAATAGGTAACCGGCCCGCTTACACCGGAAGCTGTCGGATTGCCGCCAAGCATATAGGACTGGTCACTGCAAATAGTGGAGTCCTTGCCGGGATTCAATCTCATACATCCAAACTGCCCGCGCAGGGAATATGCAATTCTGAAATTTGCGAATTCGACCGGAGTCCATGCCCCACCGGCATTAAACAATATGCGTCTTTTGAAGAAAAGCGTATTACTGAATGCCAGGGAAATATTGTTGTTGCCCACTTGCGCCAAAGCAATGGCATAGGTGTCGGGCTGAAGAATAATTCCTCCTTCAGCGATGGGGATATCATACCAAATGGCTGCACTTCCCTGCACCTTGTAAATAGGAGATTCGTAAACCAGGGAGTCAGGGACATTATTTACGCACTTGTACACTTTCACCTGGAAAGGATCCCCCACGGTCGGATAAGCTTGTGTAGCCGTATTTCCGAGTTGGAATTGAATATTGGTGAGTATTGTTTCATAGCGATTATGAAAAATCTGAGCCAGTTCTCCCGGTGCACCGCCAAATCCGATACCATTCACGTAGTTGCTGTCATCACGTGCGTAAATGTCATTTGAGAAACCTTGTCTCCAAGGAACCACCGAGTTGTTGCCCATCCAGGCATCGGGTTCGTTCATGGTAATGCTGTGCTGAATAATCCACGTTCCCGGGAAAGGATGAACGAAGCCACCACCCGGCCACTGGAATTCGAAGGTTTCTCCCGGGTTCAGGTTCATGGGTGCGGAACTTTCGGTCAGCACGGTACCTGAAAGGGGTTCTGAAATAGTCGTTGTAATCACCACTCCGGTCAAGGGGTCCGTACCGTAGTTTTCTCCGATGGCTTTTACATTATGAGGAGTTTGCGCATAAGGGATTTGAGTATACTCAACCGTATCATACCCTCTCAACACTCTGGCATCATATTGAAAAGGAATTTCGCCTCTCACAAGTATATTGTCAACCGAAACACCGTCTGACCATCCGTTGTCTTCATATTCAAAACGAAGACGCATATCCGGATTGACATAAGGCATCAGATCGAGTGTACGTGTAAAAAAGCCAAAGTTGCTGGCACTCGGCTTGTCATCATCTTCTTCGTAAATTTCCATCCATTTGTACCCGTTCCATACATAAATGCGGAAAAAAGCAGCAATAGGCGGCACATTACCTCCACTGTTTTGCGTTTCCGTCATATTGTAATCAAATACAAGCTGCACATTGTTCAAACCTGTTGCATCAAAATTGGAAGTAGTGACATACGCCCAGTTTGGAGGGTTTGGTGCTGCAAAGAAATCATCGAACACCATGGCACAAGTACCATTCAGGCTTCCGCCTGCCTGCCCGTTTTTGTTGTACACCCAACCGATTGGGCCCTCCACAATTGTATCAGTCCATCCTGTCGGTGCACTAGCGCTACAATTGTTAAAGTCCTCAAACAACAAGGTGTCAATTACCGGCTGCGCATATGCGGCAGACGAAGTAAGGACCAATGTAAGTGCCAGAATTGAAAGGCTTTTGTAAAATATCTCCCTCATGTCGCTATTTTTTGTGAGATTTTAGGTTTAGTCGTTTAATTATATCTACTACTGTTGAATAATTGATCTTACTGACCCTGAAGCAGGGCTTTATATATCGTCAGTTTGTTTTCTACAGCTGTTCTCATCTCCTGGGAAAGGTTGGGATCAAGAAGCATTTTTTCAAAATTGTCGATGGTGGCTTGCAGGTCACTTTTCTGGGCCGCATTCAGATTCGTTGCGGCTGAGCCATTATTTGTGTTCTGACCCCCGTTGTTGGTGCTGACAGCAGCCCCCAGCTCCAACACAGGCGCAATATTTTGATCAATACCCGCTTGTTTGGCCGCCTGCACGTCCGCGGGGTCTTGCGTATTTCCACCGTCCGGGTTAGCCGATTGTGCTTGTACAGAAAGAGATGCAAACAACACAAATACAAGGAATAATGCTGTTTTTTTGAGTAAATTTCTAATGATCATATCTTTGCCTTTTAGGTAATGATTTTATAAATAGCTACAATAATTTTTCCACATTTCGGGTGTTAAATATATCAAAAAATTCATGCGTAGAAGGCGTTTCACAATAAAAATTTATTCATGAACCCTTGCTACACATCAAAGTTTTTGAGAACCTCACACCTTATCAATTTTTTATTGAAGGCCGGATTCGTTCAACACTCCAAAATACGCAATCATCACTGTACAATCAGAGCCAAAATTAAAAAAATGAAAATATATTATGAACCATTGTTCTAAATTTAATTCCACCGCCCCCTTTTATTAACCACTTTATAAGACACTTTGCCTTGTCCCCGCCTCTCTTTTCCTCTTACAGATCGCTTCAAATCCTTTATTTACGGGATTTATTGGCACGTTGACATTCTCTTCCGTCAATGAATTTATGTATAAAAATATATTTTTAAAAACTTCTTGCACAGCTTCCGATTACCCGCTCCATTTTTTGATTTTTTACTTTTTGAGAATGTTTAGTTTTGCGTCTCAAACAAGCTCTGGCAAATGAAACGCACACCTTTCTACAAGAAACACCTGGCACTGGGTGCTCGAATGGCTCCTTTTGCCGGATATGAAATGCCCATTTCTTATTCCGGAATTAATGACGAACATCTGACGGTAAGGTCCGCTGTCGGGGTATTTGATGTTTCGCATATGGGCGAATTCCGGATAAAAGGGAAAGAGGCTGAACGGCTGGTACAGAAGGTGAGCTCCAACGATATCAGCAGACTGACTCCCGGCCGCGCACAGTACAATTGCATGCCCAATGAAAATGCCGGCATTGTTGATGATCTCATCATATATCAATTGGCCGACCGGGATTATCTGCTCGTGGTAAATGCCTCGAATATTGAAAAAGACTGGAACTGGATCGTCTCTCAAAATCAATTCGATGTCCAAATGCAGAACTTGTCGGATGACTATGCGCTTCTTGCCGTTCAGGGGCCAAAGGCAATAGAGACACTGCAGAAGCTAAGCGAGATCAAGTTATCGGACATCCCCTTCTATCACTTTACCAAAGGGCGCATGGCAGGCATCGATGATGTCCTTATCTCAGCTACCGGCTACACCGGCTCCGGAGGTTTTGAACTTTACTTTTCTCCCTCTGCAGCCGGGAAAATTTGGGATTCCATTATGATGGCAGGCGAAGAGTTCGGTATCAAGCCCATCGGCTTGGGTGCCCGTGATACTTTGCGCCTCGAAGCAGGCTATTGTCTTTACGGCAACGACATTGATGACCACAGCAACCCCCTCGAGGCCGGTCTGGGATGGATTACAAAGTTTGTGGAAGGCAACGACTTTGTAGGCCGCAAAAAGCTGGAACAAATTAAAAAAGAAGGCATCAAGCGTAAACTGGTGGGCTTTAAAATGAAAGCCAAAGGCATTCCGAGGCATGATTATGGCATTGTTGACTCCGGAGGAAATAAAATCGGACTGGTCACATCGGGCACCATGTCGCCCCTCCTGAAAGAGGGCATCGGTTTGGGTTATGTAGAAAAAGAATTTGCCGCTCCGGGAACGGAAATCTTCATTCGGGTAAGAAACAAAGACCTGGCAGCCGAAGTATGCAAAACGCCCTTTGTATCGTTAAAATAGCCGCCTGCCCGGCCTTACGGCCAGATAAAAAAGCCGGCTGAAATCAAGATCACTTGTAAATTCCGGCTGTCGCCTGCATTCAGGTCTTTCCCGAATTTATCAAAATAACCCAGCCAGGATATGCTGATCGTAAGTCCGTAAGCATCCTCCGGTTTCCAGATGAAGACAGCTCCCAGCTTCAGCAGCATGGCCTGGCTTTTCAGCGCCCCAAGATTGTAATTCATGTTTCCGTATCCCGCTGCTGCAAAAGGTTCCAGGCGAACCATCCCCTGTTTTTTCCCGGCATAGGAAACCTGAATATTATATCCCCGGTATGCCGCTTCCCTGATGCCGGCAAAATTTGCCGAATAGGGCCTGAAACTCAATATATCCACATTGGCACCAATGACGATGCCATCGGGACGCTGAAAGGAAAAGCCCAGCTGACAGCCCAGGCGGCTTTCAAATTCGTAGCGAAAAAAATCATCGTAACGAGGCAAACCGTACAAGGCGCCCGCCTCGAGCCTTGCCTGCGAGAAAACGGAAAGAAACCTTCCTGCAAAAAGAAGTAGCAAAATCACCTTTTTCACCAAGCCAAAGATAAAAGCCCAGGCACCTAGTTCATCAATGGAAGCGTCATTATTTCCGTCAAACGGTAGACCGGATAGCGCTGATGACTTTTTTCGTAGTAAGGAGAATGCCTGTAAATAAACTGCAACTGCTTCCGCTTGCTCCGGGCAAAATCTTCATCCTGCGCTTTTTTCGCTTCAAACTGCATTCGCAGCACTTCGTCATTTCTCAAAATTTCCTCTGCGCTGATATCAAAAACATAATCGCTGAAGTATTCCTTCTGCATCAATATTTCATCGAAAAAATTCCAACGAAACCATGAATCCACTGCCCGGGGCTCGAGCATCTCTACAATGTAACGGTTGCTTTCCTGATCGGGAAACACGATATAATCACCCATATAAAGTGGAATTTCCTGCACTTCTTCTTCCACACGCAAATCGGTATGGGCATAGTGCCCCTCCCAGGCAAAGTCAAGCGTTTTTACATCTCTGATGTAATAGCAGTGCAGAGAAAGTACTGTATCCTTATCGAGCCGGTAGAGCCTGACCCCGTTTAATTTCAAGAGGTCAATGACCTCGCGCCAGGCTTGCGGAATAATATAGGCCACCGGTTTGCGTACGGAATCGGTGGCACGGTAGCGATCGTAGTAGCGAACAGGCCGTGTAAAAGGTTTGCTTTGGTCGTAATAGAGCTGCATCAATCCCGTCACGCGGCTTTTTCTGTAGCCCGCTTCATATCCTTTGAAGTCGATCATTCGGTAGTGCAGTGTATCCGGCTCCCAGTTCAGGTCAAACTGCTCCTGCCGACCGACTTCCCGGTCGGCTTTCTTTTTGCGGGCGATAATTTCCTCCGCATCTTTGCCTGCTTCCTCGGCAATGCTCCGGATCAGCGCATAGGTTCCCCGTACTCTTTGATCAAAGCTTTTCAGCATGTGGGCCTCCGAAACAAAGCCGATGGTATTGAAAAGTGCGGTATATCCCGTGGAATAGCGGGGTGTTTCGATAAATGCACGGATTCCGCTTTCAGGCGTACGTTTCATTGAAAAAACATAGGGTGTCATCTCAAAGCCTTTTTCCTGCATCGACTGGTAAAGTGCGGGATCCAGGTCATTGCTCAGATATTCGGCCATTAAGGGATGAAGCTTGTCTTTCTGTGTGGAGATGAGGGTCATCACATATTGATAGTCGGCACCGTCAGATGTATGTGTATCCAGAAAGAGCTCCGGTTTCCAGCTTTGATACATGCGCATGAAAGTGTGTGTATTCCGGGCTTCGGCCTTGGCAAAGTCACGGTTCAGGTCCAGGTTGCGCGCATTGCCCCTGAATCCCTGCTCTGCCGGCCCCAGCTGATTGGCTCTTGTACAGCAGCTTCGGTTCAAAGAGCCGCCCACATTGTAAACCGGTATAATGCAAAACACCACGTGCTCGAGCAAATCTTCTTCCGAATGACCCGTCACCAAATCCCTGACCAGCATCATCGAGGCATCCACCCCGCATGACTCGCCCGGGTGTATGCCATTCATGATCATAAATACCAGTTTTCCGTTCTTCCGGGCCTCTTCCGGGCTGAAGTATCCGTCTTTCGAAACGATCACCAGACGAATGGGTTTGCCTATATCCGCTTCTCCGTATTGCAGCACCTTCACCTTATCCGGATAGACTTCGGCCAGCCTCCTGTAAAAATCATTGCTCTGCCGGTAGCTTGCCGATTCTTTTCCGCCACTTTCCTCAAAAGGTGTCAGCCAGCCGCTCTGGGCCCGAAGCAGAAATGCCGTAAAAAACAAGAGGAGAATCGCTGCGAGTCCTTGCTTCATAAATTCAGTTTTTTATTCATTTTGTGCCGGGCTCCGTCCCGCTGAGTCTTTTTCTGCAGATTTTTTTCGATGGCTTCGCTGAGCCTGACACCGGTCTGATTGGAAAGACAGATTAAGACAAACAATACATCCGCCAGCTCATCGGCCAACTCAACTTCTTCCTCCCCCTCCTTAAATGACTGCTCTCCATATTTGCGAGCAATGATCCGGGCCACTTCGCCCACTTCTTCGCTGAGCAGCGCCATATTGGTGAGCTCGTCAAAATAGCGAACTCCGTGGGCTTTGATCCAGTCGTCCACTCTTTTTTGTAATTCATCAATGGTCATTTCCAAGCTTTTTTTCAATCCTGATCAATTTTTTCTGCAAAATCGTATCTGCGGGGTTGTCTATTGTTTGCTTTAATATTTCCCTGTACTCCTCGTGGTCGCGGTATTTGTTGAATGAATGAAAAAGCGGATCAAACGGAGTCAGCTGCAGGCTGAGAAAAAGGACCGGATATATCAGCAAGCGGGTATACAGCGGAGCCAGTTGCCTGCGAATCGAGCGGTCATTTTTTTTGACCATCATCCGGTAAAGGAGCAGAATCATCATCACCGCAGTGCCAAATGAAAAACCCAGCATCAGCAGGTTTCTGCCATTGGGCCAGAAGCGAAAGGTGTAAATCACCCCTACGAGCCCGATTGAAATGCTCCAAAGCCCGAAGAAATAGAGCATGCGCATGCTCCGGGTCACCTGCTTGGTAAAAAGCACGAGTGCACCCGAAAGCAGATAATACAGCGCCAGGGCCGAGCACGAGAGCACCAGCAGGCGTTCGGCCATTTCGACACGGAAATACTGAAGCCCGATGCTGAAGAGGGTAAAAGCAATCAAACCGGGTTCCATCCAGTTTTTTTTCATTCCTTGTTTTTTGTATCAATTACAATGGTTACCGGTCCGTCATTGAGCAGTTCTATTTGCATGTGCGCGCCAAATTTGCCGCTTTTTATCTCCCGTCCCAGCTCTTCCGACAAGGCCCGTATCATACGTTTATAGAGAGGCTCTGCCCTGTCGGGTGCAGCCGCACGGATAAAGGAGGGCCGGTTTCCTTTTTTGGTGGAGGCATGCAATGTAAATTGACTTACCAGCAATATATTTCCTTCATCCAGGTCTTTCACACAAAGGTTCATCCTTTCTTTTTCATCCGCAAAAATTCGGAGTGCCGCTGCTTTGCGGGCGAGCCATTGTAGGTCTTCCTGTTCATCGGCTTCTTCAATGCCGAGCAAAATCAGCAATCCGGGCCCGATTTCAGCAATGAGCTTTCCTTCGCTGCTCACACGTGCAAAACGCACCCTTTGTATGACCGCTCTCATTTTACCATTTTTTTAATTCCTGCAAATCAAAAACAATGTGAAGGTAATTTTCATACCTCGAAAATGCGATCTTCCCTTCCTGAACCGCTTCGATCACTGCACAACCCGGTTCGTTGATGTGCATGCAGTTGCTAAAACGGCATTCGTGCATCCTTGCCCTCATTTCCGGAAAATATCCCGCCACTTCTTCGGGCTCCAGATCCGCTATGCTCATCTCCTTTACACCCGGTGTGTCTATCACATATCCCCCTTCTTTTATTTCGAACATTTCGGCAAAAGTAGTCGTGTGTTTCCCCTTGCCCGTCTGTCTGGAGAGTTCTCCCGTCTTCAGTTCGAAGTAGGGATACAGGGTATTGATCAGTGTAGATTTTCCGACCCCCGAGTGGCCGGCCATAAGCGCAGTGCTGCCCTGCAGCAATTTTTTTAAATCTCCGAGGCCCTCTTTGCTGACTGCGCTCACGAGCATGCAGGGATATCCCAGCGGTTCGTAAATATCCCTGAGCGATTTATATCGGTCAAGGTCTTCGCTGCCGTATAAATCTTTTTTGTTGAATACCAGCACAGCCGGCACATGATAGGCCTCGCAGGAAAGCAGAAAGCGATCCAAAAACCCCGGTTTCACTTTCGGGAAACGCACGGTTGCCACCAAAACCGCCCGGTCGAGGTTCGCAGCAATGATATGCCTGCCATGGCGCATACGGGTTGACATGCGCAGCAGATAATTTTCTCTCGGATATATTTTACCGATTATTCCCGTCTTTTGCCCCGGCTCGATGTCCACTTCCACACGATCGCCCACTGCTATGGGATTGGTAAAGCGTTCCCTGTCTTGTTTAAATTTTCCTTTCAGGCGACAATTCACCCGTTGACCGTCTTCTTCCAGCTTGACGGTATACCAGCTTCCTGTCGATCGCATGACCCGTCCTTTCAAAGCTTTTCTTTTATTTTTTCCGTGTTCTTCCTCGAGCAAGCCCTTAAAGCTTCCTTCAGTTCGGCCATCAGCCGGGGGTCTTTTTCCACCGCATTGCCCACCACAACGATATCGGCACCGGCCGCTGCAATCTGCCCGGCAAGCGCTGCACTGCAAATGCCGCCACCAATGATCAGGGGGTTCTTCGTTTTTTTGCTTATCTCACGAATCATGGCAAAGGGCACATGGCGTCCGGCACCGCTGCCGGCATCCAGATAGGTGAGCGACATTCCCATATACTCGCCCGCCCAGGCCGTTGACAGCGCCAGGTCACTTTTGTCGGCCGGTATGGGAATGCTTTGTGACATATAGTGGGCGGTGGTCAGTTTGCCGCTTTCGATGAGGAGATAGGCCGTAGAGATTACTTCCAAAGCACTCTTCTTAAGCAAAGGGGCCGCCTCTACCTGCCTCCCGATGAGCAAATCGGGATTGCGGCCTGAAATAAGGGAAAGAAAAAGAAGGGCATCGGCCCGGGCAGTTATTTCCGAGCCCGGACCCGGAAAAAGTATCACCGGAACGGAGCTGTAAGTCTTCAAGAATGCTACCGTTTCTTTCATCTGCCCGGAGGAAAGGTGGCTGCCTCCGACAAAAAAATAATCCGGCAAATCGTGCGCTTCGCCTTGCAGGTAGTTCAAAAAAATGACCTCATTAAACTTATCCGGGTCGATGAGGACGGCAAGACTTTTCAAACCCTGCGCCTTTCGCTTCCTAATGTGTTCAAGTATGTTTCCGGACATGACAAATTCTTGAGAGGCAAATATAATTGATTCCGGGGCTGAATAAGCGACCGGAGTGCCGGCACAAATCTGCTTCAATCCCTCAGATCACCCTGACCGCTTCTGCCGGTATCCAGCCCTGCTTATCGTCACTCAGCTGTATCCGGTACCACTGACCGGCCGCATCGAGCACTTTCACCTTGGTGCCTTCGTGGATGATAAACAAATCGGTAGCGGAGTGGCCCGGCTCGCTTTTTACATATGCATTGGGCGCAAAGACAATGGCCTCGCGGCTGTTTTGGTTGATCCGGTAATTTTCAATGTTCAGGAAGAGCACAAAAAGGGTCAGAAAAAGAAAAAACAAGGAGGAGAAGAAGGCAATGACACGCAAGTTCCGCCTGCCGGCAAAGAGATAGAGCAGCGCCATGAAAAAAGCAATCCAGATCATCACGGTAGAAATCACAGCCCACTGGTCGGCCGAGCGGCTGCGGAGCAAGTCGCGCCACCACACACTGATTACACTTCGCTTCGGAGCTTCCATTTTATCAACCGTACGCAGGCGGGCCAGTTGCAGATTGAAGCGCGCATCTTCGAAACGCGGGTTTAATTTAAGCGCTTTCTCATAATCGTAAATGGCTGCTGCGATATCCCCCAGGCGATAGCGGGCATTTCCTGCATTGAAATAGAGTTCCGCAGACTCATATCCCAGGTGCAGGATGGAATCGTAATAAACAGCTGCCGAATCAAATGCCCCGGAGCTGTAGTAGCTGTTTGCTTTTGCGAAAAGAGCATTCGGGTTTTCAGCTTTGAGCCATCCGGCACCCGCCATCCAAAACAGAATGAGTATTAAAATGCTATTTTTCATGCCTGCAACTCCTTTTCAAATCGATGAATCCATTGCTTTGCCCTTTCGAGCATTTCGCTGCGCGACAAGCCCGCCTGCGATGGAGCATACACGGCTGCCCGGCAATTGTCCAGAAGGGATTCCAGTTCTTCGGCTCTTGCGATATCCGCTCCCAGGCTTTCGAACTTTCTGCGAATTCCCTCCTGCGTTTGTTCTGATCGGTCGAGCCGGATGCGTTCACCGAGGTAATCCCAAAGGATATTGGGTATGGCTTCAAAGTAATCTTTGTCGTTCAGCTCTTTTTTAGCCAGGCCATCCAGTTTTTTCAGGGCTTTGCGTGCGGCTTTTTTCTGACGGTTCATCTCGGCACTGCCGGCCGCTTTCATCTTTTGCCTGCGAATCAAAAGAAGAAGGAAAAAAAGCAGGACAGGAGCCAGCATGAGGACGTAATACCGCGTGGAGGCAAAATAAGAGAGCCCGCTGCGTTTCAGTTTCGTCTCCGTATGAATGTAGCGAATGTCCTGATCGAGCAGCTCGATGTCCTCTTTTGAAAGTCCGCTGACGGCATTTTTCCCGCCCGCGCTCTTATTGGCTTCACCGCTTACCCGTATCTCGTAGGAGCGGGTGTGTGCCGTTTTGTATTGGCCTGTGGCCGGATCAAACCAGGCAAAAAGCAAAGAATCCAGCTTGTAGGTTCCCCGCTGCCGCGGCACCAGCAGGTATTCATAGCTTTTTGTTCCGCTCAGTACATCGCCCCGGGTGCTTATGTACTCGTTAATTTTGGGATCATACACTTCAAAGTCATCCGGCAATTGGGGCTCGGGCAGGTCAATCAGCTGAATATTTCCCGTACCGCTGATTTTCAGGCGAAGGGTGAGAGGTTCATTTACGGCTGCCTCCTCCGAGCTCAGGGTAGATTCGATTTTGAAATTTCCCACGGCCCCGTTAAACTCCGGAGGAGCTCCCGGGGGCAGGTCTTTTACTTTTAGCTTCACGGCATTGCTCGCAAGCTTTATTCTCCGGGTATCGAAAAAGCTGTATTGTACATCCACGGTCATCCGGGCAGGGTCAATTAGCAGCTCTCCGCTTTTTTGCGGAAAAAGAATCAATTTGCGCACTACGGCCGTGCGGTAATTGACACCATTGATATTTTGTGTTTTAACCTCCGGCTTTTTTATTTCCACCTCTTTGCTCCAAAAGCCGTTCAGCTGGCTGGCCGGCATTTCATAATTGCTGATGCCGGAGCGGAAATAAAGCGTGTAGGACAAAAGCAGCTGCTCGCCCCGGTACGCTTCCTTCTTGCTCAGCGAGGCCCTTAAAAAAATGTCTTTCTTCGGGAAGCCGCCCACATCGGCCCCGCCCGGGGCTTTTCGTTTCGGAAGGGTGCCTGATTTCACCACTTTTATACGAATGGGCTGCGTACGCAGCGTCCCGTTGTTGCTTTGGAGTTCAGCCGCTTCGATGACCTTATCGCCCATGCCGGACGGACGAAGGAGATACGTGATCTTCAGTGTTTTCTTTATTTCCTGGCGACCGTTGACAATCTGCACGCTCATTTGTGATGAGCGGCTGCTGCTGATTACCTGAAAATCGCGGAATGCGGGCGGAGTAAGGTTCCGCTCCTCCCCGTTTTCAATGGTGAGGGTATAGCGCAGCAACTCTCCCTCTTCCACGGTGTTTTTGTTCACCTCTGCCCGCAGGTCGGCTTGCTGGCCCCGCGCAGCGCCCAGACTTATCAGCAGCAGCCCTATGACCAAAATACTCCTCATCACCAGTCTTTTTCGCTTTTTCTTTTGCGGGTTCTTCCCGCTTTTTTCTTCCACATTTCTTCCTGTATTTTTCCTTCCTGCCTTTCGAGTGCTTTCAAGAGCCGCTCGGCTTGTTTCGGGTCTATCCGAACGGCTTGCCGGCCACCCTCTTCTATTTCCTCTTTCTGCTGCTCCTCCTGCTTGCCGGCTCCGCCCGGTTTATCTTCATTCTTTTCTCCCTTATTGCCTTCTTTTTCTTCTTGCTCTCCCTGGTTCTGCTTGTCCTTTTGCTTCTGATTTTCCTTGTTTTCCTGCGATTTGTTTTTCTGATCCCGCTCTTGATTCTCCTTCTGCTCCTGATTCTTGTCCTTCTGATTTTCTTTTTGATCCTGTTTTTGCTGATTGTTCTTATTCTTTTGCTTCTGCTCTTCTTCTTTCTTCCATTTGCTGAGGGCATAGGCCAGGTTGTATCGCGTATCCTCGTCATCCGGCCTGAGTTTCAGTGCTTCTTTGTAGGCTTTTACCGCCTCCCTGTATTGATCCTGTGCAAGATAGGTGTTGCCCAGATTGTGCCATATACGGGCTTTGTCCGTTTTATTGCGGGCAGCACTCAGTGCATTGAGATATGCCTGTTCGGCCTCTTTCCATTTTTTTGCATCATAATATACATTGCCCATATTAAAGTATGCGGCATATTTATCGGCACCCAGGCCGGCCGCTTCTTCATAAAAGGCCAGGGCCTCATCCGTTTTGCCGGCTTCCACGGCCCGGTTGCCTTCCCTGATGAGTTGCTGTGCATCCTGGGCCCTCAGCGAATGGGCCGCCAGAAAAAGCAATAATATGAGCATCGCATTGCGCATCATTCAAACAAATTTAATTTTCTCCACCATCTTGCCCTGCGGGGCGAAAGCAATAACTCAAAGAAGAGAAAGATCAATCCGAGGGTGAGCGGAAACTGATAGTAAGAAACATAATTGTCGAGCGAAACTTCTTCCAGTTCTTTTTTATCCAGCGAATCCAGGCTTTTGAGCAAATCAGGCAGGGGATTGTTGCTGCCGGCCAGCTGATAGTAATTGCCTCCTCCCAGCAGGGCGATTTCGCTCAATATTTCCTGATTCAGTTTGCTGAGTATGATATTGCCGTTTTCATCCTTCTTGTAGCCCCGCAGATAGCGCCCCGAGTAGTCGGGAATGGGGGCGCCTTCGCTGCTGCCCACACCGATGGTGTAAATCACGATGCCCTCTGCTCTTGCATTTTTCACAGCCTCTTCCACATCTCCTTCGTGGTCCTCGCCATCGGTGATGATGATCAGGGCTTTGTATCTATTCTCTTCTTTCTCAAAGGCCTCGCGGGCAATGCGGATGGCATCGGCAATGGCCGTGCCCTGCGCAGGTACAATATCGGGACTCACCGAGCGGAGAAAAAGTTTTGCCGCGCTGTGATCGGCCGTCAGCGGCATTTGCAGGTAAGCATGTCCGGCAAATACAATCAGTCCTACACGATTGCCTTTCATTTTGTCGAGCATATTGCTGACAAACTGCCTGGCGCGCAAGAGCCTGCTCGGGGCCACATCTTCGGCCATCATACTCTTGGATACGTCAATAGCCACCATCACATCGATGCCCCGTTTTTTTGCTTTTGTTTTTTCCTTGCCGATCAGGGGATTGGCCAATGCCAAAATGAGAAAGACAAATGCCAGCATGGACATTGTCATTTTGAGCCAGAGCCGGCCTTTCGAAAATTCGGGTGCCAGCTGACGAAGAAGCGGCAGATCACCAAAAGCCTTCCACTCGCGCTGCCGCAGATACAATGCCATTGCGAAAAGCAATAGCAGCAGCGGTACGATAGCCAGAAGGCCCAGGTACTCCATATGTTCAAATCTCAACTCTTCCATTAGCTCGTAAAAGTTCTTAACCATGAAAAACGAAGCAAATGTTCAATGCCGAGAAAGAGGATTGCCAGCCAAAGCAAGGCATGAAACTTGTCGATGGGTCGGGGAATGGTACTTACCTGCACCCTCGATTTTTCCATGCGATCGATTTCCCGGTATATCTCGCGAAGGCTTTCCTTGTTGGTAGCCCTGAAGTACTGCCCACCGGTCATATTGGCTATTTGCTTCAGCAAATCCTCATCAATTTCCACTTTCACATAATCGAAGACCAGCGTTCCGTCAGGCCGTTTGGCCACGGGCGACAATGCTTTGCCCGCAGAGCCTACCCCGATGGTATAGACCCGGATACCATAATTGACGGCCAGCTCGGCAGCGGTCACCGGGTCTATTTCTCCCGAATTGTTTACCCCGTCCGTCAGCAGAATGACCACCTTGCTGTTGCCTTCGCTGTCCTTGAGGCGGTTGACGGCCGTTCCCAATCCCGAACCGATGGCCGTTCCGTCTTCCAGCATGCCTGTTTTGATTTCATCCAAAAGATGGAGCAAGACCTTGTGGTCGATGGTCACGGGACACTGGGTAAACGCTTCTCCGGCAAAAACCACCAGTCCGATGCGGTCGTTGTCGCGCTCGGAGATAAACTCTTTGGCCAGTTCTTTGGCCGCTTCCAGGCGGTCGGGGCTAAAGTCGCGGGCCAGCATGCTGGACGACACATCCAGTGCCAGCACAATGTTGATGCCCCTGGTTTCCACTTCGCTTTCATATTGCGGCAAGACCGGCCGGGCCAGGGCAATAATGACGGCTCCCAGAGCCAGCATTCTCAACCCAAAAAGCGAATGATAGGCGATGGTCCGGAAGCTGCGCAATTCCCTGGCCAGCTCTCCGCCCCCCGAGACCCGCAGAAGCGGCAGACGCTTCAGATAGCGCCAGGCATACCACAGCACCAGCAGCGGAATAAGGAAAAGCCCCGCGAGCACCCATGGATACATAAAGGTGATATGACTCCATTCATTCATCATGACGCGGCCTCCTCTTCCTTCGCTTTGGTCTCTTCAATAAATTCACGCGCCCGCTCCATAAGCTCCACATTCTGATCGCGTGTGGGCAGCCCTTTGGCAAACTTTACGATATCGGCA
>Ga0256839_1001182_pt1 | contig 32272 bp, 34 predicted proteins | sample 354166metaG_FD_185968 | JGI IMG/M metagenome (GOLD analysis project Ga0256839, IMG submission 185968) | Hydrothermal vent microbial communities from Mid Atlantic Ridge, Atlantic Ocean - 354-166 | ecosystem: Environmental > Aquatic > Marine > Hydrothermal vents | place: Atlantic Ocean: Mid... | reverse complement strand
TCGAGGAGATCAACCCCGAGCACGCCGCCGACATCGTCGAGGAGCTCCCGACCACCACCGTGGTGAGGGTCCTGGAAGAGCTTGAACCCGAAGACACGGCGGACATCCTCGCCGAGGTCGATCACGAGACCCGCGAGCTCCTGCTGGGAGCGATGTCGCCCGAGACGGCCGCCGAGGTCCGGGAGATTCTCGAGTACGAGCCCGACTCGGCGGGCGGGCTGATGACCACCGACGTGGCCGCCCTCCCCGTCGGGATGACCGCCGGTGAAGCCATCGAGCGGATCCGCCAACTCCACGAAGAGCTGGAGGAGCTGTCGTACGTGTACGTGGTCGACGACACCGGGCGACTGGTCGGGGTGATCTCGTTCCGGGACCTCGTCTTCGCCCGGCCCGGCGCCGGACTCGACGAGGTGATGGTCCGCAACCCGGTGGCCGTCACCCCCGACACCGACCGGGAGGAGGTGGCCGAGCTCGCCCAGCGGTACCACCTGTTCGCGGTGCCGGTCGTCGACGACGGCCATCGCCTCCTGGGCATCGTCACCGCCGACGCGGTGATCGAGGCGGTGCAGCAGGAGGCCTCCGAGGACTTCGCCGCCGCCATGGGCGCCGGCGTCGAGGAGACCATCCGGACTCCGGTACGCCGCTCGATCAGGGCCCGCCTGCCGTGGATCGCCTTCGACGTGGCGATCTCATCGACCGTGGTGGTCGCCATCAGCCGTTTCGCCGACATCCTCGACGAGTTCGTGGTGCTGGCCGCCCTCATGCCCCTCGTGGCGAGGATCGGCGGCGACGCCGGCGCCCAGAGCCTCGCCGTCGTGATCCGTTCCCTGGCAGCCGGCGAGGTGCCGGGTCAGGCGGCGCGGCGGGTGATCTCTCGGGAGACGATCATCGGAGTCGCCAACGGCCTCGCCATCGGGCTCCTGGCGGGCCTGTTGGGCTACGCCCTCCAGGCGGTCCAGGGCGAACCGAACCCGGTGCGGATCGGTCTGGCCATGTTCCTGGCGGGTTGGGCCAACCTCACGATCGCGGGTCTCGCCGGAGCGGGGATCCCCCTGGCGCTCCGCAAGCTCCGCTTCGATCCCGCCCTGGGATCGAACCTGTTCCTCACGACCGTCACCGACCTCCTCGGGTTCGCCGGGTTCCTGGCGGTGGCCAAGGCGATCCTGACCTGAGGGTGGTCCTCGGTCGGTGATCTCCCCTCAGGATCCGAGGACGAACTCCCCCATCTCGGCGAAGGGGCCCTGGAACCGGACCAGCTTCCCCTCGACCAGACTCACCAGGTGGTGGGCGTCGAGGAGGGCCTGCTGTTCATCGGTCCGCTCATCGGCCGGGGTCCGCAGCGCCGCCACGGCGTCCGGGTCGTCCACGACGTGCAGCTCGTAGAGATCCGGATTCGACTCCACCATCTCCACGATGAAGTCTTCGAGGTCGAGGTCGGTGTAGGAACCGGGAGGCACGACGACGTAGAGGATCTCCCCGTCGTCGGTGGATTCCCGAACCGCCACCTCGAAGGACTCGACCTGCTGACCCAGCGTCGTGGTGGTCGTCTCGTCCCCCTCGGAGGCGGCGACGGTGGTCGTCGTGCTGGTCGCGGCGGCTCCGACCAGACTGGAGGTGGTGGCGCTCAGCTCCGGCTCGGCCGACCGGCTGCAGGCGGCGGCCACGAGGGCCACGGCGAACGTCGCCAGCACGATCCTGGTTCTCACGGCCTCCTCCTCGTCGGGCGTCGGCTTCACAACGCTCCCGAGGTCCCGCTGGTTCCCGACCGGCGCCGCCGACGGCGGCCCGGTCAGCCTCCGGTCGAGGCCTCCACCTCCCGCTGCACCCGCTCCCGGTAGGCGGCAGCCAACGTCGCGGTGACCGCGCCCGGCCGAAACGGGTGGTCACCCACCGATGCCACCGCGGTGACCTCCTTCGTCGTCGACCACGCCATCACCTCCGACGCCTCGGCGAGCCGGGCCAGGGGGAACCGACCTTCCCGGACGGGGATGCCGAGCCGCACGGCGTCCTCCAGGGCGAACCGGCGGGTGATCGAGTCGAGGATCTTCAGGTCGAGCGAAGGCGTCTCCAACGTCCCCTCCACGACCCAGGCGAGGGCGAAGGTGGGTCCTTCCAGGACGGTGCCGTCGACAGAGACCAGGAGCGCCTCGTCGAAGCCCTCGGCGCGGGCCCGTCGGGTGGCCGCCTGGTTGGGGGCGTAGCTGATCGTCTTGGCACCTGCCAGATCCCAGTCGCGGCCGGCCGAGTGCCAGGGCGCGTCGACGGGGAGCACCCGCAGCGTCGGCGGCACCGGCTCGGCGGCGTGGTGGAGCACGATGCAGCGCGGAGGAGCGTCGGAGTCGGGGACGACCGAGCCTCGGGTGAGGAGGATCCGGATCACGCCGTCACCCCCTTCCCGGGCCAGGGCTCGACACCATGCGACGAGGAGCTCCCGTTCGGGGACGACGAGCCGGAGGAGGGAGGCGCTGCGGGCCAGCCGCCCGAGATGGGCGTCGAGGGCGAAGGGAACGGACCCGTAGACCCGGATCGCCTCGAAGCAGCCGTCGCCCCGCAACACCGCCCCATCGGCGACCGAGATCGACTCCGCCCGCTCGCCGTCGATCAACGCGATCATGGCCTCGAGGGTAGCGACGCGCCGGTCAGGGCCGATACCGGTTCGTGATGGGCAGCCGCCGATCCTTGCCGAAGGCCTTGGTGGTGATCTTCACGCCGGGCGCCGCCTGCCTCCGCTTGTACTCGTTGCGATCCACCATCCGGGCGACGCGTCGCACCAGCTCGGGATCGAACCCTTCCTCCTCGATCTCGTCCACCCCCATGTCGAGCTCGATGTACCGCTCCAGGATCGGGTCGAGCAGCTCGTAGGGCGGCAGGGAGTCGGTGTCCCGCTGCCCCGGCCGAAGCTCGGCCGAGGGGGGCTTCTCGATGCTGGAACGGGGGATGACCTCCCCGTTCCGGTTCCGCCACCGGGCCAGCTCGTAGACGACGGTCTTGAACACGTCCTTCAACACCGCGTAGCCGCCCACCATGTCCCCATACAAGGTGGCGTATCCGGCGGCCAGCTCCGACTTGTTCCCCGTCGCCACGACCATCGGTCCGAACTTGTTCGAGATCGCCATCAGGATCGCGCCTCTGATCCGGGCCTGGAGGTTCTCCTCGGCCACCCCGAACTCGGTCCCGACGAAGATCGGCTCCAACGTCTCCAGGTACGCCTGGTAGATGCCGTCCATCGGGACCACGTCGAATCGGATCCCGAGGTTGGCGGCGAGCTGCCGGGCGTCGCGCACCGAGTGCTCCGAGCTGAACCGTGACGGCATCGCCACGCCCCAGACCCCCTCGGGGCCGAGGGCGTCGGTGGCGATCGTCGCCGTCAACGCCGAGTCGATCCCCCCCGACAACCCCACCACCACCCGGTCGAACCCGTTCTTCCGGGTGTAGTCGGCGAGCCCGGTGACGAGCGCACGGTAGATCTCCTCGGCGGGCTCGAGGAGCGGAGCGACGCAGCAGGCTCGCGGTGCCTCGTCGGCGAAGGGGACCTCGACGACGAACTGGTCCTCGGCGAACTGCGGGGAGCGATGCAGCACCGTCCCGTCGGCGGCGACGACCAGACTCGCCCCGTCGAACACCAGCTCGTCCTGACCTCCGACCAGGTTGAGGTACACGACCGGCACCCCGGCGGCGCGGGCCCGGGACTGGAGCATCGCCTCCCGCTCGTGGGCCTTGGCACGATGGAAGGGGGAGGCGTTGACGTTGACGAGGATGCGCGCCCCGGCGGCCGCCTGGCGACGAGGTGGTCCGTCGGGCACCCAGATGTCCTCACAGATCGACACCCCCACGGGGATCCCGGCCACCTCCCAGATCCGGTCGGGCATGGTGCCGGCCGCGAAATACCGGTCCTCGTCGAAGACCCCGTAGTTGGGCAGCAGGACCTTGTGATAGACGCCGATGATCTCGCCGGCGGCGATCAGGGCGACGGCGTTGGCGATCCGCCGTGGGACCGCATCGACGGCGCCCCGATGGTTGGGGTCGGCGTGGTCGACGAAACCGACGACGGTCACGGTGTCGCCGGATCGTCGAGCGAGGCGGCGGACCACCTCGACGTTGTCGTCGACGAACGCCGGCCGCAGCACCAGATCCTCGGGCGGGTAGCCCGTCACCGCCAGCTCCGGAAGGAGGAGGAGGTCCGCATCTTCGGCCTCCGCCCACGCCATGGCGGCGGCGATGCGCCGCTCATTGCCCTCCAGGTCCCCCACGGTGAGGTCGATCTGGGCCCCCGCCACACGCATCGGCATGCCCACGAGCATAGAAAGCCCCGGCGTCGACTCCGCCGGGGCGTCCCACGGTGCCGCCGTGTACCCTGCGCGCCCCATGGTGGACACCGATCGTCTCCGGCATCTGGTCGCGTCCGTCCTGCCGACCGTCGTCGAGCTCCGGCGGGCCATCCACCGCCACCCCGAGCTCTCCAACGAAGAGTTCCGAACCACCGAGCTCGTCGCCTCCACCCTCCGAGCCCACGGCATCGAACCACGGCTGAGGACCCCCCACACGGGCCTGGTGGTGGATCTGGGGCGGACCGGAGCGAGGCACGCCTTTCGGGTCGACCTCGACGCCCTGCCCATCGACGAGCCTCCGACCCACGAGTTCGCGTCCGAGATCCCCGGAGTGATGCACGCCTGCGGACACGATGCCCACACCGCCATCGGCGTCGGGGTCGCCCTCGTCCTCTCCCGACTCGACCTCCCGGGCCGGGCACGCATCATCTTCCAGCCCGCGGAGGAGACGTTCCCCGGTGGGGCGCATGACATGCTGCGGGAGGGAGTGCTCGACGGGGTCGAGTCGATCTTCGCCTTCCACGTCGACCCGGGCCTGGAGCCCGGCCGGGTGGGACTCCTCGCCGGTCCGATCACCAGCTCGGCCGACCGGTTCCACATCACCCTGGAGGGTCCCGGGGGCCACACCGCCCGCCCCCACCAGACCGTGGACCTCATCGGTGCTGCCGGTCTGGTCGTGACCCATCTCCCCGCCCTCCTCTCCCGTCTGGTCGACGCCCGACTCCCCACCACCCTGGTGTTCGGCCGGATCGAAGGCGGCACCGCCGACAACGTGATCCCCACCACCGTCGAGCTCGCCGGGACGGTGCGCACGGCCGACCGCGACCTCTGGGACGAGCTGGCGGGGATCGTCGAACGTCTCGTCACCGACCTCGTCCAGCCGACCGGCGCCAAGGCGATCCTCCACTACGTCAGGGGGATTCCGCCGGTGGTGAACGACCCCCGGGTCGTCGACCGGCTCGCCGCCTCGATGGGTTCGGTCCTCGGTCCCGACGCGATCACCGGCACCGCCACGTCGATGGGCGCCGAAGACTTCTCGCGCTACCTCGACGTGGTTCCCGGCGCCCTGGTCCGCCTGGGGGCCCGCGCCGGTGGCCGTCCCGTCGATCTCCACTCGGCGTCCTTCACCCTCGACGAACGCGCACTCGAGGTGGGTGTCCTCGCAGCCGTCGCCGCGCTCGGAGACCTCATGGGGGACCGGTGAGCGTCAGACCGCAGAGCCCAGGAGCTTGAAGCCCTCGGCTCGGAGGGCGTCACGGAGCCGATCGAGCTCCTCGGCCCGAACCGACAAGGTGAGCACCCCCCCTCCGCCGTGGGTGGCGTGGCGGAGCTGCAGATCCCGCAGATCCACGCCGCTGCGTTCCAGGGCATGCCCCACCCGGGCGATCTCCCCGGGCTCGTCTTCGAGGACGACGCCCACCGCCGCCACCGGAGCTCGCAGAGATGCCCGGATCGCCCGAGCGGAGCCGAGAGCGGCGGCGACACCGGCCACGTCGGCTCCGTGGATCATCTCGGTGAGGGACCGCAGCGTCCCGATCAGCTCGTCGGCGGCGGCGGCGACCTCCCTGCGGTTGGCGACGAGGAGCTCCGCCCACCAGCCCGGGTCCGAGAGGGCGACCCGGGTGAGATCCCGGAATCCTCCGGCGGCGAGCTCCAGAGCCGCCGGTCGGCTCGCGGCGGTATCGACGAGGATGGAGGCGAGGAGCTGGGGGAGGTGGCTGACGGCGGCGACCACGGCGTCGTGGGTGGCGGCGTCCATCACCCGGGGGACGGCACCGATCCCCTCCACGAGCCTCGTCATCGTCTCGAGATCCCCGTCCGGCCCCTCTCCCGGGGTGAGCACCCAGGTGGCACCCCGGAACAGGGACCCCGAAGCACCGGCCGGACCGGCGGTCTCCCGACCCGCCATCGGGTGCCCGCCGACGAACCGCAGGCCCGGCCTCACCGCGGCCATCACCGGACCCTTCACCCCGGCGACGTCGGTGACGAGCGCCGAGGTCTCGATCCGGGCCACCGTCTCGACGATGGCCTGCACGGGGCCTGCGAGCACCACCAGATCCGCCGCTCCGACGGCATCGTCGGGATGGTCCCAGAGACGGTCGGCCGCCCCGACCGCCTCGGCTCCCCGTCGGGCATCGGGATCCGGATCCCACGCGTCGACCCGATGACCTCGGGCCCGCAGCGCGATGCCGAGGGAGGCGCCGATGAGCCCGGTGCCCAGGATGGCGACGCGATCCATGCTCACAGAGGCCGGCCCATCGCCGCGGCCAGCCTCCTCACCTGGTCCATCAGCTCGGCGAACTCGTCGGGCAGCAGGGCCTGCGCCCCGTCGACCAGCGCCGTGTCGGGCGCCGGGTGGACGTCCACCATGATGCCGTCGGCTCCCGCCGCGACGCCTGCTCGTGCCAGAGGAAGGACCAGCTCCCGCCGCCCACCCGAATGGGACGGGTCCACCATGACCGGCAGATGGGAGAGACGTTTGAGGACGGGGACGGCGGTGATGTCGAGGGTGTTGCGGGCCGCCGTCTCGAAGGTGCGGATCCCCCGCTCCACCAGCACGATCTGGTGGTTCCCCTCCTTGTAGATGTACTCGGCGGCGTTGAGCCACTCCTCGATGGTGGCGGTGAAGCCCCGCTTGAGCTGCACCGGCTTGGGTTGGCGGCCCACCTCTTGGAGCAGGGTGAAGTTCGCCATGTTGCGGGTCCCCACCCGCAGCATGTCGGCGTAGGAGGCCACCAGCTCCACGTCACGGGGGTCGAGCACCTCGGCGACGAAGGGGATCCCGAACGTCTCGCGCACCTCGGCCAGCAGCTCCAGACCCTGTTCGCCCAGCCCCTGGAACGAATACGGCGAGGTGCGGGGCTTGAAGGCGTCGCCACGGAGGATGCGCGCTCCCGCCTCGACCACGGCCTCGGCGGTGCGGAAGAGCTGGTCGCGGCTCTCCACGGCGCAGGGTCCGGCGACGACGACGAACCGCTCCCCTCCCAGCTCGACGCCGCCGACGTCGATGACGGTGTCGGCGGGCTGAAAGTCCCGGGAGACGAACTTGAACGGCTTGACGACGGGGACGGCCCGCTCCACGCCGGGCATCGCCTCCCACGGCAGCCGACCGACGACGTCTCGATCACCGACGGCTCCGATCACCGTCTGGACCTGACCTTCCGAGACATGCGCCTCACACCCGATGGAGCGCAGGCGCTCGACGACGCCCGTGATGTCCTCCGGGGTCGCGTCTCTCCTCATGACGATGATCATCGAGCTCACTACCACACCGTGCTCGGGACCCGCCATGTTACGACCGTGGAGGTCGTGGCCGACCAGCCGGGCGATACACTCGGCACCGATGGTGGCCGACGACCCCCTCCACGCCGATCCGACGGTCCCCTACGTCCCCCATGTGGGGGCCTCTCGACAGTACTGGCGCGACATCATCCTCGGCGTGAACGACGGGCTCGTCTCCATCTTCCTCCTCGTGGCGGGGGTGGTGGGAGGCGGATTGTCGACGAAGGCGGTGTTGCTGACGGCCGTCGCCGGTGCCCTCGCCGGGGCCGTCTCGATGGCCCTGGGTGAGTATCTGGCGACGAAATCGCAAGACCAGGTCCTCCAACGGGAGTTGGCCTTGGAAGAGGAGCACATTCGCCACCATCGGCCGATGGAGGTGCACCAGCTCCGGGACATGTTCGCCGAGATGGGCATCGACGGCGAGGACCTGGAGACGGCGGTGACGATCTTCTCGGCGACCGACGAGCGGCTGCTGGCGGCGATGCAGTCCCTGGAGTTCGGTGTGGTGGACTCCGAGCGCCGCAATCCGTACCTGGCCGCCCTCGCCTCCGGGATCTTGTTCGTCGTCGGTTCCGCCCCGGCGACCCTGCCCTTCGCCTTCGTCTCCGACGTGGGCACCGCCTTCTTCGCGTCGGCGGTGGCCACCGGCATCGGCCTCTTCGCGGTGGGCGTCGCCAAGACGAGGGTGACGATGACGAACCCGGTGATCTCCGGGCTGGAGAACCTGGTGATCGCGGGCCTCGGCGCCGTGGTGGCCTTCGCCGTGGGCACGACCTTCGAGGGCTGAGCTCCCTACGCACGCGACTCCTCGCACGCGCTTGCAAAAGTTAGCTGCTTGCTGTATCTTGCAGATGTGACTGAGAGCAAGCACACCGATCTGGGTGAGTTCATCCGCCAGCAGCGGGAACGGGCCAACCTCTCGCTTCGCAGGCTGGCGGAACGGGCAGGGGTCTCGAACCCCTATCTGAGCCAGATCGAACGGGGGATCCGGAAGCCTTCGGCCGAGATCCTCAAGCGGATCTCACGGGCCCTGGAGATCTCCGCCGAGACCCTCTACACGAGGGCAGGGCTGATCGAAGGCGACCGGTCGACACCGACGGTGCTGGAGGCGGTGGACGCCGACCCCCGGCTCACCGCCCGACAGAAACAGGTGTTGCTCGACCTCTACATGGCCCTCGTCGAGGCGGGAGCCGAAGCGGAGGGCACATCGGACGAGCCGACAAGGAGAGAGACATGAACGCCAAGAAGTACCTCTACGCCGCAGTGGGAGCGCCGGTGGCGGTGGCCAAGGTCGCCTCGGAGCGCGTCAACGAGCTGCGCGACAAGCTGACCTCGAACGCGCTGGACCTGTCCCGGGAGGCGCAGAAGCAGTTCGACGAGTGGGCTGCCGAAGGCGAGAAGCTCATCAGCCGGCTCAGCGAGGGCAAGGTCGTCGACGAGCTCGCCGCCAAGGTCGACTTCGACCAGATGCAGGAGCAGGTGAGCAGGCTGCGCGACCAGCTCGAGGAGATGCTGAACACCTGGCGAGCCAACTTCCGCCCCGAGAAGGCCGAGGCCCCGAAGGAGGAGGCCGCCGCGGAGACCGCGCCTGCCGCCGAGGCGACGGCGGCCAAGAAGACCACCACCGCCAAGAAACCGGCGGCCAAGAAGACCACCACCGCCAAGAAACCGGCGGCCAAGAAGACCACCACCGCCGAGAAGGCGGCGGCCGGGAAGACGGGCGAGACCGCCAAGGCTTCCTGAGCCGGATCGACTCCTCCTCCCCGATGGGGACCCCCGCCAGGGGGTCCCCATCGGCGCGTTCACGGCTTGATGATCGAATCCAGGGACTTGGCCTGCTCGACCCAGGCGGCGATCATCTTCTCGGTGGGGAGCCGACGCACGAGCCGCTTGCGTTCGTTGAGCTGGACGATCTTGGCGGTGAGGGCCTTGGGGCTCCGGCGCCGCAGCTCCTTCACCGTCTCGACCCCGGCCGCCTCGAGGAGGTCGGCGTACTCGGCCCCCACCCCCTTGATTCGCATGAGGTCCGCCCGGTTGGCCCACTGCAGGATCTGTGCGGCGGCGATCCCGGTCCGCTCGGCCAACTCCTTGCGGCCCGATCGGGTCGCCGCCCTTCGTAGCAGGGCCTCCGTGGTGCGGATGCCGGCCTTGCGTAGCTTGGTGGCCTGTTTCACCCCGATCCCCACGATCGAGTCGATCGTCGCCATCTCGCTCCTTCCTGGACCGCCCAACGAACGGCGGTGAGGATAGTTGCCGAGCCTCGGCCCGGTCCTCTCGAACGGCCCTCAAGCAAAGGGTGGCCGGGGGCGCAGCTCTTCGACGTCGGCCTCGGTGTCCACGTCCCGAGGAGGCAAGGTCTCGAACCACACCTCCCGGACCCACTCGGGATGCGCCTGGAAGAGGCGGCGTGCGCCTTCGTCCCCGCCCAGGGACATGAGACGGGGCCAGAGCGACCGGTCGACGAGCACCGGATTGCCCCAGACGTAGCGGTACTTGGGGATCACGACCGGGCCGCGGCTCCGGCGGTACTCGTCCACGAGACGCTCGACCACCGACGGCTCGATCTCGGGCTGATCTCCGATGACGATGAGGGCTGCGTCCGCCTTCGACAACCTGGTGAGGGCGTCGAGTCCCGCCCGCAGGGACGAGGCGATCCCCTCCGCCCACTCGGGGTTCTCCACCACTCCGACCCCGTCGAGATCGACCTGCTCCAGGACCCGGTCGGCCTCGGCCCCGAGGACGACCCAGATCTCCTCGACGGGGAACCTTCGGACCTGGTCGAGCACGTGCCCGAGCAGGGTGGTCCGCCCCCACGGTTCGAGCTGTTTCGGGCGGCCGAGGCGGCGGGACCCACCGGCGGCGAGGACGAGGGCGGCGACGCGCATGACGGCGTCACCGTAGCCGAGGTCGAAGCACGGAAGGCCGAGCGCTGGGAGGCACCCACCCCAGGGAAGGCCGGGAGCCTCCCCCGGCCGGCGTCGTCACCGTCCGATTCGCCGGACTTCGCCTCGGAGCTCCAGCGGCTCGTGGGCGAGATAACGGTATCGGGTCATCTCGGCGAGGATGGCCACCGCCACCTCGCCGGGAGTCTCCGCCCCGATGTCGAGACCGATCGGCCCGCAGATCCGGTCCACGTCCCCAGGATCGAAGCCGGCGGCGATGAGGCGCTCTCGACGCCGAGCGGCCGTCTTCTTCGATCCCATCGCCCCGATGTACCGAACGGGTGTGCCCAACACGAGGGGCCAGAGGGGATCCTCGAAGCGGGCATCGTGGCTCAGCACGACGACGAAGGTGGACCGGTCGAAGACCAGCCGATCGGCCACCTGGTCGGGCCAGCCGACCAGCAGCTCGTCGGCGTCGGGGAAGCGGGCCTCGGTCAGGAAGGCGGGACGCGCATCGGAGACCGTCACCCGGTAGCCGAGGAGTCGGGCGATCGTCGTGAGGGCCTGGGCGATGTGGACGGCGCCGAAGATCACCAGGCGCGGCCGCGGGGCGAGGACCTCACAGAACACGTCCCTGGCCCCGTAGGTGACCGTGAGATGCCGCTCCCGTTCCATCAGCACCCTGGCGTCGGCGACCACGTCGGCGGCGATCTCGGGAGGCAGCTCACCGCCGATCACCCCTTCGTCATGATCGACCACCGCCGACATGCCGGCGTCGGGGCCCGAGATCACGGTGCATCGGGCGGCGAGCCGCTCTTCGGCCACCACCCGGCGGACGGCCTCCCAGACGTCGGTCACCACGGCTCGATGAAGACCTGGATGGTCCCGCCGCAGGCAAGGCCCACCTCGAAGGCGTCGTCGTCGGCGATCCCGTAGGTGACCAGTTTGGGGGTCCCCGTCTCCAGGACCTCCTGGGCGTGGAGGAAGACGTCGTTCTCCACGCAGCCCCCCGAGACCGAACCCTCCATCTCTCCCGCCGACGAGACCAGGAACTTGGAGCCCTCGGGGCGAGGCGCCGATCCCCCCACCCGAACCACGGTGGCGACGGCGACGCGTTTGCCTTCCGACACCCAGCGATCTCTGATCTCCAAGGCCTCTCTCATGCGATCCTCCGTGCCGGGACCGACTCTAGGAGCTCGATGAGGGTGGCGAGGTCGGTCAGGTTGGCGGCAGGGAGGAAATCGTCCACGTGGGGGAGCGCCGCCCGCATCCCCCTCGTCTCGGGCGCGTACCCGGGACGTCCGGCGAGGGGATTGAGCCACACGACCCGGTGGACCGACCGATGCAGCCTCGCCATCTCCGACGCCAACAGGCCCGGATCCCCCCGGTCCCATCCGTCGGAGACGATGAGGGCGATGGGGCTTCCCCGGCCCACCCGACGACTCCACTCGACGTTGAAGGTGCGGATCGCCTCACCGATCTGGGTGCCGCCCGACCAGTCGGTGACGGCCTCCGCCACCTCGGCGATCGCCGACGACGGGTCCCTCCGCTCGAGCTGGCGGGTGATCCGGGTGAGCCGTGTCGAGAACACGAAGGCCTCGAGGCGGCCCAGGCGACCCCGGGCGGCATGGGCGAAATAGAGGAGCATCTCGGCGTATCGCTCCATCGAGCCCGACACGTCGGCGATGAAGATGAGGGGTCGCCGTCGGATCCGCCGCTCCGTGGTCGCCACCCGCAACAGGTCACCTTCCGGGCCGACCGAGCCTCGCAGGGTCCGTCGCAGGTCGGGCCGGTCTCCGACCCGGGAGGGGCGTCGCCGTCGAGACCAGGCGAGGGCCGGATGCCAGACCATCCGAGCGATCAGGGTCCTGACCTCTGCCTCCTCCTCGGGGGTGAGGGTGGCGAAGTCCCGGGTGGCGAGGCGCTCCCGGGCCGACGCACCGACGTACGCCTCCTCCTCCGACGGTTCCTCGCCCTCCCCTTCGGCCCCCTCGTCCCGAGCATGGTGGATCGACCAGGTTCGGGGTGGGGCAGGGGTCGTGATCGTGACGACGTGGGAGTCCTCGGTGCCGAAGAACCGGATGAACACCTCGTTGAAGGTCGGGATCTGCTCGACGGAGGTGACGGTGAGCGCCCGGAAGGCGTGGTAGACGTCGTGGGCGTCGGAGAGGCCGACCAGCTCCGCTGCCGCCATGAGCTCTCCGGCCGCGGTCGGCCCGACGGGGATCCCGGCATCCCTGAGCTCCCGGACGAAACCGACGAGGGGCCGGGTGGTCACGAGATCGGGAACCGCACCGTGGCCGCCACCCCGTGGCTGTCGAGGGCCGATGCCACGGAGACCTGGAGTGCCTCGCCGCCGGCGCCGAGCACCGCCTCGATCGCCGGTCCGATCACGTCGTCGACGTCGAACAGGCGAGCGCCGCACACCGGGCAGCCGTCCCCGGAGCGACCGAGCCACCCGCACTCGTCGCACAGGACCCCGGACCGTTCGAAGCGCCCCGAGACGACGAGCCGTTCCACCGCCCGGGCGTTGGTCGCCTTCAACACCGCCGACGTCCCCGCCACTGCCCCGTCGCCCGAACCCAGACGGGCCAGCACCTCCTCGACCGCCCGCTCCTCGAGCTGCCGCCGATACGCCGCGACCCCCTCGATGACGTGCCGCCGCAGGATGGCCTCGGTCATCGTGTGCGGATCGACGACGAACCGGTGCATCGGCAGGGACCTCAGGTAGGCGTGCAGGTGCGGGACGAGCTCCTCCAACGTCTCGGCGTGGCCGCCGAGCGCCAACATGTCGAAGGGTTTCTGCCGATGGCGCTCGAAGAGCAGATCGGCGGCGTCGTGCAGCATCCGCGAGGTCTCCTCCTCGGCCCGACCCCGAACCCGATGCTCCTCGTACCCGGAGAACCCCCCGTAGTTGTCCTTCCCCCGGTCGGCCTCGATGGGCTCTCCGAGACGCTCCAGCTTCCCGTCTTCGGACGCGAACACGAACGCCCGCTCCCGGTCGGCCACCACCACGCCCACACACAGCAGCTCGGGGATGGCCCGGAGGGGCCGCAGGTAGGGGCGGGGGCCGACCGTCGCCACATCCCAGACGTCGGCCTGCAACGGCAGGTACTCGAACAGGCCGTCCGGCTCGGAGGCGAAGACGGCCACCGCGGGCCATGGCTCGGCATCGATCCGTGGAGCCAGGTCGTGGATCCGATCGCAGGTGGCCTTGATGGCCTTCGCCACCGCCCGCTCCCGCTCGTCGGCGGCGGCGCGGATCGGTTTGAGGAGATCCGACAGGAGCGCCGACGACGCCCCGGCCGGACGGCCGAGGTACACGGAGACGAGCGTGCCGGCAGGGCTGTGGAGTTCGGCGATCGTCGACGGCACGTTCATACAACCTCCCCAAGTCGTAGGAAGAAGGACCGACGCACGCGGTCGGGGGAATCGACGGTGGACCTCTGCGGTGTCACCCCGTTCCGCATCTGCCCTTCCGAGGGTACACCTCCCACAGACCATCTGCTTGGGCCGAACGGGCCAATCCCAGGTCCGAACAGCCCTCTCGGGAGAGTCGGATCTGCTGCCACTCGAAATGCATTCCGTCGGGGACCGTCCACCCCGCGCCCCAGGCGAATCCCCAGCGCCGGAACACGTCCCCGACCCGCTCGTCGAGCCGCACCGGTCCCCCATACGGGTTCATGGACGGGTTGATGTCGACGGCGATCCCCCAGGCGTGTCGAGAGAGGGCGAACCCGCGATCCCCGCCGCCCCGGATCAGACGAGGGTTGAAACACCCTCCCGCCCGTTGGAAGTCATCCCGGTCGATCATCCAGTCGAGGTTCAGCGCCTCGAGCTCGTCGAGGGCCGCCCGCAGATAGGGGGCGACGGCACGATGACACGGGAAGCGGCCGATGATCGGGTACTCCAGGGTGACGATGTTGGCCTGCCGCCACGCCTGGTCGATCACGATCCGATCTCCCCGACCCGACGGCCGGAAGGCGAACTCTCCGAAGCGCTCCTTCACCATCACCGGCGGCAACACCCAGTCCTCCAGCTCGACGGGGGCAGCCGGAGTCGAGACCCGGGTACCGGTCTTCGGGATCAGCTGGCGCACCGCGAAGGCCGCCACCCCCTCGTCGGGATACCCCCACAGCAGCGCCGTCGCCGGACGCTCCAGCCCGAGGGATTCAGCGACGTCGCTCCCGACGAGGATCTCGTCCCAGGAGAGCTCGGCGTCGGGGACGAGCGCCCCCACCACCAGGTCGAGCTCCGCCCCGTTCCAGCCCTCCAGGGTGATCGTGTCTCCCACCGCCGCCCCCCGCAGCGCCGCCGTGCGCTCCCCCATCGCGGCGGATCCCGCCGCCAGCACCTCGGCGAGCTCACCGCCCAGCAACGGCCGCCCAGCCACCGGGTCGATCGCCGCGACCACCATGGGGTACCCCATCCCCGGAGGGGGGATCTGCACCGGCTCGGCCCCTCTCCGCACCCCGAGGAGGCGCAGCGTCCCCCGATGGACGATCGTCCAGCTCGCATCGACGAGGCGGGCCGCCTCACGGACGCCGTCGATGGTCTCCTCGCTCAACCCACCGACCTCGGAGACGACGATCGCCCCGTCGGTGACGGCCCGAGCTCCCACCGACACCGTCGGGGAGAGGACCGCCAGCGCCGTCAACGCCGCGACCAAGAGCCTCATTCGCCGCCGGCGACTCGGTCCGGTCCCAGCTCCAGCACCCGTTCGACGTCTTCTCGATACTTGAGCACCACTCCCAGGGTGTCCTCCACCGACGCCGCGTCCAGCGTCCTCGATCCGAGGACTCGCAGCGCCTTCGCCCAGTCCAGGGTCTCGGCCACACCGGGGGGCTTGAAGAGCTCGAGGGAGCGGAGCGTCTGCATGGCGGCGGCGATCTGTCTGGCCAGGCGCTCGTCCATGTCGGGGATCTTCGTGGTGATGATCTCGACCTCGCGATCGAAATCCGGGTAGTCGACCCAGTGATAGATGCAGCGCCGCTTGAGGGCGTCGTGGATCTCCCGAGTCCGGTTGGAGGTGATCACCACCACAGGCGGCTCCTTGGCGGCGATGGTGCCGATCTCGGGGATGGTGACCTGGAAGTCGGACAGGAGCTCGAGGAGGTAGGCCTCGAACTCTTCGTCGGCGCGGTCGAGCTCGTCGATCAGGAGGACGGGGCGGTTGCCTTCGGCGGCCGCCTCCACCGCCTGGAGAAGCGGCCGGGGGATCAGGTAGTCACGGCTCATGATGTCGGCCACCTGGGCGTGGCTCCCCTCGCCCCGAGCCTCGATGATCCGAATCGCCAGCATCTGGCGGGCGTAGTCCCACTCGTAGAGGGCGTGGTTGACGTCGAGCCCTTCGTAACACTGGAGCCGGATCAGCTCCGAGCCGAGGACCGCCGCCAACACCTTGGCCACCTCGGTCTTGCCGACCCCCGCCTCACCCTCGAGGAAGAGGGGGCGACCCAGCTCCAGCGCCAGGTACACCGACACCCCGAGGCTCCGATCGGCGACGTACTGCCGATCGGCGAACGCTTCGAGCACTGCTTCGACGGAATGCACCCTCGACACTCTAGGGATGAGTCGCCTCCAATCCGGCCGGATCCCGGCCCCGGACGACCTTCGGGGAGCCGCCGTCGCGGCTCCCCGAAGGTCCTCTCTTCCCTCCGCCCGCGGTCAAGCGTCGGCGATCGCCTGGGTGAGGGCGCGCGCCGTCATCACCTTGGCCAGGTGGGCCTTGTACTCCTCGGACCCGTAGAGATCCTCCAAGAGGGTCACGCCCTCGGTCGCCCGGGCCGCGGCCGCTTCGACCGCCGCCGGGGAGCCGTCCGTCCCGATCAGCGCCTCGGCGACCCCTTCCGCCAGGGTGGGCTTGGTGCCGACACCGGTGAGCGCCACCCGGCAGTCCGAGATCGAGCCGTTGGACCGCTGGACCCAGGCGGCGGCGCCTGCCACCGCATAGTCGGTGTGCCCACCGCGACGACCCAGCTTCTCGTAGGCCGATCCTCCTCCCGCCTTCGGGATCCGGATCTCGGCCAGGATCTCACCCGGCTCCAGCGCCGTGGTGAGGGCGTCGACGAAGAAGTCGGCGGCGGCGATCTCCCGGGTTCCCGACGCCGAACGGGCGACCATCGTCGCGCCCAGGGCCAGGACGGCGGCGGGCTGGTCGGCGGCGATGTCCGCGTGGGCGACCGAGCCCACCGTGGTGCCCCGGTTGCGAACCTGGGCGTCGCCGGTCCAGGCGGCGGCCGTCCGCAGCGCCGCCGGAACGGCGTCGGAGGCGGCCGTCTGGGCGTGCCGCACCAGGGCACCGATGGCGATGGCGTCGCCCCGGTCCTCGATCTGGTCGAGGCCCGGGATCCTCCCGATGTCCACCACCAGGTCGGGGGACAGCAGCCGCAGCTTCATCATCGGGATGAGGCTCATCCCACCGGACATCACCTTGGCGAACTCGGCGGATGCGAGCGCTTCGGCGGCCTCCGCCAGGTCGGCGGGCGCCACGTACTCGAAGGACCTGGGGAACATCAGTTTCCTCCCTTCGCGTCCTGGATCGCCTGCCACACCCGTTTGGGTCTCAGGGGCATGTCGACGTGGGTGACCCCGAGGGACTCCAACGCGTCGACGACGGCGTTGACGATCGTCTGGGCCGACCCGATGGTGCCCGCCTCGCCGATGCCCTTCACCCCCAGGGGGTTGATGTCGGACGGGGTGACCGTCCGATGCAGCTCGAAGGACGGCAGGTCGGCGGCGGTCGGCAGGACGTAGTCGAGCAGCGAACCCGTCAGCAGGTTCCCGTCCGCGTCGTACACGGCTTCTTCGAACATCGCCTGCCCGATCCCCTGCGCCAGCCCGCCGTGGATCTGACCGTCGACGATCATCGGGTTGATGACGTTGCCGCAGTCGTCCACGGTGATGTACCGGAGGAGCCGGACGTCACCGGTGTCGGCGTCGACCTCCACCATGGCGGCGTGGGCACCGAAGGGCCAGGTGGCGTTGGCGGGGCTGAAGATGGAGTGGGCTTCGAGGCCTCCCTCCATCCCCTCGGGGAGGCGGTGCGGCTGGTAGGCGACGGTCGCGATCTCCTCCCAGCTCACCGTCTTGTCGGGCGAGCCCGCCACGAAGGCTCCGCCGTCGGCGAACTGGATGTCCTCCTCGGAGGCCTCCAGCAGGTGGGCTGCGATCTTCGCCGCCTTCGCCCGCACCTTCTGCGCGGCCTCGAAGGTGGCGCTGCCGTCCACCGCCGCCGAGCGGGACCCGAAGGTGCCGATCCCGAAGGGGGACTCCTCGGAGTCGCCGTGGATCACCCTGATCCGTTCCATCGGGATGCCGAGCTGGTCGGAGACGATCTGGCTCCAGGTGGTCTGATGGCCTTGACCGGACGGGCCCGTCCCGATGACGACCGTCACCGTCGAGTCGGGGTTGACCCGGACGAGCCCGGTCCCGCTGAAGGCCGCCGGCGCGCCGTACTCGGACCAGGAGAATCCGAGGTCCACCAGGCCCGAGGGTCCGAACCCACACACCTCGACGTAGGTGCTGAGACCCACGCCGACCAGCTTCCCCTCGGCCCGCATCCGGTCGCGGTCGGCCAGCATCTGCCGGTACCCGTCGCTCTCGACCAGGGCATCCAGCGCCTTGTCGTAGTCGCCGGTGTCCATGGCGAACCCGACCGGGGAGACCGCGGCCGGGAAGGCGTCGGCGGGGATGTAGTTCTTGCGACGGACCTCCGCCGGATCCATCCCGATCTTCCGGGCGTAGGCGTCGATGACCCGCTCCAGGTAGTACATCGCCTCGGGACGCCCGGCGCCGCGGTAGGCGTCGGTGGTCATCGTGTGGGTGGCGACGCAGTCCAGCTTCACGTGGGTCGGGAACTTGTACTGACCCGACGCCACGAACACGCCCAGGAAGGGGATCGCGACCGTGAAGTTCTGGCTGTACGCGCCCATGTCGCACAGACCGTGGAGCTCGTATCCGAGGATCTCCCCGTCCCGGGTGCCGACCAGCGTCGCCGTGGCGATCCACCCTCGGCCCTGGATGGTCGAGTTGGGGGATTCCCGCCGGCTCTCGGTGTACTTCACCGGACGGCCGAGCCTCTGGGAGGCGAAGGCCACCAGGATCTCGTCGTTGTAGATGTTGAGCTTCAGCCCGAAGCCCCCACCCACCTCGGGGGCGACGACGTGGACGTCGTTGTAGGTGATCCCGAAGGTCTTGGCGATGGCCCCGGCGAGGGCGTGGGGGATCTGCGTCGACGAGTAGACGGTGAACCGACCGTATCCGGGGTTCCAGTCGGCGAGCACCGCCCGGGGCTCGATCGCCGTGCCGATGAGGCGCTGGTTCACGGCCTCGATGGAGACGACGACGGTGTCGTCACGGGCCTTGGCCTCGGCGATCTTCCGCTGGGTCTCGGCCATGGCGTCCGGGTCCCCGAAGGGCCCGGCCTCCCACGTCATGAGGATGTTCGACTCCAGATCCTCGTGGACCTTCACCGCATCGGTGGCGGCCTCCTTCAGGTCGACGACGACCGGGAGCGGCTCGTAGTCCACCTCCACGGCGTCGGCGGCGTCGCGTGCGAGGTAGCGGTCGGTGGCGACCACCATCGCCACCGCCTCACCGACGTGGTTGACGACCCCGTCGGCGAGGAGGGGACGTACCTTGCCGATGGGCACCTGGGCGAGGACCGGCCCCAGATGTCGAACGTCGTCGATGGTGTAGACGGCCTCGACCCCCTCCATCGCCAGGGCTGCGGAGGCGTCGATCGACGTGATCCGGGCGTGGGCGAAGGGGCTGCGGACGAAGGCGACATACAGCATCCCGGGCAGCTTGATGTCGTCGACGTAGAGGCCGGTTCCCTGGATGAGGGCCGGATCCTCCCTCCGCTTGACGACGCCGCCGAGCACGCTCGTGGTACTCATGCCGTCACCTCCTCCCATTCGGCCGGGGCGGGGGCTTCACCGCGCATCTTCGCCGCTGCGTACTCGATCGCGCGGACGATGTTGTGGTAGCCGGTGCAGCGACAGATGTTGCCTTCGATCCCGTGGCGGATCTCCTCTTCGGAGGGGTTCGGATTCTCGGTGAGCAGCCCGACGGCGGACATGATCATGCCCGGGGTGCAGTAGCCGCACTGCAGACCGTGCCGCTCCCAGAATCCCTCCTGGACCGGATGGAGCTCTCCGTCGGCGGCGAGGCCTTCGATCGTCGTGACGTCGGAGCCGTCGGCCTGGACCGCCAGCATGGTGCAGGACTTCACGGTCCGGCCGTCCACGATCACCGTGCACGCACCGCAGTAGGAGGTCTCACAGCCGATGTGGGTCCCGGTGAGACCGAGGTCGTCGCGGAGGAAGTGCACCAGCAGGGTCCTCGGTTCGACGTCGGCGCTCACCGGTTCGCCGTTGACGTTCATGCGAATCTGCAATCCGAACCTCCTCGACTCGACGCTTCGGTCCGAACCTATCAGCGGTCGAGATCGTGTGCCGCCCAGACGGGGGGATTTCTGACCATCGGCGGCCAACGCGACGGAACGTCGACGGTCACCATGCGGAGCGCTCGGGCCCGACGGTCTCGCCCAGTCGGAAGCCGACCTCACCTCCCGGCCCGGGCCGCGCCCAGATCTCCCCTCCCAGCGCCTCGACGAAGCCTTTGGCGATGGCGAGCCCGAGACCGGCCCCGCCGGTGTCCCGCCGACGGGCGTCGTCGGAGCGGGTGAAGCGTTCGAAGGCGTGGGGGACGAAGGCGGGGTCGAAGCCGGGTCCGGCGTCTCGCACCACCACCGACGGGCCGTCGTCGTCGGCGACGCACACCACCACCTCGGTGCCCGCCGGCGCATGGCGGATCGCGTTGTCGACCAGGTTTCGAACCACCCGACCGAGGGCCTCCGGCCCAGACGACACCACCACCGGTCGGTCGGCTGCCAACCGGAGGGTGACCGAGCGGAGGGCGGCGAGCGGGCCGAGCAGCTCGATCGCCTCGTCGGCCACCTCCCGGAGGTCGACGGTCCCCGGCTCGAAGAACACGTCTCCGGAGTCGATGCGCGCCAGGAGGAACAGGTCGTCGACGAGGCGGGAGAGGGCGGCGACGTCCCGCGCCATCACCTCCACCAACCTTCCGGGATCTTCGACGACGCCATCGGCGATCCCTTCGAGCGCGGCGCGAATCGCCGCCAGAGGGGTGCGCAGGTCGTGGCCGACCGCCACCAGGAACCTCCGGCGGGCTTCCTCGGCGTCTCGTCGTTCGCGTTCCGCCGCCTCCAGGGATCGGGCCATGCGGTCGACCGCCTCCGCCAGACGGCCCACCTCGTCGGACCGTTCGACGGCGGTACGGGCTCCCAGGTCACCGGCCGCGACCTGCTCGGCCACGGTCGTGATCCGGGCGAGGTCCTCGGTCCACGGCCCGGCGACGGCGAGGGCGAAGGCGACCCCGGCGGCGAGGCCGAAGGCGAGCACGACCAGGGTCAGACCGAGGTCGTGGGGCGACAGGAACATCTGACCGGCGGCGGCGGCGAGTCCCACCGCCACGATCACCGGAGCCGCGAGGGTGAGGAGAGCGACGGTTCGGCGAATCGACCTGGACCGTCGTGCCCGCTGAGGGATCCACCAGGCGGCGGTGGCCGCCGCCCCGCCCATGAGGGCGAAGACGAGGGCGAGCCGAGCCCGGTCCGACGCCGAAGGGCGCATCGCCACCTCGAAGATCGCCAGTCCGAGGGCGACGGCGGCGGCGAAGGCCCAGAGCCGCCTCATGGCTCGAAACGATATCCGACGCCCCACACGGTCGTGATCCAGCGAGGCCGCTCCGGGTCGTCCTCGATCTTGGATCTCACCCGCCGCACGTGCACGGTGACCGTCGACGGGTCCTGCCACTCCGCCGACGAGTCCCAGACCTGCTCGAGAAGCTGGGCCCGGGAATACACCCGGCGGGGGCTGGCGGCGAGGAAAGCGAGGAGGTCGAACTCTCGGGCGGTGAGCGAGACCGATCGGCCGGCGACCACCACCTCCCTGGTGGCGGTGTCGATGACGAGCTCGCCGAACTCGAGACGCTCGGCGACGGGCGCGGGCCCCTCCGATCGGCGGAGCACGGTCCGGACCCGGGCCGCCAGTTCCCGGGGCGAGAAGGGTTTGACGACGTAATCGTCCGCGCCCAGTTCCAGCCCCAACACCCGGTCGGGCTCCTCGGCCCGCGCCGTGAGCAGGATCACCGGGATGTCACCGTCGCGCCGCAGCCGTTGGAGGATGCTGAAGCCGTCGACGCCGGGCAGCATCACGTCGAGGACCACGAGGTCCGGTCGGAACGTCTCCACGAGCTCCAGGGCGGTCGGTCCGTCGGCGGCCTCGTCGACCACGAGGCCGTCCCGCCGCAGATAGGCGGTCACGACCTCGCGCACGACCGGCTCGTCGTCGACGACGAGCACTCGGGGGTCACGACCGCGTCGGGAGGCCATCGTCACCCATGGTACGGAGCGGCTCCGGATGCGTACGGGGTTCCCGGGGGTGTTCAGGGAATGTTCACGGCGACGGCGTCGGGATGATCCCAGCCGCGGGAGGAGGCTCACCCTCGGAACCGCGCCACCGTCTCCACATGCCAGGTCTGGGGGAACATGTCGACGATTCGCACCTCCTCGAGGGTCATCCCGGCGTCGACGAGGCGACGCACGTCGCGGGCGAGGGAGGCCGGGTCACACGACACGTAGACCAGGACGGGAGGCCGCCAGGCGGCCAGCGCATCCGCGACCTCCCGCTCCAGCCCACCTCGGGGCGGGTCGACCACCACCGCGTCCCAGTCCCCGTCGAGACGAGCCGTCGCCGTCACCGCCGGAGCCGAGACCACCTCCACCTCGCCGCCTGCGTTGTGGAGGAGGTCGGCGACGGCCCTCCGGTCACGTTCGACGGCCGTCACCGTCTCGAATCGGCCACCGGCGGTGAGGGCGAAGAGCCCCCCTCCGGCGTAGAGGTCGAGCATCCGCCGTCCGGATCCCACCCCGTCGGCGACGAGCTCGCAGAGACGCTCGGCCCCGGCGGTGTTCACCTGGAAGAAGGCCCGACCGGTGATGCGGAACCGCCTGCCCGCCACCTCCTCGTGGAGGTGGCCCCGATCACCCCGATGGACCGGGATTCCCCAACGGGTGGAGGCGCCCGGCGGTGCGTGGCCGGTCACGAAGGCGGCCAGCTCCCCCGTCTCGATCCCCGCCCGGAGGGTGAGCCGCCGTACCGCACCGAGCTCCCCGACCCTGGACAGCACATCCTGGAGCGCCGGTACCGCGATGCTGCATTCCTCCAACGCCACCAGCTCCCGACTCCCGGCCCGATGGAAGGCCGGTCGCCCCGAGAGGCTCCGGAGGTCGATGCGGTTCCGGTATCCGAAGTCGTCGCCCACCAGCTCGACCCCGCCGAGGGGAGGGTCCTCCAGACCTCCGAGGTGGCGGAGCTGACCTCGCACCATGTCCGCCTTCCAGCGGGCCTGCACCCCCCGGGGCACCATCTGCCAGTCGCATCCACCGCAGACGCCGACGTGGCGACAACGGGGGGCGATCCGGTGGACGGACGGTTCGACGAGGCGTCGGACCTCGGCCCTCGCCCAACGCCCCCGGTCGAGGACCGTCTCGGCGACGACGACATCTCCGGGGATCGCCCCGGCGACGAACACCACCTTCCCCCCGACTCGTCCCACCCCCTCGCCCCCGGCGGCCACGCCGTCGATCTCGACCCGGATCACGCCGAGAGCTCGCGGATCAGGAGGGTCTGGAGGGCGCCCAGGTAGTCGAGAACGGCGGCGTCCGGCTCCGCAAGCCCCTCGTAGTCGTCTTCGACCTCGATCCCCATCCGAGCGGCGAGGACGAGGCGAGCCTCCGCCAGCACCCGCAGGAAGGCCTCTGCTTCGGGCTCCGACGCCGACGTTCCCGTCTGGGCGGCTTCCACCAGCTCGACGAAGGCGGACCGATCGGCGGCCCTGGCCTCGTCGAGCTCGCCTCGGATCCATCGGCGGTACTCCTCCTCCGCCTCCGGGTCGTCGAGGTAGGCGGGGACGTCGAGACGGTCGGCCGCCGGATCCCCCGACACCGCGCCGACGGTCTCCAACAGGCGGGGGAGCTGGCTCAGGAACTGGATCTCGTGCTCGGCGAGTCGGATCTCGATCCGGTCGCCCCGCCGACGGAACGGGCCGGTCATCGTTCGAGGGTGGCCCAGAGGCCATGGTGGTGGAGGCGGTAGCAATCCATCTCGGCCTGTTCGCGGGGACCGTCCCTGACGATCGCCCGGCCGGTCGTGTGCACCCGCATCGTGAGCTCCATCGCCTTCTGCTCCGAGTAGCCGAAGAGCTTGCGGAGCACGTAGGCGACGTAGTCGATGAGGTTCACCGGATCGTTCCAGACCACGACCTTCCAGGTCTCGTCGGTGAGGTCCTGGTCGTCGATCTCGGGGTCGCGGACCGGAGTCGTCGCCGTCACGGCTCCACCCTCCGCCTCCAACGCAACGGCCTGCGGTCGGTCGTGAACAACATCGGAAATCGTCACCGTCACGGCTCCACCCCCCGCCTCCAACGCAACGGCCTGCGGTCGGTCATGAACAACATCGGAAATCGTCGCCGTCACGGCTCCACCCCCCGCCTCCGATTGATCCAGGCCTCCAGATCGGTTCGGGCGATCCGCCACTCTCGACCGATCTTCAGCCCGGTGAGATCTCCCTCGCGCAGCATCTTGGTGACGACGTACGGCGTGACGCCCAGGTAGTCACACACGTCGGCGACGGTGAGCCACTGCTTGGGGATGTCGACGTCGATCCATTCCACGATCTCACCTCGTCGGCTTCATGGTATCCGCGGCCCCGACCCGGTCGAGCGAGCCGCGAAAACGCAGCTCCCCGAGCAACCTCCCCTCTGATAGGTTGGTGTTCGTTGATCGAGAAGGGGTTTCGATGTTTGACGATCTCCCTCATCCGGATCTGGTCGAGATGGAACGAATCCTCACCGATCGCCTCGAACGAGTCCTCGAGGTGGAGCAGGAGGCGGCGGCGATCGCGGCTCGACGTCTCTCCACCCTCCGCGATCGACTCCTCGACGTGGAGGACCGTGAGGGTCTGGCGGTGGTCCACACGAAGGACGGCTCCCACGTGACCGGCGTCCTCGGCGTGGGCCTCGACCATGTCGAGGTCACCGGCGAGCTCCACCGCGCCCTCATCCCCTTCACCGAGATCGTGCGGGTGGATCTGCGATGACGATCCCCGTGGCCACCGTCATCGGGGGCGGCCCGTGGGAGGCCGAGCTGGTGACGACCGCCCGCACCACCGGCCTGGCCCGTGTCGTCGCCCGCTGCGTCGACCCCGACGACGTGACGCGTGCCGCCCGACGGGCCAAGGTGGTGATCGTGGGCAGTGAGACCCCGTGGCTGACCGCCGGCGTCGTCCGCACGTGGCGATCCCAGGGACTGGCGGTCGTCGGTGTCCACCCGCCGACCGACCGACCCGGCCGACGGCTCCTCACCGATGGGGGCTGCGACCTCGTGGTCGCCGATCACCGACCCGCCCTCGACATCCTCCGCGGCCTCGCCGGACTCGTCCCACCCCCCGACGTCCCCCTCGGAATCCTCGTCTCGGTCTGCGGACCCCGTGGGGCCCCGGGTCGATCGGAGATCGCCCTGGCCATCGCCTGGCTCCTCGGAGATCGCGCCCCGACGTTGCTGGCCGAGTGCGACCTGGCCGGGCAGTCGATCGGCCTCCGGCTGGCCTTGCCCCCTCCCACCGCGGCCTTCTCGCTGGAGGCGGTGGGACCGATCGAGGTGCTCCATCTGGCCCCGGGTGGCGGCCCCCTCGGAGCGTCCGTGCTCGACCGCACGCTCGCCCTGGCCCGCGGGCGGTATCGCCACGTCGTCAACGACCTGGGGCCCCGGAGACCGTCCGGAACCGACCCGGTCGTGCTGGTCACCACCGCCGAGCCCGTCGTCTTGGTCCGGACCGCGGCGCTGCTCGACCGCTGGGACGGGCCGCCGCCGCTGCTGGTCGCCAACCGGGTCCACCACCCCGCCGACATCCGAACCGTGCGACGAGCGACCGGGCTCGACCCGATCGGAGTCGTCCCCGACGGGGCGCGCCCGACCCCGGGGAGCCCACCACCCCCGCCGATCCTCCACGGCCTGGCAGATCTCGTCGACGCCCTCCGTTCGGACGATGTCAGCGGGCCGCCCGGTAGCTGCCCAGGAAGCGGAGGTCCGTCAGCGTGGCCGGAGGCGGCTCGAAGACCGAGGCGACACCCGCGGGCCCCGGCGGATGGGTGAGGTCGACGAAGAACCGATATCGCCACGCCTCCTCACTGGGGCGTGACTCGATCCGGGTGAGGTTGGCGCCTCGGAGACCCAGCTCGGTGAGCGCCAACGCGAGCGCTCCGGGTTGGTGCAGGGTCGTGAAGGCCACCGAGGTCTTGTCGGCGTCCGGGGGGATCGGCTGCACCCCGGGAGCCACCACCACGAATCGGGTCGTGTTGTGCCCCCGATCGACGACGTCCTCCTCCAGCACGACGAGACCGTGGGGCTCGGCCGCCTCCCGGGGAGCCAACGCCGCCTCGGTGGGGTCGGCTCGTTCGGCGACGAGCCGGACGGCTCCGGCGGTGTCGTGGGCGGGCACCGGATACCAGCCGCGATGGGTGATGAGCGCCTCGGCCTGCGCCAGGGCTTCCGGATGGGACCGGACGATCCGGATCTGATCCGGCGCGGCCCCCGGACAGGCGAGGAGGCAGTGACGGACCTCGACGAGGTGTTCGGCGACGATGCGCACGTTCCCCGGAAGGAGCCGGTCGAGGACCGGCAACACGCTTCCGGTGGTGGAGTTCTCGATCGGCAGGACGAGACGATCCACCGCGCCGTCCCGGATCGCCTCGAAGGCGGCGGTGAACGACCCGAATCCGATCCGCTCGGCGTCGGGAAACAGGTCCCGACACGCTCGGTCGCTGTAAGAGAAGGCTTCGCCCTGGAATCCGATACGCACGATGTCACTCTTCGCGGACACGCCACCCTAGACCGCCTTCGGGGGTGCGGTCACTCCGAGGCCAACCGGGAACGACACACCTCCAGGGCAGCGGCGAGATCCGGGTCGTCGTAGGGGATCGCCTCGGGATCGAAGGCGGGACCGGTCCCGTCGAAACGGGGCGACGGGGGTGGGAATCCCTCCACTCCCTCCGCCCGCACACAGGACGTGAACTGCCGCAGCTCGTCGAGGACCGTTGATGCCAGCTCCGGGTCCTCGGCCAGCGACATCAATCCCGCATCGACGAGCAACTCGCCGCACCTCCCCAGGGCTCGGCGGAAGCCAGGGTCGGTGGGATCGCGGCCCTTGGCCAGGTCGGCCAGGGCGACGTGGCCGGTGGCGTCGATCCGCAGGCCGTCGACCACGACGCCCTCCGACGCCATACAGTCCACGAATCCCGCGACGGCGTCGGTGGCGGCGAGGGTCGTGGTGGTGGGTCCGACGACGGCGGCGCCGACCGGAAGCGACGAGGTCGGCGACGGCGCCGTCGCCGAGACGCAGGCCGCCGCCACGATCGACAGGACGAGGGGGAGCCGAGCCACCGGCCCATGGTATCGACCGACGCGGTCGGAGCGGCCTCGGCGGCCGCTCCGACTACCTCCCACTCGACTGTCCGGTCGGGTTACCTGCGAGGTTGCCCAAAGGTCGCCGGTCTGTGGAGGTCCGATGCGCGTACATCGTCACCGGCGAACATCGACGCCCGACCGAAGAGAGAGAACAACGCAGCCGACGATCCGGCGGCGACGCCCCACTCTCCCGTGGCCTCGATCGTCACCGCTCCGCACGCTTCGCAGATGCGTCGCCGGATTCCGGCGCCGGCATCGGCGGGAGGTGCGAACCGATGGATCCCTTTCCTGCAGGCTCCCTTCCGGGTCACGGACAGTCCTCTCGTTCCAGCCCACCGATGAGGCTACGTGCCCGGACGCTCCGACTTGAGGGGGATTCGCATCCCGCGCCAAGGGACTAGTCCTCAGGCCGAGGTCGGGTTCGGCCCTCCTCCGACCGTCGACTGTCGGGAACCGAGCAGCATCAGCACCGCGCCGGCGTACAGGCCGAGGCCGCCGATGACGTCGGCGCCGTTGTCGAGGATCCCCAGTCGGAGATCCGCCAACAGCTCGATGAGCCCCAAGAAGACCGCCATGTAGCCCAGGAGTTTCGCCACCCATCCATAGGGCACCGGCCATGAGGCCCCGGATCGGCTGTGACGAACCCACACCGCGAACAGGCCGATGGCTGCCACCAGCAGGGTGCCGGTGAAAAACGAGTACTCCTCGAGGATGAGTTCGAACAGCAGGTAGTCCACAACGATGAGTGCCGCCCCGAGGGCGAACAGTCGCTCCCCGCTTCCCAGTCCGTCGATCAGGTTGCCGACGTCACTTCGTGGTGCTTGTTGACCGCCCGGTTCCTTGCTGGTGGTGTCGTCGCTCATTCCCACCTCCTTCACGGGGGGGAAGCTACATGATCTTCACCTGCGACGTCGGTGAGCGTCAGCTCTCGGTCGCCGACTCCGGCGAAGGCAGGCCTTCGGCCAGCAGCATCGCCAGATCCTTGACGACGACGTCGTCGCCCCGACCGAGCTCCTTGACGCCGTCGTCCATCATCACGAAGCAGAAGGGACAGGCGACGGCGATCTCGTCGGCACCCGTCGCCAGCGCCTCCTCCGCCCGCTCCACGTTCACCTTCTTCCCGGTGTGCTCCTCCATGAAGAACCGGGCGCCGCCCGCCCCGCAGCAGAGGGCACGGGTCCCGTGTCGGGGCATCTCGACGAGCTCCACGTCGCCGGCGGCGACCACCTCCCGAGGGGCGAGGTAGATGTCGTTGTGACGCCCCAGGTAGCAGGGATCGTGGTAGGTGATGCGCCGAGGGCGCCCGTCGTCGGACCGGGGCGGCTGAAGCCGGCCGGCTCGGAGCAGCTCGGCCAGGAGCTGGGAGTAGTGGACGACCTCGTAGTCACCACCGAACTGGGGGTATTCGTGGGCGAGGGTGTTGAAACAGTGGGGACACTGCGTGATGACCTTCTTCACCCCGAGGTCGTCGAGGGTCTCGATGTTCTGGAGCGCGAGCTGCTGGAACACGTACTCGTTGCCGGCGCGCCGAGCCGGGTCGCCCGTGCACAGCTCTCGGGGTCCGAGGATGGCGAAGTCGATCCCGGCGGCGTGGAGCAGCCGGGCGATGGAGCGGGTGACCGGGAGGTTCCGATCGTCGAAGGAGCCCGCGCATCCCACCCACCAGAGGTACTCGACCGACGTCACCCCGTCCTCGCCGAGGATCCTCACCGGGACGTCGAGCTTCTCCGCCCAGGCGGCCCGCTCCTGCTGTCCCATCCCCCACGGGTTCCCCTGGTTCTCCATGGCGACGAACGCCTTGCCCAACTCGGCGGGGAACTCCGACTCCATGAGGGTGAGGTTCCTGCGCATGTCGAGGATCTTGTCGAGGATCTCGATCCCCACCGGGCAGATCTCGTCGCAGGCCCGGCAGGTCGTGCAGGAGAAGACCTCCTCGGAGGTGATCCGCTCGAAGAGCCGATCCGCCGTGATCTCGATCTCGGGGTCGAGACCGACGGGAGGCGAGACCGCCGGATCTCCGGTGAGCGACAGCACCTCGCCGGTCTTGACGACGATCTCCCGGGGGTCGAGGGGCTTGCCGGTGAGGTTGGCGGGACAGACCGAGGTGCATCGCCCGCAGATCGTGCAGGCGTCGGTGTCGAAGAGCTGCTTCCAGGTCATCTCCTCGACGGTGGAGGCTCCGATCACGTCGATGTCCTCCGCCTCGAGCAGGTTCGGCATCGGCCGCATCGCCCCCTTGGGCCGCTCCCGAGGGGCGAGGAAGAGGTTCGCCGGGGAGGTGGCGATGTGCCGGAGCTTCGTCGACGGAAGCACCACGAGGAAGGCGGCGAAACTGACGGCGTGGAGCACCCAGATCGTCTGGTGCCAGGCGGCCGGCACGACCGCCGAGAGGGGGTATCCGATGAAGGACCACACCTCGAAGGCCGGACGCCCCATGACGGCGATACGGGCGGCTTCGGTCAGGAACCCGGAGATCCCGATGAGCGCCAGCAGTCCGAGGATCCAGGCGTCTTCGGGCTTGGTCTTCGAACGGAGACGCCACGGACGCGTGCCGTAGCGACGCGCCGCCGCCCACACGAGACCGATCAGATAGACGACCCCGGCGAGGTCCAGAACCGCCGAGTACCCCTGGTAGACGACGCCGGTGAGGAACTTGTACCGGATCGGGGCCAGGTTGTGGATCTCGAGGGTGACGGTGCCGAGGAAGAGGACGACGAACCCGTAGTAGATCATGGCGTGCATCAGACCGGCGGCCCGGTCCCGGAGCAGGGTCTGCATCGCCAGGCCGTAGGTGGCGAGACGGATCCGCTCCCGCCACTTCCCGGTCCGATCCTCCGTCCGCCCCCGCATCCAGTTGGCCGCCCGCAGCGAGAACAGGTACGCCGACACCGCCAGGAACGCGGCGGTGCCCACGTAGAAGACGCCCTTGAGGGGGAGGGGGATGTTGCCGAAGACCTCCCGCCCGACCTCCGGTTCGAAGTGGCCGGGAAGGGTCGAGAGCCACCACAGCGCCAGGGTCCCGAGGGCGAGGGCGGCTCCCGACCAGCGGATCACCCGCACCGGATCGAACCGGCGGCGTGACGGCGCGAGGTCGGTTCCGGGTTCGGTGCTGACAGCCATGGGTGGAGCTTAGAGGGGCTGCACCGGGCCGACGACGCTACTCGGCGAGGCCGAGCTCCTTTCGGAGCTCCTCGAGCTTGGCGTCGGCCTGGGCGAGGGAGACCGCTTCACGCAGCTCCGCCTCGGCCCCCTCGGGGGTGGCTTCACGCAGCTCCGTCTCGGCCTTCGCCTGCGCCAGGCGCGCCTGGATCTTCTCCTCCACCTTGTCGAGGGAGGGCGCCTCCACCTCCATCGACGCCGAGATCGACTCGACGGCCGCGTTGACCGCCTCCTGCATCTTCGCCTGCTGGAGTTTGCCCAACAGCTCCATCCGCTTGGCGGTGAGCTCCTGGAGGCGCATCGCGTTCTGCTGGACCGCCGCCTTGGCGTCTTCGGCCTGGTCGATGGCGATCTCGTACTGCTCCTTGAGCCCCTGGAGGTTGGCCTCGGCGGCCTGGAGCTTGAGCGCCAGGCTCTGGGCGGCCTGGGTCCACTTCTCCACGCCGGCGGCGTCCCCCTGCGTGCGGGCCTCCTCGGCTCGGAGCAACGCCTGTTTGGCCGTCTCTCGGGCCTCCCCCACCTCCTTGGCGGCCTTCTCGATCTTGGCCTCGATCTGGGTGCGGTGGGCGATCACCCGGGCGGCCTGGTTCCGCAGCTCCTGGTCCCGTCTCCGGGCCTCGGTGATCGCCTGCTCGATCTCGATCTCGGGATCCATCGCCCGTTCGGCGGTGGACCGGAAGAGCTGTTTCAGGTATCCCCAGATGCGGCGCAGCATCCCTCTCACCTCGACGTCGGGTGCGGCCAGCATAGAGGACGGCTTCGGCGCCGCCTCATCGGCTCCGCCGCGCCCGCCCCACCGACCGGCGCGGCGACCGGGCACGGCCGACCCTCCGCCGACGGGAGGATCGTCCGCCGACCCTCCGGACCGACCGTCCGACGCGCCGGGGGTACCGGGGCCCTCCCCAGTCGTAGGAGACGGCGTCGGCCATCCCTCCGACGAGGATCGAGAACACTCCGGCCAGGTCCAGTCCGCCACCGCCGTACGAGCGCGGTGCCTGCGCGGCCGGGACGGGGCGACCGCCGACCTGCACGGTGCGGGGTTCCGGGCGCTCGCCGCGTCGGAGCCGGTCCGCACAGTCCCGGCACACCCATACCTCGCGGGTTCCGGCCGCGGTCTCGATGCGGGCCTGCTCGGTGGCCGCCCGGTGGGTCGGATCGAAGAAGCACCGGATCCGCTCAGGTTCCGCGGGGGGAGGCACCGGACGCCCTTCGACGATGGCCTCGGCCGCCTCCAACTCCCACTTCGCCTTGGCGAGCTCCGACGACAGCGCCTCGAGGTCGGCGGGACCCTTCGCCTCGGAGAGGCGCTGCTCGGCCGCCTGGAAGATCTCCGAGGCGCGGCGGAACCGCTCCACGGCCTCCGGGTAGGACTCGGTGTCCACCCGGTCGGAGAACTCGAGGATCTCGTTGGCCACCGACGCCATCTGCGCTTCGATCTCTGCCCGGGCCTCGGCGAGCCGATCGGCGAGGGCCTGCTTGTCCCGACGGGAGTTGCGCCACAGCACGAAACCGAGCAGCCCCAACCCCACGAGCACGACGATGCCGAAGGATCCACCACCCGGTCCCTCCCCCTGGGACGGCACCCCACCCTCCGGTGCGCCTGCGAGTGCCGCCGCCACCTGGGACAGGTCGTCGAGGTAGGTGTCGGGGGGCTCCGACACCGCCCGGTCGAAGGCCGCGGCCAGCTCGGCGTCTCCGTACACCCCACTGGATGCGCCGAACTCGTCCGGGGTGATGACGATGATGGTGTCACGAGCGGTGACGGCACCGAGCACCTCGTCGGCGAAGAGGTCCGCCCCCCTGGGGGGTGTCGCCGCCAGCGCCACGAACCCGAGGCGGGGGTACTCCCGGGCGAGGCGCTCCAGGCCGTCGATCGGGATCGGTGCGTCGGAGTCGGCGTAGTAGCCGCGGAACTCGACCTGGTCGGCCACGGTCGAGGGCGACTGGGCGGCGGCGACGAGGAGCAGCGCCGCCCCCGCCGCCACCGCCATCGCCAGCCGACGGGTCATCCCTCGCCCAGCAGTTCCCGGGCGAGACGTTCGACGTGGCCCTTCGCCCGGACGTTTCGG
>Ga0256839_1001181_pt1 | contig 32280 bp, 25 predicted proteins | sample 354166metaG_FD_185968 | JGI IMG/M metagenome (GOLD analysis project Ga0256839, IMG submission 185968) | Hydrothermal vent microbial communities from Mid Atlantic Ridge, Atlantic Ocean - 354-166 | ecosystem: Environmental > Aquatic > Marine > Hydrothermal vents | place: Atlantic Ocean: Mid... | reverse complement strand
GATGTGCTGCCGGTCAACGATGCGCCGCTGGCGCTCGATGGGACGGTGTCGATGGATGAAGATACGACGCTGACGCTGTCGCTGGCCGATTTCGGCTTTGCCGATGTCGATGGCGATGCCTTGGCGGCGGTGGAGGTCGCGCAGTTGCCGGGGGCTGGCCGGCTGACACTCGATGGCGAAGCGGTTTTGGCGGGTCAGCGTATTGCGGTGGCAGATATCGAACAAGGGTTGTTGCAGTTCACGCCGGAAGCCGATGCCTTTGGCGAGCTGTATGCGCAAGTGGGTTTCCGGGTCTTCGATGGTCAGGCCTTGAGTACGCCGATCGGGCAGTTGCAGATCGATGTGCGCGGGGTCGATGATGCGCCGCTGGTGGTGGCGCCAGAGACACTCGATGCGTTGATGAACAATGCGATTCGCTTCGAGGATCTGAATCTGGCGATCGAGGATCTGGATGAGGCACATCAGGTACAGACGCTGGTGATCAATGTCAGTAGCGGGACGCTGCTGATCAATGCGGTGGAGGGTCTGGACAGTACCGAGGGGCTCAATACCGCCACCTTGACGTTGACGGGGACGACAGCAGCGATCAATGCGGCTTTCGAGTCTTTGGTGTATGTGCCGGCGCCGGGTTTCGCCGGGGAGGTGGTGATGACGCTGGTGACCGGTGAGGCGGGCAGTCGCCTCGATAGCAATGCGGTGGATGCGCAGATTGTGTTGTCGGTTGCGGCACCGATTGCACCAGCACCCGAGTTGCCGGAAACACCAACTTCGAACGCGGGGGCTTCGGTGGTCGTCGCGGCGGCCAAGGTGGTCACACAGGCGCAGGCCCCTGCGCCACAGGGTCGTTTCGATGGCCTGAGCCTGCTGCTGGACGACGAGCGGGTGCTGCGGGCCGAGGCGCTCGATGATATGCAGCCATTATCTTGGGCACCGGTGGTGAACCCCGGCACTGAGACGCACAACAATACGCTCAGGCAGGTCGAACTGGCGGCGATGACGGATGTGCGGCTCACACTGAATTGGAGCGCACAGCATCAGGCGTTGTTCGCGGCGCAACCCGATGCCGACAATGACCATGCGGATCGCTATCGGCAGTATTTCTCTGTCAGCTTGCCGCAGTTCGAGGATAACTTCGATACCGAAGCAACCGATGCGCAGGATGTGGTGCTGCGCACTATCAGTTACACCGCCGCCACCGGTTTTACCCTGGGTACGATTCTGTGGATATTGCGCTCAGGCTCGCTACTCACTTCCCTGCTACTGGCGTCGCCGGCCTGGCGTAATCTCGATCCACTGCCGGTACTCGATCAGTCGATTGAGGATGAAGATGGGGAGGATGCGGATGATGATGGGGAGGATGCGGATGATGAAAACGAGGAGCCACGTTGGTCTGCTGACCAAAACTTCAACAAGATGGTGTTTGAAGAGGTGAAGCCAGAGCGATAGCGCCACGAGACGACCGCGCTCAAGCCCTGAACGTCATCAGGTAACTCATTACGCAAGTTTTGGCGTTCAGATACGCCGGCTAGGCAGTTCCCCTTTGGCGGTGGTCATGCCGATAATGATGGCCTCGATGGCCAGCAATCCACCCGGCTGCAACGGGTAACACTTGAGCGCCATCGCCAGCACGAAAATGAACTCGGCGATCAGCACCCATCCCGCAAGAAATTGGAAACCGCTAAACCATAGAATCGGGTTGATGATCAGAAATGCGAAAATGGTGGTTTTATACCACTGCACTGAATTGCCAAGAAAATTCTTGCCGAGTGCGTGAAATAGGGAGGTTGTTATTTTATCGTTCCTTGTCAAAGCGCCTTTTGGCGCTAATATCCATTATTTAAACTGAAACGCCATGCGCCCTCGTCATTCCGGCAAGGACGCCGGAATCCAGGGCCCAGGAGGGCGACCACCACCAGTGGCATACGTCCCTGTAGCTAGATCCCCGTATCCCGCGGGGATGACAGTACCCCGTCATTCCGGCAGGGACGCCGGAATCCAGTGCCAGGGAGGGCTTCCACCACCGGTGGCATACATCCCTGTAACTGGATCCCCTTATCCCGCGGGGATGACAGTACCCCGTCATTCCGACAGGGACGCCGGAATCCAGCACCAGGGAGAGCTACCACCAGTCGCTGATCCGGTTCGTCGCGTTTAACTTAGTGTCATTCAAATCGAATCGGCTCAAACTGACCGACAGACCATCGGTCAGGAACCCACTGACTGTCCTGCATGGCAGGAGAATAGGCGCCGATCAAGCCTGCAACCAGCCTCCAGCCGACGAAGTTAGTGGAATCAGGGCTCAGTATCTAACGCGACGGCTGGAGCGTGAACCTGTTCAGAGCTGAACAATCTCCAGGCCAAGTGACTTGGCTTCATCCTGGTTCCCGGCATGCGAAATAATGGCCGTGCTGGCGCGCTCCGGCTTCAACCAAGCCTCACCCACCCGCTTGAGATCATCCAGGGTAACGGCAAGAATGCGGGCGCGATAGGCGCGACGCTGTTCTGCGGTGCGGCCAAACAGTTCACCATAAAAGGCTTTCTGGGCATCCCCCGCCGGTGAACCCGGCTTGTCGATGCTGCTGACGACACCAAGAATCGCCTCTTCTAGTGCGCGATACTCATGCGGATGTGACAACAGCCATTCGATCGAGCGATCGAAATCTTCCAGCGTCTCGGTCATGCGCGGGTCACGATATGAGTAGAAACGAAACGCGGCGGTGTCGGCATCGAAACTCGCTCCGCCACCATAGGCGCCCCCCTGCTCACGCACCCGGGAATGCAGGAAGCCGTTGCGCAGAAAACCGCCGAGTACTTCGAAAGCCGCAGCATCGGGGTGTTCCGCCGGTACCGCCGGATAGGCTTTCGCGCAGAAGTTCACCTGGGTATTGGTCATCCAGCACTGCTGTATTGTTTCATTGACGGATGGGATCGAGAAAGCGGTTTCGGCCTGGGTTGCCATCGCGTCTTTCCAGCACTTGGCGATATCTTCTTCCATGGCCTCCAGCCGCTCCTGTTCACCGATCAGCAGCACTGCCTTGTCGGTGGACGACAGCGTCGCATGCAGCTCGGCCATTTCAGCCGCGAAAGCTGTCAGGCGCGCCTGATCATCCAGGGCATCGTCGAGCGCCTTCAAGCGGCGAATGCCCTCCAGACCATGGGTCACATGCGACAGGCGTGCGCGCCCTGACATGCCACTGGCTGCCGCACGCATCGCCAGCACATGGCCATGCCCGGTCACGCTGTTCTCGCGCCGTATCCGCGCCTGAGCCACCAGCTCGCGAATTTTCGGCGACTCGTCAAAACGTGCATGCAGCAGCGTTTCCCGTAGCAATTCTGTCAGTTGCGCATGGTTTCTCACCAGCGCCTTACCCGAGATCACGTACTTGCCCTGAACCTGCTGCACGTCATCGAGACCTGCGCGGATCAGGGTACTGACGCTGATACCGCCGCTGACGGCATCCTGCCAGGCTTGTGTCTCGGTATAGTCACGATCGCCCACCCCCAGCTCGGTCAGTGCGCTCAGATAGTGTGGCAGGATGTCGATCTGAGCGTCACTCAACTGTGGCATGTCGAACAGAATCTGCTGGTACGCAAGACCATTCGTGCCCCGGGCATAGCGTGTGGCATTGAGTCCGGCGATCTGACGATGCTCGCCCTGGGGAATATGGATGTCGTCTGGCACATCGTCCAGCGTCACCTTGGGCAACACCTCGGGATCATCTTCCTGCATCTGCCGCTCGGCCAGACGCTCTGCGAGGTCGATCACCGCCTGTACGTCATCTTCGCTCATGCCGGCGCGAATGGCATCGAGACGGTCGCGTTCACGCTGCTCCTTGACCTTGGCCAAGCCGGTGTCAGGCTTCATCGTCAGACGAATGCGGTGCTTGTTATCGAGCAGGCAGCGCCTGATCATGCCCTGCAGAAAGCCCGGTTCACTCGCTTCGGCACGCAGCTGCTCCAGCGCGGCATCCAGATTCAGTGCCGCCACCGGATCACCCCGGTGAATCGCTGCGGGCAAGCCACCGAGAATCAATTGCAGGCCATAGGGATAGCTGTCGCCCCGAATTTCGCGCTGATTCAGCTCCAGCTGATGCAGTGCGGCATCGATACGTTCCTGAGGCACACCTTTCTGCGCCACCTCCTCCAGCGTCTCGAGCACCAGCTTTTCCAGCGCCTCGGCGTGCTCCGGTCGTGATCCCTCGATGCCCGCCATGAATGCCATTTCGCGGTTGCTGTCCTCGGTGCCACACATCGGCGATGGCGCGCTACCAAGCTCGGTGGTCTCCAGGGCATGGAGCAGTGGCGAGGCGCTGTTATCCAACAGCAACGAGGTCATCAGATTGGTGCGCAGCGCCTCCATCGTGTCGATACTCCGCCCCAGCAACCAGGCCATCACGATATGGGTACGGTCGCCATTGTCGGCTTCGTCTGCTGCATATACCGACTCGAAAGTGAGCGGCGATTCGTAGCGTTTTTCATCCGTTACATCGACGACCTCATCCATTTTCTCGAACTGGGACAAGGCCTGGTCGTGGAACCGCTGCTGCAGCTCTGCCACGGGGATATTGCCGAAAGTCATGAAGATCGCATTCGACGGGTGATAGTGCTTGCGATAGAACGCCACCAGCTCCTCATAGCTCAGGTCAGGAATATGCTCCGGCTCGCCACCGCTGTTGTAGTGGTAGGTCGTGGTCGGGAACAGCTTGCTCGTCAACTCCTGCCACAGCACGCTCACTGGCGAACTCATCGCACCCTTCATCTCGTTATAGACCACCCCCTTGAACTCCAGCGGCGTATCCGGGTTGCTGCGCTCAGCAAACTCCAGCCGCCAGCCTTCCTGACGGAAATCCAGCTCGTTCAGATTGGAGAAGAACACAGCATCGAGATAGACATCCAGCAAATTGAAAAAATCCTTGCGGTTCTGACTGGCAAACGGGTATGCCGTCCAGTCACTGCTGGTGAAGGCATTCATGAAGGTATTGAGCGAGCGCCGGATCATCATGAAAAACGGATCACGCACCGGATAGTGCTTCGACCCGCACAGCGCGGTGTGCTCCAGGATATGCGCCACCCCGGTGTCATCCATCGGCACGGTGCGCAAGCCCACCAGAAACACGTTCTCATCACTGTCCGACTTCAGGTGGTAATGCACCGCCCCGGTCTGGACATGCCGATACTCCTCCACCACCAGGTTCAATGACTCGATCGGCTCACTGCGCAGCCACTCGAAACTGTCGTGATGCGCGGGTTTGGACATGGAGACGGCGGATGCTACGGCGGTTGGGCTTGCTGACATAGGGGTACTCATTTCCGAAAGTTGGCAACAGTATGAATCAGGACGGTTATTTTTCCAGTTTTCACGCTGAAAAGCAGGTTGTTTCGCGCAAAAAGACCATTCAGTGAAACCACTCTTCCCCCACCCGGCGGTCACCACGAAACACCAGAAACGGCCTGATACAGACTGAAACAATTTACCTCACGCCGGAAATACTTGCGCAACAGCTCAACCATACCGTGTGAAACAAGAATTCCTCATCAGCACGGCACAAGGTGGCGCTAGCAGCAATGAGGGATTCGGACAATCCGTTCTCAAACGATCAGAAGGAGACCATCATGAAACATCAATATTTGCAGCTCGCTGCCATCGTATTGTTCACCGGAGCCAGTGGCCTGTCTCAGGCAGCCGACCCCACCCCGATACAGCTTCCCGATCTCGGCAGCCAGCAGGCCACCGAGGTCAGAGGCAATCAACTGATGACTGCCGAGGAACGCCAGGCCTTTCGCGCGCGCATGCAAGCCGCCAGCAGCGCCGAAGAACGCGCCGCGATTCGCGCAGAGCATCATGAACAGATGCAGCAGCGCGCCAAGGAGAAAGGACTCAAGCTGCCTGAGTCACCCGCCGCTGGCCCCGGCCAGGGCCAGGGCCGACGGATGGGAATGGGGCGCGGTATGGGGATGAATCGCTGAACAGCGTCATCCTCTGTGCTGATAAACCGATAAACCAACCAGGCGCCCGTATGCATGGCGGGCGCCGCAAACAACATCAGGAACAAGAACAATGCCATTTAACAAAATCCTGCCAAAACGCACCTCCGTTACCCTGTTGACCATCGCCATCGCCATCGCCGTCACTGGTTGCGATGAAAGCGATCTCACCGACGCCAGCAGCACCCCGGATACCGCGTTCCTGGCTACTGACGACAATAGCAGCAGCTCGACTGATACGATCGCCCTCGACACACTATCAGGCGGCGAGATCAGTCCCGCTGAAAAAGCCGGCCTGCTGTTCATGCGTGAAGAAGAAAAACTGGCACTCGATGTTTACTCGACCCTTTTCGATACCTGGAATCAACAAATATTCCAGAACATCGCCAAGAGCGAGCAGAGCCACACCGACGCAATGCTTTCACTGCTGGAGACATATGATATCCCCGACCCGGTCGGCAGCAATCCCGTCGGCGTCTTTGTCGACAGCGACCTTCAATCGATGTATGACTCACTGGTCAACCAAGGCTACGCAAGCCTGATCGATGCGCTCCAGGTCGGTGCCGCTATTGAGGAGATCGACATCATCGATATCGAAAAACGCAAAAACGAGGTAATAGGCAACGACGACATCATTGAAACTTACGAGATGCTACTGAAAGGATCACGCAATCACCTGCGCGCCTTCGTCAAAAACCTCGCCAATCAAGGTATTGACTACCAGCCGCAATACCTCAAGCAAGCGGAATATGATGCCATCGTTGGCACGGACACTGAACGAGGGAATTGATTGGGTATAGTGGCTGCTTTTCCCCCTTCGGCTCCGCTCAGGGGCCTTCTCCCCCCCGGTCCCTGAGCGGAGCCGAAGGGACCGGGGGGAGCAATCAAAACTCCGCCGTCAGCTTCACCCACATCACCCTGCCAGGCTCATTCACCTTGATGGCCACCGGATCCATCAAATTCGAGCGACTGGCGTGTTCGGCATAGGTTTTGTCGAGCACATTATCGACCCCGGCGCGCAGGCTGAAAATCTCACCGAGCTGTAGATCACCGTAGAGATCGAGCACGGCCCAACCGGCGGTTTCACCCACTTCCTGCTTGCTCAGGGTATCGATACGATCCTGTTTGTCAGCGAAACGCACCCGCCCACCGAGGCTCCACTCGCTGACAGAATAGTCGAGCTGTACTTTCCCATTCAACGGCGGTGTCTGGGCAATGGGTCGGTCATCTGTCGTGTTGGTAGCACGAATCCATGCCAGGCTGGCGGAGACATCGAGCACATCAGTAAGCTGTACGCGCCCCTCGACTTCGGCACCGTACAACTCGGCATCGACGTTACGATAGATATCTGCCCCATCCGCCAGCAAAATACCGGGCTGCCCACGCGCGGCATCACGCAAAATATAGTCCGCAACATCATCATAGAAAATGGTCGCGCCAAGACGCGATCGGTCTGTTGTTTTGACCACCCCCATATCGAGCTGATGGTGCTTCTCGGGTTCGAGATCGGGGTTACCCACCCAGCGCATTTTCGCCACCATATTCCACTTATTCATGTAGCGCTCGGTAGCATCTGCCGTACGCACACTACGCGACAGTCCGGTAAAAATACTGACACCGTTTTCGAGCGCCTGTTCGTATCGCAACAGGCCGCCAATATTGGTTTCCGACTTATCTTTCGCAGTCACCCCGTAGTATGTGTTGTAAGCCATGTTTGGTGATACCATCAACGGCTTGTCGTCCACCTTGCCTGCCGTCACATCGACATTATCGACACGCAAGCCGGCCTTTACCTTCACCTTGTCAGAAACCGTTCTGGTCGCTTCCGAGAAAAGGCCAATCTGCTCGATGGTGACATCCGGCCAGAGATAAGAAAGCGCCTTGGACGTGCCGCTGTCCATATCATTCAATACGGCAAATCGCTCATTGCGCTGCAAATCGAGACCCCAGTCGATGCGGGTAGAATCCAAACTGGAATTGAGCAGCAACCGGCCACCATTGGTTTTTGAGGTGGTGGGTGTGGCCCGCAGCATAGGCGTCCCGGCCTTCATCGTTCCGGCTGGATACTTCGGTGCAGGACGCTCGCTGTAATTGTCCATTAAATGATCGACATCACTCGAATAGGCTTCGAACTTGATGTCCTCGACCCAATCAGCGGCAGGTTTGTCCTCATAACGAAACCGATAGAACGAACCCTCCTCTTCGGGGCTGTCCATCCCTGCACCGGGGTACAGCGCGTGCTCGAAATCGTTACGTTCAAGCGTCAGCTCAATCAGCCTGTTTTTGTTGGGCGTGAGACCAAACACCACACGACCCTGCCGATGATCGAACGAAGAACGCACCTCGGTGCCATCGCCATCTTCATAATTTTCTGCATTCTTCACTTCGGCAAAGGCGCGAAAAAAACCCTTGTCAGAGGCGGCGACAATATCACCCAGCACATCGCTCGAAATGCCATTATCCGTCGCCAATGCCGACACCCTGCCATGAATACCGCGGTCAAGCGCCAGCTCACGCGTATCCCGTTCAAAAATAATAGTGCCGCCGCTGCCGCCCGCGCCATAAATAACGGACTGCACACCCTTGAGCACGGTGACCTTCTCGTAGGTTTCCAATGCTGCCCAACTGGCCGGTGGGTCCATGCGGTTGGGGCAACCACCGTGCACATAGCCACCATCGAGCAGCACATTCAGGCGTGTTTGCGACTGGCCACGAACAATAAGCTCCAGTCCACGCCCACCAAAACGGCTGATCGACACCCCATTGAGCTGACGCAGAAAATCGGCCCCATCCGCGCTGACGGCGCGAACGCGGTTATAGGCATCGGGTTCGGAAACATTCGGGTTGATCGGAAGACTCTCTTCCACCAGTACCGCTTCCAGTTCATCCGCTCCCGCCACACCGAGCGACAGTGAAACCGCCAATGACAACGACATTATTTTTGTCTGCAACTGCATGACCTCTCCTGATTATCTACCTGATCGATAACAAGAGAGGATAGGAAAACTGACACAAAAGCGGCAGTGACATAATGTCGCAGGCAGGACAAATTGTCGCTGATTCTGCGATGCGACGAGTTAGACCAAGGGGGGGGCTGGCGTCGGTGAACGCCAGCAGTGATTTTTATTGCGAGCGGATCAGAAGCATTTTCAGCAGATCGAGTGGCGTCAGATCGTATCCGCTGGAAACCTCTCTGACGCTGTCTTCGGCAGTTGCATCGACACCACCACTCTTCAAGCGTGCCACGCAGGCATCAAGCGGCGACCCGGCCAGGTCGCACAACTCCGCTATCGTCTTCCTGCCAAGCCCTGTACCGGCAAACTCCGCCTCGATTTTTTCAGCCGTCCATGAGTGCCGTTTCACCGCTGTGGTTGCTTTTTTGTGCTTGCTGATATAGGAGTAGATCACCATTGGCGTGGTATCGTTGTTGCGCGCTATGGTACTCAGAGACTGCTCGGGTTCAAACCTGATATTACGCGCATGCAATTCCTCGATCGCAGCAGCCAGATCCAGCCGCATGCGCCTGGCGATACCTTTGACTGACACTTCTTCGGCATGCCCGAAAGGCGGCTCCAGCTCCGGGCTCGTAACCCAGCTGGCCTTGATCCGGTCGTTCAGATCAAAAATCCAGCTCGCCGGCGGCAGATCGTAGATGGAAAGAAATATGATCACTACCGTCATGACAAGCGACGAGAGCAGTTCCCGGCTGAGATTCAACTTGCCGGCCACCCGTTTGGCGAGGTATTTCTTGAACGGTTTCCAGTTGAAATAGAGATGCAATATGCCGGCAATGATAAATATGCCGCCGAACATCATGTGTACCCAACCCCACTGCTCCTTGTCGAGTCCGGCGAATGACCAGTGCGTCCAATAGGCGATACGCCCCTGCGGCACGATATAGAGCATGATGCCCGTCACCGTCAGCACCAAAAAAGCCCAAGTCACCAGGAAGGCTGTAAATGAACGCAATGACTGCTTGTTCTTGATCATGAGCTTTTACCAGCTTGATTTCTGATCAATTCCAGTGAATGAGCCACATTTCAGCACTCATCATAACTGGCGCGACTGACTGCTGGCGAAAATATTGCTACCACCCATTTCGCGCGCGCCAAGCCTTGCCGGGTCACCGACTATCGTTCCACCACCGCTAGCGGCAGCATGACGTTTACCTGCAAGCCGCCGAGCCTTTTCGAGCGCCCCAACTGAAACTGTCCATCATAGAGTGCGGCAATATCCTGAGCGATGGCAAGCCCCAAACCATGCCCCGGCTGATTTTCATCAAGTTTCCTGCCTCGCGCGAGCAGTTTGCTCCGCAGCTGTGCTGGTATCCCAGGGCCATCATCCTCCAGCACTAGCTGCAATTCATCACCCGCTTTCAACACCAGCCTGATTTTCTGCCGCGCCCACTTCGCCGCATTGTCGAGCAAGTTTCCGATCAGTTCGAGCATATCACTCTGATCGAGCGGCAAGGATGGCGGCGCATCCACCAACAATACAATCTGAATTGATTTTTCCTGGTGGAGCATCTCGATGGTGGCCACAAGATTCTCCATGTCATCTCGCGGCACGAAATGGCTGCCGACCGCTGCCCTGCCGGTAATCCGGGCCCGCCGTAACTCACACTCCAGCAAACCCTGTATTCGCTCTGCCTGTACCTCCAATTCTGGTATTTCGTGCTTGTGCGCCAACCGGTAGATAATGCCGAGCGGCCCTTTCAAAGCATGTGCCAGATTGCCAACGGCATTACGTGAACGCTCCTGGTGTTGCTTCCATGCCTTCAGCAGCTGATTGAACTCAACGACCATCGGTCGCACTTCTACTGGCACAGATTCATCGAGACGAACCCGTTTTCCTTCGTTGACGGCACGAACATCGTCACGAATACTGTCCAGGCGGCCAAGAATCCGGCGAATAACATATCGCTGCACCACTAGCATGAGAAGAACCGCCGCCATCGAGGCTGCAACGCCTATCGCAAGAAAGCGTTTGATGGCTGACAAAAGCGGAGCAATATCTTCGGCAACGGCGATCGAAAAACGATGCCCGCCGCTTTCATAGGTGTTGTGCCAAACGAGTAAATGTTGTCGCTGTGGCCCAGCGGCCAACCAGTAATGCGCCTCGCCCGGGCGCTGTACCGCACTGACCAGTTCCTGATCCCATAGCGAACGTGACAAGATTTGAAACCCGTCATCAAACAGTACGGTGTAATAGTGCCCTGACAATGGCTGCCTGTAGACTGGTGGCAGTGATTGCTTGATCTTGCGCTGCTCCAGATCCATGCTGGCAACAATGGCTTCAGCGTCATGTTGCAACCTCGACAGCGCAAACTGAATTGCACTTTCCCGCCCCAACCAGGATGCGATTGTCAACAACACCAACAACACCGCAAACATCAGCAAACCCATGCCAATGGTCAGCGAACGCTCAATTGAACTGCTGTCAGGCTTTGAAAACATAACCCTGGCCGCGCCGTGTTTCGATCCGGTCTCGACCGATCTTGTCGCGTAACCGACTCACATAGACTTCGATCAGGTTACTGTCCCGATCAAAATCCTGAGCATAGACATGCTCCGTCAAGCGTGTTTTGGAAAGCGGCTTGCCTGGATTGAGCATAAAATAGCGTAGCAAGCGGAACTCTGTCGCCGTCAGTTTGACTGGCGAATTGCCAGCAACACAGACTTGCTGATGCTCTTCATCGAGCACCAAGTCCCGCGCTTCAAGCTGTGCAGAAACGCTTCCGTAACGGCGCCGCAACAAGGCCTGCAGTCGTGCCAATAGCTCTTGGTGGTGAAACGGTTTGGTCAGATAATCATCCGCACCCGCCTTGAGTCCATCGACCTTCTCCTGCCAACTGTCTCTGGCAGTAAGAATCAAAACCGGAGCGTCAACGCCACTAGCGCGCCATTTGGCGAGTACTGCCAGCCCACCGAGTCGCGGCAGGCCAAGATCAAGCACCATCAGATCATAGGATTCGGTTTCACCGAGAAACAGCGCCTCTTCCCCGTCTTCTACACAGTCGACGGCGTAGCCCGCCTGTTCTAATTCTGGCCGCAGGTCTTGTACCAGCTCAAGATCATCCTCTACCAATAACAATCGCACCGGCACCTCTGACAATTGCGTCGTCGTTTTTCCGACTGACAAAAGCATGACAGCACTGCCTTAGACGTGATTTTTTCAGCGTCATCAATGCTCGACACCCTCTCCAACCACCTCACCTGTGAAAGGATCGACCCACCACTCGAGAATCCTTCCATCGCTGGTCACAAATTCAAATTCAAGCAAAGTCTGCGCTCCGTTTGCGTATCGCTCCACTTCCAGCAGCCGGCTTCCCTCAGGCAACCCTTGCAGCCCCGCCAAAATCTGCTCAAGTGACAACTCGCTATTGGCGGTCGAGAGAAGGTGGCGGACGGCAGAATCCGAGATCGGCTCACCCCCATATTCGGGATGATCCAGCGCCGTCGCTGCCAGCCACCAGGCCGCAAGCGCGAATCCCAACGCCGCGAAAATGATTCCAATGGTTGTATAGCGTCTCATGTCGTCCCCTGGCGTACTACCAATACGCCACTTGAAAACCAGCGATACCCAATACTATGCCAGATTGCTGCTTTCATAGTGGGACTGGCCCGATGGGGAAAATTTCCCCACCGAGCAAAAACGACACACCCATATACCACTATCCGCTCAGGAAAAGGTATCGCTGAACAAGTTATTGGTCCAACCAAACATCTCCTGATAGTGAGATACCGCAGGCGCTCCACCCGCCTTGCTCGGCGCGATCGCAACCCAGCTGTCACTGACAGTACTGTATTCATAGGTAGCGGTGAGCCATGTCGCTTCCGATGTCGATACCGGGCTGTAACAGGCAGAATTGATTTTCGGGCTGGCATAAACGGGGAACCCATGCAACAGATTCAAAACCGCTTCAGCACAAACCTTCGCCTCTGCATTTCCAATATGGCCTGCTTTTGGCACACCGGTACCTTGCGCATCACCGATGACATGAATCCCTGCAACCTCGGTGGATTCAAAGGTTTTTGCCGAAACCGGCGCCCAGTCACCGCTAAGCAATCCTGCATTGTCGAGCAAGGCATTGGCACCTGCCCGCATTGCCGGGATGACGTTCAATACATCAGCCGCATAGGTTGCTTCGGGCGCACCAGATACCGTCACCGTTTTGCTAGCGTCATCGACTTGCGTGACCTGCACGCCGGCATGATATTCAACCCCATACTGAGTGAAGCGTGAGCCGAAACTCTCTTTTTCCACGATAATGTCAGGATTGGCGTCGAGCACGACCACCTTGGCGCCAGGCCTGTGCTGATTCAACCAGTGTGCCACCACACACGCACGCTCGTATGGCCCAGGAGGACAGCGATAGGGTGTCGGCGGAACCGTCATGACAAAGGTATCGCCGTTGTTCATGGCCTCAATCTGGCTGCGCAGCAATTCGACCTGTTCACCACCTTGCCAGGCATGCGGCACTTTGTTGATGTCGTAGTCATTGACGTATTTGAAATCGATACCAGGGGCCACAATCAGGCGATCGTATGCAAGCGTTTCATTGTTTTCCAGCAGCACCGTTTTGTTGGCACCGGAGTTGATCGTCAATGCACGGTGCGCCTTGTGAGTGACACGATATTTTCGCTGCAAATCGGCATAGGTGAACGCAAGGTTTTTCGCGCTGCTCTGGCCGTTGAGAACCAGGTTGCTCAATATTGGTGAATAGTAAACGGACTTTGGTTCCACCAAAGTCACATCCACGCTGTCACCACCCCACATTTTCAGATATTTGGCTGCCGTTGCACCGGCAAACCCGCCGCCGATAACCACCACCTTATAAGGCGCCGCAGCTCCGGCCTGTTTGAGACTCAGCCCGAGCAGGCCTGCAAGCCCCACGCCCGAATATTTCAAGAATTGACGTCTGTTTCTGTTGATTGCTTTCATTTTCCATTACTCCACATTAATCCACGCATCATCTCAATCGTCATCACGATCATATTCGGCATCTCCGTCGCTACTGCCATATTGCGCAGCCATTTTCTGAAAAAACCCGGCCATAGCCGTGACTTCTTCCGGACTGTATCCCTTTGCCTGCGCATTCATGATATGAGTGTTCAGCTCTGCACGCATTTCGGCCATTTCTTCCGCAAGCTCACCGGCCTCACCCACCAGTCCTTCGATAATGCCTGATACGGAGTATCCGTTGGTGCCATGACACTGCGCACACTGCGCCGCCAACAAACGACCACCAGTGGTATCCGGAACGAATGTCTGGGGCAGGGAAAACGTTACTGTGCCACCGACATGAATATCACTTTCCAACTCATCATCATCTGCCACACCATCATTGTCGTCATCCACATCATCACGATCATCAACACCATCCCAATCACGATCGCGTTCGTCAGAATCGGCAATTCCATCACCATCATCATCGTCGTCATCGCGGTCTGGGATGCCGTCATTGTCGTCATCAGCATCATAGTGATTGGGAATACCATCAGCATCAGGATCGACCGCAAACGCTTCCTTGTGTACCTGCAACTGTTGTACCGCCAGATCAGGCAGCGTATGAGACAATGGTTCATCACGAATGTGATCACCATCGGAATCGAGCATCTTCGGATCCGTTGGGCTGGTAGGCAAATCCACAAACCCGATATCGATATCAGCACCATCTTTTTCAGCCGAGATAGCAAACCCAATAATCTGATTTCCGCTGAAGCCAACCGGCGTAACCGTCTTATTGGCCACATCGGTTTCGTTCATGGTCATCACGACCTGGCATCTGGAGTTCGTCGGGAGGCTGATGCTGAAGGGATGTTCGGCAGCGCCATTTTGCTCAGAACCAACCTGCTGGTAATAACCATTCTCACAAAAAGCCTCGATAATGGTTCCAGGCACTGTCCCTGAGAGCTTGTATAGCCCGGTCGTTGCCCCGCTCGTATTGCTCGTATCAGTTACCACATCATTATCGCCTGTGCCGCAGCCCGTCACGGCCAAAAGCACCACCGACGCGGTAGCAAGATACCGAAGTCTTATCCAGTGCATATCGTTCTCCTATTGGTTTGAATTGATTTTCCCGACCACAGTCGTCGGTCAGGAACAGATTGCAAAAGCCATTATGACGGCGCTCCCTTAAATCAACCTTAACCCCATCGAGAAATACTTCCGGGATATAGTTACCAGCCATATTCACATTCACCCGATAGCGAAATGATCCACGACTGAGTACACTCCAAAGGCGCCGTCACAATAGAATCCAACTCATTTTCAGCTTTGTTTCAGAAAAGCCTTCTACACTTCCTCCTCAATCATGAACAATGCAATCACCATGCACCGATTACCCATCCATTTACTGCCCCTCATTGTCATCTTCGCCCTGCTTGCCACCCCGGCTGGCGCGGTGTCTCTGGCAGAAGCCGTATCCATCGCCCTGGAACGTCACCCCGCGGGCGCAGAACGTCGGACACTGCTGGATTTGGCAGACGGCTATCGCACACGGGGCAATAGCCTGCTCGGCGGCGATCCCTCACTTGACATTGCCACCGCATCCGACAGTTTGGGCAGCGATTTTGGCTATGAGGAATACGCCATCGGCATTGCCCTGCCCCTCGCATCGCCTGGCCAGCGACGTGCGCATCGAACGCTCGCAGACGACCTTGAGCAGTTATCGGCATCGGCGCTCGCGCGGCTGCGCTGGGAGGTTGCTGGAGAGGTGCTTACGCTCGCCTGGCGACTCGAAATCGCTACGAGCGATGCGCGTGAGGCGCAAAAGCAATGGGCTGGCGCACAGGCGCTGGAGAGCGATGTAAAACATCGCTACGAGGCGGGCGAACTGGCACGCAATGACCTTCTACTGGCCCAGCAGGATGTTCTCGACAAGGAAGCCGGCTATCAAGAAGCACTCAGTATGCGTGAACAGGCCCGGCTCGCATGGCGAAACTACACGGGGCTGGATCAACTGCCTGACGATCTCGAACAGTTCAGTGTGCGCCAAGACATCCCGCCACTGGAAGCACATCCCCGGTTGGTTGAGGCACTCGATCGTACAACATCCTTCACTGCACGCGCCGCCATGGCAAGAGCACTGCGCCGAGCGGCGCCGGTCGTCTCAATCTATTCGCAACGCGATCGCGGCAGTCGCCCGGAAGCCTATACCGACTCTATCGGTATCGAACTCAGCCTGCCGCTGGGAACACGCTCGCAGGCAGCGCCTGCCATTGCCGAAGCCGAAGCCGAACGCGCCACCGCCGAAAGCGACGCCATGCTGCTGCAACGCAGGTTGGCGTTGCAAATTGACAGTGCCGAGCAGGAAGTCACCAATAGCCGTGAATTGTTGACTTTGGCAAATGCAAAAGCGAAGGCTGCCGAGGCTCGCCTACACCTGGCCCAACGCGCTTTTGAACTCGGCGAAATGAACCTCTATCAACTGCTGCTTGCACGTCAGCAGGCAGCCCATGCGACACGCGAACTGCGTCGGCGCGAACTCGAAGCACAGCGCGCAATCGCTATTCGGAATCACCTTTCTGGAGTCATCCCACAATGAAGCATTTTCTCTTCGGCTTGTTGCTGGCATGGGGGAGTCACCTCCATGCCGCCAGCCTGATACCCATCGACACCGCGCAGCAACAGGCGCTCGGCATCCGCACTGCGGCAGTCGATGCCGCAACACACGCCTGGGGCAACAGTTACCCGGCGCGGGTTCGCGTTCCCAATGACCAGCTGATGGTGGTCAGCGCGCCCCAGGAAGGTTTGCTCAGCAGCCTCAAAGTGGCGGCAGGCGAGCCCGTTACCAGGGGACAGCTGCTGGCGGTGATTCAAAGCCCGAAACTGGTCGAAGAGCAACGCCTCTATCTGGCGGCACTGAGCCAGCTGGCACTGGCGCGGGCACAACTCGAACGCGACCGCCAACTCAAGGCCGAAGGCATTATCGCCGAGCGCCGTCTGCTGGAGACACGCGCCAGTTACACACAGGCAAAAACCGAAGTGGAACAACGGCGTCAAGCACTCCAACTGGCGGGCATGAGCGATGCGGCCCTGATTCAGCTGGAGAAAAAGCACAAGCTATCAGCCACATTGGAACTGTTGTCACCGATGGACGGCGTGGTGCTGGAACAACTGGCGACCCCCGGGCAGCGTGTCGAGATTGCCAGCCCCATCTACCGTATTGGTCAGCTCGACCCACTATGGCTGGAAATTCAAGTGCCACTGGAAAAACTGGATCAAGTGGCCGTAGGCTCAACCGTCAAAATCGACAAGCCAGCACTGGAAGGGCGCATTGTCACCATCGGCGGCATGATTCATGGCGAAAACCAGAGTGTACTGGTGCGTGCAGAGGTACCAAATCCGGCTATCCAGCTGCGCCCTGGACAGTTCGTCGAAGCACGCCTGGCCTTGCCGGAGGTCGCCAATACCTGGCGGGTGCCAAGGCAGGCGCTACTGCGGGTCGATGGCAAAACCTGGCTCCTGGTCGCCCGTGACGGCGGCTTCGAGCCATTGGCAGTGCAGATCACCAGCGAAGACCCTGACGCCCTGGTCATTACCGGCCCACTCAGCGCTGGCGACCGGGTGGCGATCGCTGGCACCGCAGCACTGAAAGCCGCCTGGCTGGAAGGCGACAACTGATGCTCGCCCGTCTTATCCAGTTTGCACTGACGCAGCGATTGTTGATGCTGCTGGTGATCGCGCTGTTGGCCGGCGGTGGCTGGGTTGCGTTCCAGAAAACCCCGATCGATGCCTTCCCCGATGTCTCTACCACCCAGGTGAAGATCATCATGAAGGCGCCCGGCATGACGCCCGAGGAGGTGGAGTCCCGCATCACGGCGCCGGTCGAAGTGGAGATGCTCGGCATTCCACAAATGAACATGCTGCGCTCAGTCACCAAATATGCGCTGACCGACATCACGGTTGACTTCGAGGAAGGCACCGATGTCTATTGGGCCCGGCAACAGGTGGCCGAACGTCTGAGCGCCATTCAGGGCGACCTGCCCGATGGCGTCGAAGGCGGTATTGCACCATTGACGACCCCGCTGGGTGAAATGTTCATGTTTTCGCTGGAAGGCGGCAATCTCGATCTGCGCCAGCGCCGAGATCTGCTCGACTGGGTGATTCGCCCGGCCTTGCGTACCGTGCCCGGCGTCGCCGACGTCAACTCGCTGGGCGGCCTGGTGCGCACCTTTGAAGTCGTTCCCGACAATGCCCGCATGACCGCGCGCCTCATTAGCCAGACGCAACTACAGGAGGCACTGACGCTCAACAATCGCAACGATGGCGCGGGCCGCCTGAATGACGGCGAAGAAGTGCTGCTGGTGCGTACCGAAGGCGCCATCACCACGCTCGATGACTTGCGCAATATCGTCGTCCGCCCCGACCCGACCCAACCGGTACGCCTGGGCGACGTAGCCGATGTGCGCATCGGCTCGCTGACACGCTATGGCGCCGTGACCAAAGACGGCAGCGGTGAAGCGGTACAAGGTCTGGTGCTCGGGCTGCGCGGCGCCAACGCCAACGAACTGGTAAAGGGCGTGCGCAGCAAGCTCGCAGAACTGGCCCCTGGGCTGCCGGACGGCGTGACGATCAATGTCTTCTACGATCGCGGCAAGCTGGTTTCCCAGGCAGTGGGCACCGTTACCACTGCATTGGGCGAAGCCATTGTACTGGTCGTCATTCTATTGCTGCTGTTTCTCGGCAACTTACGCGCCGCGCTGACTGTCGCCCTGGTGCTGCCACTGGCTGCATTGGTCACATTCATCCTGATGCAGCAGTTCAACATGTCGGCCAACCTGATGTCGCTCGGCGGGCTGGCCATCGCCATCGGCATGCTGGTGGATGCTGCGGTTGTCGTGGTGGAAAACATCACCACCCACCTGGCCCGCCACCAACACCAACGCCTGCCCCGTATGCACCTGATCTATCGCGCCGCCCGTGAAGTGGCAGTGCCGATGACGGCGGGCATATTGATCATTATTATCGTCTTTCTGCCACTGCTGACGCTCGAAGGGCTGGAAGGAAAGTTATTTATTCCGGTTGCTCTGACCATTGTCTTTGCCCTTTCCGGCTCACTGCTGCTGTCACTGACAGTGATACCAGTGCTTGCCTCCTATCTGCTCGGCAAGGTCTCGCATGAAGAATCCCTGCTGGTGCGCTGGCTGCTGAAACTCTATGAGCCGGTACTGCGCTGGAGCCTTGACCACGTTCGCCTCGTCGTCAGCGCAGCACTGCTATTGCTGGTGTCCGCCGCTGTCATCTATACCCAGGTAGGCAAAACCTTCATGCCGACGATGGACGAAGGCGATCTGATCGTGCAGCTGGAAAAGCTCCCTTCCATCAACCTCGAAGAATCGCTGAATATCGACATGGCCTTCCAACGCGCCCTGCTCGAACGGGTACCCGAGGTGATCAGCGTCATCGCCCGCACCGGCTCTGATGAGCTGGGGCTCGACCCAATGGGGCTCAACGAGACCGACAGCTTTCTGGTGCTCAAGCCAGTCGACGAGTGGGAGGTGGCGGACAAGGATGCCCTCAAAGAGAAGATTCGCAGCGTGCTGGCGGACTTCCCGGGCGTCGCCTACGCCTTCACCCAGCCAATCGAGATGCGGGTATCGGAAATGCTCACCGGCGTGCGCGGTGATCTGGCGATCAAGATTTTTGGTGAAGACCAGGACGATCTCAATCGCACTGCCGACGCCATCGTTCAGGTAGTGCAGCAGATCGAGGGCGCCACCGATGTCTACAGCCCGCGCAACGAGGGCGCACAATATTTCCGTCTGGTGGTAGACCGGCTGGCCGCCGGACGGCTGGGGCTCGACGTCGAAACGCTCCAGGACGCCCTGCGAGCGCAGGTCGAGGGCTTACGGCTCGGCACCATATACGAAGGCATGCGCCGGGTTCCACTGGTCATCAAAGGACCGGAGAGCTTGCGCAACTCCCCTGCCACCTTTGCCGGCCTGCATCTGACCCTGCCCGATGGGCGGCAAGTCGCCCTGTCCAGTCTGGTGACGATGGAGCGCACCGAAGGACCGGTTTCGGTACAACGCGAGAAGGGCAAGCGCATGGTCGTGGTCATCGCCAATGTATCAGGGCGTGATCTCGTCAGTTTCGTCGAGGCCGCGAGGCAGGCCGTGGCGGAACAAGTCAGGCTGCCCACCGGCTTCTATCTGGAATGGGGTGGCGAATTCGAGAACCAGCAGCGTGCAGCCCAGCGCCTGTCGATTGTCGTGCCGGTCGCAATCGGCCTGATCTTTCTGATCCTGTTTTCCACGTTCCATTCCGCGCGACAAGCGTTGCTGGTGCTCGCCAATATCCCCTTCGCGATGATTGGCGGCATCGTCGGCCTGTGGCTGACCGGAGAGTATCTGTCGGTGCCGGCATCGGTTGGTTTTATCGCCCTGCTCGGCATTGCGGTACTCAATGGCGTGGTCATGGTCACCTGGTTCAACCAGCTGCATGCCATGGGAAAACCCATACAGGAGGTGGTCGTCGAAGGCGCCAAACGTCGCCTGCGCCCGGTACTAATGACCGCCAGCATTGCGGCTTTCGGCCTCGTTCCACTGCTGTTTGCCAGCGGCCCGGGATCTGAAATTCAGCGGCCACTGGCGATCGTGGTGATCAGCGGGCTGATTTCCGCCACGCTGCTGACGCTGATCCTGCTGCCGATTCTCTACCGTCGCTTTGCCTTCGCAGACACCAAGGAGCAAACCCCATGATGGAACACGACACGATGGACGATCACAGCGCTCAGGCTCTGTTGACACTCGTACTGCCGCCACCACTGGTGGATCCACTGGTGGACTGGTTGCTGGAACAACCCGAAGTGACAGGCTTTGTCAGCCTGTCCGTTAACGGCCATGGCGGTTCCGAACACGCCATGAATGCAGCAGAAAAGGTGGCCGGCTACCGCAAGAGCCAGATGATCCAAACCCACCTGCCGCGGAAGCAAGCCAGCTCGCTGCTGCAAAATCTCAAGCAACAGTTTGCCGGCAGCAACATCCACTACTGGATAACACCGTTGATTGCCGGCGGCCATCTGGGCTGAGCCAACTTCAAATAGCGCAAGATTGAGCCTCACATCCCTGTGGCGTACGAATCCCCGCGTCCAGCGGGGATGACGGCACCCACCGATACGTCTGCCCACAATCCCGAAGCGACTGCCAGCGAGGGCGACCTGTGCCGCACGGGCCTATATCCCCGTGACTGACCCCATCCTTTACACGCTTCCAAGCAGGCGCACCGACTCGCCGCCACCAGATAAAGCAGCAACTTTGATTATTATCATCGTAATACGAGTCATTCGCATTACTATTCGTGATCGTTTCCACAGGCATGAATGGAAAGGTCATGAAGTCACTTCTTCGCAGCATCATCCAACCGGGTACCCTGCTCCTCGCACTCGCCTCATTGCCGTTGTCGGCTGATAACGTGGTGGAGAACGCCGGAGCCCCTACCCTGACTCACCGCACCGAGCGCCTGGAAAAAAGCCGCGGCGCACGCGATATCGAAGGTGCATCACGACTACAGGTTGTGGGTGCCATCGAGGTAGATACGAACTTCAGCAGCGACGACAGTGGCGGCATCAGCATCGCCACGGTGGAACTGGGCCTCGACGCAAACCCGACCGGCATCACTCAGGGACACTTTCTGGTCCTGTTCGAAGAAGGTTCCAGCGATGCTGTGGGTATCGACGAAGCCATTATCACGCTGACATCAGCACAGACGTCCTGGTCGCTGGTCACCGGGCGACTCCGCATCCCCTCAGCGCCCTGCTCTCCGATCCACTGACGCTGGAACTTGGCGAAACACGCGAAAGCGCACTCCAGCTCGGCTGGGAAGGCGATTCCATCACCACGTTGCTGTGGATCGCCAACGGCGCAACCCGGCAGCGCATCGAAGATACCTTCGATCTGTTTGGCGCGCACATCGATATGGCGACGACATTTCGTGGCAGCGAGGTGACGCTTGCACTCTCCTGGCTCAACAACCTCGCCGACAGCGATAGCATTCAGACAGCCATCAAACAACCCGACCGCTTGGCACGCGAAGTTCCTGGCACAGCCCTGCACGCCAGCATCACGTCCCATCCCTGTACCTTCACGGTCGAACATGTCACTGCGTTGCTGGATTTCAGCGCCGCCGACCTTGGCAATGGGCACGAGCGACCCACGGCAACCAGCCTGGAGCTGGACTACAACACCACCCTTCTCGGGAAATCGGCCACCATGGCGCTTGCCCGGCAGCAGAGCAGCGATGCCGCCATGCTGGAACTGCCACGGACACGATGGCTGGCAGCCGCCTCCATTGCACTCGATAGCCACTCGACCATCGGTATCGAATACCGTCGCGATCGCCAATACTCGGGCCAACGAACCAACCAGTCCCTGCTGAAGCTTTCAACGATCTTCTGAACCCGGCTCGGCAAGCCTCGTTGAAGGCTCCCCCAGCCAATTCCCCCAAGCTGAGGCCGATTTGCTAAACTCCCCCGCGCAAGCAGCCTGCCAGCCTCTCATACCAACTCAAGTTTCGGAGTTCAAATGGGCAGATTTAGCGGTTCCCCCCTTTCGCAAAGGGGGAAGCTGTCAGGCCACTACTCAGCGCCCCAGCCCGCTGCGCGGGCACACATCGAAAAGTAACGAAATGATACTGAGCCAGCCATTCAATAGCCACTCGTCCACTTGGTTTTCTTTCCCCTTCACACGCGCCGCTGTCGGGTGCGACTGGAGGGGGCAACCGGCCATGGATGGCCGGTTGAAGCTTGCGCGGCAGGAAGCCGCTCAAGCTGACCCCGGAAGGCGTGCCCGGCAGCGGAATCAAGCGTGTGTGGGGCGTCCTTTTTTGGGTTCCGTTTTTTGGACGAGCAAAAAATGGAACTCGCGCTGTGCGAGAATGGATCGGAAGAATCGTAGTATTGAAGAGCGCGAAACCCATACCACCTCGCTTGATATGAATGCTGAGGACAACAAGCGTAAGATCAGGTTTGTTGGCCTCAATACTTGGAAAGCACGGTGGCATTGTTTCGTGGCCAATCAAGCTTTGCTGCTTCCACCCCGGCTCTCTGCCACGGCCCCGAGTACCTTTTTGTCAACAGCAACAAAAAGGTACCAAAAAATGCCGCCCCAATTCCCCGCTGTTTCCTGCGCTTCTCGGCCCAGCCGGGGGTCGGCCGACACGTCCCTTCGTGACGGCCGACGCAGGCCATCCATGGCCTGCCCCTTCGGGCTGATCCCGGCTGAGCCTGCGATGCTCGGGCGGGCAAAGGGGTATCGGTGGTTGCCAGACGACAAGTTTGGTGGGAAGTTACTTGGAAGCTGACCACTGAAACTTGCGTTTTGATGGTGTGATCCAGGAATCAACCATAACTCCCATAACAAACGAGCTGCTGAACTCAGGGCACTACCCGTCCCCAACCACAGTGGAACCGGACTGATATGACTGAACTTTACGATGCATTGCGCAACAACGTGAGAACCCTGGGCGAGAGCCTTGGCGAGACCATCAGGGATCATCTCGGACAGGAGGTGTTCGACAAGATCGAGCTGATTCGCAAGCTCGCTCGGGATGCTCGCGCCAATGGCGAGACCAATGCGCCGGAGGCATTGCTCAAGGAGCTGACCTCGCTGTCGGACGACGAATTCCTGCCGGTCGCCCGCGCCTTCACGCATTTTCTCAATATTGCCAATATTGCCCAGGAGTTCCATCGGGTAAAGAACCAGACACTGGTGTCACAACTCGATTCGATCAGTTCCTTTGCCCAGGTTTTGGGGCGGCTGAAAACCGAAGAAATCGACCCTGACGAGATCTTCGACAGCCTCCGCGAAATGCGTATCGAGCTGGTGTTGACGGCCCACCCGACCGAAGTCAACCGCCGTACACTGATCATGAAATACAGTGCGATCAACGACTGTCTGCACGCCATCGACCGCGGTGAACCACAGCACCACCGGCTGCGCGAGCTGATCGCGCAAATCTGGCACACCAATGAAATCCGCCAGCAACGCCCGACACCCATCGATGAGGCCAAGTGGGGCTTTGCAGTGATCGAAAACAGCCTGTGGCAGGCTGCACCAGAATTCCTGCGACAGGTGAGTGATCACTGCGTAGAGGCATTGGGACGTCCCTTGCCACTGGACTGCGCACCGATCCGCTTCGCTTCCTGGATGGGCGGCGACCGCGACGGCAATCCGAACGTAACCGCCAAGGTAACCGAAAACGTGTTGCTGCGCGCCCGCTGGGTCGCCGCCGGGCTGTTCGCACGTGATCTGATCGGGCTGCGCAACGAGCTGTCGATGAGTGAGTGCAGCGCGGAACTGCGCAAGCGTGTTGGCCCCAACGAAACCGAGCCCTACCGTGCGCTGATCCGCCGCCTGATCATCGCCCTGGAAGACACCCGCCACTGGCTGGAAAAGCGCATGAGCGGCGAGTCGGTGCTGAAACCGAGAATGCTGATCTGGAAAACGGAGCAACTGGCCGAGCCGCTAATGCTCTGTCATCGCTCACTAAGTGAGTGCGGCATGAAGATCATCGCCGAAGGCCCGCTCGAAGACACGATCCGGCGCCTGAGCTGTTTCGGCGTCATGCTCAGCAAGCTCGACATCCGCCAGAATGCCGACCGCCATGCGCAGGTGTTTGACGAGCTGTCGGAATACTATGGTCTGGGCTGCTATTCCCAGTGGAACGAAGAAGCAAAGCAGTCTTATCTGCTGCGTGAATTGCAGAGCAAACGGCCACTGATTCCACGCAACTGGAAGCCATCGGCCGAAGTACAGGAGGTGCTCGATACCTGCCGCATCATCGCCGAAACCGATCCGCAAGCACTGGGTTCCTATGTCATCTCGATGGCAGGGCAGCCTTCCGATGTGCTCGCCGTGATCCTGTTGCTGTGTGAAGCGGGCGTCAAACACAAGATGCCGATTGCACCACTGTTCGAGACGCTGGCGGACTTGAACAACGCCAGCAAGTGCATTGACGATCTACTGAAGCTGGACTGGTATCGGCAATACGCCGATGGCCACCAGGAGGTGATGATCGGCTATTCCGACTCCGCCAAGGATGCCGGTCAGCTGGCCGCGGTCTGGGGGCAGTACCGCGCCCAGGAGGAGCTCACCCGGGTTTGTAACCAGCACGATGTGCATCTGATGTTGTTCCACGGTCGCGGCGGCACCGTCGGTCGCGGTGGCGGCCCCAGCCACACGGCGATTCTGTCGCAACCGCCCGGCTCCGTGAATGGCGGGCTGCGCGTCACTGAACAGGGCGAGATGATCCGCTTCAAGTTTGGTACCCCGGAGCTGGCAATCCGCCACCTGGAACTGTATGCCAGCGCTGTGCTGTCGGCCACATTGATGCCCACCGCCGAACCCCGCAAGGAGTGGCGCGAGGAGATGGATACGCTGACGAAGAAAGCGCATCGCCACTATTGCAGCATCGTCAAGGAACACCCTGATTTCGTTGAATATTTCCGCCTTGTCACGCCCGAGCAGGAGCTGGGGAAACTGCCGCTGGGATCGCGTCCGGCCAAGCGGCGCTCTGACGGTGGGGTGGAAAGCCTGCGCGCCATTCCGTGGATTTTCGCCTGGACGCAGATCCGCCTGATGCTGCCGGCCTGGCTTGGTTCCGATGCCGCGTTGACGGAAGCTATCGACGATGGCCAGCTCGATCTGCTCCACGAGATGTATGAAGAGTGGCCGTTCTTCCGCGCCTATGTCGATCTGCTGGAAATGGTGCTCGCCAAAGCGGAGCCGGGTATCGCTGCCTACTACGAAAAACGGCTCGCACCCGAGCGCATGCGGCCGCTGGGCGATGATCTGCGCCGACGCCTCGACCTGGTCACCAGCGCGGTGCTGAAACTGAAGCAGTCACAGTCGCTGCTCGAAGACAACCCGGACCTGAAACGCCTGGTCGACTGGCGCAACCCCTATATCGACCCCTTGCACTATTTGCAGGCCGAGCTGCTCTATCGCGACCGCAATCACTATGACGAAAAACTGGAACAGGCATTGATGATCACCATGGCAGGTATCGCCGCCGGCTTGCAGAACACGGGATAAGCCCCGATGGACGACCGTTTTGCCGCCACTGCCCGCGTCTATGGCCGCGACGCGGCGGCGCTGTTCCGGCGTCTGCACGTGCTGGTGGTCGGCATCGGCGGCGTCGGCTCCTGGGCTGCCGAAGCACTGGCACGCAATGGCATCGGGGAAATCACGCTACTCGACAATGACGACATCGCCAGCAGCAACATCAACCGCCAAATCCACGCACTCGACAGCACCATCGGCCAACAGAAAGTCGCGGTGATGGCCGAGCGCATTCATCAGATCAACCCTGTCTGCCGCTGCCACCCCATTGATGATCTGCTCGTCAGCAACAACCTCGATCACTATCTAGGCCGCGGTTACGACTACGTGATCGATGCCATCGACAGCATCCGCTTCAAGGCCGACATGATTTACTGGTGCAAGCGCAACCGCCTTCCCATCATCACCACCGGCGGCGCCGGCGGCATCACCGACCCCACCACTGTTGCAGTGAAAGACCTGACCCTCACGCATAATGATCCGCTGGCGGCCAAGGTGCGGCATCGCTTGCGGGCGCAGTATGGCTGGAGCCGCAACCCGAAGCGTCGTTTTGGCATCGAATGCGTCTATTCGACGCAACAGCCGGTCTATCCGCGCCATGATGGCAGCGTTGGCCATGAAAAACCCGGCACGGCTGGGGTCAGGCTGGATTGCGATAGCGGCTACGGTTCTACCGTGGTGGTCACGGCAACCTTCGGCCTGGTTGCTGCCGCCCGTGTGCTGGCGCGGACGCAAGCCCGACACGGTGTTTAGCGGCGAACCCCATGCAGCTTCAACCCCGCCCCGTTCCTGCCCGCCACATCCTGCACTGGTTTGCTGACGGCTTGCGCCTGAGCACGCGGCAACCATTGTGGTTCGTGATGCTGGTCGCCACTGCATTGCCGGCGGGGATGCTGCTAGCAGCCATGCCACTGTTTCTGCTGCTGCCGTCGCTGCTCGGTTGTGGCGTCTTGCTGGCGTTTTCCAGCGAGCAGGCCAGCAGCTTTCTGGCAACCGTGGCCGGGCAATGCCGTGGCAAGGCGCTGCGTCTGCTGGCAGCTACCCTGCTGGCTGCGCCTGCAGTGTTCTTTATTGCTTCCCTGCTGCTGTTTGGCGCGCAGTTCGACGAACCCTCCCCCGCGCAAACGGCCGCTGCGACACAATCCATCCTATCGTTTGAACCGGCGGATATTCTGCTGGTCACGCTGTTTCTGTGGTTCGTGGCGGTTGGGCCGATTCTGTGGTTCATGGTGCCGCTGCTGGTGCTCGAAACACTGCCGCTGAAAATAGCCTTTGCCCTCGCGCTGAAAGCCTGCCTGCACAACCTCTATATCGCCATGGTGACATCGACACTGGCGCTGGTATTTCTCGCCGGCATCAATATCAGCATATCGGCCTTCCCGCTGTACGCCATCGTCGTTTGTGCCATGTACGCCAGCTATCGCGATGTCTTCTATGGTGAAGCGATCAAAATGGCGACAGCAGCCAGCAAAACCGTAGCGACACTCACAGCACCGGAAAACACAGGCTGAGTGTCAGTCGGGCGCAGCGCTTTCACCCAGCAGGCGCTCGATCAACCAGCCATGCAGCACGGCGAAAACCAGAATCCAGAAGGTCAGCACCACCATGTAGGCGCTGCCGAAATAAAATGCCATCAGCGGCAGCCACGGCAGCTTGATGGCGCGCGCGTAGAGAAAAGCAGCCACCAGCGCGACACGCATGCCATGTTCGCGCATGTTTTGCAGCAACGGGTACCAGGGATATATCGGCCCATGGGACAATACCCCGGCGAAAATCGCAATTGCCCACCCTTTCACCCCACTGCCATGGCTGGTCAGCTCCGCCAGCTTGCGGGTCGTCCCCGAAAACAATTCGGTCGCCCATAAAAAGAAAAACACCAGCAGGAAAACGGGCCCAAGCTCGACAGCCATCGTCTGAAAGCGGCCGATCCCGGCAGCACCAAATTGCGGGAACAGCCAGTAGAGCAACAGGTAAAAGGCGCAGACCGCAGCCAGAAACAGCCATCCCCGATAGGCCTTGCGACCACCCCCTTGGCGCTTGCCAGCGTGCTCAGACATGCAGTGTCACCACCGTCAGCCAGGCCACCAACAACGCCATCACAAACGCCAGCGCATTGCGCCACACGGCGAACCGCCACCCCAGCATCATTGCTTCGACGGGCAATGGAATAATGCCGACCGTCACCCAGGCGATGATAAACGTCGTCACCGCATACAGATCGACACCGGCTTTTTGCAACTCACCAGCCAGCAGGTAACTGATCACCGGCTGGGCGGCGGCAATACTGCCAATCGCATCGGCAATCAGCATGTCGATCAAACTGCCATGACCAAGCGCCCCCCAGGCGATCAGCGTCGGAATCATCTCGATAATCAGGCTGGACAACAGCAGCACACCGAGCAGCACCGGAAACAGGCGCAAAAACATCGCAACCGTTTTTTTCCCCGATGCCATCAGCAAGGGCAACAGCTTGTTTTGGGTGATAGTCATGGCATCTCCTCACGATACTCGAAGCGCGGCCATTATTTCACAGATCGGGCGTATGTTAGCCATGGGATCAGGTTCACTGAATGGCACTTGATCGCTACCTCCCCGCCGCGAGCCTTTCTATACTTCGAGGCTTCATTTCCAGGAAACCCACAGGCACTCCCATGACCAGCGACTCAGCACACACCCGTCCCCATAAATCAAAAATGGTGCGCCTGCTGATCATATTGCTGCTGTTGCTTGGGGCAGCCGAGATCGGACTGCGGCTGTTCACTGCGGAGACAATGTTCCTGTCACCCAAAAGTGATGCCTACTGGAAGAGCACACTGCAAACTCGCCTGGCCAATACTGACGCCAGCGCTTTGCTGCCGCCTGACCTCGCATTTGATGCACAACTCGGCTGGCGCATGAAACCCGGCTACACGGCCCCCGACCTGCATCATGACAGCCACGGCTACCGGGTAACGGCGGAAACGACAACGGACGCCCCGGCTGCGCGCATACTCTTGCTCGGTGACTCCTTCACCTATGGGCTGGGTGTCCGCGACAACGAAACCTATGGCCAACAACTCGCCACGCTCACCGGCAAGAAAGTCATCAACACCGGGATAGCGGCGCACAGCATCGACCAGTCGCTGCTGCTATGGGAAACCGAGGGCAAGGCAATCCAGCCGCAAACAGTCATCCTCGGTTATGCCGTCGACAAGTTCTTCACCAATCCACTGACAGTCCGCAACCTGCCGAAGCCATGGTTCAGTATCGGCGCCGATAACCACTCGCTGACCCTGCACGGCACCCCAATCCCGCCGCCCGAAAAACTCGCTCAGACCACTCAGCTCGAACGCCCCTTTTCGCTGCGGCTGGTCGAAGCCACCCAATGGCTGATGAGCAAGGTCAAGGCCAAGCTGGGTATGGGCAATGACTATTCGGCGCAAGCCCGGCTGAGCGAAGCACTATTGGAGAATCTCAACAAATCCGTCAGCAACTCAGGCGCCAACCTCATCGTTGCTTTCATCGGCCATTGCTACGATGGTGAGCCAGACAACCTCATCGCCGAACAGCAGATCATGCACAGCTGCGACAAACTCGGCCTGAAATGCATCGACATCGCCGCCGAAATGCGCAAAGGCGACTTCAACAGCTACTATGGCGGCAACTGCCACTGGTCGGCTGCTGGGCACCAATTTGCCGCCAGAAAAATCTCCGAGCTCATCAACGATCCGCGTTGAGGCAGCACAGCATCAGTTGCCCTCCGTGGCGTTCGATTCGGGCTTACCGGCAGAAATATTAGTACAGCACCGTCATCTCCGCTGGACACGGGGATGCACACCTCCGGTGGTGGTAGCCCTCCCGGGCGCTGGACTCCAGCGCACTGCTGGAATGACCGGCTCCGTCATCCCCGCGGGACGGGGATCCAGTCACAGGGATGTGGGGCACCGGCCTGGCCTGCCCTCCCTGGCGGAATGACGGGAAGGGACGCTGGAATCCAGGGGTACAAAGCACTGAGTTGATTTACTCATCGATCCACCAACAGACTCGGGCTGAAAACGTGCATCCACCCGCCACCACGGCGATAATTCGGCTTGGCATCCCAACCATTAATCGCCATGGCATCGAATTCATCAGACGCTATCTGCTTGCGTGATCAACTGCTTTACAGTGGTCGCTTCGATGATTTCTATTCATCACGCGATCAGCCCGACCGGGAGAAGGAGTTTGTTTTCTGTCAGGGAAATCAGCTGCAGGAACGCTTTGCTGAGAGTGATCATTTTGTCATCGGTGAGCTTGGCTTTGGCTCGGGGACGAGTTTTCTGGCGACGATGGCGCTGTGGCAGAAAACGGCTCCCGCCGATGCACGGCTCGATTTCATCTCGGTCGAGCGCTATCCGCTGGCGCGTTCCTTGCTGCGCGAGTATCTGCAACGCTTTCCACAGTGGCGGGACAACAGCGAGCAGTTGCTGGCGTTGTGGCCTGGGGCGATTCCAGGCTTTCACTGCTTGAGTTTCGCTAACACCCGCATTCGTCTGACGCTGATTGTCGATGAGGTGGCGAGCGCACTGCACAGTCTGGAGGCCTCTATCGACGCCTGGTTCCTGGATGGTTTTTCACCAGCTAAAAATCCGCAGATGTGGACGCCGGCAGTGATTCGGGAAATCGCCCGGCTGAGTCATCAGGGCACGACTTTTGCGACCTACACCGCTGCGGGTCAGGTCCGCCGCGACCTGATCCATGCGGGATTCGAGGTCGAAAAGTCGCCCGGCTATGGGCAGAAGCGGGAGCGGCTCACTGGGCGTTTTCGGGTGCCCCGTGAGCGCGCCGCTTCACGACTGCCGAAGCATTTCCGCCCCCATGAACAAAGCGCAAGGGGGCGTGAGGTCACGATCATCGGTGCCGGGCTGGCCGGGGCTGCCTGCGCCAACCGCCTTGCTGCACGCGGCTATCGGGTCACCTTGCTGGAGCAAGGGGAGAGGATCGCTTGCGGCACTTCATCGAACCCGGCAGCGATCATGCAACCTTTCCTCAGTCGCGATGACTGCGTCGCGTCACGCTTTTCCCGCCAGGGATATCTCTACACGCTGCAACGGGTTCGTCAGCTCGAACAACTGGGCATCAATGCAGGATTTCACCCCGGCGGATTATTCAGCCTGCCCAAAAGCGAGGACGACCTTGGCCGCAAGCTGGCGGTCGCGACGGATCAGCGGTTTCCCGCGAATTATTTGCGCTGGCAGTCAGCTGTCGACACCGATGGCCTGCCAGGCGATCTCGATGCCGAAGGATTGTTCTTCCCCGCCGCCGGCTGGTTCGATATTCGCCAGCTCTGCGAGGCACTGATCGAGGAGTTCCGGGCGTCGATCGATATCCGTACCGACATGTCGGTGACGGGCCTTGACGAAATTCGGGGCGGCTGGAGACTCAATAGCAATCATGACGCCATCACCAGCCCTCGCGTGGTAGTGGCAACCGGGCATCACCTCGGCACACTCGCCCAGTGCGAGCAACTACCGCTGCTGACCAACTACGGTCAGCTCGATTCAGGCCACTGTGATACGCCGCCCGACATCGCCATCAGCAGCAAGGGCTATGTCGTGCCGAGCAGCAAAACCAGGATATTTTTCGGCTCGACACATGAACCGGGCGACCGACCGAGACGCGCCCCGGCGGCCAACACGGCATTGAATCTGGTATCACTGCGCATGCTGTCCACTGCGCTCGCGGATTCGATCGACCCGACAACAATCGAAACCTGGGAAGGGGTACGTGCCACCACGCCCGATCATTTACCAATGATAGGCGAGCTCCCGCGTGTCGGTGCCTGGTCTCGGGTATTCGGCCCCTATCTGCGTGGCCGCGCCACCGGCACCAGCGAACAATCGACCTGCTACCCCGGCTTGTACTGCTGCGCCGGACTCGGCTCACGCGCGCTGACCTCGGCACTACTGGGCGCTGAAATACTCGCTTCCGTCATCGACGATGCGTCGCTGCCGATCGAACGCGCGGTATTCGAGGCATTGCATCCTGCACGTTTCCTCGCACGCGCACTGACGTGATCGCGCCGACATCAGGTTACTACTCAGCGCCCCAGCTGCATAGCGGGAACACACCAAAAAGTAACGAAAATCGTAACTACTCAGCGCAAAAAAACCATAAAAAAAGCTTGACAGGGTTTTTGCGTATTTTTCCTGCTTTTTCGGCAATCCAGGGATTAGCTTCAAACCCCTGCCTCAGAAGCATCATCATTCTA
>Ga0256839_1001180_pt1 | contig 32329 bp, 26 predicted proteins | sample 354166metaG_FD_185968 | JGI IMG/M metagenome (GOLD analysis project Ga0256839, IMG submission 185968) | Hydrothermal vent microbial communities from Mid Atlantic Ridge, Atlantic Ocean - 354-166 | ecosystem: Environmental > Aquatic > Marine > Hydrothermal vents | place: Atlantic Ocean: Mid... | reverse complement strand
TCGGACAGGGAGACGGCTCCCCGGAGGAATTGCACCGCAAAGGCCATGCAGGTGCCGGCCGGGCATTTTCCGCAGTTGGTGCGGGGCAGTTTTTTATAGACGTCAATAGGTGTCATTTAACACGCGGTAATTGTCGGATTCCCTGCATAAAGTATTTTGACAGTCTTATCCTTCCAGTGGCATAAAGATGTCGGCGGCGGCTCCTCTGCACGTTTATGCCGCATTAACGTTTATGCAACCGGAAGAAAGGTATTATAATGTATTATCCCGGAGCGGGCAAGCGGTCAGTATTGAGATATTGAGACTTTATCAAAATACAGCGGTTGAAATGCTCCGGAGCCAAGCAGCACATCAAAAGGACGCCCTCAGCTTACAGGCGCATAAAAAACACCGCCTGCGGGCGGGGGAGTCCGGCGGAAAAGCTTTATAGCAATGAAATAATCTTTGAAATCCGTGCGCCCGGCTTCCGCCGGAAATGCTCACCGGGTCACGATAATTGATAAATCGTTTTGTTATCTGTTATAGTGCATGGCTATGGATAACCTTAAGGAACGCCTTATTCAGATAGTCCGGCAGCGGTCTTTCCGGTACAGCCCTGTGCCGGAATTCAGGCTTACATCCGGCGCTGTCAGCAACTTCTATTTCAACATGAAAAAGACGACCCAGTCCGCTGAAGGCATGTATATTGTGGGAAAGATCGTTTTTGAAAAAATCCGCCGACTCGGCCTCCACCCGGCTGCCGTGGGCGGCCTTACCATGGGGGCGGATCCCATAGCCTATGCCGTGGCCATGTACTCCCAGATTGTCAAAGACCCGGTAAACGCGTTTGTTGTAAGGAAGGAACCCAAGGAACACGGCCTCAGATTGCCGATAGAGGGGGATATAAAGGCAGGAGACCATGTTGTCATAGTGGATGATGTCGTAACCACGGGCGGCTCCACAATCAGGGCAATAAATACCGCAAGGGAAAACGGCCTGATAGTCGATGCGGTGATTATCCTCCTGGACCGCTGCGAACAGAACGGCAGGCGGAATATAGAAAAGACAGGCTGTCCGGTTTACTGCATCCTGGACGTGCACGATTTCATCCCTGTCCGGAATTAAGCGGCCGGCAGGGCCGGAAAAAACCTGCATAAGAGTTTCATGAACATAGTAATACCGCCGGTGGAATTCATATTTCTTTTCGTCGGGCTTGTATTTCTTGCCCTCGCATTGCGGGAGTATTTCAGGTCGGGCGGGAAGATGTCCGTTGCCTGTAAAATCCGCCTGCGGATGGGTATTATTTTCGTCGCGGTGGGTGCCGGCCTGTATTTTATTTTATAAGCTGCTGCTTTCAGGCCGGATAATCCGCCGCCTATCCCGCAAAGGTGATATTAACCTTACGGTTGCATAAAAACACCGCCTGCGGGCAGGAGAGTCCGGCGGTTACCCTGTTTTCTACCTGTGTTCCCAGTATTTCTTCAACCTGGAGAGGATTTTCTTCGGGGCGCTGTATCCGGGTATTCCGCGGGAGTCCGGCTTTTCTTCTTTTGTCTCTTCTTCCTGGGGAGGCTGAGCCCCGGCTACGGCAGGGGCCTCTTCAATCTCGGCCAGACGGCCCTCCCCGAGAAAGCGGAAGACCGGTCCCCCCTGGCTCAGGGACAATTCATCATTGACATTCAGGGGGGACTGTATCGCAACCGGCCGGCCGTTTATCTGCAGGGTCTGCTTACCGGTGAGGTCTTTTATCCAGTACTGGTTCCGGCTGAAAAATATCCGGGCGTGCCGGTCGTGTATCATGGGATGATCGATAATAAAATCGCAGGTTGTGTCCCTGCCGATAGTTACAGGAAGCTCCCTGTAGGAACGGAGGGTGGGGCCGTACTGGATGATAAGCGGCGCACTGACCCTCTCAGCGGACGGCTGAGGGGGCGGTTTAACCGCTGATGACTCCGGCTGAACGGTCTCCTGCCCGGCAGCAGCCACAGCAGGAATTTCCTGCCGCTTCTGCTCCTTCACAGGCGGCTCCTGTGCCCGAGGTGTCACGGGTGCGGCTGATTCTTCCGTCTCGGCAGGCCCGGGGGGTTCATTCCCGACCGTCCCTTCCCTCATCTCAAACAGGAAGCTCACCTTCGGCCCGCCCTCGGTAAACTCCAGCACATCGCCGTTTCTGAGAACGGTCTCCCCGATCCTCTTTCCGTTTACAAAGGTGCCGTTGGCGCTCTGGTCGATCAGGCGGAACTGGTTGCCTTCTCTTGTGATCCGGGCATGTTTCCTGGAAATGGTGTTCAACCCGGGAGGAAAGCGCAGGTTGCACGAGGGGTCGCGGCCTATGAGGATCGGCGTTCGGGTGAATTCCTGTATCTCCCCCTTCATGGGACCCAGTATGTGGACGAGCTGTACGACTATGACGGGTACGGATTTCACATTTTCCTCAATTGTTCTTTACCTTACAGCGGCAGAAAGACACCGCCCCGCGGGCAGGGGGCGCCGGATGTGTTACGGCGGACCCCCCGTGCCGGCTTGCGCAACATTAAGGTTTACAGTCAGAAGATTAAGCGGTAAAGGGAAACATTCACCGTAATTTTCATACGGCCCCGGAAAAAGTTGTTTCCAATCTTTGTCTGTTCGTGTATATTAAATTATGTCTGAAATAAACTCTTTTGGCAAGTCGGACACAGGACTCAGGCGCTCCAACAACGAAGACGCCTTTGTCGTTGACCCTGACCGCGGTTATGCCTCGGTGGCGGACGGAATGGGCGGGCAGGCCGCCGGTGAAGTGGCAAGCCGGATTTTCATAGAAACCGTGACGGATGTTTTTTCAGATGCCCGGCCGGTCTCTGAAGAGGAATACCTGCAACTGGTCCGGGATGCCTTCCGGCTGTCCAATGAGAGGATTGTCAGCGCCGCGGCAGAGAATCCTCAACAGCGGGGCATGGGCTGTACCGGGGAGGTGGCGGCCTTCTTCAGCGGCGGTTATGTGCTCGGCCATGTGGGGGACAGCAGGACTTACCTTTTCAGGGCCGGCGAACTCAGGCAGATCACCCTGGATCACTCGCTCGTCCAGGAGCAGGTCGACCAGGGGCTCATAACACCGGCTGAGGCCAGGACGCATTCCCTCCGGCATGTACTTTCAAGGGCGGTGGGCACCAGGGAGGAACTGGCCGTCGACCTTATCAGGGGGAAGACCATGCCCGGCGATATTTTCCTGCTGTGTTCGGACGGCCTTACGGACATGGTGGAAGACGGCGCGATCAGGGACGCCCTTTCCATTCCCGGAGGTCTGCAGCGGAAAGTGGACAGGCTGATAAGCCTGGCGCTGTCGGCCGGTGGATATGATAATATTACAGCGGTACTGTGCGAGATTATCCCTTAATGTTCTTAATGTTGCATAATCCGGCTGTGGGGTCCGGCGTAAAACCTTCGGACTCCCCTGCCCGCGGGCGATGTTTTTATGCCGCCGTAAGGTATATAGACGCAAAATCAGGCCGCGGCCCCTGCGTGAGGCATGCCTGTGCAATTGCCATGTGCATGCGGATTGATACCGGCGGATTCATCAGGTTGCTGATCGTGATTTTTTTTCTGGCCCTGCTGGCATCCCGGCCCGTTTCCGCCGGCGTGCAGGCGGCGCCGCTGATCTCCCCCCTGCCCGTTGCGGAGACCAGTCTCCTCCTTGCACGCTGGCTTGCCGGCTCCGGCTTCACGGTCAGGCAGACCGCTTCAGAGGCAGGCGGTGTGAGGCTCGATGCCGTCAGGGGGGCTGAAAGGTGGCGGATAATCATAAATCCCCGCTCCCCCCTGGCATCCGCGTTATACGCTGAACACATCCTGAACGGCCTGCCCGTGGAGGATAAGAACATGGACCTGCGGGATGTTATCGACAACTATGTAAAGGGGCGTTATCCGGCGGGAAAAGGGCGGGAGGGGGATATCCCGGAGGTGGTCATGTCGCGCACTGCAAACGTTGTATGCATCCGCGCGGCGATAAACAACAGGGCCATACAGTTTTCAGGATTCATTGTGGGGAAGGAAGGGCTGGTTATCTCAACCGCCCATGACCTCGCCGGCGTCCGGGAGGTTGTCGTTGTCCTTGACACCGGCAGGGAACTGAAGGGTCGTCTTGTGAAGAGGGATGCCGGACGCGACCTCAGCCTTATCGACACCGGCACGAGGCTTGATTCCTCCATCTCCCTCGCCGGCGCGCGTAATGTCCTGAACGAGGGGGAGACGGTGTATTCCGTAGGCTGCCCCTATAATCACCGGGGAAGGATAGTGCCGGGCACTGTCAGCGGCCCGCTGCGGCGGGTGAACAATCATCCCCTGTGGCAGGTGGACATGGAGACCCTGCCCGGGGGCAGCGGAAGCCCGGTCTTTGATGCACAGGGCAACCTCGTCGGGATCGTCAAGGGCCGGTACAGGGGTACCGAGTCAAGGGGGTTCTTTATCACCATGGAGACGCTGATAGGATTTTTAAAGGATTTACAGTGAATTACGGCCGTTACGAGGTGAAAAGGGAAATCGGGAGGGGCTCGATGGGCGTGGTTTACGAGGCCCATGACCCCAATCTCGATTTAACCGTGGCATTAAAGGTCCTGCGCCGGGACAGGCTCGTGAGCGACGCCTTTGTGAAGAGGTTCCTGGCCGAGGCCAGGGCGCTCGGCCGCCTTGACCACCCGAACATAGTGCGTGTCTATAATGTGGACGAACACGAGGGAACCGTCTACATTGCAATGGAATTCATTGAGGGAGAATCCCTGAACGAAGTTGTGCGGAGGGGCACGGCAACAACCGCTGAAATCATTGAAACATGCGCCGTGGTGGCTGAAACCCTCGATTACGCCCATCAGAAAGGCATTGTCCACAGGGATATAAAACCCGGCAACATCCTCATCCGCACAGACGGAAGGCTTAAGATAACGGATTTCGGGATCGCGCACGTTGAAGACCCTTCCGCTGCAGTGCAGACACAGGCCGGGGAGATACTGGGCACGCCCGCGTACATGTCCCCGGAGCAGGTGATGAGCCGGCCGGTTGACGGCCGCTCCGATATTTTCTCGCTGGGGATTGTATTGTATGAATTGTGCACAGGCGCCAGGCCCTTCAGGGGCGACAGCCTCGCTGCCGTGTTTAATGCAATCACGCAGGAGGAGCCGCCTCCCGTTACAGCGATTAATCCGGCCGTCCCGCAGGAATTGTCCGGGGTTATCCGGAGGTGCCTGCGGAAAAATCCGGATGAGCGTTACAGTTCCGGGAGGGAGTTGTCCGCGGCTTTGAAGGCCTGCTCCGGCAAAAAGGAAGAGGCGGCTGCAGCCGCACAGGCCGGTGGAAAGACACGGAAAAATATTGTCGTTTCCATTGCCGCGGCGCTGATATTCGTGATTGCGGGAGCGGTTTCGTACTATTTCATATCAGTAAAGAGCGGCACGGATTCACCGCCGGCCGCGGAAGAGGCCGCGAAGGCCTTTCTCAAGATAGACAGCGCGCCGGCAGGTGCCCGGGTCTTTGTGGACGGGATGTTCAGGGGGGAGACCCCCCTGAGGCTGGAGCTTCTGCGCGGCAAACACGATGTGCGGCTGAGCCTGACGGATTACTATGAGTGGGAGGCACAGGTGCAGTTGCAGGACGAGGGGGAGACTCCCCTGAGTGTCCGGCTCATACCGAGTCAACCTTAACCTTAATGTTGCACAAGCCGGCAGGGGAGTCCGGCGTAAAACCTCCGGACTCCCTGCCCGCGGGCGGCACTTTTATGCCACTGTAAGGTTAATGTTGCATAAACGGGCACAGGAATCTGCCCCGCCGCCGGTATTTTTATGCCGCTGTAAAGTGAAATTCATACGGGAAGACTAAAAAATTTCAGAAAAGGAGAACCATGAAATGAAGACAATGGCCGCAAGACATGTTGTTCTGCTGATCGCAGTCACAGGGCTTATGCTTTTAAGCGCCGTCTCTTACGCAAAGGAGGAGGCGCGGGTCTTTTCCCTTAAAGATATCCGCGGGGGAAAATACGACCTCTCCGGCATGAAACAGAATCGCATGCTCATCCTGTATTTCTTCGACGTGGACTCGGCGCCGAGCCAGGAAGGCCTGCTGAACCTCGACCAACTGGCAAAAAAATACGTGGATGCCGGTCTGACCGTATGGGCGGTTACACGTTCACCGCGGGATAGGGTGGCGGACTTTGTGAAAAAAACGGGAATAGCCTTTCCCGTGCTTCTTGATGATTCGGATGTGAGCGGCCGTTACAATGCCCGGGTGGTCCTGCCAGTGGTATATGTCATCGGCCCGGGGCTTGAAATCCTTGACCATTTCGAAGGAGGCGGAAAGGCCGCCGAGATGATGCTCCTCAGGGTGGCCGAAAGGGAACTGCAGCAGAAAAACACAGCGGTCGCAAAGGCCATCAGTGAAGAGATTATCAAAAGGAATCCCGGCAATACAGGGGCAAAGGCCGTCAAGGGGTATGCAGCCCTGAAGGAGAATAATCTCCGGGAGGCTGAGAGGGTCTTCAAAGCGCTCGCCACGGCAGGGGGCGATGGGGAAATCACCGGCAAAGAGGGCCTGGCCGCGGTGTATGCCAGAAAGCAGGAGTCGGAAAAGGCGCTCCGGCTGATTGAGGAAGTGGAACAAAAGGCCCCGGAGAGGGCATTCCCGCATGTTATAAAGGGGGACATACTCTATGCCAGGAACAAAAAGAAGGAGGCGGAGGAGGAATACCGGCAGGCCGTGCGGAAAAAGTCGGCGGCCCCCTACCATGACGCCGTAAGGTATAACCAGCTCGGCCGGATATATGCAAACTCCGGCGACTACCTGAAGGCCCGCGAGCTGTACGACCGCGCGGTGAGCATTGACCCGTATTATATCGAAGGCACGACGAACAAGGGCCTGACATATGCAAAAGAAGGCAGGTGGGACAAGGCCCTCGAAACCTACCGGAAGGCCCTGGCCCTTGACGGGAAAGACACCTTTGCCGCTGCGCTGGCAAAAAAGGCCGCCGAAATGCTGAGCCTTCAGAAGGATGCTGAACGCAGAAAGCGGATCGACAAACTGGTCAGCGACCTGGCGGAGAGGTTCCGCAACCGCAAAAAGGCAGTGGCCGGGAGCGGGGACGGATGGACATCCCCTCCCATGGTCATTTCTTTTGTGGACTTCAGGGAGGCGGGGGGGCTGGCTGAAAGAGACGGGTTTTCCACCGTGCTCATGACACAGCTTGCGGATTACCTTAATGCCTCCGGCAGGGTGAGGGTGGTTGAACGCGTTGTTATGGACCGCCTTCTCGATGAGCTTAATCTCGGCTCCTCCGATCTGGCCGACCCCGACACGGCGCTGAGGCTCGGCAGGATACTGGCCGCCAGGCTTATCGGGACAGGCTCGATATTTTATCTGCCGCAGACCACGCTGCTCAACCTCAGGCTTATAGACACCGAGACATCTGCGATCCCGCAGGTTATCACGAGGCGGATAGATACGGGGGCCTCCCTGGAAAAGGAGCTGTTCCGCATCAACCGCGAGATACTCAGGACCGTCATATCGAAATACCCCCTGCGCGGCTACATCGTCAGGGACGCCGGCAGTGGCCGTTTCATAGTTAACCTGGGCTCAGGGCAGGGCGTTGTGCCCGGGACAAAATTCAATGTCCTCGAAGAACAGGAGCCGGTAAAGTATAAAGGCAGAATGCTCCGGAGCGCACCCAGGCCAGTTGCCCTGCTTGAAGTGGTGGACGTTGAGCCCGACCTGTGCTTTGTCCGCGTTATAAGCAGTGAAAGGCCGGTCAGGGCTGACGACAAGGTTCAGGAGAAAATAGAGGAAGCGGCCCTGTGATTTGTAATTTGTTCAGACCGTACCACAATATACTTTTACTTGCCGTTATTGTCATGATGGCCTCCTGCGCCTCCGGTCCGGTCCCGGGCCGGGGAAAAGTCGCCGTCGCAGTGTGGGACATTGATAATCTGACCCCCCGGGCCTCCGGCCGTCCGGACCTTGGAGAGCTTCTTTCAGCCGGGATTATAAAGGCGATCCAGGAGAAGGCCGGCTACACGGTTGTTGAGAGAGAGCGGCTGCTGCTTGCCCTCGAGGAACTCCGTCTCGGCTCCGCATCGCTTGCTGATGAGGGCACGCGTCTCAGGCTCGGCAGGATATCCGGGGCGCGCCTGATGGTATTCGGAGGCTATCAGGTCATAGGCGGCCGGATGCGGCTTGACCTGAGGCTTGTGGATGTGGAGACGGGCAGGATAAAAAAGGCGGTTCATAAGACCGCGGCGGCAGAGGACCTGCCGGCATGGCTTGAAATCGCGCGGGATGCTGCGGAGGAGCTGTTAAAGGATTAACCGATTTCTTCTGCCGCGAAAGTCAACCTTTTACAGTGGCGTAAAAATACCGCCTGTGGGCAGGGGAGTGTGCGCGGCAGGCTCTACGCCGCGCTCCCCTGCCGGCTTTAATACGGGGGTTGTTCCTTCAGAAGGTCATTGGAAATTTCAGCCTGCTTTTGCGGGGGCCTCGTTCTTAAAACATCTGCGCACTCATCGCCCGTTTCAGCCTGCCGACCATCTCCTTGAACGATATATCCTGATTGTAGCTGATCACATCCACCTTGGGAGGAAAGAGCCCGCCCTTTACAAGGTATCCGGTATTGCCCCTGTTTTCAATCCCGAGGAGACGGAGCCTGTCATTTTTCAGGGATGCCCTGAATCCGAGCTTTTCATACCTGTATTCCTTGAATAACCGGTATATCCCCCTGTCCAGGATAGAAGACGATGAGCCTGTCCCGAGAATGGATATTTTCCTGAGGGCCTCCACGTTGATCTTCCGGCTCACCCCCTTTCTCTTTACGGTCTCTATCGATGCCGTGAAACTCTCTGCCTGCCCGTTGACGATCACCAGGTCCCTTATATAACCACGGAGGATGCCCGAGACATGGCCGAAATCAAGGGTGCCGGTCAGTTTTTCGAGATCGATCTCATCCAGCTCAAGGCTGACCCCGAGGGAGGTTACGGGACTGAAGACATTATCCACGGACAGGCCGGTCGCCTTTATCCTTCCGTTGAACACATCAATGACGATCTCTCCCTCTGTGAGCAGCCTGTTTCCCTTGAAACTCACCATTGGAATCGAGCCGGACATGGTTCCCTCAAATTCCGGCGCGCCGAAGACGGCTCCCGCCCTGCGGAGATCGATGTCCCTGATATCGGCTGAAAGGCTCAGTTCCCTTTCAGGGCTTAAGATATTCCTCCAGGCGATATTCCTGAGCGTTATGCTTCCGCCGAACACGGGAAGCCTTATATCGTCTTTGAACACAAGGGCGTTCCGCCGCACCGCGGGGAAGGCGCGGAGGTTTCCGAGTCGCAGCCCTGCCCACGAAAGGCCATCAATTACGAGGGATCCGGAATCTTCCGCCCCGCCGGCGGGGGAAGCAGCCCCGGCGTGGGATATGTCCACCGGCAGGTGCAGATTCACGCCCGTTAAACGGACACCGGCCCCGCTGTCATGGATATTCATGTCATCAATGGCGACTTCCCCGCGTGCGGCAAAGCCGTTGACCCGGCCGCTGAGATGCATGTCTGCGGAGGCTGTGCCGTTGACCGTGATCCGTGAAAGGGCCGGCATCTGCTCCTGAAAGGTTTCGCGGATAAAGAAATCGTACACATCCTTAATGGATATGTCTGCAAGCCGGACATCGGCATCAAAGGCAGGAGAGGTCGTGATGCCGGATATCTTCCCTGCGGCAAGGACGCTGCCCGCGCCTGTGAGGCTTAATTCCGCGCGGGATATTTTCAGCGTGTCGGTGTCCGGTGCATATCCGAGCTTTGCCGAAAGACGCACCTTTTTATCGGAAAAGTCACCGTAAAACCTGCCGGCCAGCATTTCAAAGCCCCCGGCCTCCGAGGAAACCGCAACGTCTATCCGTTCCGGCGGAAGCTGAAACCGGAAGCCTGCGGATGCATTCATTGAGACGCCTTCGGCGACCATGCTCTCATCAGCCGACGAAAACCCGGCATCGCGGAGACTCAGGGAAACCGAGCCGGCCGCCCGCGGAGCGGTCTCCCCGGGTATCGTCACAGTCACAGTGGTCTTTACGGAGACCCTCCCCCTCACGTTGAATCCCGGAGCCGGACTGAACTTATGCACCAGGCCCCGGATATTATCATCCGTGTAATCAAAAGACGCGTGAATCACAGCGGGCTTATGGAGGTTCAACAGCATATTCCCTTTTATGCCTCTTATCCCTTCGGCCTCAAGCGTGACCGGTTCAAGCCGGAACAACCGGCCGGCCGGATCGCCCTCCAGCACGCCTGTTATTGATACACCCTTCAAGGTGTACGGGGTCCCGCCTTTGCCGGGAAAGGCGGCCCTTTCAGCCGTGATATGAAAGGCATCGGACCGGATCAACAAGTCTTTGTACGCAAACGGGATCCTCATGTCAAATGATGCAAGCCCGATATCTCCCGTCTCGAGGCTTCCGCCATGCACGGAAACAAGTCCGTTTAGTGCAGGTGATTCGATATTGCCTGCTACGGCAATGTCCGCCTCAAGATAACCATCGGTCTCCGTCTCATCAAGCCATTCAACCGCAGGGCCGGAGACAAGCCGTCTCAGCCCGTTCAACGAAATCCCAGCGGCTTTCACTTTCATATCAATCCCCGGAGCGGCGGAAAATACATTTTCCAGGACACCGCTGAGCGTCAATTCTCCCGTGTCCTCAAGCTGCAGATCAAGCAGTTCTACGGCCATGCGGCCGGCCCTGAAGTCATAGGCGCCGCCGGAATTCAGTTTAAGAAGCCTGTCTCTGAAATTGATGCTCAGGTCCCCCGAATGAAACGAGAGCCTGCGGACGGACGCCGCCGTCCGCCAGTTGATCCTGTCCGCAGTGGCGTCGTCCTGCCTCGATGTGTACATATCGATATCCAGCAGGCCTTTCATCTCCGTCAGCTCATCGGGCCGGAGCAGTATCTCCGCGCCGGTTACAGACAGCTTCCTGAATGTAAAAGGCACGGTCGCCTCCGTGCCGCGGGCTCCGGCAACAGGCAGTTTGTCCCGGGCCCCGGCAGTGAAGGACAGCACAGGACCTTTTACCGTGATATCACCGAGCCTCTTTCGGAGAAGGCCAAGGGGACTGAAACCGACTTCAATGTATGGCAGCCTGAGGTTGAAATCCCCGTTGGCGCCGACGCTTATTGTCACGTCCCTCATGACAATCCCGTGCACGCCCTCAAGAGACAATGAACCTATCTCCACGGTTCCGCCCGTGCGCCTGCCGGCGATATCTCCGGCAAGGTTCAGAAATGCGCGGCTTTTCATGAAGAGAAAAAGCGAGACAACAAAGACAACACCGGCAAGCAGTAAAATGAGCAACGCCTTTTTCATGGTATCAACCTTACAGCGGCATAAAACACCGCCCCAGGGCAGGGGGGTACGGAGGTTTTACGGCGGGCTCCCCTGCCGGCTTGTGCAACATTAAGGTTAATAATCCGGGCGGACGCTTCCCGCCCTTAAAATCCGCGGCGGCGTAACGGTGACGTCTATGATCGTGGACGGCATGCCGCCCGGTGATCTCCCCGTGTCGATAATCAGGCCCGCTTTATCCCCGAAATAATCCATGACCTGTCCCGGGGTTTCGGCAGGCGGCTGCGATGAGGGATTGGCGCTCGTGGCTGTCAGGGGCAGTCTGAGTTCCCCGGCCAGAAAAAGCGCTGTGCTTTCGCCGGGGATCCTTGCCGCCACCCTGCCCGTGCCGCCGGTAAGCAGTGCCGGGATATTGTCCGCGGCATGAAATACGATCGTCAGGGGGCCGGGCCAGTATTTCTCCATCAATCCCCGCGCACTGCGCGGAATGTCTTTTACTATGGATTTAAGCATGGCCACATCGCCGATGATTACGGGCAGCGGCTTTTCCGGGGGTCTTTTCTTGAGTTCGAAGAGCCGCTTAACCGCCTCTTCATCTGTTGCCGGCACGCCGAGGGCGTAAAAGCTCTCCGTGGCATACGCCACAATGCCGCCTTTTTCAAGCACCTTCAGCGCTTCGGACCTGATCTGTTCAGAAGTGTTTTTTTCAAAAGACAGTATCTGCATGTTCGATGTCAAACCTTCAAAGAAAGGGCCGGCCCTTCCGCCCCCCCTGCATCTCACCCGGGGTGAACAACGATAGTGTAACATGTTTTCTGCAAAATCAAAAAAGGGTATAATTCTCAATCATCCTTGATGCTCTGTCTCGATTCATCATTTCCTTCCTCCGGCTAACGAGGCAGTTGAGCAGTGCCCGGAGGGCATCTGTCTCCAACTCCTGTTGCTGAGTAATCTTTTCCTGATAATCTGTTACCATTTCCGCTGTTTTTGTCAACAAAAAATGATTGCAATCCGTACAACGGCGGAAAATGCGAGCTTCGTATATTGCGGGTGTTTTGGCGGATAAGGGGAGGTTCACCGGGAATGCCGCGGGAACGTATGGAAGCGCATGACGGGGCGCCGGTCCAACCTGCGGTGAATTATGTTAAAATAGGGAGTTTGAATGCGTCATGTAAACCCTGATGTTGCGTAAAAAGGCGGGGCGGTGTTTCCATGCCGCTGTTAAGGTAATCTCCGCCCTGGAGGGAACAACAGTATGAAACTTCCATACCACGCGGTTGCGACAATAACGATTTCCGGCGTGCTGTACATGGTATTCAAATCATGGGGGCTGGCCGTATCGTCGTTTGTCGCGGGCATATTCATTGACCTGGACCATATTATCGACTACCTGAGGGAAAACGGCAGGCCGTTTAAAATAAAAAACTTTTTCCGCATATGCCACCAGTGCCAGTTCAACAAGGTCATACTGATATGGCACGGATGGGAATGGATTGTCCTGCTGGGTGCAGCGGCATGGCTTACAGGCTGGAATCCGTGGATCACGGGCATGCTCATAGGCATCACGCAGCACTTGCTCCTTGATGCAATCAACAGCATTCCGGATTTAAAGAGTCTGCGCAGCTATTCCCTGATATGGAGATGGAAAAAGGATTTTGACTTTGATACACTCTTTCCCAAAATGAAAAACATTAAATACAGGTACATCAAGTAGTCTTCCGTCCGGAATGCGGCTCCGCCCGGCAAGGGCGGAACGTTTCCCCGGCAGTCCCGCGACGATGCCGGCCTGACCGGGCAGGCGGACATGGAGGGGTAATGATTAAAGAGGCTCTGAATCTCCTGACAGAAAAGAGAAATCTCACAGAGGAACAGATGGCCGAAGCCATGAGGGATATAATGGAGGGCCGGGCAACGGACGCCCGGATCGCCTGTTTCCTCACCGCCCTGAGAATGAAGGGGGAAACCGCCGGGGAAATCACCGGCGCCGCCAGGGTGATGAGAGAGAAGGTGACGCGGATAAAGGCTCCGGCGGATACTGTTGACACCTGCGGCACAGGCGGTGACATGTCCCGCACATTCAACATATCCACCACGTCCGCCATAGTCGTGGCGGCCTGCGGGGTGCCGGTTGCAAAGCACGGCAACCGTTCCGTGTCAAGCGGTTGCGGCAGCGCTGACGTGCTGGAGGCGCTCGGGATAAAGATAGACCTCGAACCCCCGAAGGTCGAGAAGTGCCTTGAAGAGACCGGGTTCGGGTTCATGTTTGCGCCGCTGTTTCATCCCGCCATGAAATACGCCATAGGCCCCAGGAAAGAAATGGGCATAAGGACCGTATTCAACGTGCTCGGCCCGCTGACAAACCCTGCTGGGGCGGAAAGGCAGGTCATGGGGGTCTTCAGTGATGAACTCACGGTGCAAATGGCAGAGGTGCTCGCCAACCTTGGCGTCGTGCATGCATTCATTGTGCACGGGGAAGACGGCCTTGACGAGATAACCAATACGGACAGAACGAAGATATCCGAGCTGAAAGACGGCTCGATCGACACCTATTACATAAGCCCTGAGGACATAGGCCTCCGTAAGGCCCGCAGAGAAGACCTTGCAGGCGGCGATGCCGCGGAGAACGCAAAAATAACGACGGCTATACTTGAAGGCGAAAAAGGCCCGAAGAGGGACATAGTCATCATGAATGCGGCGGCCGCGCTGATAGCCGGGGGCCGCGCCGGTGATATGAAAGAAGCCGCTGAGAAGGCCGCGGCGGCCATAGACACAGGGGCGGCGCTTGAAAAGCTCGGTGAGATCAGGGAAGTCAGCAACAGGTTGTAAGGCGGAATAATAAAGCACATGCCCCGCTGCAATGGACAGCTATCTCGATACAGATAAGAGTATCATCATCTCCGCGCCGGCAGGCTCCGGCAAGACGGAAAAGCTTGCAAGGAGATATATCGCCCTCCTTCAGAAAGGCGTGGATGTAGAGAGAATCCTCGCCATTACATTCACCGACAAGGCCGCCGCTGAAATGAAGCAGCGCATATTGAGGATACTGGAGGGGGAGGACCGGCGGTTATATGCAACCCTTCTTGACAGGATGCCCCTGATGCGTGTCTCCACGATTCATTCCTTCTGCGGAACTCTCCTCAGGCGGTTTTCCTTTGAGGCCGGAATCGATCCCGCCTACAGGGTCGAAGACGCCATGGATTCCCGCATGGCGTGGGAGGAGATACTCTATGAAGTCCTGATGGAGGCCGGAGCCGGCGATAAGGGGCATGAATTTCTCCTGCAGACCCTGGGGGAAAAGGGTTTCGGCGGTCTTGAGTACCTGAAAAGAACACTCGATTACCTCTACCGGAAGAATCCGTTTTCCCTGGAGGCGGACATTTCCCCCCATGTTCCCTCTGCCGGCGGGGCATTGACGGAGGAACTCAGAGAATGGCCGGGCGCAAGGGAGGCGGTGGAGGATTATGACCTGTTCTTTGAGAAACATGCGGCTGACGTGACGGTTTCCGTGGAAAGGCTCTTTCTGACGGACAGAAAGGAGCCGCGCAAAAGACCGGTTGCCCGGCTAAGGAACATGCCCGATTACCGCGGATGGGCGGAAGGGATGTATGCATTCTGGAAGGACCGGAAGCTTGAAGAATACGCGGAAAGAACCGCGAGGATAAGGGAGATATTCAACAGGTGCGTGGAAAAGTACACCGAGTGGAAGAGGAACAGGGGGGTCCTTGATTTCAGCGACCTCGAGCATCTTGCATACAGGATGCTGACCGGAAACCCGGAGTGGGCCAATATACTCTATGCATTTGATGAAAAGACGGACCACATACTTGTGGACGAATTCCAGGACACCAACACATTCCAGTGGGAGATAATCAACAAGTTAACGGAAGAGTGGCGCTCGGGCATGGGGGCCAAGAGGGAGGGGGGGACAAGGCCCACCATGTTCTTTGTCGGTGATGAGAAACAGTCCATTTACTTTTTCAGGGGTGCGAACGTGGAGATTTTCCACGGCGCACGGCGGAAATTAAGCGCATGGCTCGGTGAGGAGTTCAGCTTCGAGGAGGTCAAAGACAATTTCCGCAGCCGCCCGGCAATCGTTGAATTCACAAACCGGGTCTTCTCGGAGATCATGAAGCCCGGCGGCGGTTATCCCTGGAGGACGGCATACAGCCCGTTCAGGGCATACAGGACGGGCATGCCTCACCGGGGACATATTGAGATAATCCTCCCTGACAGGGAGGCGGAAACCGTCAGGGAGGCAAAACAGAGGGAGGCTGAACTCCTTGCCATGAGAATACGGGGACTTGCAGGCAGTTTCGCCGTTGCGGACAGGGACACACCGCAGCAGAGGCCGTGCAGATACAGGGACATGGCCGTGCTGTTGAGGAAGAGGACCCATCTTGAGATATATGAAGAGGCGTTGAGAAGGTTCGGCATACCGTATGTGGCGGTGAAAGGGATCGGTTTTTACCAGGAGCCCGAGGTCGCCATGCTCAGGGCGCTTATTTTTTTCCTGTCGAATCCGCGGGACGACTACAGCCTCTATGTGCTCCTTAAAAGCCCGCTGTTTAATCTCGGGGAAAGCGATATCATCAACCTTGTGGGTCTCGAAGGGGACTGCCTGTTTTCAAAGCTCGGAAACGGGCCGTGGAAGGGGGCGGCCGATCTCCTCCGGGAATGGCTCTCCCTGGTGCCCTGCACCCCGGTTGCGGAATTAACCGGCAATGCCCTTGTCGCCACAAAGGCATGGAGGCATTTCCACGAGGCGCAGAGAGCGGCGAATATCAGGAAATTCATACGGATAATCGAAGAACAGGAGGCAAAAGGCAGGTCTCTCCTGAGGATAAGGGACTTCCTCGAGAGGACCTCCACACAGGAAGAAGAGCCCAAGGCTAATGTAAATACGGAAGTAATGGACGCGGTCAGGATAATGACGATCCACGCAGCCAAGGGGCTGGAGTTCCCCATTGTATTCATACCGGGGATCGAGGAGCCGTTTGCGTCCGGAAGCGGCGACTGCCTGGTGTATGAAAAAGACGGGAGGTTCCTGTTCAAATCCATACCCGAGCCCTCCATACGGAGGCAGGATGAGGACTTCCTCGTTCACCGGGCAAAGGAGGAGGAAGAGCAGAAAAGGCTGTTCTATGTAGCGGTCACAAGGGCCGAGGAGGCGCTCTTTCTCATGGGCCACTGGAGCGGCAGGGACGGAAACTTCCTGTCATATCTCAAAAGGGGGCTCGGCCTTGAGAAAAGAGACCCGGCATACGTCACCGGGTCCGATATCCGGGGGCTTTCAATACTCACAGAGGAGGACGTGAAGCTGCTCTTCGAGCGCGCCCATGCAATAAAGCCCACGGAGCCGGAGCCGCCCCCTGCGGAGGTTGTCCCGCTGACATTTCAGAGGCAGGCTCAGTGGAAGGCGGTCACGGAGGCCGTGGAGATCAGGCGGCGGCACGGCAGGGACCGCCTCGTCATCGGGGATGTGATGCATGCAGTTTTCGAGGGCGTGTCAAAGGGGATAATCCGGGAGGATGACATGGAAAGAAGGATAGAAAAACTCCTCTCATCCAGGGGGATCCGGCAGAAACAGGCGGAAGAGACGGCGGGGATGATCATGAGGGACATATCGACCCTGAAACACAGGGGCATATGGCGGGAGGTCATCATGCCCCGTGAAAATGCATTCACCGAGCTTCCGTTCATACTGGAGCACGGAGGCACCGTCTATACCGGAAGGATCGACCGGATAATAATGGACGGCGACACATGCAGGATATACGATTACAAGACTTTTCCCGCGGCGGGTAAGGAACTGCCCTATCTCCTGGGGCGGTATGCGGCGCAGCTTGACATATACAAAAAGGCCGCCGCGCGGTTATTCGGCTCGAGACACGTAAAATCCTTTATCGTCTTTACACATACAGGTGAGATACATGAGGTGTAAACGCCCTGTACGGCGGCAACACCCGGGGCGTGGATGAATGAAAAGACCGTTCGGCCAGCACTTCCTTTTCGACACCAATATACTCGGCAGGATAATCGACAGCAGCGGCATAACACCGGTGGACACGGTCGTGGAGATAGGCCCGGGGCTTGGGAGCCTGACGGTGCTTCTTGCTGAACGCGCCGGCAGGGTTATAGCCATTGAGATAGACAAAAGGCTTACGGAAAGATTGGAGGAGGAACTTTCCGCACGGGAAAACGTCGAGATTATAACGGCGGACGCCCTTTCATTTCCCTATGAGACGATAGGGGACAGGTTCAGGGTTGTCGCCAATATACCTTACAACATAACCACCCCTCTTATCTTCAGGCTGCTTCAATACAGGGGGGAAATCCCTTCCATGACGCTGCTGCTCCAGAAAGAGGTTGCAAAGAGAATCGTCGCCTCTGCCGGCACAAAGGAATACGGGGCGCTCTCGATATCCGTGCAGCTCTATACAGAGCCGGCCCTGAAGTTTCAGGTATCAAGAAAGGCATTTTCCCCGCCGCCTGAAGTGGATTCGGCCCTCGTGCATTTCACCGTGCATTCCGCACCGGTTTTTGAAGTAAGGGATGAGGCGCTCCTGCTGAAACTCGTGAAGACCGCCTTCTCGGGCAGGAGGAAAATGATAGCAAACAGCCTGAGGACGTTTGAAGGGATAAAAGAGGCCCTGAGGGAAAGCGGCATCAACCCCGTCCTCAGGCCGGAAAACCTGAGCGTAGCCGACTATGTAAGACTGGCAAACGCCCTGGCGGCGGAGGCCCGGCGGAAAGGACGATCAGTTGCAGGCCCCCGAAAACCTGTGAGCGGTCGCAGGAAACGCCGGGAGCCGTATTAATGAAGATCGTACATCCTATAACAATTTCTTATTTGACAATACCGGAAAAAAGATGATTAAATGTAACTTTATCAGATTGTTGCGGGCAATCGTTCTGCGCGGAAATTATCCGTTGTTTTTAATAAGTTATAGACAGCCGTAGGTGTTTCGGCCCTGAATCCCGTTATGTTGAGCCTCTCTGTGCAGAGGGTTGCCCTTAGCGTTGCATAAACGGACACTGGAGTCAGCGGGCGGTGTTTTCATGCAACCGTTATAAGGTTAATACAGGGGATTTTGAATGCTTCACGTGCTTGAAATGAAAAAATACTGTCTCAGCAGTCTCTTTGTATTCGTCTTTTTACTTTCCGTATCTTTTTCAGCCCGCGCCTCGGGAGGCCAGGTGATTACAAAGGAACTGAGACAGTGGGCCAGGGAAGCGGTGAAAGAAGAAAAGGCGCTCCAGGCGCTTCAGGGGCGCAACACGGCGGCCGTGCTGTATTTCACCAATAAAACCGGACGGCCGGAACTGGACCCCGTGCAAAAGGGCATGGCCCTCATGCTCATAACCGATCTCTCCACCATTGAGGGCATACAGGTGGTTGAAAGGGCGAGGATTCAGGCCCTGGCCGATGAGACGGGCCTTGCCGTCTCGGGACTGGTCGATCTTGAGACCGCGCCGCGCGTGGGGAGGCTGCTGGGCGCCAGGTGGCTGGTGGGCGGCGACATCCTCGAAAAGGAGAAAGGGGGGCCTCTCGGGATCGAGTCAAACCTTATAGATGTGCCGGCGGCGGAGATGCTCGGCGGGGCCGCAGCCGGCGGCAGCCTCGATGAACTGTTCAGGATGGAAAAAGACATCCTCTTCAGGATCGTTGAACTCCTGAAGATTGAGCTTACCCCCGGACGGAGGGCGGCGCTGAAAAAGCCCTGCTCAACGAGCAGTACGGCGCTTCTTGCTTTTTTCAGGGGTATCGACGCCAGCGACCGCGGGGACTATGAAGAGGCGGCCCGGCTGTATGAAAACGCTCTGAAGGACGACCTGGATATCTGCATGGCCGGGGACGCGCTGAGGGAACTGAAGACGCTCGGCCTCGTTGCCGCCGCAAAGAGGAGCAGCAGGCTCCTGCAGTCGCTGAGGGACAGCACTTCCCTCACGGACCGGTTGACACCGGAGTCTCCGGTCAAGGGGGCGGGCGGCCCTGAGGATACGCCGGTTCCGGTGGGAATCGATATTACCTTTCCGGAGCAGTAAGCAGAATGAACCTTAATGTTGCATAAGCCGGCAGGAGAGTCCGCCGTAAAATCTGCCGACTCCCCTGCCCCCAGGCGGTTGTTCTTATGCAACTGTAAGGTTGACCTGTTTCACAAGAGGGATTTTATGAGAAAGATATTGATGATACCTGCTCTTGCAATATTTTTAGTGACAGCCGGCTGCGGTGGCGGCCCGTCAGGCGGTACGTCCGGCACAACCGCCGTGACGATAACCCTCGGAAAGACAGGCCCTGCAGTCGCCACAGGCGCAGTGAGCACAACATCCGCCATACCGCCAGCCGTTGCCCGTATCAGGATAACGGTTTCAGCCGATGACATGGCTACTGCGGAGAAGATTGTACAGATTGCGGGGGAGAGCTCAATAACCGTGACACTCGATATACTGAACGGGCCTGACAGGCATATAGTGCTGGAGGCCGTGACAGCAGCAGGCACCGTGCTTTACAGGGGGGGGACGTGGGTTGACCTTGACGGAAAGCCCCTCACAATCACGATCAACCTCTCAGCAACAACCACCTGCCGCCTCTACGTGGATGTGAATGCAGGGGCGGATGATACGGATTGTTCCAATCCCGACACCCCGTGCAGGACCATTACCTATGCCCTTAAGCAGACAGAGGGCAATGAGGAGATATGCATAGACGCGGGGACCTATGACAGCTCTGCAGGGGAGACATTCCCCCTGACCCTGAAACAGGGCACATCGCTCAAATGCCGCGGGGATGATTACTCCACGGTAATCAGCGGAGGGCTTACGAACACGATAGTGGGAGCGGCAGGCGCCTCTGTTGAGGGATGCATGCTCAGTGTCGGCACCGCCACTGCTGCAATATATGACAACGGAGCGGCAATCACGGTCAACGACTGCCTGATAGAGAGCGCTGGCTACGGCACCGGAGGAATATCGCTGTCGGCTGATTCCACGGTGAGCAACTCGACCATCAGGAACTTCCAGCAGGGAGAGGTCGGGGGCAGGGGAATAACCGTCAGCAGCGGCAGCCCCTCCATCACAGGCAATACGATCACGGGAAACACATACGGCATATACGTGCTGAACAGCGGCACCCCGTCCGTGACAGGCAATACAGTAACCGGGAATCAGTACGGCATATATGTCCTGAACAACGGTGCGCCCGTGATAAACAACAATACGCTAAGCTGCAACATCAGCGTCGACTTGTTGAATACCACGGCGGGCAATATCAATGCGCGCAGCAACCGGTGGGACAACAGTAAGCCTTCCGTGATATCGGGCACATGCAGTTTCTCGGGAGAGGATATCTGCAATTCCAATCTCGGCAGTGTCGACTCTGCAGGCAGCACCCGGGCGGCATCTCCGTGCCCTTAAGCGGGGAAATATGATTATCATGAAACAAAAGACAATAACAGGCATATTGATACTGCTCTTAGGCGCCGTATATATTCTCTTTAATCTTGAGACGGCTGCGGCATACGACCTGAGCGTCCAGACGGGTTTCCAGGTTGACTGGTGGAAAGACGACAAGGACGGCAAGGCCGTGCAGGCGCATATCCCCGTTGAAATCGAGGCCAGGCAGGGGGACTACTCATTGAGCCTGCTGGCCGGCTATGCCAGCACGCATGTCGAGCCGTCCGCGGGCGAAAACCGGACGTTGTCGCATCTCCTCGACACAAAGGTCAACTTTTCCTATACGGTAACGGACAGGCTGCCCGTGGACATGCTCATAGGCCTTGATCTTAACCTGCCGACAGGCAAGACCGATTTCGTGCAGGAGGAACTGGCACTGATTATGGATCCTGATCTTGTTTCAATCACCACATTCGGGGAGGGATTCAACGTCAATCCCACGGTCTCCGTGGCCTGGGACCGCGGCGCATGGACGGCCGGCCTGGGTCTCGGTTATCTCTGGCGGGGCGAATATGATTTCAGCAGGAACGTGCAGGATTACGACCCGGGCGACATTGTCAACGCAACCGCGGAGGTCCGGTACTATTTCTCACCGGTATGGAACAGCCGTTTTTTCGGCGGTTACGCGTGGTACGGCAAGGACACGGTGGAAGGGGAAGACTTCGCCCAGCCGGGGAGGCATTACCTTTTGGGGGCCGGGCTCTATTATAACCGGACAAGATGGGATGCGGTCCTTACGGTCAGGACCGTCCTGAGGGACAAGAGCAAATTTCAGGAGACGAGCGGCGGACTCTTCACGGAAGACAGCAACGGCCGCGGCCGGGAGTTTACGGGCGACCTCATGCTGACATATCGTTTAAACGACAAAACCGCGCTGAATGCGTCTGTGAGGGGGTTGTATATCACGGACAATGACTATCCCGCGGATTCATCCCGCTTCACAGGAGCCAGGGGAAAGACAGAGCTCGGCCTCGGCGTCGGCAGGAGGATATGCCGGAACCTTCGGTATGAAGTGAATGTCAAAGGGTTTGTCATGCATGATGAAGAGACCAACTTCCCCGAGACCCGCGATGCACGCGACTTCTCCGGCCTTTCGACAGTGATGAGGTTAACCACGGGTTTTTGAGAGAATTAACCTTAATGCTGCATAAAAACATCGCCTGCCCGCTTATGCAACATTAAGGTTAACTCTTTCGGTGGAGATGCTCTTGCAAAAGTCTTCCGTCTGTCACCTCCAGCGAAGAGAGATGTCTTATACCTCGTCGATACCGAAAGATTTTTCCCCTTCAATCCAGCCTTTTCAGTCCGGCCTCTCTTGCCGCCCTGACAGCCTCCCGGTATTCGCGGTCCGTAATCCTCCTGTCAAGGGGAGGTTGCCCGTGAGCCCTGTAGCAGGGGTGGTACTGGGCCATGATATTCGTGTAGGTATCCGGGGAGATTTCCCCTGCAATGAATCCTGCGACCTCTTCCGTGCCCGCCAGTCCTCCCGGCAGGACGAGATGCCTGACAATCAGGCCCCTGAGGGCTATGCCGTTTCCGTCCGTGACCAGGTCACCGACCTGCCGGTGCATTTCCCTTATCGCGGCCTTTGCCGCAGAGGGATAGTCGCGCGCCTTTGAATATTTTTCAGCAGGGCCTGGGGCGGCGTACTTGAAATCCGGCATGTAGATGTCTATCACCCCGTCAAGGATTCTTAATGTCTCAACCGCCTCGTATCCGCCGCAGTTGTAAACAATGGGGACCCTCAGGCCCCTGTCTGCGGCGATCTCAAGGGACCTTAAAATCATCGGGACCTGGTGGGTGGGTGTGACAAGGTTGATATTGTGACAGCCCTGTTTCTGAAGGGCAAGCATTATGTCCGCCAGCGCTTCAAAGGATATTTCGCGGCCTTCGCCCTGATGGCTGATTGTCCAGTTCTGGCAGAACAGGCACCCGAGATTGCAGTGGGTAAAAAAGATCGTGCCCGAGCCGTGCCGGCCGACAAGGGGCGGCTCTTCCCCGAAATGGGGATTCCAGCTTGAGACCACGGGCCTGTCGCCTGTCCTGCAAAAGCCGGTCTCGCCCGCTGTCCTGTCGACCCCGCACCTGCGCGGGCACAGGGTGCAGCGTTTCAGGATTTCCCCGGCAAGACGTATTTTCTCTTTCAGCTCCCTGCCGGAGAGTCTGAGATATGCGGCTGTGAATTGCTTATCCGTCAATTTCCTCAGCTTGTTCAGCGTTCATTGCGATGTTAACCTTACAGTGGCATAAAAAACAACGGCGGCGGAGCAGAGGAGTCTGCCCGTTTATGCAACATTAAGGTTGAGATTTATTGATATTAGCAAAAGTATGCTCTGAAGGCAACGGGCGTTGCCCGCAGGACCCTTGCCGGCCTTCATGCAACCGTGCAGCGGCATGAAAATACCCGCAGCCGACAGGGCAAGCCGGAGGTTTTGCGGCGGACTTCCCTGCCTGTTTATGCAACATTCAGGGATAATTGATAATTTTTATGTTTTCAAATTATACTTAATGGAATGATATGTCAATTGAAATAAAAGAGGCTATTTGTTAGTATGGATGAAACTTGACGATGAACCAGTGCGGGGATTTTCATGAACGGTCTTTCGGTGAACGGAAAGAATTGACACAGCCGGGATTTTCAGACAGGGCCATAGCCAGGGCCATCGATTTCATTATTGTTGCGGCCCTGTGCGGGATAATACCGAAGGCCGGTTATCTTGCAGGGCTGGTTTATCTCCTCATAGCCGACGGGTTGTTTCATGGAAGGAGCATCGGCAAGAAACTCGCGGGACTCAGGGTTGTCCGGAGCGACACCGCCGGTGCAGTTACGGAATGCGGATTTAAAGAATCGGTCTACAGGAACTCCCCTTTTGCAGCCGGATACATCCTGTATGGAATCCTGGGGGCGATTCCCCTGTTAGGATGGCTCTTTTCACTTGCCGTGATCGCTGTAATCCTTGGATTTGAATGCCTGGTGATGCTGGGCAGCGATGTGGGGATGAGGCTTGGCGATGAGATCGCAAAGACCCGGGTTGTTGAGGATAAGAATGGGGGTTTGAATGTTTCATAAAGTTCTCGGATGGTTTTCAAACGACCTTGCCATTGATCTCGGCACCGCCAATACACTGGTATTCGCCAAAGGCCGCGGCATTGTCTGCAATGAGCCCTCTGTCGTGGCGATTCAGAAGGACAAGGTGATAGCCGTCGGCACAGAGGCGCAGAAGATGCTCGGCAGGACACCGGCGAATATAGTCGCCATGAGGCCACTGAAGGAAGGGGTCATAGCGGATTTCGACAAGACGGGGGAGATGCTGAAGTATTTCATCAGAAAGGTGCATAACAGGAAGAGCTTTATCTCCCCGAGAATCGCCATAGGCGTGCCTTCGGGCATAACGCAGGTGGAGCAGAGGGCCGTGAAGGACGCCGCCCAGGCATCCGGCGCCCGGGAGATATATCTTATCGAGGAGCCCATGGCCGCCGCGCTCGGCGTCGGCCTTCCCATCGGCGAGCCCTCCGGCAACATGATCGTGGATATCGGGGGCGGCACCACGGATGTGGCGGTTATTTCCCTGCACGGCGTTGTCTACAGCAAGGCGGTGCGGATGGGCGGCGACAAGATGGATGAGGACCTTGTCAATCACATAAAGAGCAAGGGCAGAATCCTCATAGGCGACAGGACGGCCGAACTCATAAAGAGGGAGATCGGTTCTGCGTTCAAGACCGACGATGAAAACAGGTCCATGGATGTCAAGGGCCGTGACCTCGTTTCAGGCATTCCGAAGACCATTACAATATTTGAAGATGAAGTCAGAGAAGCGATAAGCGAGACCGTTACGGTGATAGTCAACGCCATCAAGGTTGCGCTTGAGAACACACCCCCGGAGCTTGCCTCGGATATAGTGGACAGAGGTATCGTGCTTGCGGGCGGGGGAGCCCTCCTGAGAGGGCTGGATGCGCTCATCAGGCACGAGACGGCGCTTCCCGTGATTGTTGCGGAAGAGCCGCTCCTTGCAGTTGTAAACGGTGTCGGCAAGGTGCTGGATGATCTGGATATTTTAAGCCGGGTTTCATTATGACAACCGACAGGGAATGTTAAAAAAAAAGTTCTCTATCTTCATCTCCTTTATTCTCCTGGTATTTGCCCTGCTTACCTACCAGAGCATCAAGGGCGGGGGCCGGTTCATCGACCTGCCGCTCTACCCACTGAAACTCCTTGAACGCGCGGGCAGCGCCGTTGCCGGAGGCGTCAAGGACATCTTCAACACATATATCCTGATTATAGGGAAAGAGGAAGAAAACAGGCTTCTGCGTGAAAGGTTGAACAGGTTTGAACAGGAGAAGAACAGGTATATCGAGACGGAACTTGAGAACAGGCGGCTGAGGAAAATCCTGCAGTTGAAGAGCGAGAGGCCGGATTATGTCACAACCGCCGATGTCTTTGCAAGAGATCCCACGAACTGGTTTCAGATGTTATGGATAGACAAGGGCAGTGACGACGGTATTGCCAAGGATATGGTTGCAATCGCCTCTGCCGGCCCGGCGGGAAAGGTTCAGAGGGTCTTCGGGGACACGGCAAATGTCATTCTCATAACCGATGTCAATTCTTCCGTGGCCGTAAGGCTGCAGTCTTCAAGAGTGGCCGGCATCCTCGAGGGCGGGGGGGACAACCGGTGTTTTCTCAAATATGTATCAAAGGATGTGGACGTAAAGGTCGGGGAGCGTGTCGTGACCTCAGGACTTGAAGGTATATATCCCGAAGGGCTTCTCATAGGTTATGTCACACAAGTGAACAGGGAGGGGGGAGAGATGTTTCAGTTGATCGAGGTGGCGCCGGCGCAGGATCTCAATAAAGTGGAAGAGGTTGCGATATTCAGGAGATGAAGAAGTTCCTGCTTTACCTGGCGGTTGCCTATCTTGCCGTGTCGGTACAGGCCGTGTTTTTCAGGGGGGTGAAGCCCGATTTCGTGCTTGTTCTCGTCTGCTTCTACTCGCTGAAACACGGCGGGCTGAAAGGGGCCGGTTACGGAGCGCTGACGGGGCTGCTTATCGACACCGTAAACGGTTTTGTCCTCGGCCCCCATATTCTCGGCAAGTCCCTTGCCGCCTTTCTTGTAAGGGCGGTCAGGGAAAACATCTTCCAGTGGAACATAGTCATAAATACCCTGGCGGTTACGGTGCTGTCGGTTGTCAATATTTTTATTGTCTATATATGCCTTGAGACCTTTGCAAAGATCTCATTCGTCAACAGGCCGTGGTCGGTTTCGGCGAGGGAGGTCGTCTATACGATTGCGGCTTCCCTGGCGCTGTATGCCTTTTTCAGGCCGGAACGGGAAAACGGGTCGATGATCCAGGGGTGATTCATGGAGAAAAGGATAACAACAGCCGTGTACATCGTGGTCTTTGCATTTCTTGTCTTTTTCCTCAGGCTCTGGGACCTGCAGATAATAAAAGGAAATGAATACAGGAAAATAGATGAGCGCAACCGCCTGAGGGTGATAGATATTCCTGCACCGAGGGGTATAATCTATGACACGAAAAAAAGGCCTCTTGTCAGGAACATTCCCACCTTTGACATAGCCGTTGTCAGGGAAGACCTGCCTGAAGACGAGGCGACGCTGTCGTCCCTCGGCAGGCTCATCGGCCTCAGCGCGGATGATATCAGGAAGAGGCTTTCAAGGGCCACGGCAAAGCCGTTTCAGCCTGTAAAGCTGAAACAGAATGTCTCATTTGAAGAAGTCGCAAAGGTGGAGGCAAGGAAGATCGATTTCCCCGGCCTGCAGGTGAATGTCGTGGGCGCGCGGCAGTACATCTACGGCAATTCGGCCAGTCACGTCGTGGGCTATCTCGGCCGGCTCGGCATCGAACAGTTGAACGCCCCCGAATACCGCAATGTGCCGCGCGAATCATTCATCGGGCAGTTCGGGATCGAGAAGGTCTATGATGCGGCACTGCGGGGCATTGCCGGCAAGAAGATCATAGAGGTGGACGCTGTCGGAAGCATAATCAGGGTTGTAAGGATCCAGCGGCCTGTCAAGGGCAGGGATATAGACCTTACTATCAACATAGACCTTCAGGTTGAGGCTGAAGAAAGCCTCCGGGGCAAGGCCGGCGCCGTGGTGGCGCTTGACCCGGATACAGGAGAGATACTTGCCCTCGCCAGCGCACCCTCCTTTGATCCGAATCTTTTTGTCAGGGGTATTAATTACAGGGACTGGAGCCGGCTTGTCAATGATCCGCGGAAACCGTTTTTAAACAGGGCCATCCAGAGCCAGTATGCTCCCGGCTCCACATTCAAGATAATAACCGCAATAGCCGCACTTGAAGAGGGGATCGTCACAGGCGATACAGCCTATACGTGCAGGGGGTCGATATATTTCGGCAGGGTGTTCAGGTGCTGGAAGGCGGCCGGACACGGCAGGGTGCGCCTTTACAAGGCCATGGTTGAGTCCTGCGATGTTTATTTTTATGAAATAGCCAAAAAGCTCGGTATAGACACGCTCGCGCAATATGCCTTCGGCTTCGGTCTCGGCAGGCGTACCGGGATAGAACTGGGCGGTGAAGTCCCCGGGTTTGTTCCCACTTCCGCCTGGAAGATCGAGAAAAGGTATGAAAAATGGTACAAGGGCGAAACACTAAATACAGTGATAGGACAGGGTTATCTCTCGGCGACCCCCATACAGATGGCAAAGCTCACGGCCGCCGTCGTCAACGGAGGCAGGCTGTTCAAACCCCATCTTTTAAAGTACGGTGAGATAGATATAAGGCCTGAAAGCATAGTGGAAACAAAAGCCGAAAACATCAGGCTGGTCAGGAATGCGCTCATGGGTGTCGTGGCCGACAGGGACGGCACGGGGCGGCTGGCGCGGTCGGAAGTGGTCAGCATCGGCGGCAAGACCGGCACAACCCAGGTTGTCGCCGGAGATGCGAGCATGGGGGAAATCTCTGACAAATATAAAGATCATGCGTGGTTTGTGGCGTTCGCCCCGGGGGAAAACCCCCGCATCGCCGTGGCCGTATTTGTCGAGCACGGCGGCCATGGAAGCACGAGCGCTGCGCCCATAGCCAAGAGGATTATCGAGGCATACTACAGGCAGGGATGAGGTTACGGAAAGGGAGAGGTTTTTTTGATGATAGACCGGCGGCTGCTGAATAACTTCGACTGGAGCATACTGATAGTGCCCATTATCGTGTCACTGATAGGGGTGATGACGATATACAGCGCAACAAGGCCTGTGCTGGATGCCGAGCAGGAGTCTTTTTACCTGAGACAGTTTTACTGGATAATTTTGAGCCTGTTCGTGTTTTTTGTTGTCGTGAGCATTGACTACAAGTGGTTTATCAGGTTTGCATATCCTGTATTCATATCCGGTATTCTCCTTCTCGTCATTGTGCTTGTTGCCGGGAAAAAGGGCATGGGTGCACAGCGGTGGATAAACCTCGGTTTCCTGTCCTTTCAGCCCGCGGAGTTTTTCAAGATTTTCTTTATCCTCGCCCTGTCGCGTTACCTGTCCGGCGCCGGGCAGGCAACGATGCTCGGAATGAGTGAGCTGGTGAAGATTACCGCGGCGTTTTTTGTAATCCCCGCGGTTCTCATCCTTAAACAGCCCGACCTCGGGACAACCGTGATACTGCTGTTCATATTCACGGCGATGGTCCTGACCGCGGGGATCAGGAAAAAGATAATACTGATAATGGTGATCGCAATGGTTGTGTCACTGCCCTTTGCAGGCAACATCATATGGAATGGGTTGAAGGAATACCAGAAACAGAGAATAATAGCATTCATAGACCCGCAGGCCGACCCCCGGGGCATAGGCTACCATATCACCCAGTCAAAGGTGTCCATAGGCTCCGGGGGATTCCTGGGCAAGGGATATATGAAAGGCACCCAGGGCCCCTACAGGTTTCTTCCGGAGAATCATACTGATTTTATCTTTTCGATCTTTGCCGAGGAAAGGGGCTTCCTGGGCAGCGCCGTCCTGTTCATGCTGTATTTCTTCATTATATGGAGGGGCTTTGACACTGCAAAGAAGGCGCGGGACACCGAGGGCTGTTTTCTCGTGCTTGGCGTAACTTATATGTTCTCATTTTATTTTTTCATCAACATCGGCATGACACTCGGCATGATGCCTGTTGTGGGGGTTCCGTTGCCCCTGATGAGTTACGGCGGGACGGCGCTGCTTTCAAATTTCATGGCGCTCAGCATCATCGAGAATGTAAGGATGCGCAGGTTTGCGCTCTATTATTAACCTTAATGTTGCATGAACGGGCAGAGTAGTCCGCCGTAAAACCGAAATGTCGTATAATTGTGTTTAGTGAAAAATGATCATAAGGTTTATTGAATTTATAGGTGCGGTCATGGAAAAGCCGGCCGAGGGGCTCGGCCGGTTCATCCTGTTGTTCTGTGCCGTTCTGAAGGGCATGGCAAGGCCGCCCTTTGAAGCAAGAAATATCATAAGGCAGATGCTCGAGATAGGCGTCAACTCCCTGCCCGTGGTACTGATAACGGCCGTGTTCACGGGTATGGTTCTTGCGCTTCAGGGCTATACGGGATTCAAACGCTTCGGCGCCGAGGGGCTTGTTGGCTCTGTTGTGGCGCTGTCAATGACAAGGGAGCTGGGCCCCGTGCTCTCCGCCCTGATAGTCACGGGCCGCGCAGGCGCTGCCATGGCCGCCGAGCTGGGGACCATGAGGGTTACCGAACAGATCGACGCCCTGGAGACCCTGGCCACCAACCCCGTGAAATACCTCATTGTCCCCCGGTTTCTCTCCGGCATGGTGATGCTTCCGGCGCTTACGGTGGTGACCGACATAATAGGCATACTCGGCGGATATTTCGTCACCGTGACCCTGCTGGGCACAAGTTCAAAGTCCTACCTCAGGGCAACGTGGAATTTCCTGCAGGTGCAGGACATATATGTAGGGCTTACCAAGGCATGCTTTTTCGGGGCCGCGTTCACCCTTATAAGTTGTTACAAGGGATTTTACACAAGGGGCGGGGCCGAGGGTGTGGGCAGGGCGACGACAGGCGCGGTTGTCTTTTCGTCAATGACCATACTTATCTCGGATTATTTCCTGTCAGCGTGGCTGTTTTAATGATTGAACTGAGGGATGTACATAAATCTTTCGGGGAAAACCACGTGCTCCGCGGAGTCAACCTGAAAGTCCGTAAAGGGGAGAGCGTTGTGGTTATCGGCGGCAGCGGCTCGGGAAAGAGCGTGCTCCTGAAGCACATCATCGGGCTTTTAAAGCCGGACAGGGGGAGCGTGATCGTCGGCTCAACAGACCTGTCGCAGCTTGACGAGGAGGGATTGAACGAGATCAGGAAGAGATTCGGGATGCTTTTCCAGTCATCGGCCCTGTTCGATTCAATGACGGTATGGGAGAATGTGGGCTTCGGCCTGAAACGCCATACGCGCCTGTCGGATTCCGAGATAAAGAAAATCGCGATTCAGAAGCTCGGGATGGTCGGGCTTGTGGGCGTTGAGGACCTGATGCCGTCAGAGCTTTCAGGGGGGATGCGCAAGAGGGTGGGGCTTGCAAGGGCCATTGCCATGGAGCCGGAGATACTCCTTTACGACGAGCCCACAACAGGCCTTGACCCCATAATGGCGGATGCCGTCAATGACCTTATCATAAAAATGCGAGAGACACTGCACGTGACATCCGTGACCATTACGCATGACATGAAGAGCGCATACAAAATTGCGGATACAATCGCCATGCTTTATAATGGTGTAATTGTTGCATCCGGCCCGCCCGGTGAGATCAGGAATACCCCGGACCCTGTCGTCAGGCAGTTTATCGAAGGGCGCGCGGAGGGCCCTATAGTGTTAGAGGGAATAATCAGATGAAAGAATTCTCAACGGAGCTGAAAGTCGGAATCTTTGCCATCATAGTGATCCTCGTGCTTTCCTACATGACCTTCAAGGTCGGCAGCCTGCCCTTTCTGTGGGAAAAGGGCTACAGGCTGTATGTGGTGTTTGACGACATAAGCGGTCTTGACGAAAAGTCACGCGTCAAGATCGCGGGGGTTGAGGCCGGAATAGTCGACAGCGTCACGCTTGTTGACGGCAAGGCGAGGCTTACGCTCCTGATAAACCCGGACATAAAGATATACAGGAATGCAACGGCATACCTGAGGATGACCGGCCTGCTGGGCGACAAATATGTCGCGCTCTCCACCGGCACCCCGGATGAGCCTCCACTGAGGTCGGGCGATACGATAGCACATGCCGTGCCCGCGGCCAATATCGACAGGCTTGCAAACCAGCTCTCCGCAGCGGCCTCGCATGTGAGTGAACTGACCGCAAGCATCAACAATGTATTCGGAGAGACCCAGAGGGAAGAGATCAGGGAGTCCATACACAACCTCACGGTTCTCACAAGGAATCTCAGGAACATTTCAACAGACAACAGGGAGCCCCTGAACAGGATAATCGCCCAACTGGACGAGTTCACGAAGTCTCTCGGCAGCAAGGGCCCCAGGCTTCTGGACAACATGGACAGGATAGTAAGCAATATAAACGACAAGGGGCCGGCGCTCATGGACAATCTGAGCCGCGCATCCAATGAACTCCGCGAAGTGCTCGAGGAAAACCGGGAGACGCTCAGGGAAGGCGTGGAGAATTTCAGGGAGGTTTCGCGGTCAATAGGGAATATCGCCCGGGGGATAGAGCGGGGAGAGGGGACGATGGGGAAACTCGTTACGGACAAGAAGCTCTACGAGTCGCTGAGCAGCGTTTCCGAGGAGGCGCGCAAGTCCCTTGAAGTCCTCGGCAGGTTGAAGACATTCATGGAGTTCCGTACTGAATACAACACGGACGAATCCGTGTGGAAGGGATACTTTGACCTGACGCTGCGGCCCGGGAGGGACAAATATTACATACTCGGAATCGTCTCCGACCCCAATGGTTCGGTGCAGACCACATACACCACCATAGACGGTGTCACCACAACCGAGGAGGAGATAAAGGACCAGGTCGAATTCAGCGCCCAGTTTGCAAAGAGGTTTGAAGACTTCGCCCTCAGGATCGGCCTTATGGAGAACACCTTCGGATTCGGCGCGGATTACTTTTTCTACAGTGACCGCGGCAGGCTGAAATTCGACATCTGGGATTTAAGCGCAAAAGAAGCCGGGGCGGATAGGGCGCATGCAAGGGTGGGGCTTGACTACGGTCTTTTCAAGTACGTCTTTATAAGCAGCGGCGTCGACAACCTCCTGAATTCCAGCCGGAGGGGGATATACGTAGGCGGAGGCGTAAGCTTTGAGGACAGGGATTTCAAGTACCTCATAGGCAAACTGCCGGGCCTTTCACTGCCTTAAGGTAACGATTACCATTTCATCAAGATTTTATTTTGAGGCAACGGGTGAGATTTCATTCAGGAGGGGAATGTAGGGGATGTTTTGCAGTAACTCAGGGCAGTTTGGTTCTTTACGATGTAACTTCCACATATTTTGAAGGGTACACCTTGTCCGTTGGCAAAATTCGGGCATTCGAGGGATGCTAAAAAGGGAAAATTACAGATTGTATCTGGATTATTATGCAATGTGGAGGGATGT
>Ga0256839_1001179_pt1 | contig 32339 bp, 31 predicted proteins | sample 354166metaG_FD_185968 | JGI IMG/M metagenome (GOLD analysis project Ga0256839, IMG submission 185968) | Hydrothermal vent microbial communities from Mid Atlantic Ridge, Atlantic Ocean - 354-166 | ecosystem: Environmental > Aquatic > Marine > Hydrothermal vents | place: Atlantic Ocean: Mid... | reverse complement strand
GCGCTAATGCGCTCTATTGAAATGGCGACAGCAGCGTTCGAGCGTGATGGTGGTTTGTCGGGAATGAGTACGGGTTTAAAAGATTTAAACAGCCAGCTCGGCGGGCTACATAAATCTGATTTGATAATACTTGCCGGACGGCCCTCTATGGGCAAAACCGCGCTGGCCACTAATATCGCTTTTTATATCGCTAAAGCCTATAAATCCGAGAAGGACGAAAAAGGCATAGAGCGCACCACGGACGGCGGCGTAGTCGGGTTTTTCTCTTTGGAAATGTCGGCAGATCAATTGGCCACACGTTTGCTAGCCGAGCAATCCGGTGTGCCGTCCAACAAAATCCGGCGCGGCGATATTACCCAAGCCGAATATGATGATGTGCGCGACGCCGCAGAAATGATCGAGAAAATCCCGCTCTATATTGACGATACGGGCGGGCTAACCATTGGGGCTTTGTCGGCGCGGGCGCGGCGGCTTAAACGCATGGTCGGGCTTGATTTGATCATTGTGGATTATTTGCAACTCCTCACGGGCAGTGGCCGTTCTAATGAAAACCGGGTGCAAGAAGTGACCCAAATCACAATGGGCCTCAAAGCCTTGGCCAAAGATCTGGACGTACCCGTTTTGGCATTGGCGCAGTTATCGCGGCAGGTGGAACAGCGCGACGATAAAAAGCCGCAGCTTGCTGATTTGCGCGAATCCGGTTCTATCGAGCAAGATGCGGATGTGGTGATGTTTGTTTACCGGGCCGAATATTATAAAGAGCGCGAAAAGCCCAATGATACCGACACCGAAGCCATTCACAAATGGCAAGAAGAAATGGACATATTGCACGGCAAGGCCGAGGTTATCGTCGGCAAGCAACGCCACGGCGCAATCGGCACTGTGCCGCTCTCGTTCAAGGCCGAGTTGACCAAATTTGGTAATTTGTCCTTTGACGACCGCTATAATGATAGCCAACATTAATGGCGCACATTAGAACCTATTCCTCCAGACCTGTCCTGACGGTGAACCTCACCGCGCTTGCGGATAATTATAAATACTTCGCGGGCAAAGCGGGCGGTGCGCGCATTGGTGCCAGCGTCAAGGCCGATGCTTACGGCCTCGGTGCAGGCATTGTTGGGCGCGCACTTTACGGGGCAGGGTGCCGGATATTTTTTGTTGCCCATGCAGGTGAGGGCAAAATTCTGCGTGCCTCTATCGGCACCAAGGCCAGCATTTACGTGCTTAGCGGTAACACGCCCCAAGACACGGCCATATTCTTTGGCAGTAAATTAAAGCCCGTCATCAATTCCCTGACCCAAGCCCGGGATTGGGTAAAGGCTATCAAAGAGGTCAACCACGCACCGCGCACGGCTCTGCATTTCGATACGGGTATTAACAGGCTGGGTATTCCGCCCGAAGAAGCCGACATTTTCGCAAGCGACAAAGCGCTGATAGATGCGCTGGATGTTGATTTGGTTATGTCGCATTTGGCCTGTGCGGGCGACGCCGAACACCCCCTAAATGAGACCCAATTAGTCCGTTTCAAAAAAACCGCTAGCCGTATGCCCATGGTGCAACTGTCCCTCGCCAATACGGGCGGCATATATCTGGGGTCTAAATATCATTTCAAATTAGTGCGTCCGGGTATCGGGCTTTTCGGCGGCAAAGTCACAAATAACCCAGACGCGGAGGGTGTCAAACCCGTGGTTGAACTGCATGCGCCTGTCCTGCAAATCAAGGCGGTCAAAGCAGGCGAAACCATCGGCTATAATGCCGGTTTCACCGCCCGCACGGACATGAAAATCGCCATCGTCAGCGCCGGATACGCCGACGGTCTGCCAGTTAATCTAAGTGGCTCCGACAAACGCATCGTCACCAGCGCCCGTCTCGGAAAACACCGGGTAGATGTTGTGGGCCGCGTCAGCATGGACTACACAATCCTCGACATCACCAATTACGAAGGCTTCGTAGAGCTTGGTGCCAAAGCCGTGTTCTTCGGCGAAGACCTAGAAACCCAATCCGCCCACGCAAAAATGCTAAATTACGAAGTCATGACCCACCTAGGCGCAAGATGCCGCAAGATTTATGTGAATGAGTAGAGAAACCAATGTGGAAATTATGCAAAATTATTTCTAAGAAAATGGTTTGCTGTTGTCCAAAATTCGTTGAAACTTCCATCGGTGTTTGTTTCAATATAATTGGTCAGAAATTCCTTTTGTTCGACTTCATTAATGTCTGAATCCAAAAAAACATCAATCCGTGCTCTACGTAAAGCAATCAAGCTAGGAACATTTAACCCAAGTTTATCTATAGTAACTTTTGCGACATTATCATCTTCTCGGTTTGGAATAATTTCGCCGTAAGCAGTGTAGTTGAACCGGTCTTCACAATCAGGGGTAAGTGGAGAAATGAAATTATGTTCGTCATACCAATCACCCTTTTTGTCACCGCAATGTGATGGTGTTCCCTTTTTGCTCTTAGGGCCACAAGAGCATAGTAAGTTACCATAGTGAAGCTCATCGCCACTGTATACGGGATTTGACCGAGGCCTAATATGTTCAATGTGGCTTTCAGTATTTCGAATATCTTTTTCACAATAGCAACAAATGCTACCCTGTTCGGCTAAAAGTGATTTTTTCACTTCGGCCTTTTGAGGGTCTTGAAAATTTAGCCAAGATGGTTGCCAGTCATCGTTGGCAAGCAACTTCCAATCCGTAAAAGAGTTCGGGTCTGCATTCTTATGAATGTGCTTCATTTGCCAATTGCTTCTTTACGTCTTATAAGAACATCTGCCTTTGCCAACTCTGGGTCAGACCCTATTTTGGTACTTAGTTCCTTTAGCGTAGCGCGGGCTTCACTTAGTCTGCCATGATTAATATTTCGAAACAACAGTCTAAGTTTTTCATCAATGTGGGATGGCCTTGCTGTTTCCAACCCCATTATGTCTTCTAAAATACGGTCTACACTTTTCCCGTAAGATTCGCTTGGATGTGAACATTTTACACCCCTCGAAGTATCTTGGAGCATGAAAAGGCTTTCTGGCTTAACATTAGCTAATATACTTGGTGAATGGGTAGACATCAAAAACTGACAATTGGGGAAAACCTCAAGTAATTTTGGAACAATCATTTGCTGCCATTTTGGATGAAGGTGAAGGTCAATTTCATCAATGAGAATAACGCCAGTACCTTTCAAGGGGTCATCAATCACCGGGTTTGCTATCGCTAAGCGGCGCGCAAGGTCTCCGACCATGGCCATCAAACATTTTTCACCGTCCGACAATTGGTTTATGATTAATTTTTTACCTCTTTTTTCAATTTCCATCCGCAAGGGGTTGCGTCTGACAGTGATGTTCGAAAACTCCGGTAGCAAAGTAGTAATAGCTTTGCGAACAGCTTCTAACTGTTCGTCTAATTGATCGTTTCCAATATGGCGGATCATTTCGTTTTCAATATCTTCTCTTTCCCTGTACCACTCGAAAAATGTTCGAAAATTGGCACCACTGGTAAGTGACCCATCAAATGCAGCCTGCAAATCAAAAGAGTGTTTTTTTCTGATTCGAAGCGGAATATCCAAAACTGTTCTATTTATTGGATAGTATGCAAACAAAGGAATGTTAATTTCGCCAGCTTGCGCTGCTATCGCTTGACGCATATTGTTTGTGAAATTGGTTATTTCTGTTAACTTTGACCTGTGCCCGTTTGCCGAACGATATCTTCGACCCTTGACTAAATTCCATCCATGTAATTGTGAATTTTCTGTTTCAAATACCATTTTTATATCAGCATTTGGAGCATCATTTTGAATATCGTGCTCGTGAATTTGACGCCCACTTGCCCGCTCAGTTTTTAGTCTGTTAACCAACCATGATAATAGAATGGCCGATGCATCAAGCACTGTAGACTTACCGGAACCATTAACACCGTAAAACACATTTAGTTTTGGGTGTAAGCTAAGGTTGAGATTTGAAGCTCCCCTAAAATTTTCAAGTTTAAGGCTTTTTATATGCACAATTTTCTCACTACTTGGTTGTTGTTTGCATGCTATAACACTTTGACAGGGTAACGTCTATGAAAACTAAACCCAATACTCTCCTGTGTGTCACCTTACCATTTCTGCGTTTTGTATTTTGGGAATGGCGACAGTTGTGCTACCCTCGTTTTTTAACTTTATGGGGGACATTATGGCTCAGCCACAACTTAACGTACAAGACCTTTTGGAGCAGTTGCTTAGCTCTGGTCGGGAACTGGTTGCTCAGGGTAAAGAGCAGACCAAAGGCTTAACTGCCCAAAATCTTACGAAAAAGGGCAAAGAAATCGCGGCCAAGGGCGAGGATTTGTTGGTGGATAAATTGGGGATTGAAGACAATGCGGTTTCCCGCGATGCCCTGCGTAAAGGGGTCGGAGCCGGGGCTGCGGCGGGGGCGCTGGCCTTGTTATTGTCGTCGCGGTCAGGGCGTAAATTGGCACTGCTCGGCGGCTTGGCTGGGCTTGGGACTGTGGCCTATAAAGCGTACCAGAAAAACGGCGGCGAAATGCCGAAATCCGCCCAAGACATTATCGGGCTGCTTAAGGGCGATAAAGCCGAAGCCCGCGCAGGCGTTATCCTGCAAGCCATGGTCGCCGCCGCCAAAGCCGACGGTCATATTAACGAAGCTGAATTGGTATTGATAAAAGCCCTTGATAAAGGCGCTGCACAAAGTCTCGAAATCGCCCTGCAAGCCCCGGTTAGTGCGCGCGAAATCGCCGCTCTCGCCGACAGCGAACAAGCTGCCCGCGAAATATACGCCGCCTCATGCCGCATAGCCAACGGCCTGAACCCAGCCGAACGCGACTATCTAGACCGCCTGGCCATGGCCCTAAACCTAGACCCGGAACTCGCCGCACGTTTGGAGACAGATGTTAGAACGGGGTAGGGATATGAGGAAATGATGCGTATATTCTTAACAGTATTTTGCGGTGTTCTGTTGAGTGCATGTTATTCTGCGCCGCCTAATTACGGGCCGCCTCCTGGGTTTCCACCACCTGCGCAAACACCTATTCCGGGCGCGCAAATGTGCGGCGGGATGATGGGGGCGGTGTGTGCTAACCCGAACGAGTTTTGCCAATATTCTGAACGCGCCCAATGCGGGGCAGCGGATCAAAGAGGTGTTTGCCGTCCAAAGCCCGAAATTTGCGCAGAAATATATGCGCCGGTTTGTGGGTGTGATGGCCGGACTTATGAAAATGAATGTGCGGCGAATAGGCAAGGCATTAGTGCTGTCTATAGTGGCGCTTGTCGCAGGTAGGATGTCGCAGGTAAGACTTGCGGCTGGTTCGGGATTGCCGTAATTGTCCAGTATGTTTCATGATTTTTTTGCACAGCTTCGCGCCGCTAATGTTCCGGTGTCTATCCGTGAGTATCTGACCCTGCTTGAGGCGCTCGATAAAGATGTGACGGGGGAGACTGTCGACGGGTTTTATTATGTGTCGCGGGCTGCTTTGGTTAAGGACGAGCGCAATCTGGATAAGTTTGATCAGGTATTTGCCCATGTGTTTCGCGGCATGGATTACCTGACGGATTTGTTCGGAGAAAATGATCAGGACATCCCGGCGGACTGGCTTAAGAAAATGGCCGAGAAATTCCTGACCCCCGAAGAAATGGCCGAGATAGAAGCCATTGGTGATTTGGAAAAACTGATGGAGACGCTCAAGAAACGCCTTGAAGAGCAAAATGAGCGCCACGAGGGTGGCAATAAATGGGTCGGCACAGGCGGCACGTCGCCGTTTGGGGCACACGGCTATAATCCTGAAGGTGTGCGTATTGGCCAAGATAAAGGTCGCCATGGTCGGGCGGTTAAAGTCTGGGATAAACGTCAATTTCGTAATCTGGACGGTGACCGCGAGCTCGGCACCCGCAATATTAAAGTGGCGCTCAGGCGTCTGCGGAAATTTGCCCGCGAGGGGGCGCACGAAGAATTTGATATTGAGGACACAATAAATTCGACCGCCCGCCAAGGCTATCTCGATATTAAAATGCGCCCCGAAAAACGCAATGCGGTCAAGGTGCTGACCTTCTTTGATATTGGCGGCTCTATGGACGCGCATATATTGCAGGCGGAGGAATTATTTTCGGCGGCGCGTAGCGAGTTCAAGCGGTTGGAAAATTTCTATTTCCATAATTGTATCTATGAAAATGTTTGGACAGACAATATCCGCCGTATGCGCGAAGTGACGCCTACATGGGATATTTTGCATAAATATCCAGCCGATTACCGTGTGGTGTTTGTTGGTGACGCGTCTATGAGCCCTTACGAAATTGCGGTCAAAGGCGGGGCTATAGAGCATTGGAACGAAGAACCAGGCGCAGTTTGGCTCAAGCGTTTCGCAGATGTTTACGATCACCTAATCTGGCTAAACCCGACGCCGGAACACTATTGGCGGCATTCCCAGTCCACCCAAATGATCCAGGAAATCATCGGCGCAGACCGCATGTTCCCCATGACACTCACGGGTATAGAAGGCGCAATGCGCGAGTTGGCGCGATGACTTATAAGATTAACCCTGACCTAGATATTGCAATGTTACGCGAACAATTTGCCGCACACGGGCGTTTGCAAATCCCGGAATTATTTGATCTCTCAACAGCCGACACAATAGAGGAAAGTCTTAAATTATTAGACTGGCAATTGGTGCTCAACACCAAAGAAAAGCATGTGGACATTCACAAATTCCAGCTTGACGAGATGGGCATAGAGCGCGCCGCAGAGATAAGGGCATTTGCCAAATCGCGCGGTGCCAATGAATTCGCCTATTTGTATGAGAATTATCCAATCGCAGATATGTTAGCCTCGGGTAATTTGAAAAATGAAGTTTTGACCGCGCTTAACCAGGCGCTAAATAGCAAGGCAGCGCTCGCATTTTTCAACCAGGTTACAAAATCAGGCGTAACGTTTTGTGATATGCAGGCGACCAATTACGGCCCCGGCCATTTTCTGACCCGTCATGACGACGGGAATATTGGTAAGAACCGCAAATTTGCCTATGTCTATAGCCTATGCCGAGATTGGCGTGCGGAGTGGGGTGGGCAACTGCAATTTTTGGACGGGGAGGGTGATGTTACCCAGTCCTTTATACCAAAATACAATACTCTTAGTGTGTTTGAAGTGCCGAAATCACATCATGTCAGTCCCGTGTCAGAATTCACACCAAACCCTAGACTATCCATCACAGGTTGGTACAGAACGGGCGAATATAGGCTCTAGGCAGCGGGGCTAAGTCAGCCAGCCTTTGGCGGTTTTCTTGCGGGCAAACCAGATAAGGAATACGGCGATGACCGGGATCATGATGGTCATCACCAGGTCAGCACCCCCAAGAGAGTAGCCCAAAAGAAAACCCTGCCGCTCTTTTAACAAGAAAGACAGGGAGTTTTTACTTGAGAGTTATTCTGTTTGCGTTACCAACCGCCGCAACCGCCGCCCATACGTGGCCAATTATTGCCGTAACGGGAATAGGCCGTACCGCATCCTCCAGAAGAATATTGGTGCGAATAGGATTGGTAAGAATTTGAGAAATTCTGTTGATAGACGCGAACAGGTGTTGGTACCGGATACCGCACATAAATAATCGGACGCACCACGCGGACTTGTTGGTAATGGATCTGCGGAACTACGACAGGCGCAGGTCTATAAACCGGTGCTGGAGCAGCTTTAACTACAGAGTAACAGCCCAGAACCTGAGCGCCACCGGGGTTGTAGACACTGGTCGGGCAAGATGTCTCGCTGAGGAATTCATTGCTGCCCATGCCTTCAATGCGGTGTTTTGAAATATTGTTGACTGATGTACGAAACGGCACAATTGTGCTGGTTGATGCGCTAAAGTTCCCGCCTGCATGCCGCATGCTCGGCGGCGATGTATATTCGGTGCTAACAGATTGCATGCTCGGGGGTGAAGTATAAACACTTGATGCGAATGTGGAGCCACCTGAAATGCCAATAGTAGAACTGCTGCCGGAGGTCATGCAATATCCATCTGATGAACGATTGGAACCAGAAGGGCAGGCCGCCGTGTTAGCACTGCCATAACGTGTACTTGTAGAGTGGCTGGAATGTGAGCCAGTGCTGTGCATTCCAGAAGAATGGCTTGTATGGCTAGTTGAGCCATATGTGCCCGAACCATAGGTAATGCTCTGGGCGTCAGAGCCTGAATAGGCCGCAGATCCAGCAAAGGCCGGACTTGCTAACGGTAAAAAACTAACGGCGAGGGCCGCACTTGCTAAATATGAAATACGCATAATGTCGTCTCCAGAAACTAAAATTATACCCAGCCAACAGGATAATTTTGAGGCGGGCAAGGTACTTCCCCCCTTGGGGGAAACTTCACGGTGGTAATTATCCCGGGTTAAACCTCATTGTTTAAGCCGGGATAATTTGAATTAATATGTCCAGCGTCCGCCAGCCATTGCCACTGGTCTTTGGGACATTACTCTTTGGGACATGGATCTGGGCGCTAAACCTGTTGGCCCGCAAGCTGGGCTTGCCGGAACACGCACTGCAACGGGTACAGGTACGGGTTGTGGCACACCGATAACCGGACGGACAACATTGACGGTACGGGTTGTTCCAGCCGTACCGGCACGGCGACACAGGATTTGTGTTGCTGGCAGGCCGTCAACAACGGTCGCACCGGAGGTTTTTTCCCAATAATCAGGGGTGCCGGGGGTTTTATAGGTGTATGAACCGCCAGAAACATGACCGATGACATTACCACCCATTTGGCGCGGTGCCATAACCGCACGCGGACTATTGAACCCGGGGCCGTAAGTACCGTTAACAGTCGTCACAGAGCTAACCCGCTGTTGGGGTACACCGCCAATATGTGTAATCGGTGAACGATCAACAATAGAAGTTGGAATGTGGGCTATGCCAGGGGTCAAGACATTGTTGCCATATTGGCGCGGCGCGAAATTGGCCGGGTTATAGCCACGACCAGTACGAATTTGCACGGGCGCCCGCATGATAGGAGCCTGAACTAAAACTGGGCGCGGCGCAGGAAACACTGGACGCATAACAGGTCTTGGGGCGGGCATTGGCATGGCACTACCAGCGCGGCAATATCCGGTGCTTACCGGGTTGCAACCGCCAGTAAATCCGGTCGGCACATCATTGAGAGCAACTCTAGGGCCATTAGTATAGACGCGCATGACATTGACGTTCGGCGTGTTTTTGTAGGCGAATGATTTCAAATACCCATAGGGTGCCGTGCTGTAGTTATTCACTGGCGCCCATGGGTCGGCGGCAATAGCGTGATTTACCACGCCCGCACCACACTTATTCGTTGGCATAACGCCCATAGCAGGACGTTGATTACACGCAGCATTGCGCACGCCTTCATAAGGGAGAACACTTTGATTGAAACCAGAACTACACACGGCATTACCGCCGCAATTTGACCCAAAGGATCCTGCTAATGCGGTAGCGCTCGCGCTCACCATAAAAATGCCGCCTAGCGCAGCAGATACAACCGAATAGACACGCATATGCGCTCTCCCAAAAAACTGGTTCGAACGCACCTCGCGCAGAACCCCACCTAAAATTTCCAGCCTTGCCTGTTTCAGGTTCAAAGCCACTTTACTCTTATGGACTGAGGGCGGTTCTACTTGTGATACTTAGAGCCAAAGCTCTAAAAATCATAGGTAATGCCGCCGCGTTCCCAATCGCCGAAGCGCGTGGGTTCAGCCCCCTTGGGGCCGGATTTCTCTGGTGGGAGCGGTTTGGTTCTTTGTAAGTCCAGCTCTTGTTGTCTGCGCTTTGCGGCTTCTTCCAAAGCCCTGCGGGCTGGTGGAGAAAGCGTTTTGCCGGGCGCAGCATGTGGAGGGTTCGTCATCAAAGCCTCCTAAAAGCCGTTTACATTACCAAACCAAAGCCACAGATTAAACCAAGCCAAGGTTTTGACAAGACCAAATACAAAGTCCCGCCACGGCACAAGTTCTACGCCATAAGGGCTAAAATATAATTAAACGCCTGTTAGGGGCGGGTTAAGCATGGTTGTTAGGGGCAGGGTAAGGATTGCCGCGTTTGTAAACTACATATTGCACCGCCTTTTTTGTTTGGCTCGGTATGAATTTTGCATGGAAGTTGGGCATTGCAAGCCTTGACCATTTAAGTTTATATACGGCATGTTCGGGGCTAAGATTATCAAGGGAAATATGCCAAATACGCAACGCGATATATTGACTGCGGTTTATCTGGAGCAGCGGCCTGCATTGTTACGGTTTTTGTGTGCGCGTTTGCGTAACACGGAACGAGCAGAGGACGTGTTGCAGGATGTGTATCTAAAGCTTACCCGAACAAACCTGCCCCCAATTATTGATAACCCGTCCGGGTTTTTATTCCGGATGGCGTCAAACCTCGCCCTTGATCATATCCGTAAAGGCAAACGGGCGCGCCTCCGCGACCAGGCTTGGAGTGATTTAAACAGTGAAAAATCCGGAAGTCAGTTTCGTGCGGATATACCCCATGCTGATGATGCTTTGATCGCGAAGGAACGGTTAGCCGCGCTTAATACACGCTTGCAAACCTTATCGCCGAAAGCCCGCGAAGCGTTTAAGCGTCATAAATTTGAGGGGCAGCCCTATAAGCAGGTTGCTGATGAGATGGGTATATCTATTGGTACTGTTGGCAAACATCTGGGCAAGGCAATTAAACACATTATGGATGCCGATTTGGGGGACAAAAATTATGGATGATGGGCAAAATAATAAACATTATTGTGGGGGTGTTAACCGCGCAGCGGCGTCAGTACAGATGAATACAATTGTGTTATGGACATGGTATTATGGGCTTGTGACACAAAGCAGAGGCAAGTAAAATGAATAAAAAGACCGTTATGACAGAGCTAATCATGGAGCAAGCGCGCACCTGGTATGTCCGCATGGGTTCTGAGCTGGCTGGTGCGGATGATTGGGCGCTCTTTACAGACTGGCTGGAAGAAAGCCCCTTGCACGTGGATGCCTATGACCAAGTTGAATTGAGTTTATCCGCCATCACAGCGCCCGCTTTGGATCAAGAGCCAGCTTTGGTTCAAGATAATGCGGTTCAAGAGAATACGGTTCAAGAACGGGCTGATAATGTCGTGCCGCTTTTCACGAAACCCAATAATATTCCAGAAAACAAAAGCCCGGATCAGAGTGTTGCGGACAAGAAAAGACCAAAAATTGTCTGGGCGCGCTATGCTGGCATAGCTGCCCTATTCGTCGCGGCTTTGACGGTGTTTTATTCAAGTAATTTCTCCTCTCAGCCGAGCGTACAAACCTATGCAACCAATATTGGCGGTCAAGAAGCTATTGTTCTGGCGGACGGCACGCGCATTAACCTGAACACAAACACCCAAATTAGCGTCGCAATGACCAAAAAATCAAGAATTGTAACGCTCGCCAGCGGCGAAGCGTTTTTTGATATTGCCAAAGACAAGAAACGGCCATTCATAGTTAATGCCAGGGATGTTCGCATAACCGATATTGGCACATCATTTTCCGTATATTCAACTGACACGGCTCTCACCGTCTCAGTTGTGGACGGCATTGTGGATATGCAGAACGGTGACCAAACAACTCGCGTCATAAAAGGACAACAGGCGGTTCACAATCGCGGGGATAACAATATTGCGCTCCGCGCTATTGATGTTGAAAGTATATCGACGTGGCGGGACGGTGTCCTTATTTTTGAAGATGCGGAGCTTGCAACAATTATTCCAGAGCTAAACCGTTATTTTGAAACGCAAATTTCATTTTCCGATGAAGATGTTGCTGATTTAACCTTTTCGGGCGTTCTCAATATTAGCGATCAAAGCATGATGCTTGGTTCCATGGAAGCCCTCATGCCGATAAAATCTGAACGTGAGAACGGGCAAATTCTACTTTCCAGTAAGAATTAAACACTATGATCATGTCGGGTCTTATATCCAATAAATTGGGGTGCCTTAAACCATCTGTGCTTTTTGTGGCAGGTGCGTTATTGTGTTTCGCGCCTTATTCAAGTGCATCCGACGCCGTTCCCATAAACCTGCCGGCGCAATCACTGGATAAAGATATTCGGGATTTGGCGCGCCAAGCCGGGATCACCATTAGCTTTTCCCGCCGCGCCCTCAAAAAGTACCAAAGAGAGGTGTTTTCTGGCTATTACACTCCCGCAGAAAGCTTGGAAATCTTACTGAAGGACACAGATTACACCTATCAATTTGTCAATGAAAACACGGTGCGTATATTCAAGAAAAAACGCGTAAAGTCGGTTCGGCCAAAGCTTGGTACAGGCAATGGTGCTGCACCGCCGATACCTGTTCCCACAAGAGTTACCCCATCGAGCGCGCAGCTTGGCAGTGATGAAATTATCGTCACGGCAAATAAGCGGTCACGCTTCGAAGTTTTGCAATCCGCGCCTTATAGCGCCAGTGTGATTTCAGGCAATATGCTCAAATCATTGGGTGTAACGGACACACAATCTCTTTCTTTGCACATTGCAGGCGTCGAGATGACCAATTTAGGCGCGAACCGTAATAAATTATCGGTTCGGGGTATATCGGACGGGGCGTTTAATGGCCGCGTCCAGGCTACGGTTGGCGTATATTTCAATGATACGCCAATTAACTTTAATGCCCCATATCCTGAAATTCCGCTTATTGATATTGAAAGCGTAGAGGTCTTGCGCGGCCCTCAAGGATCTTTGTACGGCGTTGGGTCAATCGGCGGCATTTTCCATGTCACCACGAAAGCGCCCGAACTTGGCGAAAAATCCGCGTGGGTTGAAACCGATGTGTCTATTACCCATGATGGTGGTGTAAATACGGGCTTTATGGGCATGGTGAATGTGCCGCTGGTCAAAGACAAATTGGGTGTGCGTGCTGTTGGTTATGTAATTGATAATAGCGGTTATATTGATGATATACGTCTGGGTATTGAGGACGTAAATAGCAATACAATCAGAGGCGGTCGTGTAAATAGCCTCTGGCAGATTAACCCTGACTGGCAGCTTAGTCTGGGGGCTGCCTATCACGACGTGAATACCAATGACACGCAATATTCGCTGGCAAGCCTGCCAAGATTACAAAGAGAAAACTACCTTCGAGAACCCCATCATGATGATTTAATTCACGTGCATTTGAACATTGAAGGTGATCAGCAATGGGGCAAGATAAAATCAACGACCTCGTGGATTAACCGTAATATCGACGACGAATTTGATGCGTCATTGTCTTTGCTAAATAATTTCAACCGGGCGGTCGAGCCAACCCAGTATTTAGAACACTGGGATATTAACTTTTTCTCTCACGAAACCACTTTTAATATTGATGTCAATGAGAAGCTTGATGTCCTGCTGGGCGGTTTTTTAACCCACGCCATTATTGATTATGCATCAGAATACAAAATATTGGGCATCGATACTAGACTAGGGCCTGAGGTTTTGTATGAAGAGGCCAGAAATGACACGTCAACACATTATGGGGGATTTGTAGAAGTCGACTATGTGCTGAGCGATAAAGTTGAAATGAGTGCGGGTTTGCGCTGGTTTGACGAGCATCTTGATACCAACACGCTCGTTAGCAATTTTGAGCAAACTCCCTTAATGATTTCCGGTCGGGAGAAGGACAGCGATTTTCTCCCTAGGTTTAATATCGGGTATCAATTTACACCCGATGCCTATCTTTACGGATTGGCGACAGTTGGCTACCGGGTTGGCGGGATAAATACAGGCAAGGCGGTTAATTCGGTTGCTGTTCCTGTTCTTGCGCCGGGGGAAGATGATGATGAAAACCTATCCATATTTAAATCAGATGTGATTACCATGTATGAAATGGGCGGAAAAACGAAATGGCTTAATAACAAGCTCATTGTCAATGCCAGCCTTTTTTATGTGGATTGGAAAAACATTCAAACCGAGCATATACTGGCGGATGGTTTTTCCAGCGTCCTCAATGCTGGCGACGCGACCAATTTAGGTTATGATTTCGAGGTGCTGTACCACCCGAGAGAAAATTTTGACATTCAGGCTAACCTTACGGTGAACGATCCGGATTTCACCAATATTAACCCCGCGCTTGGCTTGAATATTAGCGGCAAACATTTGCCGCGCATTCCCCGCTATTCGGGGGGCATTGTTATGACCTACCGCAAACCTATAACGGCCAATTGGAACTCTAGTTGGAGTGTTGATTATGCCTATACCGGGTCATCCCAGCTTAGTTTTGCTCCGGCGGATGATTTATCCATGGGCAATAATCATTATCTGAATGCCCGCGCTATATTTACCAATGATAAATGGCGGGTTGAAGGGTTTATGAGTAATATTTTGGATGATAAATCCAACACCTTTGCCTTTGGAAACCCGTTTACATTCCGCTTGCAAAACCATGTCACGCCCCAAAGACCCCGTACTGCGGGTATGCGGGTACGGCGGCAGTTTTAACGGGCTGGAACCGTGCGGAAATAAAAACGCCTGTTTACGACAGGCATAATTTTTACCCAATATTTTATGGCAGTCTCGCGCCCACGGCGGCGTCTCTATATTAACGGCAAATTTGCCAGTTAATCATTATGAGAACGGGAGACTATTACAATGATAAAACGGATCAAAACCACAGCAGCATTTTTGACATTAACGGCTGGGTTATGCATAGCGCCGCTCGCAAATGCGCAAGATGCATATCGTAGCAATTTCGCCAGTGGTCAGAATGTTAGCACAACGGCAGGTGTTCATTTAACCGTTCCCTTTGGTGGGGGAAAATCTGAACGTGTTCAGGATAGAGCCAGATTTGGTCTCATGTTAAATATGACGCGGGAAAATAATAATGGTGATTTTTATGCCCCCAAACGAGTGGACACAAATTTGCTGGATTTTGGCATGCAATTTGATGGACGCCCGATGTTGATGATAGCGGGCGAAGATATTTACACGCCTTTATTTGCGCCGCTCAACGCAAAAGCGGATGGCGGTGGAAACATCACGATTTCCAAAAATACTATATTGTTGGTGGCGGGTGCCGCGTTGGCCGTTGGTGCCGCAGTGGCGCTAGCTGGTGGGGATGATGATGACGACAATGATGATGATGACAGACGGTAGCATTTAAAAATGCTGGGCATTGTAGACAACAATGGAGAATAAAATGAAACTTAAAACAACTACAATTATGCTGGGAGCAACATTCCTATTAACAGCCTGCGGAGGGAGCGAAACAACGGCGTCGTTCGTAGCCAGCACCCCGCCGTCGCCCATTGGTCAAACCGACCAACTATCCCAAGCGGTTGACCCTATTTCCGGTTTTGATAGCGCCATTGTCAACGGCTATTATGCCGAGAATACCAGATTTACTCTCAATGACGGTATGGCAACGCAGGAAGATATGGACACGGACGCGGATATGGATCAGGACATGCTCGTTAAAGCCGAATTTGCTTCATATGAGAATATGGCAAGCTCTGAAGTGAACTATGACAACAATGACAAACGTGAGATGAGTACGTGGACTTGCAATGGTTTAGCGCCAGGTTGATTGCGCCAATAAAAAATTTCTTACCGAATGAACCAGGCGCGCAGTTTTTCAGTGCTTAAAAATTCTTCGGCGCCTTCTCCTTGCAGCATCGCCAAAGTTGATAAAATCCCCGCTTCCATGCAGGTCGCCGCAGAGACGGTTATCGAGCGGGGCGGATTATGTACCGGCCAACCTGTGCGCGGATCAAGAATATGACTATAGCGCACACCGTCCTTGAGCAAAAACCGCTGGGCATCACCGCTGGTCGCCAAAGCCCCTTGTGTCACCGCAAGCACGCCGTCTCTTTTGTTATGGTTATCGACGGATTGCAGAGTGATTTGCCAGGGCTTCTCGCCCCTGAGCGGGCCGCTTACACGCAGGTCGCCACCAAAATTCACCAATGCTGGGCGCTGCGTCGCCTCTTGCACAAGGAGCAATGCCCGGTCGACGGCATATTCTTTGCCCAGCCCGCCAAAATCTATTTCCATGCCTTTTTTTAATGTCAAATACGGGGCTTCCCAAATAATTTTATCCCAGCCAATTAAGGGAAGAAGTCTTTCTATATCACGTTCATTGGGAACATGGTCTGAACCGTCAAACCGCCATACGCGCCGTAATATCCCAGATGTAATGTCAAATTGCCCTGCGCTTAGCGCATAACAATGGGCGGCATAATCAAGCAGGCCAGCTGTTTCCCTATCCACTTCAACCGGTGCGCCTTTGGCCGCATTGATTTGAGAAAGTATGCTATCATCACGGTAGCGGCTATATTTGGCTTCAATGCGTTTTGCTTCCGCTTCAACGATTGCACCCAACTGCCATACTGTTTTTGGGTCATTGCATTCAACCCGCAACTCACACGGTGATGCCATAGCGCGAAAGGCGTGAATTTGAATGTCGGTTTTAATCATCATATTCTTACGCCATACCTGAAATCCCAGCACGGCTTTTGTCAAGACACAACACCTATAAAATACCCCCTATTACCAACTCAAATCATATGAAGAGGACATATCTGAGTGGTAATAGGGGGAGGGGTGCTAGGTGCTATTTAAAAGCATATGTGTAGCCAACGATCATACTCGTGGATGCTGTGCCGCTAAACAAATCCCGGCCTGATAAATAACCAGGCGCATTTGCAGTGCTGGTTTTCCCAGTTGGCTCATAACGGGTAATCCGTGCATATATTTCGCCAGTGCGGCTGGTTTTATAACCAGCCATGAGGCTGCCTGTAACCGCACTAAACTTGTCTAGCCGCGCGTCCGGGCTGGCAAATTGTGGTGTAACTTGACCGTCTAAGAGATAGTAGTTGAAAAAATCGGCTTGGGATTGCGCGTAATACCTAACCCCAGGTTTTACGTAAAACCGATTGGTCACAGGAACGCGTGTGGCCAATTTTAAGGTCAATGAATTTACCCCCCAATCGTCACGGTAAACCCTGGCCGAAAGGTCGGTAACGGTATCCCAAAGCGCAATCTTATTGCCAAAATAAACACTTTGCCGCAGCCTCGACCTCGGTCGTGCTTCATTTAAATACCGTACAGGCCCTCCGGTAACGGGGTCGACAACCGAGATTATCCGGTACGGGTCAGTTTGGTATCCGGAGCTTGTGCTTACATTGTAATTAAGCTGTGCAAGCCAGCGGCGGTTCATGATTTGACTAATCCCGATCAGCCCGCCAAAGATGGTTTTGTGATCATTTTCAAGATTAAAGGTTGTTCCGTCGGAAATGGATAAAGGCGTTGGATGCCCACCGCGCGGCGAAGAAATGTCATATTCCACATTTGCAGATAATGACAGGGTCGTATTCTTTTGATTAAACTCATGGGCATAGCCCACATTCCCGTAAAACGATTTATAGTCTGTTTCTCTTGAAATGCCTGCACTCACACTCAGTGTATTACTCTCACCCCACGGGGTTTTATAAGCGGCATCTACGGAATATCTCTGGTCACTAAACCCTGTGGCAAGGGGAAGCACATCGGGGGGAACATCCGATGTGGATACCGCGCCAGTACTGCCCGAGGCACCGGTGCTTGGCGGATTGAACAAAGTTTGCGTGTCCTGCCAAGGTGTGGCGCCATAGGGGGATGCACCGGTTAGAATATCCGCTGTGAATTTGAGCGATAATGAACTGTCGTCCTCAAAATTATACGTAATGCCAACAACAGGCTCAATGGCTTGCACGCGCCCACCGTCCTCTTGATATACTAATATGGCCGCGTCTACTCGAATAAGACCTTCGTCCGTATAGGTATCATCATTAAAATCAGTGCCGCTTTGTACAGAGCTGGACGCTGGTTGCGGACTTGTTGTGACAGGGTCGTCATTTATTTGAGCTTGCGCCCCGGTGGCGGCAAATAAACCTGCCGTAATAAGACTGAGCGCGCTTGCAATCCCTTTGTGTTTTTTAGAGTCTAGTTGCACCCGCAGCCTCCACCGCTAGCACTTTTACCGCCTGTTGACGCTTCTTTACTAAAGTAAATATGATCATCAACACTGACAATCATTGGGTGGGTAATCGGCTGCATATCCCTTTTTGCCATTATATCGCGCTCCCAGGGTTGAACGCCAATAGATGAGCAGCCAGACAAAACTACGGAAATGACAAATACCAACGACACGAGTGCGATAGCGCGGAGTACCGGGGTCGTTGATCTCGGATAATGCGTTTCATTTTTCATTGATAAGCTCCTCAATATGGGATGTGTATTCATTGGTTTTTTCAGGGTGAAAGCCATCATGAACATACCGGATTTTCCCGGTCCGATCGATGAGGACAGATGTGGGCATTGCAGAGATTTTATACTGTAGTGCAATCACCCCTCTCGGGTCGTAGATAGAGGGTACGGGTTCTTTGACACGCGTTAAAAACCGTTCTGCCTTGGCTTTGTTCTGATCCAGATTGACCAAAATGATTTGAAAATCACTTTCAGGATATTTTTCCTTTAATGTATTCATATAAGAAAATGAGGCCTGACAAGGCGCACACCAAGATGCCCAAAAATCCACATAAACCACTTTCCCTTTCGCCCCCGACAAATCCAGTGCAGATGTTTGCGGTGCGGAAAAAGCGAAACTTGAAAACAGGATGGCGAGCGGTAAAAACACAAACCTCTTCCAAGATATAATCGTCATGATTTTATGAGAAAACTTATTTAAATATGTCATGTCATGCCTTGCAGTGTCTAAGTTTAACAGACCAACGGCACGCATAAGGCACCAAACAAGTGTCTGTTTAATTATTAAGACGCCGCAAACCCGCATCCCCCCCCATTCATTATTAAAATTTTCCCAGGGTTGATTTACCGAGCTTTGCGGTTGCTGCATTTCCGCTAAATATTGCCTCTATTTCACATTTAGATTTTTTTAAAAAAACTTATCCATGGTCTTTCGGACAGTCTTATTCTCCAAACCATGAAACTTGACCTTATAGCAATAAACAAATTATCACCGCCCGGACTTTGGGATTTGGTGGCGCTATCGGCGTTTGTCGCAACCCTGATGGGTGTGATTGACGCGCGGATTGGTGGGGCGCATATGGCACGGTTTTGTGAGCGGATGTTGGCGCGGCAGTCGCGCGCTTTGCGCATCAAGGCTAGAGAAAACCTCAACATGCGCATCAAGGCCTGGGTGCTACAAAGCCCTGACCGGATTGCATTCGTGCGCCGCATTATCGGCGAACGAGCCATTAAACGTTGGCGCAAAAACCGTTTGGCGGATTATGCGCTGACCAGACACTTTGGCGATTGGAAGCGGAAATTTCCGAATGGTTTTGGCGGGGTTCAACAAGAGCAAAGGCGCAAGACTGCTGCTAAGCCTGCATCCCACACTTATAATTGGAAGCCCTTTGCCCTCGTCAAAATAATCAATGCTGAGCGGTTTTTATACGGGCGCACCAAGCTAAACCCGGCGCTGGAACAAGCCCGCGTCGCCCATCTAAAGCTTTGGGGTGTGGATGTTCAGGGCAAAAATCAAGACAAAACGCCGCGCGGCAGACGCGCCATAAAACCCGTCTGCTTTACCCCCGATGAATTGGCGCCCGAAGTGGCAATCGGTGCGGCGGAAGCTGCAGTAGCGGCAAAGCAGGTCGGCGAAATAATAATTATCCCACCGTCAGAAGCTATGGTGAAAAGAAGCCAGACCGACATAAGCCCACTTCCAGACAAGAAAAAACCGCCCTAGCTGGCAAGGTCTGTTCAAAAAACCAAATACCCGTGCAGCCGCGCGGCCATTGGTGCTGGTGGTGCTGGCACCATATAAAATAATTCTGTCGTTTCTTCCAAGAGCATGGTAACGCGCCCCATGAATAAAAAATTTGAAAATAAAAACCGGCCTAAAGCCAAGACGCATATAGCCAAAACACCTAAACCCAAAACACCTAAACATGGGGCGCGTTATGTGGCTGCCCATGGTGTGCGCGAAGTGTTGGTGGACGGCACGCCGCTTGATATAGCGCTTTCGAGCCAGGCTTTGTTCGTCCAACTTGAGCGCCGCGACCGGGCATTTGCGCGGCTGATTGCCGCCACCGTGTTTCGCAGAATGGGGCAGATTGATAAAGTGCTGGCACCGTTCATCAAGAAGACACCGACCGATTATGCCCTCGCCGTATTGCGTACAGGCGCGGCGCAAATTCTATTTTTAGATACGCCTGCCTATGCCGCCGTAAATGCAAGCGTTGCGCTGCTTAGGCGCTCCAAAAAAACTGCGCACATGGCAGGCATGGCCAATGCAGTGCTGCGGCGTGTAACCGAACAAGGTCCGACACTCTTGGCAAAGACCAGCACGCTTGATAATATACCAAAATGGTTACGCACCAGTTGGACAGAGGCTTACGGGGCAGAGGCGTGCGGGCAGATGGCCGAAATGTTGGCCAAAGAACCGCCCCTAGATTTGACACCCAAATGCGGCATTGACGGCCCGGCAGGTGAAATATTACCCGGTGGCACCACCCGTCTTGCCAAGGCTGGGGACGTGCGCGCCCTTGCGGGTTACGACGACGGAGATTGGTGGGTGCAAGATATTTCGGCGGCTTTGCCCGTGCGGCTCTTGGGCGATATTAAAGGCAAGCGCGTACTGGATATGTGCGCGGCACCAGGCGGTAAAACTTTGCAATTGGCGGCTGCTGGCGCCAATGTGACGGCGCTGGACAAAAACCAAGACAGGTTGGAGCGGGTTAAAGAAAACTTGGCACGGACAAAACTGTCCGCTGAAATTGTGGTCGGCGATGCGGCAAAATGGCGGGATCCTGAAAACCCAAGCGGACATGGTTTTGATATTGTTATTTTGGATGCCCCTTGCACAGCAACAGGAACATTTCGCCGTCGTCCGGATGTTTTGTACAGCAAAAGACCTGCTGATATTGAAAGTTTAGCCCGTATTCAGGAGAAGCTGTTAATGGCGGCAGCCCGTCATGTTGCGCCGGGCGGTACACTCGTATATTGTACCTGTTCGCTTCAGAAGCGAGAGGGCGAAGAACAAATCTCCAAATTTATGCAAAATAGGACAGATTTTCGCCTTAATTCATTGTTAGGCATGGACGCCTTGGGGATGTCTGAAGCTACAACGGCAGAGGGCATGTTCAGGGTCTTACCGCACTATTTGCGAGAAAAAGGCGGTATGGATGGGTTTTTTATCGCGGCGTTTACACGTTGTTAACCATAAAATTAGGATAATGGCACAATATGTGAGCAAAATGTGTACGAATTTAGACGTATATTAAGGTTATTGGCCTAGGAATTGCACAAATCGGTAGGATTGTATCAAAACGGGAGGCTCTAATGAGCAGCATAAATATTTTAAAGTCCAGCATAATCGTTGGCACAAGTGTCGTAGCATTAACATTGAGTGCCTGTGCATCCGGAGGCAGTAGTAGTAGCCGTTACGGTAATGTCTACGACTATGAAAGCGGCAGTAACAATTGTTCAGGCGCGGCCTGCGCCGCAGTTGTCACCCCGCCAGTTGAATCCCGTTACGGATCTACTACAGTTATCGGCGGCCAACCTGTCAGCCCAGGTGTTGTATACACGGATTGTTCACAAGTGACCGGAATGGGGTGCGCCGCACCAGTTTACCAGCAAGCACCATCGGTTGAATATACATCACCGCCGTCTATGAGACAAACACCAGCGTTGCCTTATTCATCACCGCCTTCAATGTCTTATAGCGGTGCCCCTGTGAGTTGCCCAGCCAATACGACACCAGCCGGAGACGGCACATGTATGATGACCGGCAGTGGGTCTTATACTGGTTCCACAAGCTGGAGCAGCTCATCAAGCACTTCGGGCTGGAGTGGTTCGACGACAAGTGGCGGAACGGTTGATTGTCCGTCCAATACCACACGTGCAACAGACGGAACCTGCATGATGAATTCAGGTGCGGCTCCATCAGTGACAATTTACCCAACGACACCAACACACGGTTATGTACCCCCTGTTGATTATACGGCTCCTGTTTATCAGCCTATCCGTAAATAGGGTTTCGTTTTTTTTTCAAATGCCAAACCCCGTTCTGCACAGCAGGGCGGGGTTTTGTGTATTTGGCTCTGCCCCGAACTGCCATGATGCTTGCGCTTGAGTTTTTGGACTGATATGGACGAGCCAGTATAAAGAGCCACTTTTAACATTCTGAGACAAAGGCAATTTAATGGTGAGGCGGATTGGCATAGGCGATATTGCTGCGGCGGGTTTGCGCAAATCTTGGCACCGATTGGCGGTGGACTTTGGCGCCCCCATGCGGGCAATGAACTCTGGTGCCATTCGTGTTCCTGACTTTGCCAGCCTACCCATCCCACTAGATATAGGCGATGCTACGCAAGGTTTGCAAATCCTGGACGGTCAATTTATTTTGGGTTCCCAAAACCTGGATATTGGCACGGACGGCGACCCTTGGTCGGTTCCGGCACCGTCTGAAATTTACGCGGCGCGCTTGCACAGTTTTAACTGGCTCAATGATCTGTCCGCTATTGGGTTATCCAAGAAATACGCCCGCAAGCACCCGAGGCTTGCAGACCGCTCAGGCGCCCGCGCCCGGTATCTTGTAGACCGCTGGATAGCCATTTACGGCAAATGGAATCCATTTGCTTGGCGGGATGATATTTTGGCAAACCGGGTTTATACTTGGCTGACCAATTGGCAGGTATTACTGGGCGAAGACAAAGACAGTACCGATGAAGCTGCGCGACGTGTCAGCCTGGTACGACAGCTTAAGCGTTTGCGGAAAACCTACCGCCGTACCCCCGACGGATTATTTCGTATGAAGGCGGCGGCGTCTATGGTCATTGCAGGTGCTTGTCTAAGCGGCAAGCAAGAAGGGTTTTTGGACAGGGGTCTGGACTTACTGGACGACGAAATAGATAAGCAAATTCTTGCGGATGGCGGTCATATTAGTCGTTCGCCCGAGCAGGCTTTGGATGCTCTTGAAATATTGCTCCAAACCGAAGCGGCGCTGGACGCGCGCGGTATTGCGGGTTCAAAAGAAATCCGCCGCGCCATAGACCGTATGGCGCCAATGGTTACATTTTTTAGCACGGAAGACGACCACCAATTTAGTTTTCACGGCGGCGGCACGGGCAATCCACACAGGACAAAAAAACTGCTCTCCCGTGCAAAAATCAAAACCAAAGCTTTTGGCTACGCACCCCATACAAGATTTCAAAAACTGGAAAGAAGCGGGGTTACGGTGATGCTGGATGCAGGAAATACTGCGCCGCGCCCCTTTGATCTGGAAGCACATTTGTCCCCTCTTGCTTTTGAAATGTCGACACCCACAGGGCCTCTATTTGTAAATTGCGGCTGGAATGCCGATCAACCAGAGCATTGGCGCCAAAGCATGCGCGCGACAGCCGCCCATACGACATTGGTTCTAGACGACCAAGACGCGGGGCGCATTGTGGAATCGGGTCTCACGGCTAAACTTCTGGGCCTTGCGGTTGCACAATCTGCTGACGGCGTAAATTGCGCCCGCAATGAACAAGAAACCGGCACGTGGCTGGAGGCAAGCCATAATAGTTATTTAAAGGCTTACGGCCTAAGCCATTTACGGCGGTTATATATGGACTTGACGGGTACAGATGTGCGCGGTGAAGATCAGCTTTATGTACCACTTGGAGCAGAGCCTTTGCGCAGGGATCAAATTCCTTTCGCCATTCGTTTTCACTTGCACCCAGATGTCAAAGTTACATTAGCTCAAGACCAGCACAGCGCATTACTTATTCAACCCGGCGGAAAAGGGTGGCGGTTTCGTGCAGACGGCGGCCCGCTCAAGCTTGAGAAATCCGTTTATCTGGCAGATGGTAGCCGCCCAAGGCGCACGGAACAATTGGTCATACACGGCAAGGCCTACGGGGACGGAGATGGTCAGGCCCGCTCTAACCGGGTGCGTTGGACGATAAAAAGAATGGGTAATATCGAAACTGCGAGCGGGGCAAAACCCAATGGATAAAACCGCCCACAAATTGGTTTCGCGCAAACTGGATCCTCGCAAGTTGGCTTCCCGTAGATTGGCTCCGTGGATAACCAAGCTTCTGGTTACACTCTATGATGTACTTCTTGGTGCCGCTTGTATGTACGGTGTCATGCGTCTTAGGTTTTTGTACGAAGGTAAATTAGCGCCCGAAGACATTGATATTAAAACCACAGCCGTGTTTGCAATTTCTTGTCTTGTGGTTTGGTTGGCAACGCGGGCGAACCGCGCGGTTTGGCGGTTTATGTCACTTGATGATGTACGCACATTATTGAGCGCCGTTATATGGTCGAGCGTTATTACGCTCATTATCTTGTTTTTGTTTTTTAATAGAGCCGAACATTTACCCCGCTCCGTTCCGTTTATTGCGGGCGGGTTTTTCTTCTTTATGCTGGTGGCAAGCCGTGCGCTGGTGATGGTCTACCAAAACGGCGATATAAAAGCATTATTCCGTAGGGGACAACGGGGCAAACCACCTGCAATTTTGATCGGACGCTCTCAAACATTACATAATTATATGCGCGATGAAGCTTTGAAAAAGCGCGATGCTTCACATCACATTCGCGGCCTCATAGAAACCGAAGGCGGTCATAAAGGCCGCTCTATACGCGGCGTTCCCGTTATCGGCAACCTGTCGGATATTCCGGGCGTCGTATCTAATATTGAGCAATTACACGGCGCTAAGCCCATATTGATATTGGTGGAAAAACATACGGATAGAAAACGCGCGGCGCGGCTGGTGAAATTGGCTTCGGCTCTAGGGACAAGGCTCGAACGTCTCGGCAATAACCGCGACGACGGCCTGACACCGTTCGAAGCGGCTGACCTTATTGGGCGACACGCCAAGACTTTGGATATGGCACCCGTAGAGAGATTGCTAAAGGGTAAGACGGTTATGATTACGGGGGCGGGCGGGACGATTGGTTCCGAACTTGTGCGCCAAATTGCGGGCCATGAACCCAAGCATATTGTTTTGGTCGATGCATCCGAAATGAATTTGTATAATATTGACCAAACACTGTCCTTATCCGGTGATGCTTCGTTTCGCCCCTATCTCGGTGATGTACGCGACGAAGCCCATATGCGCGAAATATTCTCGGACGAAAAACCGGATATTATCTTGCATGCGGCTGCGCTGAAACACGTGCCCCTCATGGAAGCCAACCCTATTGCAACGGTTCTTACCAATGTCGGCGGCACCAAGGTTATTATCGACTTGGCCATAGAATTCGGTGCGGAAAGTTTCACTTTAATTTCCACCGACAAAGCTGTTAGTCCAAATAACATTATGGGGGCAAGTAAACGCATCGCCGAAATGATGACGTTGGCTAGTGCAATGAATGATGCTAATATTTCGTCCTCTGCGGTACGGTTTGGTAATGTGCTTGCCTCCAATGGTTCGGTCATTCCTTTGTTTGAAAAACAGATTGAAAACGGCGGCCCGGTCACAGTCACTGATAAACAGGTCACGCGGTATTTCATGACTAAGGAAGAGGCGGCGGCATTGGTATTACAGGCTGCGGCCTTGAACGGCGGCCAGCGCAAGGAAGTGTCCGCGATTTATGTGCTGGACATGGGCGAAACGGTTAATATCACCCATTTGGCTAAACAACTTATCCGCCTGCGTGGTTTGGTTCCGGGCGAGGATATTGAGATTAAATATACGGGTTTGCGACCAGGCGAAAAAATGGAAGAGGTATTGACCAGCGAAGACGAAAATCTGGAAAGCACTTATGTGAAAGGTATTGACCGATTTACCGACAGTGTCGCTGATCCAATATCCCTATCCAAACACGTCGAAACTTTGCTGGCTGCCGCCCGTAAACGCGACCGCACGGGTGTCAAAAAATCTTTAGCTAAACTGATACCGCAATTTGAACCCAACGGCAGGCTTTCTAAAAAGTAATAAGCATGTTAGCGCAAGCTTTTAACCCACCAAAGTGATTCTCTACGCAGGTAAGAATCCCACAAAAGAGTTAGCTATGTCCAAACCCACTAAACCCGGCCTTACCAAAATACAAACAGCCCTTATTTCCGTATCCGATAAATCCCGTCTGATCGAGCAAGCCACAGCCCTAAGCAAACAAGGTGTGCGTTTATTGTCTACAGGCGGCACTTACCGCGCACTTTCAGAGGCGGGTCTTGAGGTTGCAGAAGTGGCAAGCATTACAGGATTCCCTGAAATGATGGACGGACGGGTGAAAACTTTGCATCCAGCCATTCACGGCGGCTTGCTGGCTGACCGGGATATTGCGCACCATTTGGCGTCTATGGATGCGCACAATATTCCGAAAATTGATCTGCTCATCGTTAATCTCTACCCGTTCGAAGAAACCGTTGCTAGCGGTGCCGACTATGATACTTGTGTCGAGAACATTGACATTGGCGGACCGGCGATGATCCGCGCTGCCGCCAAAAACCATAAACATGTGGCGGTCTGTATTGATAGTGCAAGCGTTGAAAAATTACTTGGCGATATGGGGCAGCACGGCGGGTCAACCTGCCCGAAATTTCGCAAGAAGCTCGCTGCCAAAGCTTATGCGAGAACGGCGCAATATGATGCGGCAATTTCCAACTGGTTCGCGGAACAGCTCGCGATCAAAACCCCGGACTTTATCGCCCAAGGCGGAGAGCTTCGCCAAACCCTACGCTACGGTGAAAACCCGCACCAGTCTGCGGCTTTTTATACATCCGGCAAATCCCGCCCCGGCGTCGCCACTGCCAGACAGATACAAGGCAAAGAATTATCCTACAATAATATCAATGATACAGATGCCGCCTTTGAACTGGTGGCAGAATTTGGAGCGCAAGACGACGGCGCCAAACCGACCGTCGCCATTATTAAACACGCCAATCCGTGCGGTGTTGCCCAAGCCGACACATTGATCGAAGCCTACCAAGCGGCACTGGCTTGCGATCCGGTTTCTGCCTTCGGCGGCATTGTCGCCATTAACGGCATGCTCGACGGCGAGACGGCGCGGGCTATATCCAAAGTGTTCACCGAGGTTGTCATCGCCGTTGATATGGACACGGAAGCTTTGAATATCCTCAGCAAAAAGAAAAACGTCCGTGTCCTGATAACGGGCGGATTACCAAACCCAAGCGAGCCAGCATTCACCATGCGCAATGTGGCAGGCGGGTTCCTGTTGCAAGACCGCGACAATGGTCATGTGGCCGAGAGTGATTTAAAAGTCGTCACCAAACGCCAGCCAACTGAAACCGAAATGTCAGATATGCTCTTTGCCTGGCGCGTAGCAAAGCATGTTAAATCCAACGCCATCATCTATGTCAAAGACGGCTCCACCGCAGGTGTTGGCGCGGGCCAAATGAGCCGTATTGATAGCGCGCGTATCGCGGCGCGCAAAGCTGGCGATGCGCAGAAGGCTGCAGGATGGGACGAGCCCCGCACCAAAGGCTGCGTCTGTGCCTCGGATGCATTCTTCCCGTTCGCAGACGGTCTCCTCCACGCCGCCAAAGCAGGCGCCACAGCCGTCATTCAACCCGGTGGTTCAATCCGCGACGACGAAGTCATCGCGGCAGCAGATGAAGCTGGACTGGCTATGGTGTTCACAGGCATGCGGCATTTTAGGCATTGAGTGTTCGCTTTAGCGAAAAAATGCTCAATGAGCAATTTTAACGAGATGCCGTGTGCGCTAGCCGCTCACGGTTTTTCCGTAGGAAAAAGCCAATGGCGGCCCTCAATCCCAATCTTTCATATGCTCCATAATTTGAAGCATACGGAAAAATGGATTTCTAGTATCGTGCGTCGTATCTTTTGCTAACTGCCTTAACTCTTCTACATGGTTTTTATATTCACCATTTATAATTAATTCCAACTGTTCAAGGTTACCTAAATTCTTAGTGATAAAACCTCTCGGTACATAAGGAGACCAAAACATAAAACGATGATTTGTAAAATTATCTTTATATTTCTTAGCGTATTGAATTTGCCGAGCATGTTTTTTAGTAATCCGCTCTACGGTTTCCTGATTGTTCACGTAAAGCAAACCTCTGATATGCGTGGTAACTTCACAAAAGAAAATTGTATTGGTTTTAAAATTCAGTTCAACAACGTCCAATTCACCTAAACCCTCAAGCCCTCCGCCCGAGGGACGAACATTATAATCTACAACATCACACTCTTCAATAAGTTGAAGATAAGCACCAACAATAAATTCCCCAATATCCGTAGGCATTACTTACTCTCCCGTTCTTTCATTACGCTAGAGGGTTCCCCCTCCGAGCGCAAGAGCGCCCACCTCCCCCGCTGAAGCGGGGTGAGAATTATCACACGAAAATGTGAGACACTGGGTTTTTGTCTGCTCTATAAAGGCGAAAACAGGAGAGAATTATGTATACGCTTATTGGGTCGCCCGCCACACGGGCATTTCGGGTTGTTTGGTGTTTGGAAGAACTTGAGCTGGATTATGAAATAGTCCCCGCTGCGCCTGGCGGAGACGATATTAAAAACGTCAACCCGTCCGGCAAAGTTCCGGCGCTTATGGTCAAAAATGATAATGGTGACGATGATGTTATTATCGATTCTGTGGCCATTTGTCAGTTTTTGGCCGACAAGCATAACGGCTTAACCTATCCGGCTGGCACGATTGAGCGCGCTAAAATGGACAGTTTTACGCATCTGGCCGTGGACGAATTTGACCATGCATGTTGGGTCTGGGCCAAGCATGATTGGATTTATCCGGAAGGGCTAAAGGCGGAAAATGTAAAGCCTGCCTGCGCCCTTGAATTTAAGAAAGCTATACAGCATCTGGGAGAACGACTCGGCGATAATAAATATGTTATGGGAGATAATTTCACTGTACCGGATATCCTGCTCGGACAATGTGCGGGTTGGGCGACAAATATGTGTAAATTTGAAATTCCGGACGGCAAGGTTGCCGATTATTTCAAACGGGTCACCCGCCGCAAAGCATTTGTGAAAGCAATGCGGGTGAGGAACGCCTAGTTCTCGCTGATTTATGGGGGATCACCCAAGCCCCGCCATGCGCTTACCCATTTGCTCTGCGAGCGCCGTCAATCCGCTCATGGGGCGGATCAGGACCTCAAACTCTGTGATTTTTCCGTTCTCATCAAAGGTGATCAGATCCAGACCCTTGAGAGATTTGTCGCCGATATTTGTGGTGAACTCTAGGAAAGCACTGCGCCCATCCTCAGAAAACAATTCGCGGTGATAAGTGAAGTCTTCGAATATTTCTATGACTTGGGTCAGCACAAATACCAGAATATCCCGTCCGTGATATGGCTTATAGACCATTGGCGAGCGAAACACGGCGTCCGGGTGGATGATGCTGGCTAGTTTTTCTGGGTCTTTGTTTGCGACAATTTCGTGCCAAATTTTTAAGGTTTCGGACATAAGCATTTATTCCAGCACACTCATTTTTTCATCTTCGCCAATAGCCCATTCTAATTTGGCTATCAGGGCTTTGCGGGATTTCCTCTTGGTGCCTTTGAAAGCCCGCATATTGAGCATGGTCATCATTTTTGCCGCACCGTAAGCCGTCTGCATTACGGCGTCTTTATCCGCCAACATATCGTAATAGCCTGCGTCTTTAGCATCTTTGGGGCCGAAAATTTCGCCGTTAATCATAGAGCGACCCAAATAATGTTTTGGGATGAATTCGCGGGCAAGTTCTATACCGAAATGGTGCATGGTCATGCCGATTTGGGTCTCGTTTAATCCGGTTTTGGTGCCTGTATCGCCGCCGATACGGTAATCACAAGCCAGCAAAATGAACGCCCCCATGGCGATTGCATGACCGCCCGTAGCGGCAATCACGGGGAAAGGAAATTGCGCCAACCGCAAAGCAAAACGAGAACCTTGGCAGGTCAATGCCACCGCTGCTTCGGGGCCGGACATCATGATTTTCAAATCATAACCGCCAGAGAATATACCACCGTCCCGACCCGTGAGAATAACAACGGCTTCATCGGTTTCGGCCTTGTCAAAGGCAGCGTTAAGCTGATCCAGCATATCGGGCGAAAGTACATTGGCTTTGCCGTCGTCCATTTTAATTACGGCGATACCGTCTTCGAGTGTGTAAGTTATGAGATCGGTCATATTAGGTTCCTTTAAATATATCGGCCTGTTTGTCGGCTTCTACGGCGCGTTTTAGTGTGTCTAAGAGTGGTTTGACGGATTTAAGTTTTGTCGCAGCAAAGGCGGTCATATCCAATTTGCGCATTTGCTCCGCCTTGGTGAGAGCGGCAGCTTGCAAGTCGTTTGGTGTAACAAGGTTATGCAAAAACCCGGCGGTTAAGGCGGTTTTGGGGGTGAAAATTTCTGCATTATTGACGGCGCGTCTGACAAAGGGCGCGGCCAATCTAGCTTCGGCTATATCGACACCTGCTTGGGGCATGGTCATGCCAATGGCGACCTCGTTCATGCCAATTTTAAAGTTTCCCTCAACGCCGATACAATAATCGCAGGCCAGTAGCAGGTACGATCCCATAGCCATAGCGTGCCCATTAACGGCGCATATGACGGGGGTAGGGAAGGTGAGTAAGCGCCTGGAAAACGCACCGCCCTTTTCCATGAGCGCTAGTACTTTTTCGGGGCCTTGCATCATAATGCTAAGGTCAAACCCGGCACAAAACATACCTTGGCGCCCCGTGAAAACAACGACCTCGCCTGCAGCTTCCGCCTTATCAAACCCGGCGTTAAGTTGATCGAGCATATCGTTCGACAAAGCATTAACCTTGCCGTCGTCCATGGCAATGGTGGCGATGCCGGATCTGGTTGAATATGTGACAAGGCTGGTCAAATTGGCTCCTTATACGATATGAAATTTTTACGTGTCCGGCACAAATACCCACGCGCTTTGCCGAAATAAAGAGAAAGCGGCGCGGCGTAGAGGGTGTATGCGGTTGGGTTAGGCATCTTAATTTTTATCTTTATCCCTTATTCTATTTTGTCATCCCGGAAAAGCGAAGCGTATATCCGGGATCTCGGCGGTTAATCTAAACATGGAGATCCCGGGGCAAGCCCGGGATGACAGTTTTACAGTTTATTGAGCCGCTAAAATCTTGGCAACAGTGTCGGCTTTTAGGTCGTCAACACTTGCGTCTATGCCCATAGAGTTCGCCAACTTAACAACGTCCGCTTCCAGCATTTTATCCAGAGCGGATTTGGTGTATGTTGCGGCTTTATTACCAAAACGTCCGTACATGGTTTCGCCGCTATCTGCCATATCGCGCAACAAATTCGGTACTTCAAACTGCTCGCCGTAAGTTGAGCGTAGTTCGTCGGCGCGTTTTACGAAAACCGGGATACCCGTCATGTCGATAAAGCTGATGGCCCCGCCCGACCAAGGCGCGAAGCCCCAGCCGAATATGGAGCCGAGGTCGGCTTCGCGCGGGTCGGCGATTATGCCCTCCGCCATAGTGCGCGCGGCTTCGATGGCTTGGGCGTAGAGGATGCGGTCTTTAACCTCTGCGGCGCTTGGTTGCTTGTCCAAAATGCCGTCCACGGCGAATTGGCCTAGCTCTGGCCACAGGGATTTCTCGCGGCCATTATAGTCGTAAAAACCTTTTTCGTTTTTGCGGCCAAGCCGGTCATATTTTTCGACCATGGTTGTCAGGATTGGATCCATTTTGTGCGGTACATATTGATTGCCCAAATCCTTTTTGGTTTGCTGCAAAATCTTATAACCGAGATCCAGCGCTACTTCGTCTTGCAAAGATAATGGCCCAACAGGCATACCGGCCATACGTGCGCCTTGCTCAATCAATGTCGGCTTTACGCCTTCGGACAGCATGTTATAACCTTCATTGATATAGCGCATGACGCAGCGGTTCGCGTAGAAACCGCGCGTGTCTTCGACTACAATCGGGGTTTTCTTAATCCGCGTGGCGAAGTCAAGCGCACGGGAAATTGCGTATTCCGATGTCTCTTTGCCCTTGATGATTTCCACCAAAGCCATTTTATGCACGGGGCTAAAGAAATGAATGCCGATAAAGTTTTCAGGACGCGAGGACGCTTTGGCTAAATCCGAGATGGGAATGGTAGACGTGTTGGAGCCAAATACGGCGTCTTTGGGAATGACATCTTCAGCCATTTTTGTGATGGACGCTTTTAGCTCCGAGTTTTCAAACACGGCTTCGACCACCAAGTCTACATCAGAGAGCAGTGCGTAATCTGTGGTCGGGGTTATCCGCGCCAGAATTGCGTCCATTTTCTCTTGGGTTTGTTTGCCGCGCTTGACCCGCTTGGTTTGCTCGGTCTCGGTCAGGGCTTTACCCTTGTCCGCACCCTCTTGGTCACGGTCAATCAGCACAACTTCAATGCCTGCCATAGCCGACACATAAGCCACACCCGCGCCCATAAAGCCCGCGCCGATAACGCCGATTTTATTGATAGCGCCCGGTTTTTGCGAG